>LQAJ01000291.1_pt1 | contig 14088 bp, 17 predicted proteins | sample 1535811 | NCBI WGS metagenome assembly LQAJ01 (sample SAMN04331587, study PRJNA305678) | bioreactor metagenome | isolation source: bioreactor_6 inoculated with Wadden Sea sediment 2nd replicate of a... | place: Germany: Wadden Sea, Janssand Flat
GCTAAAAACTCATGGCCGACCGTCAGTTCAGCAGTTGCTGCAACTCGAAGACGAGAGGGGCCGCAGTCCAGAAAAATAGCAGCAGCAGGAGAGCTGTCAGCACGACAATAAAAATGGACTTGATCTTTCCGACTCCGGTCATCTTGACCAGACCGACGCAGACAAGCGCGGCTCGAATCGGCTCCATGACTATTGCGAGACCGGGAATCCACGACACGACCATGACCGCCCCACTCGCATATCCGTAAATATTGAACACCCTGCCGTAAGAAACTCTTCCAAGCCCTGTCATGGAAAGAAGAATGAATGTGATGGCGGCACTGAAAACGGGCATGACCACAGCATTAATCATCATGACCACTCCCATGGCGAGCGAGTTTTCAAAAAAATACGCCATGCTGACAGAGCAATAGAACACCGCGGAAATCATGAGAAAAAACAGCGCGTTCCTTGAGCCTGTTTCATTCGCGACCTTTTGATAATAGCGAGCCGGAGATCGTATGATCTCAAAAAGAATTTCAAAATAGTCCCTGATGCCGATTCTTCGTTCGGCCACGGTTGCAGTTTCCATTGTCCCCCTCCTGTGCCTAAAAGAGATCCTTGGTGAAATCGACGACACCCCATGCGAGCATCGCCAGAGTCATTATGAAAAGCACACGCCTTTCAGCCTGCTTCGTGAAATACGTCACTCCGTTCCGATGGGTGAATGACCGTTCCTTTTTTTCATCACACTTCATGATCTTCTCCTTATGGCCGACGGCCCGCCCCGCAGACGGGCCGCCGGATATGAACTGTCAGGTCAAAATCGTCAGAAACCCGGCAGATTGTTGAATCCGATACCGCTCCAATAGACCGCCGTCAGAAGAACGATCACTATGTTGGCAATGAACCACATGGGAATGCCGATACGGACATAATCCTTGGTTCAAGATAGCCGGACGCATACACGATCGCGTTAGGCGGGGTTCCGATGATGAGGCAGTATGCAAAGGAAGACGCAACAGCCGTGGACATGGCCATGAACGGCAGGAACGTGGTCCGGATGCACGATACTGGCCAGGTTCAGGGTGATGGGACCGACCGCCGCAGCAGCAGGACCATCCGCCATCAGGTTGGTCAGAACCGCTGTCAGACCGTTGGATGTGAGCATCAGCGGGATGCCTTGACTCATGCCGAGCGGAGCCAGCATGTCGATAACGGACTGGGCCAGCCAGTAGGCAGCGCCGGTCTTGTCGAGGGTACGGCCGAAGATGATCGCGCCCGCGTACAGCCAGACAACGCCCCAGTCCACCTTTTCCTGATAATCACGCCAGTTGACGACACCGGCCAGCAGATATGCCACAGCACCACCGACCGCGATAACACCGATACCCAAGCGAATCGGGTAAATGCCCATCTTGAAAAAGGCCTTTTCCGTAAACCAGCCGAAGACCATTATGATAAAGATGACCATGGCCCATATCTGATTCCTGTTCCATTTCCCCATCTTGCCGATCTCGCCCTCAAGATGCCGCATGGCCGGAGCCAGGGACGTAATACGGGGCTTGAAGATCATGTTCGTAATGAGCCAGGTACAGGGAATCATGACAAGGACGAACGGCATACAATAGGCAATCCACTGAGCGTAACCGATGTCCATACCGAACATGTCACTCAGGTAGGTCATCATGATGACGTTTCGGGCACCGCCGGAAGGAGCGCCGGGACCACCTATGTTACATGCCATGGCGATGGTAATCATCAGCATCTTGGCAAGTTCCTTGTCCTCGGGAACCTCATCAGTCAGACTATTCTGATACAGCAGCATTCCGATGGGCAGGAACATGGCGGCAAGCGCATGGTCGGAGATGAATGCCGCAAGCGGACTGATGACCACGAAAAATATCAGCGTAATCCAGCGAACATTCGGAACAGCCAATTTCTTGAACATCAACAAGCACATGCGCTTATCCACGCCGGTCTTGACGAACGCGGCAGCGAACATGAGTGAACCCATGATAAACCAGCAGGCATCAGACCAGTAGAGACCGGCCACCTGGCTTCTGCTGACAACCCCGCTGAACACGAGGATCAGGCCGATGGAGAATGCAACGCCGGGAAGCGGAATGCATTCGGTCATGAAGCAGAAAACCACGAATACGACCAGCGCAATGGACACCTTGATTTCCATGAGCCGAGTCTGCGCTTTTCTTGTCCTTGTCCGACAGGTCTCCATACTCGAGATTCTTCGTTCTCAGATCAAAGGCAGCCCTCATGACCTTGAGGTACGCCTCATCGGGCACACTGCTCTTGATGTATTCGAAAGACCTGTTGAAGTTGGCGGAATCGACAGGAATCTTGTACTTCTTCGCCCACTTTTCATTACGCTTCAGGAAACGCTCCTTGGTCAACGCCCCCATGCGCATGTTCTGTTCCATCATCCGTGCCGTCAGCACTTCCCACTGTTCGCCATCCGAACTGCTTTTGCCGAAGAGCTGCTGGCAAATGAAATTGGACACGACCTTGGGGCCGACAGAATACTGCATTCCGACTTTTTTCATTCCTTCCGGCGTGGGAAGAACGAGAATCGCCGCAAAAAGCACTACTGGTATGATAAACAGCTTCCAGTTGACATATTTATCGTAACCGGTCGCCTTACTCTTTTCTTGTGCCATGTGTAACCTCTATATGTTGAAATTTCGCCGCTTTAGCTGGACGAGATTATTTTTGCGATCTCATAGAAAAGTTCCTGCTCACGAACGATGCCGACATTCGCCCCTCCGGACTGCACCAGCATGCGACGGGCAGGCCCCGTCACCATCATGTTGGCGACTTCCATGAGGTTGGTTTCAGCATCGATTTTCGGCAGGGTGTTGGACATGAAATCCCGAACGGATCTGCCCATTATCTCTTTCACACGAGAGGTAAACAAACCATGCCAGAACATGGCGGAGTACTGCAGGCTGTCCGCCATGGAAGGCTTGGGAGCCGAAAGGTATTCGGGACGTACCGCATCGATGAGATCGAGCGGGCTCAGCAGGCCGACAACAGAACCGCCCGAGTCGGTTACGACAACCGAACGATGCCCGGTATCCATCAACCTGTCGGTCGCCAGAAACTCGCGCATGGTCTTTTCAAGGGCGAGGATCGCATCCTGAACAGTGCTGTCGATGGATATCTGGGTATAATTGGTCAGGGGAATCATGATGTCCCCGGCCTTCTTCTCGATGTAAGCCACTTTGGTGGCGTACTGATGAGCGTCCTCAATCTTGGTCCCCAGCAGATCAACATCACAGGGTTTTGCAAGATAATCGAACGCACCGGTTTCATAAGCTTTTTGAGCACCCGGTACATCACCGTGGCCGGTCAGCATGATAACGGGTACACCCGGTACTTTCTCCTTGATGAGTTTCAGGGTGGCGTGCCCGTCCATTCCTCCCATTTTCACGTCGAGGATGACGACATCCGGGCCTTCATCCATCTTTTCCAACGCCTCTTCTCCGCTTTCCGCCAGGATTGTTTCAAATCCCTTGCGAGCCAGAATTTTCGCCGTAGTAGTTCGGAAACGTTCCTCATCATCAACCATGAGGACCTTGATTTTAGCCATTTCAACCTCCTTGAGTATCTATCGCCGTTCCCTCCGTCCCTTCAGCCGCTTCAGCCATCCGGGCGGAGTGAATCTTTTGTTTCTGACGCACGACCTTCTCAAAGGCTTCTTCCGCCTTTTGCAGAAAATTCTTCATGCTCACGGGTTTGATGAGATAGTCCAACGCTCCAAGCTTAAGTCCCTCGACCGCCGTCTCCATGGTCGCGTGTCCGGTAAGAATGACGACCTCGATCAACGGGTAGTCCTTCTTGATGTGTTGCAGCGTCTCCATGCCGTCCATTCCCGGCATCTTGATGTCGAGAAAAAACGACATTCACTTCCCTTTCCTTCAATATCGAAAGAGCCTCTCTGCCAGAGGAGGCAGTCAGAGCTTCAATCCCAATTTTCTCGAAGAGCTTCCTTGTCGTGCTGAGCAGGCGCTCTTCGTCATCCACGAGTAAAATTTTCATTTTTTCCATGGTGCCACCGTACGTTTTATTCACTTATGCATTCGTAAACGCCTCTCACATAGCAACCTGCGTGCCAGTCTTAATTGTTTGATTTTAATAGATATTTACTTGCAAAAATTTCGCAAAAGAGAACTTGCCAGATAAAAAATGGGGGATGTAATTTGAAAAAACAAAGAAAATGAAACAGAGATAAAAATGACAAAAAACCGCTTGCCCAAAGGCACACGGCTTCATAAGGATTAGACAGGCAAGTAACCCGCCTCAGGCAAGGCATGGTTACTGCAACGCAGAATAGAAATATTCTACAATCAAGCCCCGGAGATTCACATTGCCGCTACGCCCTCTCTATTACGACAAAAACGATTACAAGCTTCTTGAAATCCTGAATGATCTCTCGCAACGAGAGGTGGATCACGCCCAGTTCAAAACAATTCTGGCTCCGTATCTCAGGCCGCACGGCATCAAGGAACTCGCAGCCGAACCCGGCATACGCATCGCCTACGCAATCATGCATCTGCTCAGTTCCCTTGAATCTGATCAGGCATCTGACCGAATAAAAGCTCTCACGGCTCTGCGCGATGAGACACATGCGGCGGCACGCGGCAGCATGCGGAAAAACCGAGCACGCGTGCTCATTCAGATCGGCAAGGAACTGATCAGGGCAAAAGGAAACACACAGAGGCAACTGGGGCTGGCACATGATTTCCGCACAGCCGCACTGGGGAAAACCAGTTTTCTTCGTAAACAGCTGAAAAATATCACCTGCTCGAAATGCCGGAAGCATGGAATCAGGTGACCTTTGACGACAGGGTTCACGACGCAAACAGCAAAGGACGGAAATCGGCCACGCACCTCATCATGGACGCATGGGTCAAAGGTATCAGGCACCTGACAGTCGTCTATTACGACTTCATGGAGCCGGATGTGGCAAAAGAACTGTTTGCCTCGGCCAGAATTCTGGGTATTTCAGTCAGGATAGGGATCGAATACAAGGCCAGGTTCGGCGACAGGTTTGTAAAAATCGTCTGGGACCCAAAGGACTTGCAGGAAGAATCCGACATCTGCGGCTTTTTCGGACAGGAAAGAGTGCGGGAACTCATGGCACTCGGCCGCGAGGTTCAGACCTATCGAACCCGCTACGTTCGAGCCGTCACACAGGCATTTAATGACAAGCACCGTTCTTCCATTGCCAAGGAATTCGGCATCTGCCTGCCAGCCGTTCGCTACGAAGATGTGGCCCGCACAATCGGCACAGGCCAACCGTCCATCTTTCATCTCGCAGGCACATTCATGAAATAGCGCTGCCAATCTTCGCGGATCGTGTCGCCACGCTCAAAAAGGAAATATGCAAACGCCGACTATGACAGTCAGGCCGCGATTCTTCTGCAACTGGAATCCCTGAATTCACTTGATGCCGACACCATCATCGCACGCTATCTCGTTCCCGAGGAAAACAGGGACATACCCAACCCGGATGTACCGTCATCCGACACAGACGAACCAACGCTTCTCACCCTGTCTCCGGAAAAACTGACCGCCCTGTTACGGCGAACGTGCCGCTCAAGCCACCTGACACTCATTCTTTTCGACCTCGAACTGAAGGACGCCATAGAACTTCTGTACGACTGCAAAGGCAGAATCACGCATTTCGAGCTTTTCAACATAAAGAATATTTCGGATTACCAAATTGTGCAGCGCAAGCCTTTCTGTCTCTTGCAAAAGGCAATAACGAGCAAATGCCGTCACGCTCAAGCGGATCATCTTCAACTGCGTTGCACAACTCAAGGAAACCGAATCGCCCGATACAGAAGAACAGTCCGGCAAACTGAAAACAATTCTTTCCGATTTCAGCACGTTGCTGGAATACTACAAGCGGGTAACAATCAAGACCAAGATAGGCAGCGGATCGACAGGCGGCTCCACCAGAACACACGGAATGGGATTCGCTGTTCGCGATACACTTCCTCTCAAAACCAGAATGGAAATCCGCAGGCGCGAGTCCCATGGCTGCGTCCCGGTTTACTGCGAAACAACCGAATCCATAGAATTCACCCCGCCTTCCCGCAAAAAGGGAATCGTTTCGAAAATCACGCAAGCCGCCTGCCGGATTCCCGGTATCCGTTCCATGACCTGCCCTCGAAAACAGCGATGGCACATCGACGGCTATACCGTGGAAGATGAAAGCTGTGGCAACGTCATCACGCTTGGCGGACAAAGTGACAACGAAAACGGTCTGAGCCTTGATCCCGCAAAAAAGAGAAAAGAGGAACGCCCGTCTCTGGACAGATTGAATAGCACGCTGAAAAATCTGTCCAAGGTCATCATCGGTTTCATCCCGGCATTCCTGACTTTTTCACTCACAAAAGACTGGTGGCTCCTCGCATATTTCGGCGGTGTCATCTGGTTCACCATCACGGCTCTCAGAAACGTGATCCAGTCCGTTCTCGGAGGCGGCGGTTTCCGGCGTTCACCGTATCTGGACTGGAATGACTACATCGACTGGGAACGAATATCGGATTCGCTGCTGTACACGGGATTTTCTGTCCCTCTGCTGGACTGGCTGTGCAAATCCATGCTGCTCGACAAAGGGTTCGGCATCACGACAGCCACAAATCCGGTGCTGCTCTATTCCATCATGGCCCTGACGAACGGAATATACATATCGAGCCACAACCTCATCAGAGGATTGCCGCATCAGGCGGCTCTCGGCAATTTCTTCAGAAGCATCCTCTCCATTCCGGTCGCCATGCTCTTCAACTTCGGCGTCGGGGTGGCCCTGCACGCTGCCGGTGCGCCGGACGTGGCAGGTGTCCTGCAACTATGGGCCGCGGTCATTTCAAAGTTCGCTTCGGATTGTGTCGCCGGTGTGATCGAAGGTCTGGCAGACCGAAGCCACAATATCGCCATGAGACAATGGGATTATTCCGAAAAGCTCAAGCAGATATTCGCGCTTTTCTCGCGACTTGAAATAGAGTTTCCCACGAAAGACATGCTGAAAACAATGAACGAACCAGCCGAATTCCTCGCCATGTCGAACGAAGCCACGGCAAACCATGCTCCCGAAGTCATCGCCAACGCCCTGGATATGCTCTACATCAGAGCCTACAAGCCCCGGGCCGGGGACGCTCTCCGGCAGGCCATGGAGGACATGACGGACGACGAAATGGAAGTCTTTCTGGCCTCACAACAGATATTGACCAAGGAAAAGGATATTTCCCACCTCTTCGTCAACGGCTGGTAGGACGCAACTTCGCTAAAGCACTCGCTTTCTACCTGTTGCGTTACAAGGAATACCTGAAGGAAATCCAGAAAGTGGCAGCACAGACAAAGGCCAGAGATTTGAACTGACCGCAAGCTCGCGGCATCACACATCCCCGGTGGAAGCCTTTATCTCCGGCACCGTGATGGTAAACACGGTGCCGACGCCGCGGTCACTCTGAACACGCAATTCACCGCCAAGGGAATCAATAATACTGTGGCAGACGGCAAGCCCCATGCCCGTTCCCTGTCCGGGAGCCTTGGTGGTAAAAAACGGCAAAAAGATCTTGTCGAGAATATCCGAGCTTATCCCGCGTCCGTTGTCAGTTACGCTAATGACCGCGTTACCCTTTTCATCTCGCCCTGCCGTGACATTGATTTCTCCGCCACTGGCACCATGTTTTTCCTGAACGGCATGTATGGCGTTATTCAACAGATTGATCATGACCTGCTGCAACTGGCCGGGGTCTGCTTCAATGGCAGGCACTGTTTCATCCACCTCGCAATGCAACGAAACCCCCGTTGACCGCCGCTTTTTTTCTCAACCATAGCTCCCACCTCCGGCAGGTAGGAGACAAGATCAACGCGCTGCAACTGAGGTGCATCCTGACGCCCGAACCTGAGAATTTCACGGGTAATGGCCGCACATCGTCCTATCTGCACCTCAAACTGCTCGGCTATCTCCGTCAGTTCCGCACACAATGCAGAATCAGCACCCTTGCCGATCAGGTCCTTGAGGGTCATGTCCAACAACGCCAGATCCGTCTTCATGATCTGAAGCGGATTGTTAATTTCATGAGCAAAACCTGCCGACATCTCGCCTAGTTCAGCCAGACGTGCCGCTTGAAGCAGTTGATTTTCAAGAGAACAGACCGCCTCTGTCTGTCGACGTAGCGTTTCGGCCACACGGCGACTCAGCATGAACGCCAGTCCGACGATCCCTCCACCGCCGCAGAGCAAAATGAGCAGTACGATATACCCCGCCATGATGGCTGAATGAAAGGCGTCGCTTCTTTTCTGCCGGACAACGAGACGCCATTTACCGTCATTGAGCAGCGCCGATGCAAATAGATAATCAACACCGTCCTCCGTCCCCATGAATGTCATGATGCTGTTCGTCTGGACCGGGTATTCGTAAACATCCCTTTCGAGCAATTCTCCACCAGACCGACGCACCGTCTGAAAAATCCCTTACGGTCAAGGATATATGCCTCTCCGGTATCACCTATGCTGACCTTCTCAACCAACTGCCTGAACACCTGTGAATTAATCGTGGCGCGCAGCACCCACATCTTCTCGCCGATACGCCGGGTGACTGCGACAACAAAATGCGGGACATTCCGATATCCAAGAAAAACATCACTGACATAATATCCGTTCTTGAGCGTTTCCCGATACCACGGCGCTTCGCCATACTCTTTCCCCGCAAGGGCGAATTCCCCGACATACGCGGCCTGTATCCCATCAGGGCAATAACCCCAAGATCCTTGAACACACCGCCCGCCGCCCAAAACATCCGTTCCGCCACCGTCTGTACAGCGACTCCGTCACCGATCTCACGATAAAACATTTCAAAAAACGATTCGAGATCCCCCCGACGTCGTCAAGAAATCGTCGATCATATCTCCATGATCGACAGCGACCTGCTGAATGGCGCCGACAGCCAGACGCTCGGTAGTGGTTGAGTAGGAATACAACCCGATAGCAGCAGCCAGCAACAGCGTAAGGGCTGGCACTACAATCATGGAAACAAGCAACGACCTGCGAACTCCACAAAACAACATCATCACTCATGCCGACCTCTTGCCTGATTTGCCACTTTTTATAACTTTTTACACTTTTAATTCAATATATTACATATTTCACGCAACAAACGATCACAAATACAAGCAAACACCCACACAATGAGCAATCATTATGCCAATTATATATTGACAGACCTGCCAAACAAGGAATAACGGAAAAAATGAAATGAGAATTTTATCCTTCATGCAGAAGTTCGCATTCCGGAGGTCGACATGCCAGCATCTCACGACAAGACACACTCATTCATCAGCCGTTCACACCGCTTTCTCTCTCACCTGATACGCAGGCTGGGACTCCGGGGACGGCTGCTTCTTGCCCTCCTTCCCTCCATCGTCATCATCCTCATGGCGACGGGGTATGCGTCCTACAAAGCCTCCGAGGAATTCATCGATATCGCTCTGGAACGCTCGGTCAAACAGCACACCCTGGCAATTTCCCACGAGATGGAACAGCACCTTGAAAGCTGCCGAACAGACCTGCTGTTCTTCGCACAGGAAAAGATGCAGGCTCAGCTCTCCGCTCGGCACTGGAAAAAGACTCCGCTCCGGCACCAACAACTATTTCGAACTCTGCTACATCCCGACCACTGGCGGCACGCCGGTCCTTTTGATCAACGATAATGGAAATGTGAGGCAGATTTCCGCCTCAGAGCAGGCAACCATCAGCCCCAATCCGTTTCTGGCACTGGAAAAACCGGAAACATGAAGGCGGGACAGGTCATACCGTCGGAAATCGTGGAAACCACTTACCCCATGCCAAGGGAACAGCAAGCAAATCTCCACCTGAAATCACAGGTCATTCGCTTTTACACATACGTACCCGGCGATGAATCCTCCCCGGCAGGCATTCTCTTTCTATCCATTGACGCGACCCGGCTTCGCAATATTCTTTCGTGGTACAACTCGACCGAATCACCGCTGTGGGCCTTCCCCAGAAGCGACGAGCTCCGCTTCAGCTACTTTCTCGACCCCGAAGGCTGGATTCTCTTCCAATCGGGCCCCATGACTGAACAGAACGGAGACCTCGCCACATTCCTTGCCCGCGAAAATTTCAGCGGGACACTCGGAAAACCCGGACAGCCGTCCGCATTTCGTCCTAATGAAAAACACATCGAATACTGGGATGCGGTTGAAGCAATCGGGAACGGGAAAAGCGGCCTCAGCGAAATTTTCGAAGACGAATCCAGCAGTTCGGAAGTCGATTCCTTTTATTTCAGCTACGCACCTGTAAAATTCCGCAGCAACCCGAATGCTTCTCCGACATTTTACGGCGGCGTTGTTTTTGTAGACAGAAGTCTGCTGCCCATCGTTGCAGGATACAAGAATCTCGACGTCATGCTCACCATGACAATCAGTTCCATCCTCCTGATTTCGCTTCTCATATTCCTGTTCGGAAGAATCCTCACAAAACCGATCCGTGCCTTGTCCGACAAGGTCAACGAGCTCAGTTCACTAGAAAGCATGGAAGAAATCGACCTTCCCTACAGCGGATATGACATCACCCGACTCCAGACGGCGATCAACAACATTATCCGGCGCGTCAAGGAACAGGTCGTTGAAATTCAGGCCAAGGATGAAGCTATACTCAATGTCAACAAACGAGAACGGGCTCCGCTCAAACGGGAACGGGAAACCCTTGCTGAGACGGAGTTGAGCCGAATCCCGGAAATCATCGGCCTCGGGCCGGCAATTTCAAACATGAAGGTGAATATCCTGAAAGCCGCACAGGTAGACGTCGATGTCCTCGTTTCGGGCGAAACCGGCACAGGCAAACAACTGGTAGCGGAAGCGATACATAACCACAGCAACCGCTCCGCCAATTCATTCGTTTCCATCAACTGCGGCGCACTGGACGAAAATCTGCTGCTGGATGCTCTTTTCGGTCATGTCAAAGGAGCTTTTCCGAAGCCAAAACCGACCGAAACGGTGCTTTCCACGAAGCCAGCGGCGGCACGCTCTTTCTCGATGAAATCCAGTCAGCCTCTCCCAAGGTCCAGCAATCCCTGCTCAGAGCCATCGCATCACGAAAGATCAAGCCATTGGGCAGCGATACGGAATTATCCGTCGATGTCAGAATCATTGCCGCAACAAACATCGACCTCCCGACCCTGATTCAGGAAAACCGGTTCCGTGAGGATCTCTACTACAGGCTGAAGGTCGTTTCGATCACGACTCCGCCCCTGAGAGAACACCGAGAAAACATTCCCCTGCTCTCCGTCTATTACCTTATGCAGGCTGAACAACTGGCCGGACGCGGCATGATCGACCTCAGCAAGGGAGCACTGGCCAAACTCATTTCCCACGAATGGCCCGGAAATGTCCGCGAACTCGTGAACTGCATCACCCGTGCTGCGGTCATGGCCGAAACCGACATCATTCAGGCCGAAGAAATACGGCTCGACAATGACTCCCCGCTTCCTCAGGAAGCAACCGAACACATCACGCCAAAAGAGACAGCGGTTGATGACGACAAGCAGGACGCCGAAATCCCAGCGCCATCAAACGAAGCCCCTCGCCAGCCAAGCGCAAACTCCGAGTCCCCCTTGAATGAACGGCAGAAGGCGGCATGGCCCGCCATCCTCAAGTCTGGCACGATAACCCGCAAGAAATATCAGGAACTGGTGGGAGACAATTTACCCACCCGCACGGCTATTTACGACCTTCAGGATTTTGTAAAACGAGGCATGCTTGTCAAAACAGGCAAAGGACCGTCCACCAGATATGAACTGACAGCACAATGATCGAGACGCTGTATCCACAATTCAAGCGGCGTCGCCGACACAGGGCGTACTGTGAGTGTCGATTCGCGCCATAGAGAATATTAATTGAAAATTTGTCGAGCATACATTATTCCCGTCGCAACATAATGCACACTCGTGCATCACGCGATTCGGTCCGGGGTCAAATTTGAGGGAAATCGGAACGGCGTTATGAATCAGTTCGGTTCCAAGGCGGTCTGGAACTCTACTTTGGTACAGCTGTATCAAAACTCATAACCGGAGTTTGAAAATGTCCCGCCGTATTATTGCCCTCATTTCCTGCCTTTTTCTCTTTACTCTCTGTCTATCCTCAAACGTCTACGCCGAAAATCTGAAAATTTTCTCCGGAGCGGGGCTCATGAAGCCCATGGAAGAACTTCGGCAAAATTTTGAAAAGAAACACAACGTGACAATCGACGTTCACTACGGCAGTTCCGGTGAAATTTTCGGAATGCTCGGAGTAGGTCAGACCTGTGATGTCTTTATCCCCGGTGCTGAAAATATACCAAGGACGCCATCAAAAACGGTTGGATTGATAAATCCAGCATGAAGACCATCGTCAAGCATGTACCTGTCATCGTCGTACCGAGCGGCAACCCCGCAAACATCAAATCCCTGGACGATCTGGCCCGGCCGGGTGTCAAAGTAGCCCTCGGCGACCCCAAAGCCGCCGCAATTGGCAAAGTCGCCAAGAAAATGCTGACCAAGGCGGGGTTGTGGGACGCAGTCAAACCCAACGTGGTTGTCTTCACCCCCACTGCCAACCAGTTGCTCATCTACGCGGCTCTGGATCAGGCCAATGCAACGATCAACTGGCTGGACGTCACGACCTGGGCCGAAGGAAAAGGCAAAGTCAGCACCATAACCATCGATGCAAAACGCAATCTCATCAAGACCATCCCCACGGCCGTTCATATCTCGCAAAAGACAATCAGCTTGCCAAGAAACTCAATGACTACATCGCGTCCGAAGACGGCTTGAAAATATGGGAAAATGGGGCTTTGAACGATGCGCAAAATAGGCCCATTCAAGGCCGGACTTCTTTTCAGTTCGTTTCTCATCACAGGCTCCTGATTGCGCGATCGGGCCTGTTCATGTGCCGACTTTGAAGACGTCATGGCGAATGTCTGGAACGAGGAAATGCGGCTCTCGCTGAAGCTTTCGCTCGTGACGGGTTTCATTTCCACCTTTCTGGTCATGGCATTCGCATTGCCCATCGGCTTTACCCTGTCCCGGCTCGATTTCTGGGGAAAGGGCATCGTGAAGACCATTCTCGACCTCCCGGTCGCATTTCCCGAGCTGGTCCTCGGCCTGTGCCTGCTGCTCCTGTTCGGCAAGACCCCGATAGGCAAGGCGCTGAGCGCCATTGGACTGGACTTCGTCTTTACCCAGAAAGGCGTGGTCGCGGCCCAGTTTTTCACGGCCCTGCCCTATTCCGTCCGCATCATGAAATCGACCTTCGACTACATCAACCCGCGAATGGAATTCGTGTCCAGAAGTCTCGGATACACACAGTTCGAAACATTCATCAGGGTCTCCCTGCCTCTGGCCGGTAACGGCATTCTCGCATCAACCGTCATCGCCTTTGCGCGCTGCATCGGAACCTTCGGCACCGTTCTCATCCTCGCAGGCGGCTCGTACATGCGTACCGAAACCCTGCCAATCACGCTGTACCTGAACATCTCCTATGGAAACATGGGCATGGCCCTGACCAGCGGGATCATGCTTGTCGCAGTGTCGTTCATCGCCATCTTCATCTTTGAAAAGACGGAAGCAAAACTATGAGTTTCTTACGCGTGGAAGACATGCACATTAATCTCGGGGAATTCTCTCTCAAGGGCGTTTCCATCGAGCTTGGAAGAGGCGAATACCACACGATCATGGGACCGACCGGTGCTGGCAAGACCATTCTGCTGGAATGCATCATCGGATTCTACCGGCCCAAAAAAGGACGTGTTTTCCTTGACGGCCGAGATATCACGGACGATCCGCCGGAAAAACGGCGCATCGGCATCGTATATCAGGACTACGCCCTGCTCCCGCACAAGGACGTATTCAGCAACATTGAATACGGACTGAAGAAAATCGACCGGGACAAGCAAAGCAGACGGAAAAAAATCCTGGAAATGGCCGAGGCCCTGAACATCAGCCACATTCTGCACCGCAAGCCACCCACCCTGTCCGGCGGCGAACAGCAGCGTACGGCCTGCCCGCGCACTGGTGTCGAACGC
>LQAJ01000292.1_pt1 | contig 14060 bp, 16 predicted proteins | sample 1535811 | NCBI WGS metagenome assembly LQAJ01 (sample SAMN04331587, study PRJNA305678) | bioreactor metagenome | isolation source: bioreactor_6 inoculated with Wadden Sea sediment 2nd replicate of a... | place: Germany: Wadden Sea, Janssand Flat
GGCTTCCATCAAATTGATGGAAGCCTTTTTTCTTTCCTAAGTAAACAATAAGTAAACTCTCACTTACTTTCCCTTGTTGCCTCTATCTTCCAGCCACACCCTATCCTGATCTTGCTCCTGAAAAAGGGCGCGTGTCTTCTATACTCTGTTTTTATCTGTCAGCGATACGGATTGTTTCGACAGGTAAGCTCTGATAACGACTTAATTCATCATGCCATATCGCACCATCATCCTACACAGGAGCGCACAGTGTCATTGAGTCTTGAAAGTTTCCTTTCGCTGGTTTTACCTACTGGTATCGTCTCTGCCATTCTTACCCATGGCTTTGCTCTTTGGAGAGAGCGTGAGAAAAATCGCAAGGAGACCGAGCGCAGTGGAAGGTATGCAGCCCTCCGATTGGCTACCCTCTTGGAAGCATTTGCCGTTGAATGTGCCAAGCATATTCAGAGAGTGAGACTTCATACCTCAATCCCAGACGCTATCACGGAACCTGTGAACGAACTCCCCAAGTTGCTTCCATACCCAGACGATATTGATTGGGCCTCGTTGTCTGTGGAACTCGCTTCAGCCGTCCTTTCTCTACCCAATGAGGTAAATATTGGTAATGATCATATCAGCGCGTATGTCACAGTCTTGAACATGACCGACAATGACTGCGGGTACTGGGAAGAATGCTCTCTCCAATGCGGTGTTCTTGGATTCCAATCTTGGAATTTGGCTACACAGCTTCGAGAACACTGTGGATTGAAGTACAAACCCCGCTTGAGAGTGGACTGGGATTTCCTAGGCGAACTGGTAGAGCAACGGGACAAGTATAAAGAAAAGAATCCTGATGGGGCTTACTAAGCAGATATGATGGGAGGCTACATTGAAGTCCAAAGAAATTGAAAGTCATGTGGAAGAAGAGAAACAGAAAAGATTGGTACGGCACGAACTGGTCAGCGTAGGCTTGTGCGCCGCCTTTGTGGTCATGCTCTTTACCGCTTCGTCTCCTGCAATGAAAACTGTCCTCTACACTCTCTCAAGTGGTCTTGTGGTAAGTGCTTTCTTTACTTTCATGCTGGTAATCATGCCTGAGCAAAGACGAAAGCAAAAAGCAATCACAGCATACTCCACATCCCAAGTTTCATCCTTGAAGCTGAGACGGGAGGGTTCTTCACATGGAGTAAGAACGTCATATTCTGTGACCCAGAGATGTGTAGTATTGCGAACATCCGTGCATACAGAGAGAAGGTAGAATCCAGATCGCTAAACCCTGTTCAAATCAAGATCACCCTTGAACACTCTACAGAGGCACTTCACCTTTTCGAGAACTCGCTACCAGCCGCAATGAGTGTTTCCAGCACACACGGCTTCTACTGGATGGGCATGACCAGCAGCATGAAGAAGCTCTACGATGTCTACTACAAACACCATAAAGCCTTTGCTGAGAATGAGCAGGAAGTAGCAGATGAGTACTACCTGTATGTGTCGGAGTTCATCCAGTCCCTTGAGCACTTCGTAAGGTTTGAAGAAAAGCCCAATGCGATAGACCGTCTGGCTAGATTCATTCAGCGCGGCTTGGAGAAAATTTCTGAAAAAAAAATGTGAAAGGTCATGTACGTATTTTAACTGGGCTGATTCCCCCTTTGGGGTCTTCATACGGCTCGGTAGATATTCCCCAAACAACTTGCGGCTGTGAATCCATAGCCAACCAAACTCACATAGTAGGACTCATGTAGTCCTTGGTCTGGGCAAAACTCCTCTGTCAGTACACTTCTCACGTAAGCTTTGCATCGCTCGGATAGCCCGATTGTAGTCATCAACAGTGTACCGATTCAGTTCAAGGTCAGTGCTGAGATACAAATGTATCCCCTGTCGTTGATCCCATACCCATCTGAGTTCCGTTTTAAGGGCTTCATCAATAACACCATAAGTTACAAGCCGTTCAAGCCGCTTAGGATACCCTTTGGCCCCTCCATATCCATCCAGCAAATAGTCCTTCGTCACACTTTCGATTACAGAGGCAACCATAGTAAGACCCTGCTTGATGATCATCCCACGCGCAGGTCCCATCAAAGTGGTCCGGTTCAACATCCATCGAATTACATCGGTACCAAGCAAACAATACGAGATGTTGCGCTGCAAAATGCGATCACGAATGAAGCCATAGGAATTTATTAACGGCTGGGCACGGCGTAAATACCCCGTTGGAAATCGTATACATCCATCATCACAGTTTCTGTCACCCAAGTAGCTGGTAACATCCTGAAGCTTATCTCCTATCAGCCTAACAGCTTCTCGCAGTTCTTCATCGTTGCGAATCATGCTTCACCTCTGGTCATAAGTTCGTTTGGCTCCAAGCGTTAGCACACTCCATTCAGCTGTTCAATATAGACAAACGCCACCCCCGTTTCATCTGCGCTCCTCCTATCTCATGGCTGCGTATCATTAGGGTGTACCCATTTGTGACACGCTGAGAGCAACATGAAAGCAACCTGCCCCCCCACCATTTGCGTCCTCTCCGATTTAAATATAGAGATGGGCGCGTGAGCTATTCAAACAATTCCAAAGTCAATGAAGCGGTGGTGGCGAAGGCTGTTCGTCACATGGACCACTATGGTGTGGAGCATGAGCGGTGGTACGTGGGTATCGAGGAGGCCGGGTCTGACCGGGGCGATCACGGTATCCGGCATCCCAAGCGGTATGAATTGAAGTCCGAAGAGGCTGCCAAGCGCACCATGTCCCGGTTGCTCGGCATGGGGCTTCAGGCTGATGATGAATACGGCGCAGAGCCGACCATCCTGTTCATTTACACCAGATAACAGACCGCAGAATATTTCCAGAATCGGGAACAGTCACGATGACACCAGCGATAAAGAAGGCGAAGCAGGCCAAGATCACTTTTCAGGTCCATGAATACGAACACGATCCCAAGGCGGAGCCTACGGATTGGAAGCGGCGGAAAAGCTGAATGCCGATCCCGCATGCGTTTTCAAGACGCTTGTGGTGAACATCGGTGGCAAGAATCTGGCCGTGGCAATACTGCCCGTTGCGCTCCATCTCGATTTGAAGAAGATGGCCAAGGCCGTGGGTGCCAAGAAAGTGGCCATGGGCGACGTGAAGACCGTGGAACGCGTGACCGGCTATGTCGTAGGCGGTGTCAGCCCGCTGGGACAGAAAAAGAAACTGCCCACGATCATCGACGCCTCGGCGCAGGACTATGAAACCATGTTCGTCAGCGCGGGCCGCCGAGGACTGGATATCGAACTCTCGCCGCAGGACCTATGCGACCTGACACGGGGATCGTTCGCAGCGGTTGCAAAATAATCCCGGCAACGGCTGGCCGCCACACATTCGGCAGGTAACAGACAATATCAATAAAGAACGGTGTCGACTCAGGACACCTGAAAGACGCTATTCCAGATCACGCAGCCGTTCGGCTTCCCTGCCCAGAACATCCTGCAACGCTTCCATTTCCACGGGCTTCGCAAGATAATCATCCATCCCGGCCTCAAGGAAGCTCTCCCTGTCACCCGCCATGGCAAAAGCCGTCAGGGCGACGATGAGAACCTTTTCACAGGAATCACGGACTTCCCGGTCCCGAATGACCTTGGTAGCCGTCACGCCATCCATGACAGGCATCTGCACATCCATGAGGACCACATCGTATTTGTCCTGCTGCAGGGCTTCGACCGCAAGCTGCCCGTTCGTCACGGCCCGGACTTCACACCCCATTTTCTGAAGAAGCCTCTCCGTCAACAAACTGCTCACCCGGTCATCTTCAGCCAACAGGACCCTGAGTCCTTCCACCGGAAACACCTTGTTGCCGCCAACTCTCCGCGCATGAGGCACCTGTTCATCACCAGCGCCGAACGTCAGGCAGAAATGGAAGGTCGTCCCTTTGCCCGGTTCGCTTGCCACCGAAATATTTCCTTCCATGAGATTGACGAGCCGTTTGCATATGGCCAGCCCCAACCCTGCCCCTGAGACATGCGGATATGATCGTCATCGCCTTGGGAAAAAGACTCGAACAGACTGTCTATCTGCTCATCCGGGATGCCTATCCCTGTATCCGACACGGAAAAAAGGACACGTTGACGGCCCGCGCATAATGACGGGAGCGGATACAGCTCTATGCTGACGCTGCCCGAATCGGTAAATTTGAAGGCATTGCCGACCATGTTGGTCAAGACCTGCTGCACCCGGGCCGCATCGCCCAGAAGGGTTCCGGGCAGGGTTGCGTCCATGTAGCAGGCAAGCCGCACTCCGGCCTGTTCGGCTGTCGGCCCGAACAGGGCACAGACGTCGTCAACCACCTGAGCCAAGTCAAAAGGAGTTTGAAGAATGGTCAGCTTACCCGCTTCCACCCGGGAAAGATCAAGAATATCAGCAAGCAACTGCGTAAGCCGTCTGGAAGACTGTAGGGCCGCCGAGGCGAATTCCCTCTGCTCCGAGGTCAATCCGCTGACCTTCAGCAATTGCAGCATGCCCATGACGCCATTGAGCGGCGTACGGATTTCGTGACTCATGTTCGCCAGAAACTCGGACTTGGCCCTGCTTGCCGCCTCTGCCTGTTCCTTGGCCTCAAGCAGTTCGAAATGCGCTTTCTTGATTTCGGTCAGCTCCACGTCAAGGCAGTACATTTCCTTTTCTCCGGCAGCGTTCTCCTGCATCACGTGCGAGGAGTATACCGGGACCAAGGAACCGTCCTTGCGCTGAAGCTCCAGCTCGCCCGAAGGGATGGGGATTCCCCTTTCATGCCAGTCAGTCACGTGCCGGACAACATCAGCACGCATGGGCTCAGGGATAATCAACTCTTCGAGCAACCGCCCCAGAGCCTCGCTTTGGGTGTAGCCATACACCTGCTCGCTGGCCCTGTTCCAATATGTCACGCGCCGGTTGTCATCATACCCCTGCACCGCGACCATATCCACATCTTCCAGCAGCATCCTGAAGCGCTGTTCGCTCGCCCTGAGTGAAGCTTCTGCCAACTTGCGGTCAGTAACATCCATGTGCGTGCCGAGCATGCGGACCGGTTTTCCCTGCTCATCTCTCTCAACGACCTTGCCCCGGGAGAATATCCACCGCCAGCCGCCCGTCCTGGCCCGCATGCGGAATTCAAGACTGAACGGCTCCCCCCGTTGCAGATGACCGCGGACGTGTTCCGCCGACATCTCGAAATCCTCGGGGTGCAGCAATTTTTCCCATGTCTCATACGTCTGGGGCAACTCGTACGGCTCATATCCCAGCATGGTATACCACCGGGAACTGTAATACACCTCGCCGGAATCCAGCCACCAGTCCCAGAGACCGTCGTTGACGGAATCCAATGCGAGCTGCAACCGCTCCTCATTGAGCATCTGCGCCTGAACCGCCTCCATGCGGTCGGTAACATCGTTGAACAGGGCGACTACTTCACCGGAAGGCAGTTTATAGATATGGTTTTCCCGCCACCCCTCGCGCACGTCATCCCGGTAATGGAACGGCGGGATCTTCACTTCCCGGCCGGTCTTCCAGACCTGCACCAGCGCAGGCAGGAGAGCGGATTCGCCCATCTGGGAAACAAGTCCAGCAGCCGTCTGCCCAAGGCCGTTTCCCGCGTGATTCTGGTTATTTTTTCTGCAGCCGGATTGAAATCCCTGAAAATGAAATCAGCCCCGTCGTCCACGGCTTCATACACAGCCACGCCCGTGGACATATGATTGAACACTCCCTCAAAACGTTCCTGCATTACCTCGTAGGCGGCTTTGATGGCTTGTGTTTCCGTAGCGTTCCGAGACGATCCCGCACCGGCAGACGACACAGAAGACGAATCCGTTGCGGAAACCTCTTTTCGCGAAAGGGCTTCACGCAACGCCTGCAGTTCGGCGATAAGTTCTTTTTTCGTCTTCTTGGAATCTGACATCATGCAATAATCTCCGGGGGTTCTCCTTTTGAGAGAAACCAGCACAAATCACATGATCATATAAGCAGATTTTGGGCTGCAAGTACAGAGTTTGCAGGGGTCAACGGGAAGTCCTGCCTTCCTTTCGCCGGAGTGCAGCCACATAGACCGAGGCCCGCTATTCACGAATACAGCTTACTCCAGCCCCATCCGCTTCAGCTTTTCCCGAAGGGTCTTGCGATTGATGCCGAGAATTTCGGCGGCACGGGTCTTGTTGTTGCGTGTCATGGCAAGCACGTTGGAGATATGCTCCTTTTCGACATCCGCAAGAGACCGGTCCACACCGCCCTCGCTCGACAGGATAAAACGCATGGATTCAGGCAGATCCGTGATCTCGATGGGATCATGATCCACAATGACCACCAGACGCTGCACCAGATTTTCCAGCTCACGCACGTTTCCCGGCCATGAATAGTGCCTGAACGCCTGAAGCGCTTCGTCGGTCAGCGACGGAACAGCGCGGTTCATGGCCTCGGCAAACTTACCCATGAAATGACTGATAAGAACGAGGATATCGTCGCCCCGCTCGTTCAAGGAAGGCACGGCGATGTCCACCACGTTGATCCGGTAAAACAGGTCTTCACGGAATGAACCTTCCGCTACGAGCCGTTTCAAATCCTTATGTGTGGCAGCAATGATGCGGGTGTCCACGGTATGCACGTGACTTGAGCCGACCTTGCAATATTCCTTGGACTGGATGACCCGCAGCAGCTTGGCCTGCATGTTCGGGCTGGCATCACCGATTTCATCAAGAAAAATGGAACCGCCGCCTGCTATCTCGAAAATCCGGCGCGGGCGTCCTTGGCCCCGGTAAAGGCTCCCTTGACGTGACCGAACAATTCACTCTCCAGCAGACTGTCCGGAATGGCCGTGCAGTTGACCGGTACGAACGGGGCCGAACGGCGGTCGCTGTTGTAGTGGACCGCACGCGCCACCAACTCCTTGCCGGTACCGGAGTCACCGGAAATCAGCACGTTTGCATCGGTGGACGAAGCCTTGCCGATACGCTGGAAAACAAGATCCATTTCCGGGGAGTTGCCGATAATTCCAAAGTTGTCCGGCGGCGTGTCAGGAGAACCGAGCACCCGGCGCTGCAACAGGCGCTGTACGATCCGCTCCACCACGGTCAGCAGTTCTTCGGCGGTAAAAGGCTTGGGCAGGTATTCACCCGCACCGTCCTTGATGGCTTCCACCGCCCCCGGAATGGAGGGGTAGCCGGTAATCATCATGATTTCGGTATCAGGGTAATTGTCGCGCACATGGCGGATAAGATCGAGCCCCGTGGCCTGTGGCATACGGTAATCGGTAATGACAAGGTCGATGTCGAGGGAATCGAGCAGAGACAGGGCCTCGGCCACACGAAGCGCGGTGAAGACTTCATACCCGTTCGATTCCAGATTGCGCTTGAGCACTTCAAGCGTGCTCTGGCTGTCGTCCACTGCGAGAATTCGGATCCGTTCACTCATTAATCGACCATACAACTGTTTGGACGGAAGGGAAAGGCAACTTCCACACGCGTGCCCTTGCCCGGTGTGCTGTCTACCTGAATGAACCCTTCGTGCGCCTTGATAATGCCGTGGACCACGGACAATCCCAGCCCGGTGCCTTATCCACATCCTTGGTGGTGTAGAAGGGGTTGAAAATCTGCTTGAGCTGCTCCCGGTCCATCCCCGGTCCGGTATCCTCCACGATAATATAGGCGTCATTTTCGTGGTTGATGGTCTCCACGCGCAACTCCCCGCCGTCCTCCATGGCCTGAATGCATTGGCCGCAAGGTTCACGATCACCTGCTTGATATGCTGCGGGTCGGCCATGACGTCCGGCAGGTCGGCAGCGTATTCGCAATGCACCTTGATGTTACTCTTGCGAGCCGCATTTTCCGTGATGCGCAGAGCCTGATGAATGGCGTCGTTGAGGTCGGTCGGCACGAACTGCGGCGGCATCTGGCGGCTGAAGAACATGAGCTTGCGGATAATCTCGCGGGCATGCAGCGAAGAATCAACGATATTGTTGAGATCAGCGGCGACCTGCTCCGGCAACCCCTTGTCCTGCAAGGCCAGCTGTGCGAATCCGAGGATATTGGCAAGCGGCTCGTTTATCTCATGGGCCACGCCCGCAGAGAACTGGCCGATCTTCGCAAGCCGGTCGGCACGGCGCAGTTGCTGTTCCAGCACCTGCTTGGCCCGTTTGGTTTCCTTTTTACCCACAAGCGTGGCTACCTGCTGGGCCGCCGTGGCGAGCAGGTCCTTTTCATCCTCGATGAACACGCGGTGATTGCGTCTGCCGTTATTCCGGGCCTCCACGTATACTGCGAGTACGCCGCGCTTTTCCTTGTTGACCACGATATTTTCCGACAACGTGTGTTCCGCGTCGGGGGCAACTCGATTCCCCACTTCTTTTCGTCCACCGAAAGAAATATGTGCGTTCGATTCGGACGCTGAAAGGCCGAGGGCAGCAACTGCACGACCTTGTCGAGTATCAGGCCGGCTTCCCGATCCGTATCCCCATGAGCTGACTGATCTCGTAAAGACAGTTCAACCCTTTGTTGCGCTCTATAAGAGTAAATTTTCATGCAGCAGCCCCTTCTGGCGAAGCATGTGGTCGGTAACGTCCTGCCCGACACAGAGAATGGAGACGGGGTCGCCGGTGGAATCGGTGAGCGGTTTGAGATTCCAGTCGATATAGACAGTATCTCCATCGCGGGTGGTAATGGCCCCGGACGCGGTGGAGATGCCTCCATTGCTCATGGTCTCATGGAGAATATTGCGCGCTTCCTCGCGACTGCTTTCGGGAACAAAAGTGGCGAACCAGTCCTTGCCTGCCAATTCCCTGAGGGAAAGGCCGCACAGGGCTTCAAGCTCGTAATTGCCATGAATGATCCCCCCGTCCAGATCAAGGGTCACCACGATGCCGTGGCTGAGCTGCATGACTGTTTCGTAATAATTCTGGAGATTCATTCTTTGCCTCTCATTCTATGAAAATAGATTGAAATGCCGCAGGAGTAAACACTTTCTCACGACGCTCCCAGAAAACACCCAGCCACAACTCCAGACCCCGGTTTCAGTGGGGGGGCGCGGCCCGACCCCGTATGGGAGTCGAGCCGCGCCGGACATAGGGTATGGTGGCTGTTAATGACTGAGCTTCAGGCCCCATCCTTCGAACAGGAACAGGATCGCAAATCCATACCAGAGCGTATAGATCACGTAGAAGGCCAGCGAGAAGATCACGAGACCGAGCTTGTCCATGATATGGACAGGTTCGACTTCGAAGTAGTTGTACGCTGTTTCAACCGCCTTCTTCTGAATGGTGGCTGTCACCTTTGCCTCGGCAAAAGCGTTTTGACTCTTGAGGTACTTGTCTACCAGCTTCAGGGTCGTCCACCAGTTGAAGAGCGCTCTGCGGGGCTCAAGGGAGTACTTCTCCGAAACGGCGTTTCCGTCATTATGGTACATGAAGTCGGAATCAGCCAGCGTCGCCAGCAGTATGGCGTCAAGAGAACCGTTCACGGTCACGGCCGAACCTTCGGCCCGTGCGTTGATACCGGACTTGACGAACATCGCCGCAGTCTGACCGGCCTGGTCCGTGTCACCATAATCCAGTGTCATGGCGACATCCTTGCCCTTGATGGTCTCTACCTGCTCCTTCATGGCCGGGACATAGTAGACCGACCCCTTGGAGATGGAATTGTACAGGGCATCAAGATATTCCATGGCATTATGTCCCTTGAACATGGGCTGGAACATCACGAACAGAACGACAAAGAAGAGGACGAGCAGCGCGAGGCCGCCTCCGAATTCTCGCTTGTTATAAATCATCTTATTGAACCTCCTGCCTCTTGAGCGCACTGATATTCTTCAAGAACGTTCCTATGACCCAGACGGAGAATCCGCCGATGACGACAAAGAACGCCCAGATGCCTATTTCATTGAGTATCGCTCCCAGTCCGGCGAAATGGGGATGACTCCCATCTCACCGAGCTTACCCGGCAACGCAAATATCCGGTTCACAAAACCGGCGAGCACGGCCATGGCGTAGAAACCGCGAATGGTGATACCGGGCACGACCTTGGTGACCAACGCACCGATCTGGATACCCAGCAGCGAACCGATGAGCATGCCCATGGCCAGCGTGTAGAAGATGAAGCCGTAAATGGCATACTGGGTGACCGAAGCAAACCTGCCGTAAACACGATCTGGAAGATGTCGGTACCGACAGTGGTCATGGAAGACACACCGAGTACGTACACGAAGATCGGGAAGGTCAGGAAGCCGCCGCCGACACCCATGATACCGGCCGCCAGACCGACAAGGGCTCCGGAGAGAACGAGAAACACCCACGAGATTTTGCGACCGCCCGGAGTGAGGTCCTGATCAAATGCGATCATGGGCGGGAACTTCACGGACTGGAGAGACTTGGCAATGCCGCCCAGTTCCGCACCTTCGGAACCGCCATGAGCATCGCCCGAATCGCCAGCCTTGCGGGAACGCAGGAAGTCGAGCAGGGCATAGGTTCCAAGGAACCCGAGCATCAGGGAATACACCGTGGTGATGAACGCATCACTGAGCACGGGATTGATTTCATACAACACACGGTTGATGAGGCCACCCACAGTGGCACCGATAACCGCGCCTATCAGAAAGACTCCTGCCAGCGGGACCGACACGTTGCCGAGCTTGCGGTGAATGACACTGCCCATGATCGCCTTGGCGAAGATGTGGAACAGGTCGGTACCGACCGCAAGAATTCCCTTGATACCGGCAGACATGAGCGCCGGAGCGATAATGAAACCGCCGCCCGCGCCGATACAGCCGGTGATGAGTCCCGCACCCATGCCGATGGCAATGGACACCAGAAATATTCCAAGGCTGTAGAACGCCGGACTATAAGCTTTTTTGCCACCAAGCAGATCCGGCAGGACAGGACCGATATCATCGGCGAACGCTATGCCGCCGAGAACGATCGGTATGAGCATCAAGCCGATCACCGCGAGCATTTTCCTATTGCCCATGATCGCCTTGGCATTGTCTATTTCCCACCGGGCAAGGGCTCCGGCCCCCGCCGTCATGAATCTGCCCCATTGGTTGAAGAATCGCATGTGTATCCTCGCTTCCTCTATTGTGTATCCGTTTCTCCCCGGTCACGTCCGTCGTGAGCCAGGTTCTTTTTCGTCTTTGAACCGCGTCCTCGATCTTGAGAACGAGTTCGTCCAGATCAGCCGGTTTCATCAGGTAGTCATAGGCCCCCATTGCAAGGCTCGATATGACCATATCCGGGTTGGCGTGAGCCGTGAGCATCACCACCTCCACAAGGGGATGCTTCCGCTTGATTTCTCCGAGTGTCCTGATGCCGTCCATGCCCTCCATCTTGATGTCGAGCAAAACGATGTCAAAGGGACTCTCACCAAAAGCCTCAAGCGCTTCCCGACCGCTCGACACCGTGTGCGTGTCAACCCGCGCCGCGCCAGACGCTTGCTGAGCGGAGTGATGAAACCTATTTCATCATCAACCAGCAGAACCCGGATTCTGTTCATCAACGCCCTCCTCGTTCGTGCACACGCTCATGACCTTTGTCAGGAGCATATCGAAATCAATGGGCTTGGACAGGTAGTCGCTCGCACCGAGTTCCATGCAGGCCTTGGCTGCGGATTCGCTCCCGTGACCGGTGAGCATGAGCACCGGAAGTTCCGGATCCAGCAGTTTGAAGACCTTCAGAATTTCGATACCGTCCATGCCCTCAAGCTTGAGATCGACAACTGCGACGTCAAAATCACGCCCCCGCAGCATGCGCACGGCTTCCTCTCCACTGGATGCGGTTTCGACGACGACTCCCCGCCGCGACATGCGCTTTTGCAGCACGTCGGCGAATCCGACCTCGTCATCCACGATCAGGAGCCGTATGTCTTCCTTTCTCTTGAACATGGTTCCACCTCCAGCAGCCTCAGTCATTTACGCCATCCTGTGCGTGAGGTCGTGCATCCGATCTTCAACGGCCTTTTCCTCATGCTCCTGCTTGAGCGCGACCGCTTCACGAACCTTTTCGGTCAATTCCTCAAGCTTGCAGGGCTTCATGAGGTAGTCGTAGGCACCGTTATGAATACCTTCGACAGCATTTTCGACCGTGGCATGACCGGTGAGCATAATGACCTCAACCAACGGGAAATCACGCTTGATCTCCTGCAGCACGGTCTGTCCGTCCTTGACGGGCATCTTCACATCCAGAACAACAACCTGAATTTCGGGATGCTTGCCGAGCTGCGACATGGCGGCATCACCGTCATAGGCCTTGAAAACCTGAATGTTTCTCTTTTCCAGACGCTTGGCCATGGTTTCGACAAACCCCATTTCGTCGTCCACGAGTAAGATAGTAGCGTCAAACATGGTACAACCTCCTCTTGTTCCTGTTACTCTTCCGTCAGGGAGAACGGCAGGCGAATGGTAAACTTCGTGCCAATTCCCACAGAACTTTCAACGTCTATTTCTCCACCCATCTGGTGGATAATTCCAAAACATATGGACAGTCCCAACCCGCTTCCCTTGCCCACCGGCTTGGTGGTGAAGAACGGGTCGAAAATTCGGCTCAGATTTGCAGCGGCGATGCCCGGACCGGTATCAGCCACGGTGACCACGGCCTGCCCGCCCTCGATCCCGCAGGACAGGGTCAGGGTGCCGCCATTGGTCTCTTCCATGGCCTGAATGGAGTTGTTGATGAGATTGAGGAACACCTGCTGGAGTTCCGAAACCGAAGCCCGGACCTCAGGCATGCTCTCGGTCAGATCAAAATCGAAATTGACCTGTGCGTACCGCGCCTGCTGCATGGAGATTTCAGCCACTTCATGAATGAGCGGAGCCAGAGCCACATCAGTGACCCGGGAGTCAGTCTGACGGGCAAAGCTCAGCAGCTTGTGGGTAATGTCCTTGCAGCGTCTGCCCTGTGTACGCACCTGTGACAACGCGCGCTCGATTTCCTGACGGCTGTTCATGTCCGCAGTCTCGTCTTCGAGCAGATCACTGACCCAGCCAGCCTCTTCAATCATGATGGCCACAGGATTGTTGATCTCGTGCGCGATGCCTGCCGCGAGTTCACCGATGGCGGCCAGCTTGCCGGTCTCAACCATCTGCTTGCTCATGAGTTCGGTTTCACGATCCACCAGCTTGAACCCGGCCACGAGCTTACGGGAAAGAACGACCGCCATGATGGCGATGCCCAGCCCGCCGAGCAGGAAAATGACCAGAGTAAAGAGTTCACTTCGGATCATCGCGGAAAAGGCGTCACTTGTATTCTGATGATAGACGAGTTCCCAAGAAACGTTCCTGAGGGATGAAGAGACGGTTATGTAGGTCTCGCCATCACTCCCCTCGGTTTCCTGTATAGTAACCTCTTCACCGGCGGTGGGCCGCTGAATGGTCCGCACCGGAGTAAGGGAAAACTGCTTGTCGTGATGAGCCGGGGGCTTGGTCTGAAATGCCCCGCGCTGATTGATGAGATAGGCATAGCCGGTCTTGCCGATACGGATATTCTCCACCAGATGGGAAAAGGCGAGGAAGTCGATGGTCGCCCTGAGCGTCCATTCCTTTCCGCCCGAATGGAAATTGCAGGAAATGATGAAGTGCGGTGCCTGCCTCAACCCGAGGAACACGTCGCTGATTCCGGTATCGGTGTTTCGGGAATCCTTGTACCACTCCGCATCCGAATAATCGGCCCCCAGCAGGTCGAACGGACCGGAATAGGCCACTTGGCGACCACTCTGGTCCACGACACCGAGATCAACAAAAATGCGCCCGTATTCCTGCTGCATGCTGCGGAGGGTTTCCGCAAGAAATACAGGATCGGTCAGCTGGTCATAGGAAAAGATGCGTCCGAGGTACTGGACCTCGCTGCGCTTCTCCTCAAGAAAATTGTCGACGTTGTCCCGGTGCTTGTCGACCACCTCACCAAGATGGGCATATACCTTTTCACGGTAGATGGAACTGAACTGATCGAAAATCAGCCCGCCAACCAGAATCAGCGGTGCGAGCGAAACCGTGAGTACCGTCAGAACAATGTTCCGCGACAGCTTGTCATACGATGTCTTCTCTTCGATCTGCATACCTTCCTCACCTTGCTCACGGCCGCTGCGCCTTCACAACAGGCCGCA
>LQAJ01000293.1_pt1 | contig 13928 bp, 12 predicted proteins | sample 1535811 | NCBI WGS metagenome assembly LQAJ01 (sample SAMN04331587, study PRJNA305678) | bioreactor metagenome | isolation source: bioreactor_6 inoculated with Wadden Sea sediment 2nd replicate of a... | place: Germany: Wadden Sea, Janssand Flat
TCTGGAAGGTGTGGCCGCGGCAGAAGCGGGCAACAACGCCGCCTGTGGAGGCTCCTTGATCCCCATGTTGACGCTGGGGGTGCCGGGCAGTATTTCCGTGGCAATTCTCATGGGCGCCTTTATCATCCAGGGCATTTTTCCCGGACCCATGATTTTCAAGGAACACGGACCCCTGGTGTATGCGATTTTTGCAGGCCTGGTGGTGTCAAACATCTTTCTGCTGGGCCTGGCCCTGTTGGCCATCAACACGATCGCTCCTTACCTGTGCAATGCACCCAAGAAGATTTTATTCCCCATCATCCTGGCCTGCTGCTATATCGGTTCCTTTGCCGTGACAACAAAAATTTTTGATGTCAAGATCATGCTGGCCTGCGGAATTCTGGGCTATTTCATGCAAAAGACCGGGTTCCCGGCAGCACCCCTGTTGATCGGGTTCATTCTTGGGCCCATTGGAGAACAGGCCATCCGCCAGTTCATGATTATAGCGGAAAATGATTTGATGCAAATCATCTATTACCCTGTTGCCGACGTTTTCATCCTGCTGACAATCGGTTCCATCATCGGCATTGCCAGAAGTGAGTGGAAAAAATCCAGGCAGGCTGCCAACCGGTTAAATGCCTGAAACGACACTGGTACCCTCCTTTAGACCCCTGCTGTCTTTATAGGGTTTGTGGGGCGGCAAGGCTTTTGAGGAGAATGAATTATTATGGATCAACAAGACCTGGACTATGTCAAAGGCCATTGCGGCTGGGATTCGGTGATCCTGGTTTGCGGGGACCAGGTCCCTGATGGTGAGGAACATCGGATCGCCCATACCCTGCTTGCCCCTCCGTGCAGCGGCGGGGTGGAGGTGGGGTTTTTATACCCGTCGAAAAAAACGATGTGGATATCCGGCTGCGCATCATTGATTCCACCACGGGCACGTGGCTGCCCATGTGCGGCGGCATGAGTCAGGTTATCGGCCTGGCCTGCATGACCACGGCCATGCAGGATCATTTTCGCATTGAAAAAAAATATCCCTCAACCCGGGTCAATGTTCTCAGCGATTCAGGCCTGGTCCCCATTGACATCACGTTCGAACACGGCCGCATCGCAATGATCACCACCCATCTTCCCGATTATGTTGACTATCTTTATAAGGATGGCGTCCGTCCCGTCAATATCGGCAAAATCCCGGCCATGAAGGTGGGCTATTTTCTGGTCTTTAAAATGGCGGATCTAATACAGGCCCACCCCGGCATGGAGTTCGGCCACAGGCGCTCCGGGCCGGCCCTTGACCTTCTGGGGGAGATACAGATGGCGTACATGAAAAAGGAAAACATAACAGCCCCCACCCTCTACAGCATGATCTATGATCATCATCCGGAAAAAAAGGGCAATGCAAGGATATTTACCCGCTTTTTCAAGGGGCAAGGGGTTCCCCAGTCCTCTCCCTTGGAGGTCCAGTGCGGCACCGGGTCTGCTGCGGTGGCAATCGCCATGGCGGAACAAGGCGAGCTTCCATTCTCCGGGGATCGTGGCAAGATTGTGTTTGAATGGGGCAGCCAGCGCCTGACCTATGACCCCTATGGCGTTCGTAAATCCATTGTTCATCTGAACCTGTCCGGCAAACGGGCAATCGCCGCTGCCTTTAGTCACAATGTGGTGGAGCTGCAATCTGTGGGCAAAGTATACCTGCCGTCATTTGAGGCAAAGCTGTTTTAAGGCTTTAAACCGCCCGTCCGGGAGGTGCCAAATGAAACACTTTTTGACCTGCTGATTAATTTAACCTGTAATACGTCACATAATCTAAGGAATTTGAGCAAATAAAACAAGGTTTTTTAAAAACCTCTTTTTTTGAGTACAACTGACATTCCCCACCCTTATTTGTAAGGTTTCCTTTTTTCCGGAGGCTGTATAAAATTGCCTATCCCCCAGGCACGGTAAAAATTTTTGAATTTAATCCTAATGCTCTTAAATATTCCAACTGGTAGGGATAGGAACTTGCTTTTTGCTAAAAAAAAGTCGGTACTCTCCCTGTAGAGGGAAGTGAGCTGGAAAAACAAACCAATGAAATCAAAATAGCATTTTCCCTATTGGATGCCATTGATATAGCAGGGAAAACGATTACCACGGATGCATTAATTACCCAAAGAACATTTGCAAATTATTTGGTTGCCAAAAGGTTGGCGAACTATCTTTTCATTGTGAAAGGCAATCAGAAAAATTTATATGAAGATATTGAATTCCATTTTACCCATGAAAATGGATCGCCTGATCATGAAACCGTTGACGGTATCGAACATGGAAGAATAGAAACACGCAGAATATGGATCTCTTCAGATCTGAACGATTATCTTGATTTCCCACATGTAGGTCAGGCATTTATGATTAAGCGTGAATCCTACGACAAAAAAACCGGTGAAACCAGCAAGGAGACTGTCTATGGGGTAACCAGCTTACGCCCAGACCAGGCTGATGCAGCAAAAGTCCTCCAAATTAATCGAGGGCACTGGGTAATTAAAACAGTTGCCACTACATAATTGACTGGAATTATAATGAAGACAGAAGCAGAGTGAGAACAGGCTCAGGTCCTGAAAATTTAACAAGACTCAGACGCTTTGCTGTGGGACTCATCAAGAGCAAAAATGTCAAAAGTGTTCCCCAAAAGATGCGCCAGCTGCTTTTAAATACAAGGGCCGTATTTGATTTAATAATGAGCCAGAATAGCCAAGCCAAGTACAATGCTGGTTAGAACCAACTTACCGGGAATGATCGGGTTTTTTTCTTGACAGTTGCCTGGTGATCTATTAAAGAAATAAAAAATCTGCCAGAAGGCAGAGTCAGAGTCATCTAAAATAAAAATTAAAGATAGATTTTCAAATTAACCACGAAGGTTAGGCAAACGTTGCGTGCCGAACCTTTGTGGTTTTTTTTGGGCATGCTGCTTTTCTCAATACTTTGATGGAGTGAAATCAATGAATACCGGCAGTTTGAGCCGCCTGAAAGGGCAAATTGAAAGATACTGGGACTGGAGAAGTGCAAGCTATGAACTGGATCAAGACAAATCCGTCGAAACGGTACAAGACTGGGAATTTACCATCAAGGGGCTTGTGGCCCATCTTCACGGGAGTGCTTCCAGGGCCCTTGATGTGGGTACCGGCCCCGGCCAGCTGGCCTTTTATCTTGCCCAGGCTGGCATTGATGTCACAGGTATCGATATCTCCCCAAAAATGGTTGAAACTGCAAGAAAGAAAGCCAGGGAAAGGATGCTTTCCATAGATTTTCAGACCGGCGATGCAGAACACCTTCCTTTTGAAGCCAATACATTTGATGTGGTGGTATCCAGAAATCTTGTGTGGACCCTCCCCGCTCCTGAAACCGCCATGCGCGAATGGCACAGGGTATTAAAACCCGGGGGCCGCATTATCATTTCCGACGGATACTGGCAAAATCTGACCTGGTCCCGGATTCATCATCTGATCATTAAGGCGGCAAAGGGGTTTTTGAAAACCCGCAGTCTGATTTCGTGTCGTTTTTTTTTCCACTATGCCAATCTTATAAACTCCCTGCCTCTGTATGAGGGGGTTACTTATAAAGATGTGGGGCATCTGATGCGCAAGGCCGGTTTCAGACAGATTTTATCCTGTAATATCTGTGAATTTTTCAGGGATAATCCGTATGGTTCGGGAAATTGTTCTTCTCCTTCTTTTTTTATTGCGTATGGAGACAAATGATTCCGGTCATTTCTGGTTTCCTGTGTTTTAACCATATTTTTTAAGGAAGTTGACGATGAAAAATGTAAAAGTTTCGAAATACTTATTCTTTGTTTCCCTTGCCCTTTTTTTGTCTGCTCCTTGTCTTCGGGCGGATGATAACGAATCGGCGGTCTCCTATGGCAATACCGAACTTGCGCCGATCACGGTCATTGCCACAAAGACCCCCAAGGCTCCGCTGGATTCTCCGGCGTCTGTTTCAGTGATTTCAGAAACCGAAATTTCAGCCTTTAACTCCGAACATCCCTTCAAGCCCCTGTTCCGGACAGAAGGAATTTACCCCCGCCAATACAGGGGCCTGGCCGATTACTGGTCCCGTCCGGTGATCCGGGGAAACAGGGCGCTTGTCATGGTTGACGGGCTCAACTGGTACGATTACGGTCAATACTACCACACAGGGGCAATTCCCATGAAGGATGTGGAAAAAATCGAGGTGGTCCGGGGGCCTTTTTCCGCCCTTTACGGCACCCTTGCCCAGACCGGTGTCATCAACTATATCACCAGAATCCCTTATGACATGGAGGCCGAGGCTTCTTTTACCTTTGGGGAAGACGATACCCGGTTTTACAGCGCACGTATTGCCGATCGCCCCTTCAGTACCCCGGACGATTCCAATCCTCTTTCCTGGGCAGATAAAACCCTTGGAGACAAGTTCTTCTATTCCATGAGTTTTAAATACCGGACCACGGATGGTTATGAGACAAACCCGTACTATAAAACGCTGTCAAGTCCGGTGACCGGAACATTGGATACATCCATTCCTGTTGCAATAAACGTGGGTTCTGATAAAAACCCCACCACCGGGGCGACGCGGTATATTGTGGGGACCCAGGGAGAAAACTGGTACGAAGATTACGGCTCATTTTTAAAAACCGGGTATGAATTTTCTGATGATTCCAAAATCTGGTACAGCTTTAATATCAGCCAGTTTGAGTATGGATGGAAGGGAGGAAGAAGCGATTTGAGGGATGCCGGCGGTAACGCCATTACATCGGGCGATGTTTACATCCGGGATGGTTCTGACTACTACCTGACCAGCTTGAGCGATACCACGTTTACAGCAACCGAATATGAGAAAAAATCCTATGTGCACACCCTCCATTATGACTACTCTGTGCCGGACAAGTTGGATGTTAACGCCCTTGTGGGCTACAACGACAAGGAAACCCGCTCTCATTCGGTTTCCAGCGCCTACACAAAGGTTGAAGATAACGACCTCCTCCAGGCAGATCTTTCTGCCACCTTTCACATGATGGACAGCCAATTTCTTTTAACCGTGGGCACTCAGGGGGTAAAGGAAACTGCGACAGTCACCAAATACAATTTGTCCAGTCCCAGTGATTCTGACAGCTGGGCCTCCGTTGCAACCCGGGATTCCGGAGAAAGTCTGACCTGGGGCACCTTTGTTCAGGCCGAATACACGCCCATTGAATCCACCACCCTGTATCTGGGGGGCCGATATGATCATTGGTGGGCAACTGATACGGAATATTCAGACATTAACGGGAACCATGCGATGGGTGAGGATATGGATGACGGTCAGTTCAGCCCCAAAGCCTCTATGGTTTACCGGCTGATGGACAACGGCGTGCTGCGTGCATCGTACGGAAAATCTTTTACCGCTCCTTGTCTGTATTACAGAATTGCCAGCTATAGTTATACAATCGGGGGAGAAACAGCCTATGCCGCAGGGAACCCGGACCTGGATCCCACTTCAAATACGTCCTGGGAAATGGGCACGGAGTGGGAATTTTTCAACAAAAAGCTGCGCGTCAAAGCCACATATTTCCAGAACGATTTTGATGACCTCATTGTAAATGCGACAAGAACTTACGAAATAGATGGCGAATCGGTCAGCATAAAGAAACGAATCAACGCTCAATCCTCTAAAGTCGACGGTATTGAAACCGCCATTGAAGGCATCCTGCCCTGGAACCTGAGAGGCGGTATCCACTATACCCATCACTGGTCCGAATATACCAAGACGGATCCATCCGTCAATAAAGACGGCTGGGAAGTGGATGAGGTTCCCACGGATATATTCAACGGCTGGCTGGGATATTTTACCGACTTTCTGGATGCCTCTGTGAATTTAAGATATTCAGACAGTGTTTATGACGACCGCCGGGGACCCCATGCCGACTCCGTATTCAATGACTACACAGATTCTTTTGTCGTAGATGGCCAGGTGACGGTCAGACCCGGGAAAAAAGTGGCGTTGACCTTGTCTGTGGACAATCTGCTGGATGAAGAATACTATGAATACTACAAGATGCCCGGCCGTACTTTCATGGCAACGGTATCCATATCTCTTTAAAGTGAATTTTATGAATATCCTGCGTGTTCCTCCTTTTTCTACCAGGCCAGGTCTGTTGCATCAGGTGGTCAGGCCCGGCAGGGCCATTTTATGCCTGGTTTTGTGCCTTGTAACCTCCATTGCACTGGCCGCAGACCCGTTTTTAGTCGCCAAGCCCTTTGGGCCGTCAGGGTCAGGGTTTGATCCCGCCAGAGGGAGTGACGGATGGTATGCCTGCGAATCCGGAATTATAGAAACCCTGTTTGTTCTTGATATGGATATGAAGCTGCAGCCCTGCCTGGCCCAGGGGTTTACCAATTTATCCCCCCTGACCTGGGAGATTCGTATCCGGGACAAGGTGTTTTTCCACAATCATGCGCCGTTAACGGCAAAGGCGGTAAAGGCATCCATTGAACGTCTTATTGATGAAAAGAGTGCTGGATTTAATATACGGATTCAAGGACTGCTGGATATTGCCTCCATCCGGGTAACAGGCCCGCTGTCCCTGGTGATGGAAACCCGGCATCCCAATGCCGCTTTTATCTACAATTTAACGTCGCCGGAAACCGGGATCGTTGATATGTCCGGCGAACATCTCGCCGGCACCGGGCCGTTTCAGCTGGAACGGATTGTACCCAGCGAGAAAATTGTAGTAAATGCCTTTCCCATGTATTGGGAGGGAAAGCCGAAACTTGAACGGGCAGAACTTTGTGTTATCAAGAACCCGGTTTCCAGGATGCTGGCCTTTGAGTCGGGCAAAATCGATATGGCCACCAATTTCCCGGAGCTGGATGCCGTTCGCCTGATGACTGCCGGCAAAGCCAGGGTCGAACATCGTTCCACGGCACGGCTCTGTTTTTTCTTTGTGCGGATCAAGGACGGCCCCCTGGCCGATCCCCTGATTCGCATGGCCCTTAATTTTGCCATTGACCGGGACCAGATTCTGGCATCCGTACTCGGCGGTATTGGCGGAACAATCGGCGCCTCTGTTTTCCCGGGGTGCTGCCATGGTCTAATACCGCACTGGTTCCCTATGCCCATGACCCTGAAAAGGCGGTATCTTTGCTGGAAGCAGCCGGGGCATTGGATCGCGACAGGGACGGGATCAGGGAATTTAACGGTCAACCGCTTCATTTAGAGATGTGGACCTACGAGACCCGGGCTGCCTTAAAGCCGACCCTTGAGCTGATTAAGGCGCAACTGGCCCGGGTGGGGATTGATGCCGGCATTCGGGTGACCAAGAAAGGGTCCCCCATTAACCAGGCCATGAGACAGGGACGGGTCCACCTGAACCTTCAGATGTGGAACACTGCTCCCCAGGGCGATCCAGACGCATTTCTTTCGGATCTGTTCAGGACCGGGGCAAGGTCCAATTGCATGGGATATGCCAACCCGGAGCTTGACCGGCTGCTCCAGGAGGCCAAAACCTGCTTTGAACCGGCCCAACGGCAACGCCTGTACAACCGGGTGCAGGAGATTATCTATGAGCAGAACCCCGTGATTGTTCTCTTTCATAAATCCATGGTCACGGTCATGTCAGACCGTGTCAGGGGGTACAGCATTCATCCGGCGGAAAAGCACCTGTTAACCAATAGGATTTACAGGGAATAATAGGGTGATTTGTAAACATCCGTCCGGCCGGGAAATATTACGGGTCAGTCGTCTCGGGGTGGCTGTCCGGGAAAAGGGAAAAGAGCGGGTTCTGCTCCGGGATGTTGATTTTTTCCTTGACCAGGGGGAGATCCACGGGATTGTGGGGGAATCCGGAAGCGGAAAAAGCCTTTTCGCCCGTACCCTTGTCCGGCTTGAATTTCCGGCGCGTATTGTCACAGGATCAATTCTGATTGACAGTTGTAATGTGGCGGAGAAATCACCACAGAACTGTCGTTTTTTCCGGGGGAAAAAGGTTTCCCTGGCGCTTCAGGATCCGACCTCTGCCATGGACCCGGTTTTTACCCTGGCAAGCCAGTTTAAGGATGCGCTTTCCATTTTGCCCCGTCCGGAACGCTCCATGGGGCAGGTCTATCAGCTTCTGGAAACCGTGGGGATCTCTTCTCCTGAATCCCGGTGTCGCCAATACCCCCATGAGTGGAGCCGGGGCATGCTCCAGCGGGCCCAGCTGGTCATGGCCCTGTTGTCCTCGCCGGAAATTCTGATTCTTGACGAAGTCACTTCAGCCCTGGATCCCACCACGGGGCTGCAGATCATCGAGCTCATCCTCCGGCTGAGACAGACACGCCAAACCACATTTGTCCTCATCACCCATGATCTTGCCATGGCAGCCCATCTCTGTGACCGGATATCGGTGATGCACCGGGGCACCATCGTCGAAACCCGGCCGGTGGACAGTCTTTTTAAACAACCGAAACACCCGTATACCAAGGAATTAGTATCCAGCACCGGCGTCAGCGGGGGAAATCCATGCCTGGACCGCTGATTCAGATGTCGAACCTTGGGGTATCATTCAGGGCCAGATCCGGAGGTGTCAGACATGATCTGCTCTTCTGGGGGGTGAAACAAATATGTTTAAGCCTGAAAACAGGGGAGTCTTTCTGCCTGATCGGGGAAAGCGGGTCGGGAAAGAGCACCCTGGCCATGGCCCTGGCAGGACTTTTGCCTTTCCACCAGGGCTGGCTGATGTTCCGGGGGAAAAAAATTGTCCGCTCCAACGACGGGGTTCACAAAATGCTTATGAAGTCCACCCAGATGGTGTTCCAGGATCCTGTCCAGGCCCTGAACCCCTTCCTGACTCTGGGGCAGTCCCTTGAAGAACCGCTGGCTGCCAGGGGGGTGAGAGCCGGACAACGGCAGGCACTTCTTGCCCCGCTTATTCGGGATACCGGACTGTCAGCAGATCTTCTGGAAAGGTTCCCCGCCCAAGCGTCCGGGGGACAGAACCAGCGGGTCTGCATTGCCCGGGCACTGTCCACCCGGCCTGAACTGCTCATCCTGGACGAGCCCCTGACCGCACTGGACAGTCTGGTCAAAATCCGGATTACCCGATTGCTGTGTCAAATCAAGGAAAAATATCCCATGACCTGTTTTATCATTACCCATGATATGGAGCTGGTCAGGGGCATGGCCACCCAGGTAGGGGTCATCTATCTGGGGCAGATCCTGGAGACCGCGTCAAAGTCATCCCTTTTGAGTAAACCTTGTCATCCCTATACCCGGGCCCTTTTGTCCGCCTCTTTTACCCCGGGCATATGGAAAGGAAAACGGGTGGTACTCAAAGGAGATATCCCATCTGTCCAAACCCCGCCCTCAGGATGCATTTTTCACACCCGATGCCCGGACTCTGCGGCGGTGTGTGAAAACCAGGTTCCTCTTCCTGTCAGGCTTACGGTCGGACACACCGTATGCTGTCATATGTACACACACAGGGGAATCCATGACGGGCTACCTGATGAAAAAATTACAGGATTGGCCTTGGTTCTTTTCGGGGCGTCCTTTCTCACCTATGCCATGATCCTGCTGGCTCCGGGGGACGCGGCCAGGGAAATCGCCGTTGCCCGTTACGGTGGAGAAAGCCAGCTGGACGGGGCTACTGTGGAATGGATTCGGGAAAAAGAGGGGCTTGACCAGCCTTTTTTTATCCAGTACAGCCGGTGGCTCTCCCGTATTGTGTCCCTGGATTTCGGGTATTCACTGGTGGAGGAGGCTGAGGTCTTCCACCTGATCCGTCAAAGATTTTCCAGGACATTTGAGCTGGCGGCAGCCTCCGTATTCATCGCCCTGGTCGTAGCCCTGCCCCTGGGCATCCTGGCCGGCCTGGGCCGGGGATCCTGGCTGGATTCAATATCCGTGTCCCTGTCCGTACTGGGACTTTCCATTCCCAATTTCTGGCTGGGTATCCTGCTGGTCACCCTTTTTTCCGTAAAACTCCACTGGCTTCCCAGTTTCGGGACCGGGGGATGGCAGCATCTGGTGATGCCGGCCATTACCCTGGGTACATCCATTACCGCCTATATTGCAAGACTTTTAAGGCTTTCTGTGATTCAGAGTCTGGAATCTGACTACATCCTGGCCCTGCGGGCCCGGGGTACAACATCCCCATTGATTCTGGGAAAACATCTGCTGAAAAATACCCTTATTCCGATGATCACCATTGTTGGCCTGGAGTTCGGTCTGATCCTTGAAGGCGCAGTGGTGACAGAGGTGGTTTTTTCCTGGCCCGGCCTGGGCAGCCTGATGGTGGATGCCATCTGCAACCGGGATTATCCCCTGATCCAGGGTGTTGTTCTGTTTACCGGTGCCCTCTTTGTCATTGTCAACTTCGGGGTGGATATGCTCTGCAGCGTTCTGGATCCGAGGATACGTATTCGATGAGATTTTATAAGCGTAAGTTCCCTTTTCCCGGACGTATTTTGCCTCCTTCTTCCGGAGTCCTGCCGTGGGCATGGCCTCAGGGGTCCTGGCGCTACTGGCCATCCTGGTGCTGGCAGGCCCGGCAATGGCCCCCAACGATCCCCTTTCCACGGATACCTCCCTGCGCCTCTGCCCTCCCTGCATCCGGTTCCCCATGGGATGCGATGCCCTGGGCCGCTGCCTCTTTTCCCGAATTCTTTCGGGGGCGAGAATTTCCATTGGCATAGGCCTTGCCGCTGTTGGTATTTCTGCCTGCCTGGGCACGGCGGTGGGGGTAGCTGCCGGATATTTCGGAGGATGGGCAGATGAAATTTTCATGCGCATCACGGACATGTTTCTGGCCTTTCCCGAATGGTGGCCGCCATTGCTCTGGCCGGGATCATGGGCCCGGGAGACCTCAACCTTGTCTTTGCCATCAGCAGTGTGTCCTGGACAAATATGCCCGGCTGGCCCGGGGAATTGCCCTGACCAGCCGGGAGGCCCTCTATGTCAAATCCGCGCGTCTGTCCGGGGTTTCATCATTAATGATTATTGTACGGCATATCCTGCCCACTGTCCGGCCGGCCATGACGGTTCTTGCCACGGTGGGGATGGCCAAGGGGATTCTGGCCGTGTCAGCCTTGGGATTTCTCGGGTTTGGTGTCCAGCCCCCTGATCCGGAATGGGGAACCCTGCTCATGGAGGGTAAGGATTACCTTTTCACTGCGCCCCATCTTTCCATATTTCCAGGGCTAAGCATTATGGCGGTGGTCATGGCCTTTAACCTCATGGGTAACCAGAGGGAGCAATAATCCAGCATCTACGGAGAAAGTCGGTCCTTTGAACGGAATTCCCTCCGCCGGAATAAAAAAATACAGATTGCAGGGCCTCTAATAGATATGGTAGAGGAAAGAATTTTCCGGGGGTTTTGAGCTATGATCTTTCTTTTCCTTGCCGTTTTCTCCAGCAGCCTCATGGCGCTGATGCTGAAGTTCACCGAAACCGGAAACTTCAACCGCTACGCAATCACAAGCGCCAACTATGTGAGTGCTTTTTCTTTAAGCTTGATGCTCTCCTGCCGGGAAACACCGCCCTGGGAGGACATTCCTTCCGCGCTCTTTTCTTTCATGGAGGAGTTTTTCAGCGTTGTGGTCTCCGGCATCGCCTCCTTTTCCCATTCCGCAAGTCTCATCTGGGCCGTCATCGTGGGGATGATCGGAGGTGTTTTCTACTGCTTCGGCTTCATTTATATTCAGAAGAGTACCCGGGAAAACGGTGCAGGCATGACCGGGGCCGTGGGTAAGCTCGGCATTTTTATTCCCATGGTGCTCTCTTTGATCCTCTGGAAGGAAATTCCCGGTCCTTGAAAAAATTCAATGCGACCCTGCTACTCCTCTTTCTGGTGTCCGGTGTGCGGATTTTACAGGAAAGGTGTTTGAAAAATACGCCATGGCCGAATATAAGACCATTTTTCTTTTCAGCGTTTTCTTTGTGGCCTTCTGGCCCAGTCTCTTCTTTACACTGGCAGATGTGAAAAAAGGAAAATCGGTTAAAAATGCGGGATCTGGGATGGGGGTCTTGTGGGCATTCCCAATCTTTTCACATCTTATTTTCTCATATCATCCTTTAAATATTACCCAGCCTCCGTGGCTTTTCCCATTTTCTGTTCCGGCTCCATCGTGTTTATAACCGTGGGGGATTTTTTGTTTTCAGGGAGAGATTGAGCCGGGGGGAACTGCGGGCAAGTGTGTACTCAAACAACCTGCGATTCTTAACGCCTGACAGGGCAATAATTTTCCCCCCTTTGGTTCTTAATGTTCCGGACAGGGCTCTGATTTTATATATCCATATGCAAAACTGTATGAGGGGTTAGAGTTGCTTGTCAAAGTACTTTTTTGTGCAAGAGAATATTACGAATGATCAAAAAGTATTCTTGTGGAAAAAAATATGAAACCAGCCTTTTCAAGGCCTGTTCGTCATTTTAGGGGCTTAAAATATCCACAAAAATGCTATATTTGAAAAATATTGTCTTTTTATACCGGGAAGTGTAAAAGAGCGTAATCCCAGCAGACAGGAAAATTTGAATGCGTAACCATACAGGATTTTTTACAAACAGGACCAACAAAAAGCCGGTAATGGAACTGCTTGTCATTTTTGTGCTCGCCAGTGCCGTTTTTGCGCTTTCAAGCAAATACGATTTTTTGGAAAAACTTGTGGAGTTAATGCATAAATACGAACATTTAGAGCTTGATGAGATCATTTCCGTATTTTTGTTTTTTGGAATTGCATTGATATTTTTTTCGGTGCGGCGTTGGAAGGAGGCCATCCATGTAAATAACCGTCTTCGGCACAAAAATAGAGCACTTCGGGACGCCTTAAATGAGGTGAAGCAGCTAAGGGGGATACTCCCGATCTGTACGTCATGTAAAAACATAAGAGACGATGTAGGGTACTGGCATCAGGTGGAGGCATATATCGGTAATCATTCGAGTGCAGAGTTCAGCCATGGTATCAGCCCAGAATGCATAAAAAAACTCTATCCGGAGTTTACCGAAGATGAAAAATAGCTCTTTCCTTTGAGTCGGCTTTTCCCCAAGGGATTTAATCTCAGACGAAGACGGTCGGTCCGGCCGCACAGACTTGGGGATACCCATAAAATAAGAACACAGGGCAGGATTGATGATCAATGCCACAAACAGGGACGCACTCAAAGTCACCATCAGGGTCACCGGCAGAAAATGCATGAATTCTCCCATGATGCCGGGCCAGAAGAGCATGGGGAAAAACGCGGCCAGAGTGGTGGCCGTGGCGCCGATGACCGGCCAGGCCACCTCTCCCGTGGCCTTCATGGCTGCTTCCATCCGGGGCACCTCTGCTACATGTACAGAAACACATTTTCCACGATCACGATGGCATTGTCCACCAGCATGCCCAGAGCCAGGGTCAAAGAAAACAGCACCACCATGTCGAGTGTGAAGCCCAGGGCATTGAGAACAGCAAAGGACAGAAACATGGAAAACGGAATGGCCATGCCCACCAAAAGGGCGTTCCGGATTCCCGGCACCACGAACAGCACCCCTACCACCAGGATCAGTCTGGAGATGATGTTGTTTTCCAGGTCCGCCACCATGGCCCGGATAATCAGCGCTATGGACGTAGGACGGAATTTCCGGATATGTTTGATGCTCAAAAGCCACAATTGTAATGGATGCAGGGATTACGTCCGAAGAAAATATCAAGTGGATTAGAAAACAGGGGCATCCATATATCGTTGTCAGCCGCCGGCGCCACAGGGAATTTGCCGGTGAAGAGTCGGTAATCGTCAAACAGGATAAAAATGGCAGTGTCAAGGTGCAAAAGGTGATTGATCCTGAAAGCAACGAGGTACTGCTGTACTGCCACTCTCAAAAGCGTGAAGAAAAAGAGCGATCCATCCATGAACGGTTTACCTCTGGCTTTGAGGAGGCACTCACATATCTTGCATCAGGCATTCATATCAAACGGCGTTTGAAACAATACGATAAAGTTTC
>LQAJ01000294.1_pt1 | contig 13918 bp, 14 predicted proteins | sample 1535811 | NCBI WGS metagenome assembly LQAJ01 (sample SAMN04331587, study PRJNA305678) | bioreactor metagenome | isolation source: bioreactor_6 inoculated with Wadden Sea sediment 2nd replicate of a... | place: Germany: Wadden Sea, Janssand Flat
ACACAAACGATTCCTGCCGGACCTTCTCCCGCTGCTGACGGCTGACGTACTCATTGTCGAGGGAGGTAAAACTCTTGGTTACCTTCCACGCATTCTCTGCCTGAATGGAGATCTTGCGGATGGCACGGATTGGCTCGTCCCGGAACTGGCTCTCGCAACACATGGCGAACATCAAATCGAAGGCATTCCGGCCATCGCCACCATTGAAGAATTGGCTGAAATTATCCTTGAAAAAGGCTTTTTCCTGCCCGGTATGGATTGCGAAACCTGTGGCCGCCCCAATTGCAAGGCTTTGGCCATAGACATTATTCAGGGCAAAACCACCCCCAAAGCATGTCTCGCCATGCATAACAGCATAGAGCTGGACATCAACGGCGCACCGGTCGGAATGAAGCCTTTCGTTGAAGACATCATCTCCGCAGCCATCCGCGAGATGGTTCGCACCCTTAAAGGGTATTCACCGGGCAAGGCCACCATCAAGCTGGACGTCTAGCCGGGAAACAGGTACTTCCCGCCCATGCGAATAGTACTTTTTGAACCGGAAATCCCCCCGAATACCGGCAACATTGCCCGTTTATGCGCTGCCACCAAGACCCCGCTGCACCTCATTGAACCGCTGGGTTTCAAAGTTGACAACAAACACTTGAGACGCGCAGGCCTCGACTATTGGCCGCATGTCGATGTCACCATCCATCCGAACTTCGATGACTTTCTGGAACGCATCAAGCCTCCCAGACTGGTTTTGGCGAGCACCAAGGCAACAATGCCGCACCACCGCTTTGAATTCCACCCGGAAGACGCCATTGTCATGGGACCGGAGACACGCGGCCTTCCTTCAGAAATGATGGAAAAGTATCCAGCGGGCGTCCGTATTCCGATCTGGGGAGAAGTGCGCAGTCTCAATCTATCCACAGCCACCGGAATACTGCTGTTTGAAGCGCTCAGACAAACAGATCTGATCGTCGAATAATTCCTGTCGCCCTCTTTTGAAGGACGACTTGGATTGCACTTCCAATAGTACATGTATATTGCTACAAATAGTTAAATCATCAATTTTCAAACAATTCACGGCACACCCACATGAAATTACTCGTCACCGGCGGTTGCGGTTTTATCGGCACCAACTTCATCCGACTCATGCTTGCCAAACACCCGGACTGGCATATCACCAATCTGGACAAGCTGACCTACGCGGGCAACCGTCTCAATCTGCTTGATCTTGAAAAAGATGAACCGGGCTATACCTTCGTGCAGGGCGACATCTGCGACCGAGAGCTTGCCATGGATTTGCTTGCCGATCAGAGATTCGACGCCGTGATAAACTTTGCAGCGGAATCCCATGTCGACCGCTCCATCAACGATCCATCTCCGTTTGTAACCACCAATGTTCAAGGGGCGCAGAACCTCCTAGAATGCGCACGACAGCGCAATATCAGCCGCTTTGTCCATATTTCGACTGACGAGGTATACGGCTCACTGGGCGACGAAGGGAAATTCATGGAGACGACTCCACTGGCTCCCAACAGCCCTTACTCTGCCAGCAAGGCCGGAGCCGACCTCATGGCCCGAGCTTATTTTGAAACATACGGATTTCCTGTACTTATCACTCGCTGTTCCAATAACTACGGTCCCTACCAGTTCCCGGAAAAGCTCATTCCGCTCATGTATATGAACGCTTTGGCAGACAAGCCGCTGCCTGTTTACGGCGATGGCTGAATGTCCGCGACTGGATATACGTGGACGATCACTGTCTCGGCATTGAACTCACTCTTCTCAAAGGACGCGAAGGACAGGCGTACAACTTTGGCGGCAACGCAGAGGAAACCAACATCAACGTCGTGAAGACACTGCTTGCAGCAGTGAACAAGCCGGAATCACTGATTACCTATGTCACCGACCGCCCGGGACACGACAAACGCTACGCCATGGACTATTCCCTCGCAGCAAGGGAACTCGGATTTGCCCCGACACTCGATTTTGCCGAGGGAATCCGGAAGACGATCGAATGGTATGAAGCCAACACAACATGGCTTGAACAGGTGCAAAGCGGGGAATACCGCTCATTCATGGACACATGGTACGAGGAACGCAGCTGATGCATCTCAACGGCAAACGCATTCTCATCCTTGGCGGCAAAACAGGACTTCTCGGTCAGGCCCTGACCCTTGCCTTCAAAAGAACGGGAGCAAAGCCGATCCCTCTCTCCAGCAAGGACTGCGATATTCTTGACCCCAATTCGGTTGAGAAACTGCTTGATAGACATGATCCGGACATCATGGTCAACGCCTCGGCCTACACACAGGTTGATCTGGCAGAAGACAATGAAGAAATGGCTTTCGCCCTCAATGCCACAGCGCCTCCCTTGCTCGCGACACTAGCCGCCAAACGGCAGATCCCATTGTCCACTACAGCACTGATTTCGTCTTTCGCGCGACAAACAGTCGCCCTACTCGGTTTACGATGAACCAACCCCCTTTTCAGTCTACGGCATAAGCAAGGCGGATGGCGAACGGGGACTATTGAAACTGGGATACGGCAAGACACTTATTATTCGTATTTCATGGCTGTTCGGACCAGGTAAAATAAACTTCGTGGAAAAAATACTATCTCTCTGCGATTCGCGAGACACGCTATCCGTGGTAAACGATCAGACCGGTTCACCGTCTTATGCCCCGGATATAGCAAGAAACACACTGCATCTGCTCGAAAATGACGCCACCGGCATTTATCATCTCGCCAACTCGGGCCAAACAACATGGTTCGGCCTCGCAGCCAAAGCAGTGGAACTGGCCGGGAAAGACTGTACGGTCGAACCGGTCCCCTCAAGCGCTTATCCCACAAAGGCGGAACGTCCGGCGTATTCAGTGCTGGACCTGTCAAGATTCACAAAACAACCGGAGCGCCCCCCGAAACTGGGAGGAGGCACTCCGGGAATATGTCCACAAAGACCTCAAACTGGGAACACAATAAGAATCACAGCATGAGATCGCGCACCTTGATGTTGGCATCACCCAGTCGTTCCGACAGCATATTGATAAGATAACGATTGACCGCCGTAACAAGCATGGGTGCCCGTTTCTCAATGGCATCCAGTTTTTCCATGGTCATCACATAAAGAACGCACTTTTCAGCGGCGCGTACAGTCGCGGAACGCGGAGTAAATGTATAAATACCCATTTCACCAAAAACAGCTCCCGGCCCGACCTTTTTAAGCCGAAGCAACTTGCCGCCTTCAAGTTCAAGCTCCACATCAAGCCGACCGGATTCTACAAAATACATGGAATCGGATTCATCACCCTGCCTGAATACGGCTTCCCCCTTGCTGACGGACACACGCTTGAGGACCTTCATCAGGGCAGGAATGTATTTGGGTTCGGGGAAAACCGGTGCGAGCAGTTCGGGCAGGCTCATCTGCTTCAAGGCCAGCATGTTCTCCGCCTCAAGCACATGGTTTTCACACCACTCAAGGGCATAATCAAGATTAAAGAAAACCCTGAACATGCCCTCGCCCTCACCAACATAGCCGGATGCTTCCAGATGTTCTTCCAGCTCAAGGGGAGCACTGGTTATGATCAATTCAAATTCATATTCCTGCTTTAGCTGATGCAGTTTCTCAAATCCGATATTGGCTGCCGAGGCCAGACCTGTCACAAGTTTGAAATCCACAATCAGATATTCCACAGGCAACTTGTTTCGATCATCCAACCGTCCCCGAAGCTCCTTGAGCAACCCTTCAAGGGAACCAAGAAACAGGAAGCCCTGCAATCGCAAAATATGAATATGATCGCCATATTCTTTCAGGGTACGCTGCTGCGCCGGAGCACGGTCCACGTTACTCCTATGATTTGATCCGGACAGAATGTTACGGACAGCACCGTCCCGGCTATAGCGCCCCACGGTGACCATGAGCGCCAATCCGGCACCGAAACCGATGCCAACCAGAACGCCAAGAAAAACCGTAGCGAAAAACGTCAGCCACAGCATCCACATATCATCCCGACGCGTAAAGGCGCTGCGTGTCCTGAACAACCAGTCTCGCAACAAATCCAGACCAAGATAAAACAGCAATCCCTCTACGACGAATCGAGGAATAAACGGGAAGATATAATCGGAAAAGAATAATGCGGCCCCGCATATCAACCCAGCCACTATACCGGCGATAGGCCTCGTCCTCCGGTAGCGTGATTGCCGACACTGCGTCGATACGCCAACGAAACAGGCATCCCACCGCACAACCCTGCCACCATATTGGCAAAACCAAGCGCGCGATATTCGCCATTCAGATCAGCCACGGAGCCACTGACAAGCTCCAGACGAGATGTACGATGCATGGTGATCAAAATGGACAGGACGACGAGTGCACCAAAATACATGCCATGCGCCTTAATAACCTCCCATTCAATATTGAAATGGCCGGATTTCAAAATCTCCACAGGATAAGCCGCCACGCCATTATCAAGATACGGCAATGGCGCTGCAAGGGATTTGATATTTTCATCAGGTCCCCAAAGCTCGGCACCATAGCGACGGCACAGGCACCAATCAGAAGAGCTAGGAAGAACAAGGAATTCTTGTGCTGACTGAGGGCAAAGAAGAGAACAATCCCAAAGAACACCCCCGGCCCAAGCGCATACAGACTTGCCACCGGATCATACGATGATATCGCTTTATAAAGACTGGCCCACTCAAGAGGGAAATCTCCCATCCAACCCAAAGCGGCAATGATAACCAAAAGCCCGATACCGGCGATCACACCGCCAAAAATCTGCATGGGAATAAACCGAACGAACTCTCCAACCCGAATTTTCCCCATCAACCAGATAATGAAACCAACAATAAAACCACTGAGAGCAAGAGTCGCAACAAGAGTAGGGATGATCGATTCAACCGGATACCTGCCATCCATACTTTGATAAATTTCTCCCACCAGCATGAACAACACGACTCCGACAACGGCCTCCGAACCGACCAGAGCAAAGGGCACTCGCGTCTGCAATGAATAAAAGACCCCGCCAACAGCCATTGCCGTCAAGGAAATCGACAAAACATATGGCAGCATCTCGCGCACACCGTCCTGCGAAGAGACAAGCATCGCTATGGCGACGGAAAAAAAGAATGCAAGCACACCGGAAACAATCCCACCGAACAGATTCAGTGCAACATTGCCTTCCAGCAACCGCCAGCTCCCTTCCCTGTCCACCGCTTCAAGAGGAGCACTCTCAAGCCCCCCTTCCCCCTCAGGAGAAGCAGCATCCCATATTTGCCGACTTTCTTCTTCGGCAAGGTCACTCAGATCGACATCGTCTTCAGTTGGTTCTGGCAATTCATCTGTCAATTGAACAGGGTGACCACATTCCGGACAAACGTCATTATGCCCAGCATCAAGAACATGACCGCACTCAGAGCAAACGACATCTTCCGGCTCTTCCAGTTCCATGGAACCATCAACATCATCCAGATCGAAAGATCCTGAGCGGATGGCGTTACGTCCTCTGAAACACAAGTCTGGTCCGTATCAATATCGTCATTTTCAGCTGCAACAAAAATCTCGGAATCTGGCGAAACGAATTCAACAATCGTCACACCTTTTCCACAATCAGGGCATTTTGCTTTCTTTCCCGCCAATTGGTCGGGAACCTCTCGCTCATATCCACAGGAATCGCACTTGAATACCGCCACGCAGCACCACCAATATGAAGTATGGTTCAATACCGAAAGTCCAGGCAAAGACACCTTCGGCATTCTCTCAATCTTTTCAATACATACGTGAAGGTTGCCCCCGGTGCAAGGGAGGGATGAAAACTCGACGGACAACTTTAAAAAAAAATAAATCCAAAGTATAAAGTTATTCATTTAACTGTCGATAAGAATAGCACGAGTCAGGTGAATTGTGCACACGGATCGTGCCGAATGACTCAATTTATTTGCAATCCCACGGAAGGGAATACTATGCCGTCAAGGAATCTTGTCTCGATAATCATTTCCGATATGGAAACACACCCCAGCCTGCCGCGCCTGCTGCAGTCTGTGGCGAGCCAGTCTATCGGCCTTGAACGGACAGAAATTCTCATCGCTCACAACGGCAACCACTCTTCTGGCGATGCATCCGTTGGTCAGCCATCACGCACTGACAATGTTCGGCAGATATCCTTGATAAAGACATACTTCCTTCTCAGGCACGCAATAGCGCAGCAGACAGTTCGAATGGAGAATTTCTTATTTTCCTACGTCCTGACTACAGGCTTGATCCCAAATACATGACCACTGCTCTGTCAGTCTTCGACGACAAACCGGAAACCGACATCATTTATACGGACTACATTCGACTCAATACGAAAAAAAGCACAGTCCGCCCCGGCATGGTGCAGCTTCCCGACTTTGACGACGCCCTGCTGCAAACTCAAAACATCCTCGGCCCCGCAGTCATGCTACGCCGAGAAGCATGGGACAGTACACAAGGCTTCAGGGACAACACGGTTTACCGGGATTGGGACCTCTGGATACAAACTGCACTGGCAGGCAATCAGTTCCTCCGCGTCAATTATCCACTGGCATCATGTGAACACAGCAAGGTCTCATTCAGGGAACGTGCCGAGGACGGTCGATACAAGGCCATGATCGTCATCAACAATCAGGCGTACTTTCACATGCACACAGTCAGATGGGCACTATCCTACCTGCGAGGAGACAACTGGGCGCAGGCATTTGGCTTCATGAATATCCCCGGCCCCATGGACGTGACAAAAATGATGCACGATTTCAATTCGAAGCAAATGGGTGGCGAACAACTGACACAAGAAGCCATCCGCCAATTTGAGACATCACCGGCAGCATCAGAAGCAATACGATAAAAAAAGCCGCCTCAACAGAGACGGCCTTTTTATTTTAAACAACTCGAGAACGACTATAACTGAATACCGTTTTCCTGCAGATCCTGAATCAGCAATTCCCGAATCCTCTTGGCAACCGGCCCTGGCCGAACATCATAAATGGGTTTTCCGTCGAAACGAACCACCGGAATGGCGTCTCCGGTCGTCCCCACAATAATGACCTCACGAGCAAGAAGAATCTCCTCTTCCCGAAAACTGCGGAAAGTAACAGAAACTTCATCCTTGATGAGATCGATCATCCGCATCAGAGTCGTACCCGCAAGGCATTGGTGAATTCAGGAATGACCAGTCTTCCTTCTTCATTCACGATGCAGACGTTCTCTGTAGCCCCTTCGGCGAGGTTTCCATTATCGTCGAAGCAGAATGGATAATCATAGCCCTTCTCCTCTGCCTCATGCTTCATGAGCACGTTCGGCAGATAGTCAATGGACTTGATCGTCGCCAAGTAAGACTGCTTGGCCGGAATGGACGTCTTGAATGCCGTCGCGCCCTTCTCGTAAAACTCCGCCTTGGGTCCATGCAGATCGCTGGCCACAATATAAAGGCTCGTCTGAGGACATTCTGACGGATAGATTCCGAAACCGCCGGGACCGCGACCGAGAAAAACGCGAAGCATGCCGGAGTCCTTACCGCCAGCTCGACACACATCCAGAATCAACTCCCGAATTTCTTCCCACGAACATGGCGGGTTCAGAAAAATGGAAGCCGATGAACGCTTCATGCGCTCAAGGTGCGGCTCAAGCTGGTAGAGCTTTCCGTCCACGAATTTCATGGCCTCGAACACGCCGTCGCCACGGTGCACCAGATGGTCATCCCACGGCATGAGCATGAGATCAGAATCAGTGGAAATCATGCCGACACGATGCTCGTAAAAAGCATGAATTCCAGCATGTCCGGGCCGCTCAACGGCCAACATGGCCTCAAGGTATTCGTCTCTGCTTGCGACTTTCGTCATTGTCTTTTCAGTCCTAGGGGACGCGAACCAGGTCGCGCTCAATCAGTGTTTCAGCAATCTGTACAGTGTTCAGGGCAGCACCCTTGCGAATGTTGTCGGAAACAATCCACATGTTGATACCATTTTCAATGGTGTCATCTTCACGAATACGACCGACATAGGTCGGATCTTCCGCAGCAGCATTAACCGGCATGGGATAGATCTTCTTGTCAGGATAGTCTTCAATGACGATACCGGGAGATTTGGCGAGAAGCGCACGCACATCGTCGGCAGTAAGCTTTCTTCAGTCTCGATATTCACGGACTCGCTGTGGCCGTAGAAGACCGGCACACGAACGCAGGTAGCCGTGACCTTGATGGTAGGATCGCCCATGATCTTGACGGTCTCGTTGACCATCTTCATCTCTTCCTTGGTGTAGCCGTTATCCATGAAGACATCGATCTGCGGCAGGCAGTTGAAGGCGATCTGATGCGGGTAGACTTCAGGCACGACAGGCTGACCGCTCATAAGACGGCGCACCTGGTTTTCAAGCTCTTCAATGGCCTGCTGGCCTGTACCGGAAACAGCCTGATATGTGGAAACAACCACGCGCTTGATTCTTGCTTCATCATGGATGGGCTTGAGGGCAACCATCATCTGGATGGTGGAACAGTTCGGATTGGCAATGATGCCCTTGTGCCAGTCCAGATCATGCGGATTGACCTCGGGAACAACCAGAGGACACTCCTCATTCATGCGCCAAGCAGAAGAGTTGTCCACGACAACACATCCGGCTTTGGCTGCAATGGGAGCAAATTTCTCGGAAGTGGAACCACCGGCGGAAAACAACGCCAGATCGACTCCCTCAAAAGAATTTTCCGTCAATTCGACCACGGTGAGTTCTTCTCCCTTGAACTCGACCTTCTTGCCCGCACTGCGGGAAGAAGCCATGGGAATAACCTCGCTGCACGGGAAATCCCGCTGCTCCAGCACCTTCAGCATTTCACGTCCCACGGCACCGGTTGCACCGCAGACAGCCACTACAGGACTCTTACTCATAGTTTTCTCCCAATCTCTCTCTTATATCTTCAAATTCCTGCCTATTTCGAGGCAGGCTTCAGCTCTGTTGAGGGTGTACAGGTGTACACCGGGCGCTCCGCCGTCAATCAATTCCTGAGCCTGACGGATGGCATACTCCATGCCCAGCGCATAAACAGCTTCGTCGCCGCCGTCTTCATGCGCCCTTTCCAGGGAACTGAGGAATTTTCCGGGAATGGCAGCACCGCACAGGCCAAGAATAAACTTGGCAGACCGCAAACTCATGATGGGCAGCACACCCGGAATAACCGGCACATCCGCGCCCATGGATTTGAGGCGATCCACGTAATCGAAATACAGTCTGTTATCGAAAAACAACTGCGTAACAAGAAACTGCGCCCCTTTGTCCACCTTGAGTTTGACCATATCAAGGTCAGACTGAATGGACAAAGATTCGGGATGAGGCTCAGGATAGCCGCACCGCCGACACACATCTCGGGATAACGTTCAGTGATGAATTCGATAACATCGGTTGCATGCCTGAATTCCTGTGAAGCAAAGTCGAAATCATCCTGCCCCTTGGGCGGATCTCCACGCAAAGCCAACACATTCTGAATATCAGCATCACGCAGGCTTTTCAGGAATGCATCCAGTTTCTCGCCGGAAGCACCGACGCTGGTCAGGTGAGTGATGGGTTCGATGCCGTAATCACGTTTGATGCGGGAAGCGATTTCAAGAGTATTGTCCTGTGTACCACCACCGGCGCCATAGGTAACAGACGCAAACAGCGGACCAAGCTCCTTGAGGTTTTCAACAACTTCAAAGAAACCGGGCCAAGCTTCCTTTTCCTTGGGAGGAAAAAACTCCAACGAAATAAACGGGGACTTTCCTGCAATCAAATCACAAACACGCAAATCGATACTCCTTGACAATTTCAGCATTCAGGCTTGCCCGAAAATGCAGGCAAGTGGATTTACATACTCCTTCTTTGCTGAACCTTCAATGGAGAAATAGCAGGAAGTCCCGGCAGGAGTAAGAAAAAACTACCTATGAAGGTCTTCGACAATTTTGATATCTGCCGGCAGGTACTTCAAAACTGGCGGTAAAGCGGGATCAACCCACTCCCACCGTTGCCCTTCAAGCGAAGCCAATTCACCTGAATACTTAAGAATATTAAAGAAGTGAAGTCGCACAAAAAAATCGTCGTACTCATGAACCAGATCACGCCAGAACTCAAAATCCAACGGAGTAACCCCAAGTTCTTCCTGCAGTTCCCGAATAATGGCGTTTTCCTTCGATTCACCTTTCTCGATTTTGCCGCCGGGGAATTCCCACCATCCGGCCATCCGAAAGCCCTCAGGCCGCTCCACCGCAAGATACAGCCCGTTCTGCCAGATAATCCCGGCAACAACATCAAGGCACGGTTTCATCATTCATCTCCGGAGACAGCGGTTATCGCCTCGATCCGCTCTTCGAGTTCAGCCATCTGGTGCATCAAGGTTTCCGCCCACTCAGTTGCATCCTTGTATGCCGAATTCAGCTTGAGAGCTTCTTCCGGCTTTTCATACGTAGCGGGATCATTCATTTTCTCTTCAAGATCGGCCTGTTCATCAAGCACTTTTTCAAGGTCCACTTCCAGCTTTTCATACGTTTTCTTAAGTGGCTTGAGCTCACGGTACAGACGATTACGCTCCTCTGCCTGCCGACGTTTCTCTTCTTTGGTCAGTTTTCGCTTTTCCTTGGCTGCTTCGACTTCACAACTTTCCGAATCAATCCGGCACTCCTCTTCCTGGCGAACCTTGGCCTGATACGCCTTGAAACCGCCAAGATAGGGAGTAATACCGTTTTCATCGAGCGCCCAGATTTCCTCGGCCACCTCGTTCAGCAGGTAGCGATCATGCGCCACGAAGAACAGTGTGCCGTCATAGTCATTCACGCCCGAATCAACCCCTCACGAGTCTCGATATCAAGATGGTTGGTGGGTTCGTCGAGAATCAGGAAATTCGCCCGCGCAAGGAACAATGTCGCCAACAGCAGACGACTCTTCTCGCCACCGGAGAGACCCTTCACCTTACGGTCGAAAAACGCTTCACCGAGCAGGAAAAGTCCGAGCACACTCATGACCTGTTCCTCTGTCAGATTCGAATCGGACAAACGTCGTATTTCACCGATAACCGAATTGTCGAGATTCAGGATTTCGTGCTGATGCTGACTGAAATATCCGACCTCCGTACCGGAGCCGATCTTGACGTGCCCTCCGGACGGCTTGAGCGCCCCCATTATGAGCTTAAGCAAAGTAGATTTACCGGCACCGTTAGGAGCAACCAGAGCAACCTTCTTGCCCCGGAAAAGCTGAAAGTTCAGCTTGGGCCAGACAGAGATACCACCCTCGTATTCAAACTCAAGATCAACCCCGGCCACAGGCACCTTATCGCCGCGTTTCGGGGCAGGCAGCTTGAAACTCAGGCTCTTGCCACGATGGGAACTGGCCTGAGCCTGCTTGATCTGATTCAATTCCTCTTCAAGCTTCTCGACCTTCTTGAGTTTGCTTTGCGCCTGTGCAGCCTTGCGCGCCTTTACTCGAAATTTATTGATATATTTGTATTCATTGTCAATCCGGGCAGAAAGCTTGGCCGCCTCCTTGCTCCGTTGAGCAGCATTTTCCTCATCCCACACCAAGAACTCGTCAAAGGACCCCTTGCGAAAAACCGGCTTACCAGCTCCCAGAAAAAGAACATGCGTGCCAACCCGATTAAGGAATATCCGATCATGCACGACAAATGCGAGTGTTCCACGAAAATTGAGCAGATACTCTTCAAGCCATTCAACGGCTTCCAAATCAAGATGGTTGGTGGGTTCGTCAAGAAGCAGTACATCGGCTCCCTGCAAAAGCACACGGGCGAGCTTGGCACGCTCACGCCAGCCACCGGAAAGCTCACCAATCTGCTTGAAAAAAGTCTTCTTCGGCAAAACCGAGACCGCTCAAAATGGCACGGGCCTTATGATCCGGATTGTAGCCGTACAGCTCTTCGAACTCCGCCTGACGATGCGCGAGTTTTTCAATTTTGACATTATCGCCATCTGCCACGGCCCGTTCCCAAGATTCCCAGAATTCATTCCACGAAGGCAACGCGGACAAAACCCAGGCAAGCAACTGCTCATCGAGCGTATCCCCGGTCATCTCCTGTGCCACATAACCGACGCGCGCGCCCTTGGTCAGTGTCATCTGCCCTTCTTCCGGTTCGATTTCACCAGCCAGGACCTTGAGCAGCGTACTCTTGCCGCAGCCGTTGGGACCGGTCAGGGCAAGACGCATTCCGGGAGACACTTCAAAAGCGACGCCGGAAAAGACGGATTCCCCGCCATAGGATTTACCGAGATTCTGAACAGTAATTCGTGACATGATGCGTGTTAGTTCCTCCTGAATATGGAAAGGAGAAATATACTGGCACAGGCCAATATGCAAGCGGCCTTTTTTGACGAAAGCTCCAGTTCAAGCTACACTCCGGATATGTCGAACTGGTATGTCTATCTTCTTCGTTGTGCCGACGATACTCTCTACTGCGGAATAACCACGGATGTCGAACGCCGATTGAAACAACACAATGCAGGCACGGCTTCAAAATATACGCGATCCCGACTCCCGGCATTGCTGGAGACATTCGTTCAGGTGGACTCCAAAAGCGACGCACTGAAACTTGAAAATTCAAGTAAAAAAACAAGCTCGAAACCGCAAGATCGCTTTTCTTCACGAAGCAGTTTCCTAATCCTCCATCTCCTTGCATTTTACCCAAGTTACTTGAAAAAAACTTCCTTTAAGGATAAAATCGAAGTTCAGTTTTCAACTCCTGTCACCACCATAACCAATAGAAGCTGATTTCATCATGCTAGAAACAAGTACATTTTACCTTATACTCATCATGGCCGGATTCGTCATGCTGGCTATGATTCTCGTACACCAACACAACTGTACTGATGAAATCCGCAGAAAAAACAGGCGAAGTCGATGCATATATCGCACGGCTCAATCTAAAAAATCGAAGTAATTGAACAGGAAGTTGTCGATCTGCAAATCAAGATTGATGAAGTTGAAGAAGAAATCGACGCATACCAGCAATAGGGCCACTCATGACTACTCCTCTCATCATACTCGCCGCAGGCCTCTTCATCTTCTTTTTACTTCTACCGTGGCATTACCCAAAAAAAAGGTCAGCGAAAAATTCTCCCTTGAAAACAAGAAGCAATCCGCACAGAACAAATACGAATTCATGGTCGGACATCGCCGTTCCCTGAAAGAAGAACTTGCCGACAAGGAACGTCAGCTACAGACGCTGCGCAACAGTCAGGAAGGTATCAAAACCATTTCCGCAAGCGATCTGGACATCAGTGATGTAAGCGATGATGAAAAGGTAAGCCGTTACCTGATTCAGGAAGGCAAAATTCGCTGGAACAAATGAAAAAGTGCTCAACAAAATGGACACGCTGCAAATGGATTTTCTGGGAACATGCCTTACATTGGGATTCATTGATGCCAAGACAGCCCAAAAGCAATCAAGATTAACAAGGTAGCAAGCCACCTCAAAGGTCTGGGATAATCCCCGTCAGCCAAACAAAAAAAGGCCGCATATCAATGCGGCCTTTTTTTGTTTTCCAGTTATTCAAATCAGATATTTGCCAAAACGGCGTCAGCCATTGCCGTACACCCAACCGGTTTGCAGCCTTCCTGCCAGATGTCACCTGTCCGAAAGCCCTGCTCCAGAGTCTTCTCAACGGCCTGCTCAATGCAATCCGCTTCTTCGGTCATGTTGAATGAATGACGCAGCATCATGGACACCGACAGAATGGTAGCCAAAGGATTCGCCTTGTCCTGACCGGCAATATCCGGTGCCGAGCCATGAATCGGCTCATACAGGCCGGGATTAGCCTCTCCCAGCGATGCGGAAGGAAGCATGCCTATGGAACCGGTGATAGCGGCAGCCTCATCGGACAGGATGTCACCAAACAGGTTGCCGGTCACGACCACGTCAAACTGGGACGGGTCACGAACAAGCTGCAT
>LQAJ01000295.1_pt1 | contig 13812 bp, 17 predicted proteins | sample 1535811 | NCBI WGS metagenome assembly LQAJ01 (sample SAMN04331587, study PRJNA305678) | bioreactor metagenome | isolation source: bioreactor_6 inoculated with Wadden Sea sediment 2nd replicate of a... | place: Germany: Wadden Sea, Janssand Flat
AAAAGCACCGGAAATCCGGTGCTTTTCATTATTCTAATATTTGATCCGTTTAGCGCCCCATTGAGACGACCTGGTCCTCCCAGCGGTGCCAGCCCGAGAATTTCTCCTCAATGATCTTGCGACCTTCACCTGGGGCTTCCAATCCCGCCAGTTCCAGATCGGCGTCCACCATGATCCTAACCAACTCGTGGAACTTTATCTTGGGTTCCCAATTCAGCAGCTTCTTAGCCTTGCTATTATCGGCTTCAAGGAAATCCACCTCTGTCGGGCGGAAATAACGCGGGTCAATCTTGACATAATCATGCCAGTCCATATCAGCATAGCCGAAGGCTTCATCCAGGAAGTCTGAAATCTTGTGTGCTTCGCCTGTGCCAACCACATAATCCTGAGGATTATCCTGCTGGAGCATCAATTGCATCATTTCAACATACTCCGGCGCATAACCCCAGTCCCGGCGGGACTCCAGGTTACCCAGATAGAGATGTTTCTGCTTGCCTGCTTTGATGTTGGCCAACGCCATGGTGATCTTGCGGGTCACGAAGGTCTCACCGCGGCGAGGTGACTCATGGTTGAAAAGGATCCCATTGACGGAGTACATGCCATAGCCTTCACGGTAGTTATTGGTGATCCAATAAGCGTAGAGCTTGGCGGCAGCGTAGGGGCTGCGGGGACGGAAAGGTGTTTCCTCACTTTGCGGGGGTTTGGACGAACCAAACAGCTCGCTGGATGAGGCCTGATAGAAACGGGATTTCATCCCGGCCTTGCGGATGGCTTCCAAAATCCGCACAGTGCCCAAAGCGGTCACGTCACCGGTATATTCCGGCATGTCAAAGCTCACGCGGACATGACTCTGCGCAGCGAGGTGGTAAACTTCATCAGGTTTGACGTTGTAAATCACATCCAAAAGACTGTCGGGTGCGGTCACATCCCCATAGTGCAGGAATAATTTGACCTTATGGCCATTGCCATGCGGATCTTTGTAGATATGATCAATCCGGCGGGTATTGAATGTACTTGCCCGTCGGATCAGGCCATGCACTTCATAGCCTTTGTGCAGAAGCATTTCAGCCAGATAAGAACCATCTTGTCCTGTAATGCCCGTAATCAATGCAGTTTTCAATTGAACCTCCAACATTTATTTCAAAAAGTTGAAATAAAAGTATATCCCGTACAGTATTGACTGTCAAACTTCATATGTAAACAAAAAAATAAGGCAAATTTGCCCACTCATGGTAAGATTCGCCATCGTTAAGTATAATGGGTAATCATTATGAAAAGAAAAACTTTTCCCCTCCTTCGCTGGATAGCGATTGGACTCCTGTTAATCGCAGTGACTCTGGCCACCATTCAATTGGTCAGCTACAGCCGGATTCGTGACAACTTCCCCCTCGGGCTGGAGGTCAGCGGCATTCCAATCGGTGGTCTCAATTATGAAGAGGCTGCAGAGAGGATCTACACCGTCTTCCGGTCACCCATTGAACTCAATTATGCCGGCAGTTTGATCCAAATCCGCCCGGCCGTGCTGGGATTCGAGCCGCAGGTCGAAAACATGCTCGCCGTGGCTGATAATATGCGGGTGTCGGAACCCTTCTGGAGCGGTTTCTGGAATTTCCTCTGGAACCGCAACATCGAAATCATTAATATCCCCCTGAACGCAGATTACGACGAGGCGCGCATTCGGACTTACCTGGAAACAGAGATCGCAGCCCGTTACGATACACCCTCCTCTTCCCCCAAACCCATCCCGGGGACGACGGAATTTGAGAGCGGCGCCACCGGCACCAGCCTCAATCTGGACCGGGCTACCCTCCAGGTCATTGATGCCCTCAATTCACCGGACAACCGCAGTATAGCCCTCTCCTTAGGGCAATCCGCCATTGCGCGGCCATCAACCTCTGACCTCGAGACGATGCTGAAACAGATCATTGATGTCTCCGGCTTTGATGGGATTGTCGAAGTTTATTTGCAGGACATGAAAAGTGATCAGAATGTCCATTTTGCCTATGAGCTGGGATCGGACCTGACACCGAATATTGCCTTCTCCGCCTGGAGCACAATCAAAATCCCGGTGATGGTGTCCTCCTTCAAAATCCTGAATGAGCCCATCCCGGATTATGACCTCGCACTGATGGAAAGCATGATTGAGCAATCCGAAAACACAAGCACGGATGAGCTCGCCATGACCGTGATTGACGAGAACCTCGCACCGATCCTTGTGACAGAAGATATGCGGACTCTGGGGCTGGATAATACCTTCTGGGGCGCATACTTCTATCTCGGCGCGCCACCACTGCAGCTCTACACCACCCCTGCCAATTCCCGTGATGATATCGACACAGGCCCTGACGCCTTCCTGCAGACAACTGCGGCCGATATGGGCATGCTGCTGGAAGATATCTATCAATGCCAGGCTTATGACGGTGGTGCGTTGATCGCAGCTTTCCCGGGTGAGATTACCCAGCAGGAATGCGATCTGATGGTCACCTATCTGGCTCGGAACCAAATTGCGGTCCTGATCCAGGCTGGGGTCCCCTCCGGCACGACCGTGGCGCATAAACATGGCTGGGCGAATGAAACGGATGGCCTGCTTCACACCATTGGCGATGTGGCCCTGGTCTACACGCCTGGTGGTGATTACGCCCTTTCAATCTTCGTCCATCACCCCGTTCAGGCCGTCTTCGATCCGGTCAACGAACTCTTCGCTCAGCTGAGCCAGGCGATCTATAACTACTTCAACATTGATACCGCAAATTAAAGAAAAAGACCCTCATTGCTGAGGGTCTTTTTCATCGTGCTTTTCTATTTCCGTGCACCCTAGCCGATATAAATTTCAACCTCTTCTCCATCATCATCGTCGTTCACATGTACATAGAACGGCTCCTCAGGTGAAAGATTTTCCAAAATAGATGGGATATCGCCGATACCCTTATTATCCAGGCCAGTGATTTTTTCTCCAAACGCCGTAAAGAACCATTTCGCCAGGTTCAGCGGCAAAGGCAGGCTGAGATTGATCTGCTCAGGTTTTCACCCGGCGCTTGTTTCACCTTCAGGTGAAGCCAAACGCTCTTGCTGGTACGGACGCTGACCGCCACAATGAAAATACCCAACAAAAATGGCACCCAGGCAATCCAGAAGCCGAAACCAAACCCGGCGTCCCGGTAGCCGGCATACATCCAGATGGCACCCAGGAATAAGATGATCAACCCAATACTGAATGGGAGCAGCCACCAGTTCTTAAGCCGATTCATGCGGGCGACTTCTTCCAGAGAAATGTGAGAAGCATAGCTGCCAACCGGGCGACTCGTTTCGTCAACCGCCTCGCCATACGCCGCCTGGGGCTCCGGTTGTGGGTCCGCAGTCCCTTTACCCATCGCATTCATCAACCGTAGTCCCTCATCGGCTGTGATCTGGCCTTGCTCCACCATATCAAGGATCTTGCGTTCAGAATTTTCCATTTCAGTTTCCTTAATTAATTCTCAAGAGCTTTGAACAAGGACTCGGCCTCGTCAACGGTAATCATCTTATCCTGCAGCATTTTCAGGATCATCAGGCGCTCCTCATCAGAAGCCCCTTTTTTCCCGGCTTTTTTCGTAACAGGCGGCACTGGTGCTAACTTTTTGAGCGATTTCAGGCCATCCAAATCAATATCAATTTTGATCTTCCGGTTCTTTTCCACATTATCCCGAATTTGCCCTAAACGGATCTCGGCAGCTTTGACTTTTGCCTCAGTCCGTCGGGTAGCAGCTTCAATACGCTCCTGAACCATTTCATTCAGAGCGTTTTCCTCATACGAAAAATAGGAGGACAAATCACCGACCTCGATGTCTTCCGCTTCGCTTTCAATTACCTTGCCGACCAGGATCTTGCCGCCGGCTGAAATATCGATGTTATATTTCTCATCGTCCAAAAGCATATTCATACTCTTTAGCCCTGATTTCGATATCGTCATTCTGATGGGTGATCCGGATTTGGTGTCCACCGGACTTCATATCCAACTGCGCTCCCGGAAGGGTATCAACCAGTGAAAGAAATACATCCCCGCCCGCGCGCAAATCCACATCATCTGATAGATTCAATCGGGCGAGTCGAATATTCCCTCCTGCAACAATATCCTCATTAATTGTCAAATCCAAAGCTCTGAAATCACCACCGACTCTCCCAACATAAGTCAATCCCGCGACCTTCTCAGCTTTGAAATTTCCGCCAACTTTTTCAACCGACACATCCCCAGTTACATCTTTTATCAGGCAGACCCCGCCGACTTTCTCGCAGCGGAGCGAAGCGACCTTATCCACCACAAGGTTGCCGCCCACCTTTTCCAGCAGGATTTCGCCGGAGGCATCTTGGACAGCGCAGTTGCCACCTGTCCGTTCTAAATGTGCAGATCCCACCTGGGTCAGCACCAAATTTCCCATTACCTTTTCAATCGTAATAACACCACGAATATTTTTAATGCTAACAGAGCCCATCCCCTTCTCAATTTGAATTGAGGAATCGACAGGCACGGTGACACTACAGGATGAATTGGCCGTCAGATATACGTGACCATCCTCTTCCATCAATGTGGCAAGTTGCGGGGCTTCAATTTCACATTGCACCTGGTCCTGCTGGACGCCTTCAATTTTCAGCCCACCATAAGCTTTCAAATGGATAACGGGGTCAGATTGAGAAATTTGCAAGATGTGGCTCATAATTGCATCCTTTTATCTTAAAACAAGTTTGAAAAATCATTTTTCAAAATAATCTTATCATGTAAATCAATATTGTCAAGCGTATCCTAAGATTTCTTTATATTCTAAAGGTATATTATTAATTATTCCCAAACTTATTTGAATATTTCCTTTTTTCAACAGTTTTCAAGAGAATAAATGAACTACTTTTTAACGGTTTGTTAAGAATAGAATAAAATAGTTGTGATAATATTGAGATATCCGAAATTAGTGTTATCCTCTATCTTTAAATTCATATAGCACATTTCTGCTAAGTACCAGAAAGTTGCCCCGACCTCAAAGCCTTTCACTCTGATCAATTTGGGCACTAGTATGGTATACCTCACCATCTCACTTCTAAATTAGCAGCCAGAACCTAATTACTTGGTGTTCCATATTTTAAACATTAGGAAACTTTTCATCTTAGGTGAGAAGGAGGTGAATCTTATATCAAATTACAATCAATGTTTTTTCCACTTAAGGACGAAACAAGCATTACCCAAAATTTTCAAAGGAGAAGTAAAAAATGAAATCTAGAAAATTGTTTATCTTGGTCGCTCTCGTTGTTGTCGCAAGCATGATCCTTTCAGCTTGTCAGACACCCACCGAGGAGCCCGTCGTCGAAACCGAAGCGCCAGAAACTACTGAAGCGGTTGTCGAAGAGACTGAAGAAGCTGCCCCAGAATTTCTCTGGACGCAGCCCCTTCGCCAGGCCATTGCTGCCGCCATCGACCGCGAAGTCATCGTTGACCGCGTTTTCGAAGGCCGCAACGTTCCTGCCTATCACATGGTTCCCGATGGCTATCCATACGCCACCCAGCCGTTCTTCGACAAATACGGCACCCGTGACCTGGATATGGCTATCTCCCTGCTTGAGGGTGAAGGCTATACCGCAGACAATCCATTCGTCTTCGACCTTTGGTTCCCCCCCGAGCACTACGGCACAACCTCAGCTGACGTTATGCAGGTTATCAAAGAACAACTCGAGGAAACCGGTTTAATCGTGGTCAACCTGAACAGCATGAACTGGGCTGAATATGTCGATGGCTTCGTTGCCGGCGATCTGCCCTTCTTCATCCTCGGTTGGTTCCCGGATTTTGCCGATCCCGAGAACTGGCTCTCCCCCTTCGCCTCCTGCCTGCAGTCACCTGACAATGGTGTGAACTACTGCAATGAGCAAATGGACGAGCTCCTGCTGGCTGCTGCCTCCTCATCGGATCCCGCAGAACGCACAGAACTCTACCAGCAAATTGGTGAACTCTACGCTGAAGATGTCCCCACCATCCCGTTATTCTGGGAACCCGAATTCATCACCTATGCTGACGGTATTGAAGGCGTCGTTGTTGGTGCTCCTTTTGAGTTCAACTATAACGTCCTGAGCTTCACTGAAGATGCCACACCGGCCTCCGGCAGCTTAGACACCATCATCATCGGCACCACCGACGAGGTCAACAGCCTCGACGCTGACGATGCCTATGCAACCCATGACTGGGAAATCATCAAGAACACAGGCGCTGCCCTGCTGTCCTACGTCCCCGGCACCTCCGAGCTCGTTCCCGGCACAGCCGCCGACTTCCCGGTTGTTAGTGAAGATGGTCTTTCCTACACCTTCACCCTCCGTGATAACTTGATGTTCGCTGACGGCACTCCTGTGACCGCTGCTGATTACGTCTACTCCTGGGAGCGTTTGAATGCCCTCGAGGGCCAGGTTTCCGGCCTGATCCAGCTCTACGTTGATAGCGTTGAAGCTGTTGATGACCTGACCGTGAAATACAACCTCAAAGCCTCCTTCGGGTTCTTCCCGGCCTTAGCTGCCACCGCTCCCTTCGTTGCAGTTAATCCCGCTGAATTCACAATGGATGCCATCAATGCATTCCCCGAGGTTCTGGATGGGGTTGGTCCATACAAGATGGTCTCCCACACACCCGGCGAGCAAATGGTTCTCGAAGCCAACGAATACTACTTCGGCGATGATGCTGCCATTATCCCGACCGTGATCATTCGCTACTTCGCTGATCCGACCACCATGTCCAACGCCATTGAATCCGGCGAGATTGATATTGCCTGGCGGACCCTCGGTCCCGTTGAGGCCATCCGCTTGATGGACGTTGAAGGTGTGAATGTCGTCAAAGTTGACGCTCCCGCCCTTCGCTACATGGTCTTCAACCACACCTACGTATCACCTGAATAAGGGTTACTAGTGTTATGTCAGGCTCTAGATTATTCAATGATTTGGCCAGATTAGAAGTATGTCCGGCTGCCTATCAGGCGGAGCCTGAAAAACTGTAATTTGAACGCGTGCAAGAAGATTGAGGGCGAGGGAAACCTTGCCCTCAATCATAAATAACAGAACGACTCTTTGGAGTAACGATTATGTCCAACTCATTACGACGGTACCTGATCACCCGTCTCCTCATGACCATCCCGATGGTACTGATCCTCGTAACGATGATCTTCTTTATCATGAGGGTGCTGCCTGGTGATCCCATTCGGTCACAACTCGGACCGCGGGTCAGTGAAGAACAAGCCGATGCACTAAGAGAAAGATTAGGTCTAAATCGGCCTATACTTGTCCAGTATTTTGATTTTATTGGGGATATGGTTACTTTTAACTTTGGAACAGCCCTTACTCAGGGCGAGCGTCCGATCAAGGATGAGCTGGGAGAGAGACTGCCAGCCACCATTGAATTGACTGTCCCCGCCATGGCGGTCACTGCAGTAATTGGCATTTTTTCAGGGGCTTATGCCGCCAAGAACCGTAAGAAGCCAATAGATTACATTATTCGTTTACTAAGCATCATATTGTCATCCATCCCAATTTTCTTTATGGGCTTGCTCTTTCAAATTGCCCTATCGGTGAAATTTCCTATCCTTCCCTTATCTGGACGGATGGACACCTTGATGCTGACCAATTTCGAATCGCCAACGAACTTTTATTTAATCGATGCAATTATTACTGGAAACTGGCCTGCCTTAGGCTCAGCCCTGTCCCACCTTGTTATGCCTTCCATCACCCTCGGTTTGGCTCTGTCAGGGGTGTTCGTCCGGTTAACCCGTGTCAATATGATTGAAATGCTTCAATCCGATTTCATCACGGGCTGGCCGGGCAAGGGGTATCGCTGAAAATAGGCTGGTCTATAAACATGCATTGAGAAACACATTCATCCCAATCCTCACCATGCTGGGACTTCAATTTGCCATTCTCTTGGCAGGTGCTGTGTTAACTGAAACGACCTTCTCATGGCCCGGTGTTGGCCGGTACCTGGTCGACCGTATCCAATTACGTGATTACACAGCTGTCCAGGCAACCATCGCCGTTTTCGCTATGTTCGTAGCGTTTGTCAGTCTATTGATGGATATCCTCTACGCCTTATCGATCCCCGGATTCGGTACTAATCGGGTGCGGAATGAACTTGAGAGAATACTATGAAAAATGACACAAATCAAAATGTGAAAACCGATTCCAGCACAGAAACACCCGAATGGCTGCTTGATCTCGATAAAGTTGGCTTTGTTCGCCGCCTTTTCATTGCGAGAAAATGGTACGGTGGCGACTGGTGGTTTGTTGCCATCAGTTCTGTGTTGCTGATTTTTATTATCCTGGTCGGATTTTCCCCCAATGGTTCGCCCCTTACGACCCCTCAGCGGAAGTTGGCCCTCACTGCTGGCACCGGGTGAACGCCTTCTTCCTATGTGTTGATTGCACCCATTGAAGCCGGAACATCACTGTGAAGGATATCGGAGATAAAACCAACAACATTGGATTTATCATCGGCAGCCCTGCCAGTCAGGCGCTGCGTGAAGCAACTGATGCATTGAACGAGTCCGCACCGGAAGGCGTCCGTTATCAGCCCCGCCAAAACCGGTTCGAAACGCTCGAAGAAGGGCTTGATGCCCTGGGTTTGGGTGAAATTGATGGCTTCGTGGTCGCCCCGGATGTTCTGGGTGATGTCTTGAACAGCTATCCGACTCTCCAGGTCGCCAATACCCTTCGAGAGGAAGATGAGAAGGGCTTCGTGATGGGCACCAACCAGATCGGGCAGGATGTCTTCAGCCGGATCATTTGGGGCACTCGGATCGCTTTGATCGTCGGCCTCTCCTCTGCCGTGGTCTCCTTGGTGATCGGTGTTCCACTGGGCCTGATCAGCGGTTTCACCGGCGGTCCCCTGGATCGTGTCCTGACGGTCATCATGGACAGCCTCTACTCGTTCCCGGGTCTGATCCTGGCGATTGCCATTGCGGCAGTCCTGGCGCCGGCATCGGAAACATCATTGTTTCAATTGCTGTCCTCTATATCCCAACCTACTTCAGGATTGTGCGCGGCCAAACCCTTAGCGTGAAAAAAGAACTCTATGTGGAAGCCGCCAGAAGTTTGGGTACCAGCTGGTCGAAGATCCTGACAAAGTACATCTTCCCCAATGTTATCCCCTCGGTGGTGATCATCTTCTCCGTGAACGTCGGTGATGCCATCCTGACCGAAGCCGGACTGAGCTTCCTCGGGTTTGGCCTGCCGCCAAACACGCCAGACTGGGGCATTGACCTCTCCCGCGGCCAGGACTATGTCCGCCGGGCCTGGTGGCTGATCACATATCCCGGTCTGATGGTCACAATGGTGACGCTCTCCTTCAGCATGCTGGGAGAGAGCCTTTCTGAAATCCTGAACCCGAAATTAACGGACCAATAAGCCATGAATGATAAAAAAGTTTTGTTGGAAGTTCGTGATCTTTCTGTAAAATATAAAACCCGATTGGGCTTGGTCAGCGCGGTTGACCATGTCTCCTTTGATATCCATGAGGGAGAAATCCTTGGGCTGGTAGGTGAAAGCGGCTGTGGAAAAAGCACCATGGGCAAGGCTCTGATGCGGATGATCCAGCCCCCCGGTAAAATCACCGGCGGAGAATTGGTCTTCCACGGTGAAGATATCATGCAATACGACCAAAAACAAATGCAGGATTTCCGTGGTCGCAAGGTTAGTATGATCTTTCAGGACCCAATGACCTCCCTCAACCCTGTTCAACGGTTGGATGAACACATCGTTGAAGCTATTCATGTCCACTATCCGGAAATTTCAAAAGATGAAGCCCTGGAACGAGCCAGCGTCATGATTGAAAAACTGGGGATCCAGAGCGACCGGATGGGCAGCTATCCCCACCAACTTTCCGGTGGGATGCGTCAAAGGGTGATGGTCGCGCTGGGGTTAATCCTCAATGCTAACCTCATTATTGCGGATGAAGCAACAACTTCCCTGGATGTCATTGTGGAAGCCAAATTAGCTGACCAATTCCGTGATATCCGTGAAGAGTTCGGGGTCACGCTTTTGGTCATCACTCACAATATCGCCCTGGTGGCAGAACTTTCCGATAGGCTGGCCGTGATGTATGCCGGTCATGTCGTGGAAATCGGCGATGTCTATAACATCTTTGACAATCCGCTCCATCCCTATACGAAAGGGCTGCTTCATTCGGTTCCAAATATTAAACTGGATGAGGAAAATGAGCTTTTCCAGATGCCCGGCGAACCCCCGAACCTGACCCACCCGCCTAGCGGCTGCCGGTTCCACCCTCGCTGCCCAAGAGCTATGGAGATCTGCTCCAAGCTTGAGCCCAATCTGATCGAAATTGGTCGCGGACGCCATGTCAAGTGCTGGCTCTATGAAGACCATCCCGATAAAACCGAACCAACCATTGAGGTGGAATTATGACAGACATAGAAAAACGCCCTCAATCCAATGACAATGACTATCTGGTCGAAGTCGAACATCTGAAGAAATACTTCCCCGTTCAGACAAGTTTCATTGACCAGCTCTTTTCCAAAGAGCGAGATTTTGTGCGCGCCGTGGACGATGTCACTTTTAAATATTCGACGTGGCGAGGTCCTCGGTCTGGCAGGAGAAAGCGGCAGCGGTAAGACAACCATTGGACGGGTTACCATCGGTTTGGAAGAAAAGACCGAAGGCGAAGTCAAATTTGATGGCATGGATCTTTCCACATTAACCGCTGGAGAACTGCGAAGATTACGCCGCCGCATGCAGGTGATTTTCCAGGACCCCATGGCCTCCTTGAATCCCCGGATGTCGTTAGGAAATGCTATTCAACAGGGTCTTGAGATCCACTACCCTGAAACTAAAGAACAACATCGTGATATAGTTTTGGAAGTCATGGAGAAAGTTGGCCTGACTCCAGCCCTGTTCTATTACAACAAATTCCCCCACCAGATCTCAGGCGGCCAGCGTCAGCGCGTTGTGATTGCCCGGGCCCTGGTCACGAAGCCTGAATTGGTGCTGGCGGATGAACCCATCGCCATGGCGGATGTCAGCGTGCGTGCCCAGCTATTAGAATTGATGGTTCAATTGAAGAACGAGTTCAACCTGACCTTCCTCTTCATTACCCATGACCTGGCAACCGCTAAGTATATCTGTGATCGTATTGGCATCCTCTACCTCGGTAAAATTGTGGAGATCAGTGATCTGCGTGAGGTCTACGCCCACCCGATGCACCCCTACACGATTGCCCTGCTGGCAGCCGTGCCCGTGCCAAACCCTCACGAACGGCGTAAGGAGCCCATGCCCAGCGGAGAGATCCCCAACCCGATCCACCCCCCCATCCGGCTGCCGCTTCCACCCTCGCTGCCCCTATGCGAAGGAGATTTGCTCAGAAGAAGAACCGCAATTGCGTGAGCTCCGCCCTGGGCATCAGGTTGCCTGTCACTTTGCTGATCAATTTAAGTAAATCCTATACTTAGTAAAGATTTCATATCCTATCGAATCAAAAACGGCCCTCTATTTGCGAGGGCCGTTTCAATTATTTTCAGTTTCTAGGCATTCAATTCTGAGATCAGGGCATGATGGCCTTCCAGAGCTAAAATTGTGCATATTTCATCATTCAATTGCCACAGATAAGGCTCAGTCGAGTCAAGTAGGACCTTGCTGTGAGGATAGCGCTGTTTCAGTGCAGATAACCTTACGGGCAGGGTGACAATCCGGTCCCCTTCCACCAGCTTGTCACAGAAATTTACCAGCTTCATCTCCCAGGTAAAAGCCGCAAGATCTTGCTTTAGAAATATCCCCTAAAAGGTGATTGCGAACAATGTCCGCCAACTCGGGATAGCCTCGCGGAAAGAGAAACTCAGCACTGACACGCCCATGTTGGCCTGGTTGCTGGAGCGTCTGAATTTTATCTAGGTCATGCACTAGCCCAGCCCGGTGGTCAGGATCGGATCGATTGCCAGTCCTGCATGTCGCATCCAGACGGCCAGTTTATAGGCTGCTTCTGCAACTCTGGATACATGCCGCTGGACATTCTCCGGCATTCGCCATTCCTCCCACCAATCTAAACACTGGTTCATGCTTGGCCGGGCGGGTGTTGATGCCAGAGTTGTTAGCGCTTCAAATCCCAAGATATCCAGATCATGCTCTGGCATTTCTGCTGGTGCAAGCGAGTCGGCTCTTCATCCAAGCACATAATCATATTGTCCGCGCTTTTCAGGAGAGCCTCATAGGCATCATCCATGAAAATAGTTATCCTATGATCAGAGCTTTCCTGAGGCTTCCAATTACCATTTAGAGCATGATGAAAGGTCATCCGTTCCATCTGAAATGAATCCGACTGGTCAATTAGGTCAAAATGACCAGTAAAATAGTCCCTTATACGCTTAAAAAGTGACTCGGATTCCAGATAGAGGTGTAAATCACCCCGCATCACTTACTCCAACCGCCTCAGCACTCTTCTTCTGAAACACCACCGGGATCAACGGGAAAACCAGCAGGTTGAATACCGCCAGCAGAGCAAACGTGAGCGGAAAATCCAAAGAATCCACCAGCAAGCCCGTCACCGCTAAACCAATTCCAGTGCCGATATTGGCGATTGCCATCAGAATCGAGAACATCGAAGCGGCAATCCGAGGATCTGTGCGCGCCATGGACGCTGCGAAATAAACCGTCTCATAAAAGCCGAACGCGAAACCAAACACCAGCGCCACAATAAAGGCGATCCAGGGATTGGGGATGAACAGAAAGAGCAGGATGGACAAGAACGAGACCAACATCGCATATTTGACCGAATTGCGGTGACCAAGTTTATCCGTCCAGCGCCCACCCATCAAACCACCAACGATAATGCCTACCCCCCACACGCCGGAATAGAGCCCAGCCAGAAAGGTGGAAATCATAAACCGTTTTTCAAAGAAAGGGTTCATAATCTCAGCAACCGAGTTGATGATGAAAGAATATAACGCGCCGAGCAGAGCGAGGCTTAGGATCTCTTTGCGAGCCAGACTCTTGAAAGCCGACCATTCAAAAGCGGGATGTTCCTTGACCCGGCTCTCTTTAATGAAAAAGGCCAGGATGAATGCCACGGTGCTGATCCCTGCCAATGACCAAAACGCGGCATGCCAGGAAACGAAATTCGCAAAAGCGCCAAAGAAAACACTGATAATAGCCACGCCCAGTGCCCGGCCGCCTACCATCAGGCCCTGGATCGTGCCCTGATCCTCTTCCGGCGTTGTATCCAATGCCAGGCCATCAGTGGCGGTGTCATAAAGTGCCATCCCCATCATCATCAGAAAGCCAAGCAGGGCATAGAGACTAAAATTCAGCCCAGGGTCAATAAACGGGACTATGATCAATGTCACCACTTGGATGGCAACACCAATCAAGATGTAAGGCTTCCGATAACCCATCCCCAAGAGATTGACCTTATCCGACAGCATCCCCAGAAAGATTTGAGCACAAAAGGCAACATTCCGATCAGACCGATCAACCCGACGCCTTCATATCGACGCCAAAAGAAAGAAGATAAATTGCATTGAAACCGGTGAAATAGCTAAGAATCGCCCCCTGGATAAAATATAGCAGACTGAAAATGATGTATCTCAAGGTTTTGCTCATGTTGACTCCTCGTAGCCTGCGGAGATAGTTAATTCAATAAAGTATAGTTGACAAAGAAAGCCAGGTCAACAAAGGAAGAAGTCTCGTAAAAGGGAAAATTTGTTCATTAATTTGAGGGAAATTACGGTATAATAATCCAGCTAGCCCCCGTAGCTCAATGGATAGAGTACCTGACTTCGAATCAGTTGGTTGCGCGTTCGAGTCGCGCCGGGGCGCTAT
>LQAJ01000296.1_pt1 | contig 13805 bp, 14 predicted proteins | sample 1535811 | NCBI WGS metagenome assembly LQAJ01 (sample SAMN04331587, study PRJNA305678) | bioreactor metagenome | isolation source: bioreactor_6 inoculated with Wadden Sea sediment 2nd replicate of a... | place: Germany: Wadden Sea, Janssand Flat
CGGGCACCAATTTTCGCGTTCAAGAACTATTTCATGATCTCCAGGGAATTCTGCTCGCTCCAGTCCCGCTTCGGCTTCCACTTTTGCAGCGCCGAGGCCCTGACAGGTGAACACGAGGTTGAAAATTACATCGGTTTCCGCTTTTTCGGTGGAGCCGCCGAGCCGGAGCGCCGCCGCATGCGCGCGAAATTCGTGGGCGACATTCTGGAGGAATACGGTTTCCGAACCCGCGTATGGGAAGACAGCCTCGCCGCCCGCGTCGAAGGCCGCAGCCAGAAATACATGGTCCGCCGTCTCGAAGTGCTCGGCCATGTCATCATGCACACCCGCCAGCTCGACATGATAATGAAAGACCGTGTACAGGTCCGCGCTCACAAGGAAAAAATGATGGAAGACATCAATTCCTTCTTCAGGGGATAAGTGTCCCCTTCCGCCAAACGACGAACCATTCGCCGCAACGAAAAACCGAACGCTTTTCTGTTGCCTGCCATTCACTCGGCAGATAGGTTGAGTCCGTTCTTCAACCCCGACACAACGACCATGAACAATACATATATTCATACCATCGCCAAGGAACTTTCCATCTCGCCGAAACAGGTGAGCGCCACAGCCCGCCTGCTCGACGAAGGCGGCACGGTTCCCTTCATCTCGCGTTATCGCAAGGAAGCCACCGGCTCACTTGATGAAATCGCCGTCTCCGCGGTCCGAGACCGTCTCGGAGAACTGGCGGAACTCGACAAGCGGCGCGATGCCATCCTTGCGTCCCTGACCGAGCGCGACCTGCTCACCGACGACCTGAAAAAGGCCATCACCGGAGCAGCGACAAGACAACGCTTGAGGACATATATCTTCCCCATCGCCCCAACGGCGCACACGCGGTTCCATGGCGCGGGAACGCGGCCTTGAACCGCTCGCAAACCTGCTGTTCGCCCAGCGCGGATCGAATCCGGCAAGCGAGGCCAAGCGCTTTGTGAACCCGGAAAAGGACGTGCCCGACACCACGGCAGCCCTTGCCGGAGCACGCGACATCATCGCGGAAAACATCAGCGAGAATCCCAAGGCACGCGAGGCCATGCGAACTCTGTTCGTCAAGCGCGGAAGGTTCACTTCCCACATGGTCAAAGGCAAGGAAGAGGAAGGCGCAACCTACCGGGACTGGTTCGACTGGGACGAGCCCATGCGCTCCATCCCCGGGCACCGGGCACTGGCCATGTTCCGGGGGGAACGCGAAGGCATGCTCAAATTGTCCCTGCGCCCGGAAATCGACGATGCCCTCGGACTCATGCGCCGTTCCGTTTGCGCGGCAGCGGCCCGGACACACGCGAAGTCGGCCTCGCCCTTGAAGACTGCTACAAACGGTTGCTCGGCCCGTCCATCGAAAACGAGATGCGCGCCGAAGTGAAGAAACGGGCCGATGCCGAAGCCATCCGCGTATTCGCCGCCAACCTTCGAGAGTTGCTTCTCGCCGCACCGCTAGGCCAGAAACGCGTCCTCGCCCTTGACCCCGGTTTCCGCACCGGGGCCAAGCTCACCGTACTCGATGCGCAGGGCACGCTTATGGAGTACGCCACCATTTTCCCTGTCGGTTCGAAAAAACAGCAGGCCGAAGCAGAAGCAACTCTACGCAGGCTCTGTGACAAACATTCCATCGAAGCCATCGCCATCGGCAACGGCACGGCGGGGCGTGAAACAGAAGCCTTTGTCCACACTCTCGAACTCGGCATTTCGGCAGTTCTCGTCAATGAATCAGGCGCGTCCATCTATTCTGCGTCCGAAGTGGCGCGACAGGAATTCCCGGACCTCGACCTGACCGTGCGCGGCTCGGCCAGCATCGGCCGCCGTCTCATGGACCCGCTCGCCGAACTCGTAAAAATCGACCCGAAATCCATCGGCGTGGGCCAGTACCAGCATGATGTAGATCAAACCGAACTCAAGCGGGGACTCGACAGCGTGGTCGAAAGCTGCGTCAACGGCGTGGGTGTGGACCTCAACACTGCCAGTGCCCAGCTCCTCGCCTATGTTTCCGGCCTCGGCCCGGTGCTTGCCGCCAATATCATCGCCCACCGCGACGAGAACGGCCCGTTCAAGACACGCCGGGAACTGCTCAAAGTAAAGCGGCTCGGCCCCAAGGCATTTGAACAGGCCGCCGGGTTCCTGCGCGTGCGCGGCACCAACCCGCTGGACGCCAGTGCCGTTCACCCGGAACGATACGCCCTCGTCAAACAGATGGCCAAGGATGCGGGCTGCTCCGTCTCCGATCTGCTTTCCGACGAATCCATCCGCTGTGCCATTGATCTCGACCGATACGCCACCGGAGATGTCGGTCTTCCCACTCTCAGGGACATCATGGCCGAACTCGCCAGACCGGGACGCGATCCCCGTGCCGAATTCACCGCATTTTCGTTTGCCGACGGCATCAACGACATCGCGGACCTGACCGTGGGAATGCAACTCCCCGGAATCGTCACCAACGTCACCAAGTTCGGCGCGTTCGTGGACCTCGGCGTTCATCGGGACGGCCTTGTCCACATCAGCCAGCTCGCCGATCGGTTCGTGCGCGACCCGTCCGAAGTCGTCGCCGCAGGACGGGAAGTTCAGGTCACGGTCATCGGAATCGATCAGAAAAGAGGACGCATCAATCTGTCCATGAAGAAGAATCCGGTCATGGAGTGATCCCGTTTGTCATTTTTCTACTGAAATATGAACACAGACTGTTGCGAAACCCGTACTCGTGGGATAGTGTTCTTTCGTCTTTATAAAATTTAGCCTTTACTCGTTGATATACATGAAAATAAAACTACTGTTTGCCACTCTGCTGTTCGTATTCGCCGCTATCCCGGTCGCTGCCAGTGAAACTGACTACCTCGCCCGAATGGCCATGGAATCCGAAATCAAGTCCATCGCTGTCGTTGCCAACGTCAAGAAAATGAGCTGCAATGCCGACGGTACATTCACACGTGTGACCTTCAAACGCGTCCATGCAGTCTCTTCGTTTACTCCGAAAAAATTCGTCGGTGCCTGCAAGGTCATGGATTACCGCTGGCAGAAACGCCGACCCGGTACGGTCTACTTCAAGCCCAGAAAAGGGCAGAAAGTTTACGTCACCATCACCACCAACGGTGGGGCCATCACCAGCTACACCCTGCTCACGCCGCAGCTTGAGGCCGTCATCAAGAAGGCACCGGAACGCCTCGCTTACAGCAAGGGCCGCGCAAGCATCCTTCCGCACGACGAATAGCCGAAACCAAAAATCCGGTTTCTAACGAAACCGGATTTTCTGAAAGGTCTTTCGACACCCGCTCCTTTTGGCATTCGCCTTGAGCGGGTGTTTCTATTTCATGATGACAAGTTTCTGGCCGGGGCGAATAACGCTTCGACGATGCAGATTGTTGAGCTTGAGCAGTTTCCAGAGCGGAATTTTATTCTTGCGGGCAATCTGCGTCAGGTTATCGCCGCGCTTCACAGTATAGCTCCGGCCCTTGTAGGTCTTGCGATACTTGGTGATAAGAGGCTGATACCGCTTTGCAAAGCCCTTGGCCGCCCCCGGAGGCAGGAACAGGGTATGATCGCCGCCCGGAACGACGTTGTTCAGCAGTTGGGGGTTGAGGTCCTTGATTGCCTTGAAGTAGCTGCCGGCAGCCTTGGCAATGATGACAATGGGCGCGGAGTAACGGGTCTTGAGACGTACCCGGTCAAACGGGATGGGACGGTAATAGTCACCGGGCTGGAGATTGAAACCATAGCGGGCGGGATCGGCAAGCAGCAGTTTGGCTGCGATGGCGCGAAAGATATAGCGCTCGGTTTCATTGGGAAGATCGAGCTTGTAGTAATCACTGACTTCCTGATGCTTGATGCGCTTCTGGAGTCCGATCTCGCCCATGTTGTAGGCCGCGCAGGCAAGGGTCCATGAACCGAACATGTTGTGCAGATCACGCAGATACCTGATGGCCGCCCCGGTGGCGAGATGGTAGTTTCGCCGCTCATCTATGTAACGGTCCACTTTCAGGCCATGATTGCGTGCCGTGGACGCGATGAACTGCCAGACGCCGCGCGCACCGCGATTGGACCCGGCATGCGGCTTGAGCGCGGACTCGATCACAGCCACATACTTGAGATCTTCGGGCATGTTCGCCTGTTTCATGGCATTCTGGATATACGGAAAATATCGGCCTGTACGCTTGAGCCACAGGATGACCTGCGCCCGGTCCCAGAGCATGAGCAGCAGTTCCTTTTCGAGCCGTTCGCGTACCTCAGTCCGGTGAAGCGGCACTTGTTCACCACAGAAATAGACAGGTCCCTTGATGCGGATAGCTGATTCAAGAGACGGAAAACGCGAAACTTCCATGGGACGGATCATGCCCGGTTGCGAGGCATGCGCTGCCATGCTGAAGAACAGCAGGAAAAGACCCGCCAGCAGCGGGATACGGAAAAGCCGGATCGGCACGATGAATCTCCGAAACTCCCGCGCCGCCACCTGAGGCGCGACGCGGGGCATGTTACAATTTCGATTTCAGCACAATGTCCGTGATGGGACCGCGGGAACGATCGCCCTTGAGGACCATGTGCGCATAGTTCTTGTACCCTTTGAGTTTGCGAACAGTCCAGTTGAGACCGTTGTTCGCCTCGTTGAGGTACGGGTTGTCCACCTGACGGGTGTCGCCGAGACAGATACACTTGACGCCTTCACCCATGCGGGTGAGCAGCGCCCGGGTCTCGCCGCGTGACAGATTCTGCATTTCATCCACAATGACGACCGCGTTCTCAATGTTCATCCCCCGGATGAACGCCACCGGCTGAATCTCAAACCTTTTCGGATTCAACTTGAACGAATCATTGGTCGGGTCCGCAAAAATACGGTTGGCCGGACGGATGTCGTGGAGCTTGATAAGCAAATCCTGAATATACTTGATGTATGGCAACATCTTTTCTTCAATGTCACCGGGAAGATACCCCATTTTAGCGCCAATTTCCACCACCGGCTTAACCAGATATATCTTGCGGTAGAGATTATCCTTGCGCTCAAGGGTCAGATACAATGCGGCTGCCAGTGAGAGAAAGGTCTTGCCGTAACCGGCCTCTGACTGAATGGATACGAGATCAATCCCATCCTGAAGCATCAACTCCAGTGCGAGATTCTGATAAATGGAACGAGGCTTCACACCCCAGATTTCATGGCTGTAGCCGATGGGTTTCGGCCCCTCGGGCCCATGAAACACAGGCGTGCCATTTTCCCATTTGAAACAATTATTTACAGGCTCATCTTCATCATCCACAAAACCGGTGTACCGCTGGGACTCGGACCGGAACGGGTCGGAATCCCGATATTCCTCGCTGGGAATGCCATGACACTTGGCCTTGATCTGAAGGATGCGGTCATTGGTGATAAGTGTGGCCTCTTCCGGGGCCATGTGCAGTATTTCCTTGAGGATTCGATCGTCCATCACCGCATCAGTGAGAGTCAACGCGAAGTCCGGCGGGAAGATATTGACCTGTTCGTCGTTGAGGATGGCGCGAACGGCCTGGGAAACGATATGGCCGATACGCGGGTCTTTCTTGAGGCCGTCCAGTTCGGTCAGGACGGTATATGGAATATATATCAGGTTTTCCTGCCCGTTTCGCAGGGCAGCGATGCATTTAGGATTTCAATAAGGACGTTGGTGTCGAGGACAAAGTGCTTCTGGGCCATAATCCCCCGTCCGATGGTTTGAAGTTGATTCCCCTGGCATCTGATCGCAGCGGTAACCCGTGACCTGGAATCAGCAAATCGTTTTCATCTGCACCTCCGATATGGCTCTTTCCATTATTTTGAACAATGAACAGTTTTCAAGAAAAAGTCTAGATGCATTCTGTCGAAAAAGACAGTCCCGTTCATGTCAGAACAGTGACAAAACCATATACGGAGAGAAAGTCCGCTTCACATTTCTAACGCACTTTACAGGATGATCGAGTTCACTATATGCTCATGAAAGGTGTATAAATTTACAGGAGTTTTTCAAGCGAGGTTTCCTTGTCTGCCCAGTCCAGCAAAACGGTTTTATTTTGACCGACACGCCGAACTTTTACGGCAATGATCTGACCTGTGACGACGTCGAATTGATATTCGTAAAAGATATCAAAGACCTGCTCACGCGTCTGAAAAGCATGACCATGGCAGGGCTTGTGCTTGAAATCCCCAAGGTAATGAAAGCGTCGCGGCAGGACCGGGACAGGCTTTTCAATTACACAATCACGTTTCCCCTCCTGCGCACCAAAGCCAACCTGAGACATCAGTTCATCACCTATCTCGACCCCAAGGACAGCTTTTTCAAAAATCTTGATGCAGCAACAGGCAAACGGGCCAGAAGCCATGAGAGAGTTCCTGTGGAACTCCAATGTCTTATTGCACAGGAAGATGACCCCAGCATGGCAGAACCCTATGAAGCGACCATTCTCGATATCTCACCGGGAGGCTGTTTCATCAGCTCCCAGATACCCTTTGAAAATGAACACTTCCTGCATCTGCGTATTGCCGGACTGACCAACCCCCGCCCCATTTATTCGAGCATACGCTGGGTGAGAACGGAAACAAATCCCGGCATGGGCGTCATGTTCATTGATCAGACAGAGCATCAGCTTGAAGAAATTCACGGCCTGCAGATCACGCAACCCCGGTAAAAAGAAAAACCGAACTCAGAACCGCATTCGGAAAACCAATGTCCCATTTTCAGTAAGACACCACTGAGTTGCGTAAAAAAGCCCTTCCATCAAAATGAACCATTGTCCGTCTCGGGCACGTATCCATGATAATCTCAAATGTTTTTCCGGCGACCTCTTTCGTCTCCCGGCTTTTGCCTTCTGCGTAAAGCGGTGTTAGGACAGGCCACCGTTTACGGACGAATCCCCGCCAAGCGGAATACCATGAGGCAGCACGCCTCGGAGAAAGACATGCCTAACGATGAAACCAAGGAATTTCTCGCCTCGCTCCCCGAGCTGGAGGAAGGCAAGACATACAAGTTCAAATGCTATCCCGGCATTTCCTGCTTCAACGCCTGTTGCAGCGACCTGAATCTGATTCTGACCCCGTACGATATCCTGCGCCTGCGCCGCGCCCTCTCACAGGGCAGCGTCGAATTTCTGCGCCTGCACACCACCATGCACAAATGCGAGGACACGGGATTCCCCGAATTCCACCTGCGCATGAACGACAACACGGCGCGCAGCTGTCCTTTCGTGACCCCGGAAGGATGCTCCCTGTACGAAAACCGTCCCGGCGCATGCCGCATGTATCCTCTGGGCCGCGCCACCCGTCCCGACGGCAAGGGCGGCGTGAGCGAACAGTTCTTCATTGTGCAGGAAGGCCACTGTCACGGCTTCGAAGAAGATGCCGAATGGACCGGAATGTCATGGAAGGAAGATCAGGGATTCGAGGCATACACCTCGTCCAACGACCGCTACATGAACATCCTCGCCCGCATCAAGCAGCGCGGAGCGCCCGTGCCCGAAAAGATGGGCCACATGGCAACGCTCGCATTCTACAAGCTTGACGAATTCCAGCGCTTCATCACCCACATGCGTGTCTTCAGCCGCTTTGATGTGGACGAGGCACGCCAGAAAGCGATACTGGAAGATGAAGAGGCAGCTCTTGAATTCGCAATGGACTGGATCGAACTGATGCTGTTCGAATCCACTCCGAACCTCAAGGCAAAGGGGTAGCCATATGTCCTTGCCCGATAATTCCAAACTCATGAGCATCCGCACTTTCCTGAAACGGAAAGCGGAGTTCCCGCCCGGTTTCAAGTTGGTCTTCACCAACGGCTGCTATGATGTACTGCATCCCGGCCATGTCGATCTGCTGAAACGTGCCCGTGCCCTTGGCGACGGTCTCATCCTCGGCCTCAATTCCGATGAATCAGTGAAGATGCTGGGCAAGGGCGACGACCGCCCGCTCAACACGCAGGAAGAACGCGCCTATGTGCTGGCCGCTCTGGAATGTGTGGACTATATCGTGATCTTTCACGAATCCACCCCGTTCGAGCTCATCAAGGGCGTCCGCCCGCAGGTGCTCGTCAAAGGCGGGGACTGGGCAATCGATCAGATCGTCGGACGCGAAATCGTGGAAAAGGCGGGCGGCGAAGTACTGAGCCTGCCCCTGCTGGAAGGCTACTCCACGACCGCTTTTCTGGAAAAAGTCAAAAACGGTTAAACAGAATGACAAAACGGAAGGGGGCGAGCCGGTACTCGCTCCCTTCCGGGTTTTCCTCCCTCCGGTTGAACAAATCCCCTGCGCCTGTTAGAAATCGAAAAATCAACCATTACGCGGGATGGTAACCATGTTCGCATCCGACAAGCCCTATACGTTCGACAGCGTGGTCCGCATGGTCCTCGGCCTGACCTTCTTCGTCGGCCTCATCTGGCTGCTCGGATTCCTCTCCAGCGCGCTGGTGCCGTTCGTCACCGCGCTCCTGCTCGCCTACCTGATCAACCCGTTCACCACCTGGATTCAGGGCATCATCAAGAGCCGGGGACTGGCCGTACTGCTCTCCATGCTCGCTCTGGTCGGCGTTATCGGCGGGGCCATATGGCTTGTCGTTCCCATGATGGCCGCTGAGTTTTCACACATGGGCCGCGTGCTCACCGATCTCGCAAGCAACGCCGAATTCGCAAGCAGGGTGCGAGCCTATCTGCCGGATGATCTCTGGAAAGGGGTGCAGGAACTCGCACAGAATCCTGATATTAAAGAATTTTTCACCAGCGACGGCGCAGTCGGCACAGCCAAAGCCGTCATGGGCAAAATGGTGCCTGGAATCACGGGCGTGCTCAAGGGAACCGCCAATTTCCTCGCCGGACTGCTGGGATTCGGAATCATCCTGCTCTACACGATCTTTCTGCTCGCTGATTTCGGCAGAATTCAGGAATCATGGCAGAACTACCTGCCCGCCAGATACCGCGAAAACACCGTCAGTTTTCTCAAGGAATTCGAACGGACCATGAGCCTGTATTTTCGGGGACAGGTGACCGTTGCCCTGCTCGTGGGCGTACTGATGTCCATCGGCTTCGTCATCATCGGCCTGCCGCTGGCCGTGGCCCTCGGCATGCTCATCGGCATCCTGAACATCGCACCGTACCTCGGCACGCTCGGCATCATCCCGGCGGTCTTCCTCGCCGCGCTCAACGCCCTTGAAGCGGGTGAGACCCCATGGCTCGGCATCGGCCTCGTTCTGCTGGTGATTTCCGTGGTGCAGATCATTCAGGACGGCATCCTCGTCCCCAAGATTCAGGGCGAAAGCCTCGGCCTGTCCCCGTGGATGATCCTGCTGGCTCTCTCTGTATGGGGCAAACTGCTCGGCTTCCTCGGCCTGCTCATCGCCCTACCCATGACCTGCCTGTGCCTGTCATATTACAGACGCCTGCTGGCGGAACGGGATAATTCGGGGAACACGCCCCGGACAACCTGAATCAGGCATCCGGTTTCAGAAAGGTCTACCGCTGCTCCTCCTGCTCAAATGGCAGGATGAAGTAAAACTCATTGCCGAACTCGTTGTGGCGATAGCCGACGGTACCGTCATGCAGTTCCACCACCTGCCGCACGAAATACAGTCCCCGTCCCGTGCCGCTTTCCCGAGCCACATTGTCCGCCCGGAAACCGGGTTGAAAAACGCTCAACGGGTCCTCAAGCCCGAGCGGCGGGCCTGACGATGTCACCCACAGCTTGATGGCCGGGTGATCCTTTGCAAAAAAAGTCTTTCAGAATCTGCCAGCCGTATGAAACGAATTTCCCGGTGCGCCCATCCGGAAGCACGCCTTCCCCGGTGTACTTGACCGCATTGGAAAAGAAATTGGCATACACCTGGGCGATAAGTCCCCGATCCATGACAAGCCGGACCATCTGATCCTGCGACGTGCCTTCCGCAACCGAAACCTCGATACCGCGCTCCTCGAAACTCTGGCTGTACCGTTCCAACTGCGGCCTGAGCACACTGGTGAAAAGATTGACCTCATGTTTTTCCAGAACATAGCGCCCTTCCTCAAAGTGCCTGCGCCGCAGCAGGGTTTCGAGAAACATGGACGTGATCTCGTAGTGGCTGTAAATCTCCTGATACTGGGCTTCAATACCCGACGCAGTCCGGGCAAGCTGGTTGCCTTCACGAATCCAATCGGCATCGTCGCTCCTGCTCATCATGCCCAGCACTTTTTCAGTGGAGACATGCAGGTCCTCGATCTGGCGTTTCAGCCTGTTGAAATAAAGTTTGAAAAACATATTCGGAACAATGACGTTATGACCTATGTCCTGAACCATGGATTTGATGAACTGAATATGTTCACGATTACGGGCGCGGATGATACGATGGTGCAGCTGAAAACCGATGCGGTTGACGTACTTCTCCAGAAAGAGCTGCTCATGGCCTGCCAGGGATTCGCACGGACGGATGACAAAATTCCCAATAATGTTGTGCGGCGGTTCAAACGGGAGCATCTCCACATATTTCGGATTGCAGAATATGGGAATGTACAACGTGTCCTTTGACCGCACGACATGGTCGGTCAATTCGTCGTCCCAGGTACGAGTCGGCTCCAGATAACAGTCATTGGTCGAGGTGCCGCCAAGGACGAAGGTGTCCTCCTCCTCAAGTATGTAGATGCGACTTTCAAGGTCAAACAGCACGCGGGGAATCATCATGCACACGGCGTAGAACATGTCCCGCCCACGCAGTTCCTGCGCAAGGTCGAAGAAGATATTCAGGGCGCGAATCTGCCGGAGGGAAAAATCATAACCGTCATAATCCTCAAGCTTTTCCCGAATGCGCTCCTCCATGTAATCGAGGCGCTCCTCGTCGGAAAACAGGCATACTTTCATTGGCAATGGTCGGATCGTCAGGGTCATGGGCCTCCATACTTGCTCACCATACATTCTGTGCGGATCTACACAAGTTAAGCCGAAACTATCTAACCTCACTCGCACAAAAAAAAGGTCCGGAATGAATTCCGGCCCCTTATTCTTACCCGCCAAAGCGGGCACGGCAACATGCCTTTTACAGAACGGCGTTAAACAAAAACCCTACAAGCAGGATGCCGCAGCCGACCACACCGACAAACGTGGCGATCAGGCGGGGCTTGAGCACCTTCTTGAGTATCAGCATTTCAGGCAGGGACAGGGCAATGACCGACATCATGAAGGCGAGGGCCGTGCCGAGAGCCGCGCCCTTGCCGATAAGGGCATGAATGATCGGCACGACACCGGCGGCATTGGTGTACATGGGAATACCCATGACAACCGCCAACGGCACGGACCACCATGCTTCACGGCCCATGATCTGCGCCATGAAATCCTGCGGCACATAGCCGTGAATGATCGCGCCCACGGCAATGCCGAGCACCACATACAGCCAGACCTTGCCCACGATCTCCTTGACGGCCTCGACACCGGCGTCCATGCGCTCGGACCACGTGGGTTTGCGCTGCGCCGGGGAACCGCCCATGAACAACTGGTTGCGCACCCAGTCCTGAAGATACTTTTCCATGTTCAGTTTGCCAATAACCCAGCCCGCCACCATGGCCACACCGAGACCGGTGCCCATGTAAAGCGCGGCCACCTTCCAGCCGAACAGGCCGTACAGCAGGACGAGCGCGACCTCGTTGACCATGGGCGCGGCAATGAGAAAGGAAAATGTCACGCCGAGCGGCACGCCTGCGGTGACGAATCCGACAAACAGCGGCACGGCGGAACAGGAACAGAACGGCGTCGCCACACCGAGCAGCGCGGCCAGTCCGTTGCCCGCGGCCTGCCGGTTCCCGGCCAGCATCTTGCGGGTGTCTCAGGCGTGAAAAACGAACGCAGGATGCCCACGAAAAACACGATCAACACGAGCAGCATGAGCACTTTGGGCGTGTCATAGATGAAGAAACTCACCGCCGCACCGAGATGGGACGCCATGTCGATGCCGAAAACGTCTCCGGTCAGCCAGTCGGAAAACGGGCGGAGCTGCGAATACACCGCGTACCAGATGGCAAGGGCAACCACGCCAGTTCCACCCATTACCGCCAGAGACCTCTCCTTTGCAGGAGCAGTCTCAACCGTTGCAGAGGATTCACCCTGCGACTGGCAGGCGCAGGGTTTCTGCGGTGCCATATTCAAATCTTTCATACGTATCACCTTTGATTATGAGGTTGCCCGACCATCCAGAAAACCGTCCAGACAACCAAGAAATGTATCAAGACAACCGAGATTCAGGGAATACCAGACCCAGTTGCCCTGCTTGCGGCCTTCCACGATTCCGGCACGCTTGAGCACGGACAGGTGCTTGGACACGGTGGACATGTCCAGATCAACCAGTTCACGCAGGTCGCACACGCATTTGTCGCCGTCGCGCAACGCATCCACCATGGCGAGTCGGGCCGGATGCCCCAGCGCCTTAAACACCTCGGCGCGTGCCAGGTTCCGTCTTTCATTCAATATAAGTACTGTTGCCATGTCGGCCTCCTGCTGTTTGGCTAATTGGCAAAATAGCCACATAGATTGCTGTTGTCAAGCAGGGGCGTCTCAGAAATCATGATAGGACTTTCACCCATTGCATAAAATCACGAACAGAATTTACGCATCTTGCTGAAAATGAACCGCCCCAGCCCGACTTATTCCTCGGAGTCATTGCCAAGCCAACACTATTTCCCTAGGCTTCGCCACATGTCATCACCCCGCGAAATACTCCGTACCGTTTTTGGCTTTGACGACTTCATCGGATTACAGGAACCGATCATTGAGAACGCCTTGGCAGGCGGCGACTCACTGGTGCTGATGCCCACGGGCGGCGGCAAGTCGCTGTGTTATCAGATTCCGTCGATCCTGCGGCAGGGAGTGGGGGTCTGCGTCTCGCCGCTGATCGCGCTGATGCAGGATCAGGTGCAGGGGCTGACCCAAATGGGTGTGCGGGCGGCATGCCTGAATTCGTCGCTCGACCCGCAGACCGCATGGGAAGTGGAACAGCAGCTCGAACACGGCCAGCTCGACCTTGTGTACGTGGCACCGGAACGACTCTGCAAACCCGGATTTCTCGACCTTCTGGAACGGTGCAATCCATGCCTTTTCGCCATTGATGAGGCGCACTGCGTTTCCCAGTGGGGGCACGATTTCCGCCCGGAATACATGCAGCTGTCCGTGATTCAGGAACGGTTCCCCCATGTCCCGAGACTGGCACTGACAGCCACGGCGGACGAACCCACGCAGCGGGATATCGTCAAAAACCTGCGCCTTGACCGGGCACAGGTCTTTGCCACGGGATTTGACCGGCCGAACATCACCTACACGGTGCTGCCCAAGAAAAATCCCCAGCGCATGATGCTGCGGTTCATCAAGGAAAACCATCCGGGCGAAGCCGGAATCGTGTATCGCCTGAGCCGGAAAAAAGTCGAAAAGACAGCGGAATTTCTTTCCAAAAACGGACTGACCGCCCTGCCGTATCATGCGGGCCTGTCCAAGCAGGAACGGTATCAGAATCAGGAACGATTCATGCGCGAGGAAGGCGTCATCATGGTGGCGACCGTGGCCTTCGGCATGGGCGTGGACAAACCCAACGTGCGCTTTGTCTGCCACCTGGAGCCGCCCAAAAGCCTTGAGGCGTACCATCAGGAAACAGGGCGCGGCGGGCGTGACGGACTCCCGGCCTCGGCATGGATGTGTTTCGGCATGCAGGATATCGCCATCCTGCGCTCCATGATCGATCGGGCGAGGCGGACGAAACCCGCAAGCGCATCGAACACACCAACTCAATTCGCTGTCGCGTTCTTGAAACCGCCGGGTGCCGCCGCCAATCCCTGCTGCCTATTTCGGCGAG
>LQAJ01000297.1_pt1 | contig 13785 bp, 22 predicted proteins | sample 1535811 | NCBI WGS metagenome assembly LQAJ01 (sample SAMN04331587, study PRJNA305678) | bioreactor metagenome | isolation source: bioreactor_6 inoculated with Wadden Sea sediment 2nd replicate of a... | place: Germany: Wadden Sea, Janssand Flat
GATGGCCTGCAGCCTTGTGCGCGACATGGGAGATGGCGCGCAGGGGATTTGATGTGACTCTGCACTGTTCCGTTCCCGGCGGCCTGCTGCCAGCTTTGCCCGAAGGCGTTCTGGAGCGGGAGCTTGAAAATCTTGTCAAACTCGGTGCGGCCATTGAAGACGGGGTGGATTTGACCGTCGAAGCCATCGACGAATTGATGGATGAAAATGATGCCGTGTTCGTGGATGGTGAGTTCTGGACTGCACATCTGTCCGAGGTGGGTGAGCCTGATGCATTGACGCTCGGTACACAGCGTGTCGGCCTGTTTGCCGGACCAAAGGGGAGACGTCGGCAGTCCTGCTGGCTGCGGCCGGTCGCAGGGCGGCCAATTCCGTGGAACGCTTCACACAGGGCGTGTCCATGGTGACCGGGCGGGAACTTGAAGGACCGTATGAAACGCGCCTGTATACCAGTCTGGCAAAAGTCGAATCAGTGCCGCCTGTCGTGGTTGACGGCATGTACACAGAGGAAAACGGACGGGACGAGGCTGGGCGATGTCTTCAGTGTGAATGCATGGAGTGCGTGAAGCACTGTGAATATCTGAAGCATTACAAATTTTATCCCAAGGTCTACGCGCGCAGATCTACAATAACGAGTCCATTGTCATGGGCACGCGGCAGGCCAACAGCATGATTAATTCCTGCATGTTGTGCGGCCTGTGCGAGACCCTGTGTCCCGAAGACTTTTCCATGGCCGACGTTTGCCTTGAGGCACGGCGTACCATGGTCGAGAGTGACACCATGCCGCCGTCTGCCCATGAGTTTGCCTTGCGCGACATGGCCTTTGCCAATGGCGAAAAAATGCGTGCTGGCCCGTCATGCCCCGGGATTGGACCAAAGCGAATACCTGTTTTTCCCCGGCTGTCAGTTGACCGCATCCAACCCTGACAGCGTGCAGGCTGCATACGCCGACCTGCGGAAACAGCTCGGGAGTGTGGGGCTGCTGCTTCATTGCTGTGGCGCTCCGGCTGAATGGTCCGGGCGTCAGGCGTTGATGGATGAAACCGTGTCCGATCTCAGAAAAGAGTGGGAAGCTTTGGGCGGTCCGAAGATCATTGCGGCCTGTCCGACCTGTCTCAAGACATTGCATGAATACTTGCCCGACGCGGAAGTCGTTTCGCATTGGGCTATCCTGCGTGCGCTTGGCTTGCCGACTGATACCGCAAGGGATTGTGGCTCCATGGCGATCAATGATCCGTGCGCGGCCCGTCATAATGCCATGCTGCGCGAGGATGTCCGGGCCCTTCTGGAGCAGGTCGGCGTCATTGTCGAAGAACCGGAGATGACCGGCGAGACCGCGCAGTGCTGCGGATATGGCGGGTTGTTGTCCGAGGCCAACCCGGAACTGGGCAGGGCGGTTGCCGAGCGGCGGGCAGCGGAAATGGCCGAAGACTGGGTCACCTATTGTGTCATGTGCCGGGACATGATCGCCAAAACCGGCAAGCGGGCTGTGCATATCTATGATCTGCTGTACCCACAGGACGTGGATGCCGGTGCTCGCCCATCACCGGGCTATTCCCTTCGCCGTGAAACCGTTCGCACCTTCGGGAGCGGCTGCTTGCCGAACTTTGGCAGGAAAACGGGGCGTTGGCAGTCGAACCGTATGAATCCATTGCTGTTAGTTTTACGGCTGAAGCTTCGGTCCTGATGGAAGAAAGGCGTATTCTGAAAAGTGATGTCCAGAAGGTCTTTCTGAATATGCAAAAGAGCCGGCGGCGATTTGTCAGCCGTGAAAATGGACATTTTCTGACCTCGTTCAGGCCTGTTGTCGTGACCTACTGGGTTGAGTTTTCCGAGCAGGGAGAAGGGTATCTTGTCCATAATGTGTGGTCACATCGAATGAAGGTGCGGGAGGTGCTGTCATGAGTGTCATCAAGGTGCCGGAAGCGGACGCCGCGGGATGGAAGTGTGCGACCTGCGACGAGGAACTGGTTTCCCGGCCTGTGGAACTTGAGTATCTCGATTCCCTGTTCAATGTGGAACTGCCAACCTGTCCGAAGTGCGGCATGGTGCTCATCCCGGAGAACCTTGCGCTCGGCAAGATGAATCAGGTGGAGCATCTGCTGGAGGACAAGTAGCGTCATGCGGTCGACTGTTCCATTGTGGGAAAAACCCGTGCTGCGTCAGGCGGCTGGAGAAACTCTGCGCCCCGGAGGATTTCGGCTGACGGATCGTGCCGCCGAAGTCATGGGGCTGGTGCCGGGATGCCGGGTGCTTGATGTCGGCTCCGGTCTGGGCGCGACGGTCGGTCGTCTGCGGTCACGGTTTGGCGTCGAGGCGTATGGCGTTGAGTCGTCCGGGCAACAGATTCTGCGTGCCGGAAGTCAGAGTGGACTGGTGCAGGCCCAAGGCGACAGTCTGCCGTTTCAGGCTGAATCATTCAGCGCGATATTTTGCGAGTGTGTGTTTTCCCTGTTTTCCGATCCACGGGCCGGACTTCGGGAGTTCCTGCGCGTGCTTGAACCCGGCGGATATTTGGCTCTCTCCGACTTATATTCTCAGGATGCATGGACGTCGGAAATCTCTTCCTGTGCGGGGAGGGCCATACCCTTTTCAGAGACAAGGGAAATGGTCGAATCGCAGGGATTCGCCGTGTGTTTGGTGGAAGATCATACTGCGTATCTCAAGGAACTGGCAGCAAAATTGGTGTTTGCCGGTGATGAGGACGGGCAGGCATGCGGGTGCCGCCGTCGTCTTGGGTATTATCTGATGATCGCCCAAAAAAAAGGAAGTCAGGATGTTTGATGACACAGGGCTGAAGATGATGGAACTGGCCGGAAAAGGGTACTGTTGCAGCCAGATCATGGTGCAGCTCGCTCTTGAGGAGATGGGCCGTGAAAATCCTGATTTGGTGAGGGCTGCTGCCGGACTCTGCAACGGTCTGGGCGATTGTTCGGGACCGTGCGGCGTGTATACCGGGGCGACCCTGCTTCTTGGATTGCATGCGGGCAAGGGGACGGACATGGAAGAAGCGGATGACCGCCTGCCGCTCATGCTTGAGGAATTGCGGGACTGGTTTGTCGTGGCAACGACGCAGTACGGCGGCACGTCCTGTGGAGACATTCTTGAGGGCAATTGCGGGCAGCCGAATACGGCCCGTTGCGGCGGTCTGGTCTCTGAAGCCTATGCAAAGATTCGGGAGGTTCTGGTCGGGAACGGATTTGATCCGGCAGAAGGGCGTGAATTGTCATGAACCGAGTTCCCCGCAGTGTGTGCCCGGTCTGTTTGAAGCCCATTCCTGCCCGTCATGAAATTGAGAGTGGCAACGTCTATCTGGTCAAGGAATGTCCTGAGCACGGTGAGTTCAGAACCATTGTCTGGCGTGGCGAACCCGATTTTCAGGATTGGAAGCGCACCAAGATTCCTTCTTTGCCAAAGCAGCCGTTTACTCGCTCGGAAAAGGGCTGCCCTTATGATTGCGGGCTGTGTGATGCGCATCGGCAGCATACCTGTACGGCGGTTATGGAGGTGACATGGCGCTGTGACCTTGGTTGCCCGGTTTGTTTTGCTTCGTCAGGAAAAAAGGCACCCGCCGATCCTTCATTGGAAGAACTTGCATATCTTTTTGACCGGGTGAAGCTGGCCTCCGGTTACTGCAATGTTCAGTTGTCCGGCGGCGAACCGACCGTGCGTAATGATTTGCAGGACATTATCCGTCTTGCCAAAAGCAAGGGATTTCCTTTTCGTTCAGCTCAATACCAACGGTCTGCGCATCGGGCGGGAAGCGGGTATGCCGCTTCCTTGGCCGAGGCCGGACTGGATTCCGTGTTTTTGCAGTTCGACGGCATGGAAGATGGGATTTACACGCGATTGCGAGGCAGGCCTTTGCTTGAAACGAAACTTGCTGCCGTTCGTGCGCTTGTTGACGCTGGCATCGGTATCGTGCTTGTGCCGACCGTGGTGCCGGGTGTCAACGAACATAATCTCGGTGCGATTTTACGTCTGGCCTCGGAGAACTCACCCGGTGTGCGCGGGGTCCATTTTCAGCCCGTGAGTTATTTCGGGCGGTATCCCGAAGCCCCGGCGGACGACCAGCGCATTACCCTGCCGGAGGTCATGCGTCTTCTTGAAGAGCAGACGGACGGGGCGGTCCGTACCCGGGACTTCCTGCCGCCCGGATGTGAACATTCGCATTGTTCCTTTCACGCTAACTATATGGTCCTGGAGGACGGGGGGCTGAAAAAGCTCTCGGCAAACGGCAAATGCGGTTGCACGCCGCGTCCGGCTTCGGAAGGTGCGGACAAGGCCAAGGCGTTTGTCAAACGTCAGTGGGCCGCACCGGACAAGGGCTTGGCCATGGCGGACAAACAGGATGATCTTGATGCGTTCATCTCCCGTGCGGCAACGCATACTCTTGCCGTGTCGGCCATGGCGTTTCAGGATGCATGGACCCTTGATCTCGAACGGCTCAAGGGGTGCTGCATTCATACTGTTTCCCCGGATGGACGGCTTATTCCCTTTTGCGCTTACAACCTGACGTCCATGGATGGCGAAACCTTGTATCGAGGCAAATGCGATGGGTCTGCCTCCGCTTGATACATGGTTGATCCTCCGCATGGGGTGGACTGGTGACGTGCCGCCTTCACCTGTACAGGTGCGCGACTGGCAGCTTGAACGGTTGCGGGATGTCGTGCGCCATGCCCGGGAAAACAGTCCGTTTTATGCCCGTTCTTTGGCTGATGTTGAAGTTGGCGCACTTCTGACCGTCGAGGATTTTGCCCGTCTGCCCATGATGACGCCGGATGATGTGCGCAACGGGCCGGAGCAGTTGCTCTGTGTGTCTCAGGATGAGATCGCACGGGTTGTGACGTTGCAGAGTTCCGGCACTACGGGAACGCCCAAGCGGATTTTTCATACGCAGGAAGACCTTGAAGCCACGGTGGATTATTTCGGCTGGGGCATGCGCAACCTTGTCGGTCCGGGGCAGACGGCATTCGTGCTTATGCCCGGAGAACGTCCCGGCGGGGTGGGGCGGTTGCTTGTGGAGGCCTTGAATCGAACTGGTGCGCGGGCTGTGACTCACGGTGTCATGGAAGATGTCGGTGTTGCACTCGATCACCTGTTGGAGGAAGGGGCTGACTGCATTGTCGGTCCGGCGGCGCATGTGAACATGCTTGCCCGCGAATGGGAGTGGCGGGGACTGCTGCAGGGACAGGTTCAGTCCGTGCTTCTTTGTTGGGATGCGGCCCCGGATGCTGTGGTTCGCAATGCGGAACAGGCGTTTGGTTGTCGGGTATTTCGCCATTGGGGCATGATTGAAACCGGGCTTGGCGGAGCCGTCGAGTGTTCACCCGGTTCTGGAATGCATCTTCGCGAGACCGATGTGTATTTGGAAATTATTGATCCGCAGACCGGCACTTCTGTCCCGGACGGTGTGTTCGGTGAAATGGTGGTGACCACGTCGCTCAGGCGGGGCATGCCCCTTATCCGTTATCGCACCAGGGACATGGGGCGGATTATGCCGGACAGGTGCGTGTGCGGAAGTCCGTTGCGTCGTCTGGACCCCGCTGTTCGGCGCATGGATGACTGCGTACATGTCGGAAATGACGGTTTCGGACTGACAAAATTGAATGAATTTCTTTACTCACTGCCGGGGTTGTGGGATTTTGCGGCGTGTCTCCATAATGAGACATTGCACGTTGTCGCTTGTGGTCGCGAAAGCGGACTGGCTGGCAGTGTGAGGTCGGTTTTGTGTGCCATGCCTGCTATTGGACATGGGGTTGAAAACGGTATTTTGCATATTGAAATTGAAACGAAAAACGACGGAACTCCGGCTGTGCCCGGACTTGGAAAGCGCCGTTTGCAGATAGATATGGAGTGTTGATTCATGAAGGCTTTTGTACGTTCCGTATGTGGACTTATTGAGCAGGGTGAAAATTTCGTCATGGCGACCGTGGTCGAAAGTTCCGGTTCCACGCCGCGTTCTTCCGGTGCGAAAATGGCGGTGCGCCGGGACGGCAGTATCCTCGGTACCGTGGGCGGCGGACTTGTCGAGGGAATGGCCTGCCAGGATGGCCGCAAGATGATTGATTCCGGCGACGGACAGGCCAAGCTTTCTTTTGTGGACATGACACAGGAGCTTGCTGCCAATTCGGATATGATCTGCGGTGGCGGCCTGTCTGTCCTGCTTGAAGTCGTGCATGCGGACGGCCCTTGTGCGTCGGCGTATCGGCAGTTGGACGAATTGCTGCGGAGCGGGCGTGAGTCTGTTCTGTTGACGTCTTTTGATGGGACTGATTCTTCGTGTGCAGTGAACATGAGGTGGTCACGGACGGTGCGTGTTCTTCGATGTGCCAGCAGGCCATGGATGCCGGTTCGGTCTGTTTCGAGAAAAATGAATCCGACATGATGCTGGCTGAGCCGTTTATCCCCCCGGAACCACTGTATATTTTCGGTGCTGGCCATGTCTCTCTGTTCACCGCAAAGGTCGGAGCCATGGTCGGTTTCCGTACTGTCGTCCTTGATGACCGGGATGAGTTTGCCAATGAAGCCCGTTTCCCTGATGCCGATGAAGTGATTGTCCTGCCGTCATTTGACGGCTGTTGCGACAATCTGGGGATCGGTGAGGACGCGTATATCGTTATTGTCACCCGCGGTCATCTGCATGACCGTAACGTGCTTGCCGAGGCCCTTCGCACCAAGGCGAAATACATCGGCATGATCGGCAGCAAGAAGAAGCGTGACAAGATTTATGATTCACTGCTCGCAGACGGATTCACGCAGGCGGATATTGACCGTTGCCGTTGTCCTATCGGGCTGTCCATCGGCGCGCAGACGCCGGAAGAGATTGGTGTCTGCATCGGTGGAGAACTTATTCAGGTCAGGTCGGGATACGGGCAGTGAACGACGTCGCGGCGATAATTCCTGCTGCGGGGCTGTCCTCGCGCATGGGACGGTTCAAACCCCTGCTGCCGTTGGGGGGCGGGACCGTGCTGTCGTCGTGTATTGATGTTTTCAAGGCCAATGGTATCGAAAATATACTGGTGGTCACCGGAAAGCGGGCTGACGAAGTGTCTGCGGCGGCAGAGCGGTCCGGCGCTGTCGCTGTCTATAATGAATCGTATGAACAGGGGATGTTTTCCTCGGTGATGAAAGGGCTTGGCGCGCTTGACGGTGTGTCGGCCTTTTTCATGCTGCCCGTTGATATTCCGTTGTTGCGGCGCGAACCGTGGCCCGGTTGCTCGAAGAGTTCAAGCGGTGCAGCCCAACCATCCTCTACCCCTGTTTTCTGGGTGAACGTGGGCATCCGCCGATCATCAGCCGGATGCTTCTGCCGGATATCTTCGCGCATGACGGTGCGGGAGGTTTGCGGACCGTGCTGGACAGCCACGAGTCCGGTGCGCGTGATCTGAACGTGGCTGATTTTGGGGTCGGGCACGACCTGGATCGGCCTGCTGATTACGAATTGGCGTTGTCTCTCGCGGGAACGGGCTATCCATGTGAGGAGGAGTGCCGCCAATTGTGGGAGATGTATTCACTGCCGTCCGACATTATTCGGCACTGTCAGGCGGTTTCATCCGTGGCCGAGGTTTTGGTCGATAATCTGAATACTCGGGGCGGGAAATCCCTGCTTGATCCGGCGCTGGTTCGGGGGGCTGCATTGACCCATGACATAGGCAAAGGGTCGAAGCGCCACGAAGCCGAAGGTGCCGAGTATCTGCATACGCATGGTTTTCATGTTGCCGCTGCTATCGTTCTGGAACATTCCGACCTTGTGCTTAAACCGGATGCGCCCATCACGGAAAAGGAAGTGGTTTTCCTTGCCGACAAACTGGTGCAGGGGAGAGCCCATCTCTGCTGAAATCACGGTACATGGCGAAAATGGATTTGTACGGTCATGAACCGGATGCGAAGCAGGCCATACTGGGACGACTTACACGGGCACAGTCTGTCCTTGTCCGTTTTGACCGGGAGATGACGGTGTCTGCCGAAAGGCTTGCGCGGGAGGTGCTTGGATGATTGTGCTCATGCGGCATGCGCGGACAAAAGGCGGGGAAGGCCGGTGCATCGGTCGGACGCCGATACCGCTTTCCGACGAGGGGAGGCGGCAGTCCGTCTGCATCGCCGAAGCATTGCACAATGCCGGTTTTGCCCGGTTGTGTTGCAGTCCTTCCCGGCGGGCATTGGATACGATTTCGCCGCTTGCCGAGCGGATAGATTCAGGTGTGGATATCCTTCCTGCACTGGATGAAATCGACATGGGTGAGTGGGACGGTCTGCTGTTTGACGACGTCCGCAGCAGATATGCCGACCTGTACGGCGAGCGGGGAAAGAGCTTTGCGGATTTTCGTCCGCCGAACGGAGAAAATTTCAATGACGTTGCCGAGCGTGTTGTCTCGGTGTTGAAAGATTTGGCCTCCGGTCCCCAGTCCGTGATTGCCGTGACACATGCCGGGGTGCTTCGTGCCGTGCAATGCCGTCTGACCGGGCACCCCATGGATGATCTGTTTCATTTCAAACCGGAATACGGTTGCTGTACTTTGCTTGAATCGGAGAATGGTGAACTGCGGTTTGTCAAAGAGAACGTTCTTCCTCAGGCTCTATTCCATTTTCTGTAAAAAAAAGGGACTGTAAGTTTTACAGCCCCTTCTTGTTGTATTCAGTCAATTCGTTTGTTGCTAGCTGCTCATCGGGCAGAAACGTTCCCAGCCCATGAGGCTGGCGGCTCCGGATATGGTGGTGCCGTAGAAAAGCACGGGCTTGTCGGTCAGGAACATGTCGATGGTGCTGTTGGCCAGAGTCGTGCCTGTGACGAGCAGCAGGTCGCACCAGTCGATGGCTTCCCGCGTTGCGTCGCCGCCTTCCACGAGCACTCCGCGCTTGACCTGTCCCACATTGTCCGGGTCGAGGTCGATGAGCCGGACCTCGGTTTCCTTGTTGAGCGCTTCGGCGAGTGCGGGCTGAAAACCGATGATGGTGATCTTGCAGTTACCGTGCTTTTTGCGGATGCAGTCGAATATCTGCGTCGAGCATTCCTTTGGGCCGGAGTCCTTGCAGTGAATGGTGCCTTCGGCCTGTCCCAGGGAGCGTGAAACCGCGTTGACCGTTGAGACGAGTATGGCGCGGTTCAGATTGCTGTCCAGCGGAAGTTCCGCCACTTCGGTCAGTGTGCCGGAGTAGTTGCCGTAGTGATCCGTGAAGGCCTGTCCCCGTGCTTCACGGAAGCGCGCTTCCATGAGTTTTTCCTTGCCCTGCTGGATGGGGAAGTCCTGTTCCTCGGGTTCTCCGATGGCTTCCTTCACACTCAGCGGACCGGCGGAAACGGTGATTCTTTCGTTCAGTATATCTTCTGTTTTCCAGAGTGCCACAGCCTTGTCGCGTACAGTTTCCAGTATTGTTTTCATGATGTTCTCCTATACGGCTGAAAGCCGTTTCAATGCAATGAAAATGGTGAGAGAAAAGAGTCCGATAATTGCCGACAGGATCAGTGCCCGCTCGAATTCGCCGCTGAACACGGCGTTGTATATCTCAAGGGACAGTGTGTTGGTCTTGCCGATGATGTTGCCGCCCAGCATGAGGGTGATGCCGACCTCGCCGAGTGAACGGCCAAGGGCGAGGAACCAGCCGGACGCACATTGCGCCGCACATTGGGGAGCAGGACGAGCCAGAATGTCTGCCAATCGTTTTTTCCGAGTATCTTCGAAGCCTCGGCAAGTTTGCGGACATCGCCCCGCAGGGCAGCTTCCACCGGCTTGACCATGAGCGGCAGTCCGGCCACAAACGCCGCCAGAACAACGCCGGGGAAGCTGAACACGATATCGACCGGAAGCACCTGCCCGATCAGCCCCGCACGCCCGAGCAACATAAGGAGGATGAAGCCGGTGGCGATGGGCGGGAAGACGAGCGGCAGCGTGACTATGAAGTCCACTGCGGACCGCATGACGCTTTTTCTGCCGGTCAGGTAATAGCCGAGCAGGATGCCGCAGACCAGATGCAGCGCACCGGAAACAGCCAGAACCTTGAGGGTCAGTTTCAATGGTGCCGTTGTCTCGGGCTGTATCAGGATATCGAAAAAGTTCATTCCGGTTACAGACCGTTGTTCCTGATGATGGCCTTTGCTTCCGGGGTTTCAAGGAAACGCAGGAAATCAGCCGTTTCAGCCGTGTGTTCACGTGTTTTCAGGGGAGCGGCAATGATCTTGATCGGGGAGTAGTCCTTTTCATCAAGAATGATATAGCCGCCCAGTTTGTCTGCCACGTTGAGGGTGTGGGTGAGGTTCATGAATCCCATATCCACTTCCTTGGTCGTCAGGTAGGAAAAGACCTGAGGAACTGTGGCGACTTCCACCAGTCTTGGCTTGATGCCGGGAGTCTTTTTGTGGTCGTCAGGTACTGTCGTGCGGCCTTGCCGTAGATGGCTTTTGCGTATCCGGCAGTGCGATCCGTCCGGCTTCGGGATTATCCAGATCCTTTACGGCCGAGAATGTGCTCTCTTTGGCAAAGGCCAGAACCAGTTTGCCGCGTCCGAGTTCCAGTTCGCTTTCCAACGGCAGTTCCGCCTTGGTCAGAAACGTTCTGTCACCAAGAACGATGTCGACTTTACCGCTCTGTTTTGCCTGTGTGGTGACGCGGGCCATGTTGCCGTAAATGAGATCGACAGAGCGGCCGGTTCTCTGTTTGTAGGCGGCGTTGAGCGCATTGACCATTTTCTTGTAGCCGCCGCCGGATGCGAGCACTGCGTTGTCTGCCAGAGCGACAGAGGAAAGGGTGAGGATAATGAATGCGCTGACAAGCAGCGTACGAATGATGTTCATGATGAGTTCCTTTAGGAGTAGAGAGGTGAGACGGACAGGGATTGTTGCAGGGGATGCTGTTGGCGGGTCAGCCAATCCGGTGTGATGCGTCCTTTTTCAACGGCAATAACCCTGTCGCCGAGTCGGTCGGCCTCGTTGAGGTCGTGTGTTACGTGTAAAATCGGAATGCCAAGGTCCTTTTTCATCTCCGCAAGCAAAGAGCAGAGGTATTTACGCGTGGCAACATCAAGCGCTGAAAACGGTTCATCAAGCAGCAGCAGGTCGGGTTTGCGTGCGAGTGCCTGACAGAAAGCGGTTCGCTGCCTTTCTCCGCCGGAAATAGTGTCGGGCCTCTTGTTTTTCAGGTGGCTGATTTCAAAAGTTTGCATCAGGCGGTCTGCCGTGTCTGGATTCGGTGCGCCGAAAGTGATGTTCTGACGGACCGTCATGTGAGGAAAGGGTGTAGTCCTGAAAGACCAGTCCGATTTTTCTCTTATGAGTGGGGACACAATGATCGGTGTTCGTGTCAGTCCATAGGGTATCGCCAAGGGATATTGTTCCCCGGTCCGGTTGTTCCAGCCCTGCGATGGTCCTGACAAGCGTTGTTTTCCCGGCACCGGAGGGGCCGACAATTGCCGTCAGTTCACCGGCTGGACAGGAGAAATCCGTCCTCAGTTCGAAATGCTCCAGTTGCTTTGCTATGTTGACTGTCAGCGTCATATTTTCCCGTTGCTGCTTCTGTTGCTGTAATGAAACGCCGTGTCTGTACGGCCTTGTGTCGTTTGCTAAATTCTCCTATGTTTTGTGCGGTTATTCAGCAACCCTGTCACGCGAATGGGTGAATGCGTGACTTTTCATGAGAAAGAGCAATGAACGACACCAAAATATCCGGTAAAGTCTCGCCTCAGGACGTTTTCAGTGTTTCAGACGAGGTGAATTATCTCGAACCTTCACAGCTTGCGGGTTTCGAAAAGTCCTTTCTGCAATGGAAGAATGCCGCCAGTCGTGCCGACAGCGTTCGAGCCAGAGGGCGGATGTGGCTTCTGTTTCTGCTGTTGAGGCATTCGGGAGCACGGTTGGGAGAAGTGCTGGCACTGGATGATTCGTGTGCCTTTGAAGCCGAAGGCTCGGTGGTCTGTTCGGGCGGACGGACAGGGTGCGAAGGGTCCCTCTTCCCGATGACCTGTTTTCCGAGATAACCGAAGTCTTGGAAAGTCCGATGGGGTGTGGATTGCGTGGGCAGTTCTTCCATGTGGACCCCGGCTATTTTCGGCGTATCTGCTATGCCCGCGGCAGGGAGTGCGGCCTGCCCAAGGCGTTGGCCTGCCCAAGGGCGTTGCGAAATACGCGGGCTGTCGAACTGCTCCGTGGCGGTGTTCCCATCACTGTGGTCAAGGAGATACTCGGTCAGTCTTCATTGAATCTTACGGCGGGGTTTCAACAGTTCTCTCAGGGCGAGGCCGCGTCAATCGTCCGGACTGCACAGCAGGCAATGTGCAAGCAGACCAGTGCGCGTAATGCGTTTGTCGGTACTGTGATTGATGTTGAACGGGATTCGATTATGTCACAGGTCGTCATGGAGACGCGAACGGGCGTGCGGATCAGCGCGGTCATTACGACAGAAAGTCAGCGCAATCTGAAATCGTTCCGGGGAGTCCTGTCATCGCGACAATTAAGGCTCCGCTGGTCAACGTGCTTGCGTGTGACGGGCTTCCCGCAGGAAGTGCGCGGAATCGTCTTCGGGCGACCGTTCTGCGTGCCACCCATTCTCCGGTGCTGTCGGAAGTGATTGGCCGGTTGGATGACGGCACTGAAGTGTGTGCCCTTATCTCGGCTGAAAGTGCGAAAAATCTCGCTGTTGAGTCCGGGGATGAAGTTGAATTTTGGTTCAAGGCCCTGTCCGTGGTCTTGAATACGGTTCAGTTGTAAAGCTGGCTGAAAGCGTATGAAAAAGGCCCTGCGGTTTTTCGCAGGGCCTTTTTTTATGCCTATTTTTCTGATGTAAACCGTTTATCCGATCGAACGGTTTCAGCCTTGTGGGCGTTTTCATCCAGCCAGCCGAAGCGGTCCGCGGGGGCGCATCGAATTTGGCTACATATGGTTTGATATCCAACAGGGGGGTGCCGTCGAGAACGTCTATCCCCGGATATGCAGGACATTGCCTTCGATTTTTCCAGACGGACAATGGACATGCCGATCATGTTCGGGCGGCGTGGTGCGCGCGTGGAGAACAGGCCGCGTTTTACGGTGTCCATGAAAGGGATGACGGTCAGTTCGTAATCCGTGTTCTGGTGGAAGTGGTAGATCAGGTGGATATGCGAGAATCCGTCCAGATCCTGAAGTCCTGCTGCCATCTCCTCACGTAGATGGATTTCTCCAACGACATCCTTTGCCCCGGTTGGCTGAATGGGCATGTCTCCCAGTTTCTTGAAGGGAGAATGTATGGTTCCTATCGGATTGAATTCTATGGAATCCATTAGACTACCGCCTTTTATGCAAGTTTGACGTTGGCCGCTTTGACACCGAGGAATGATGTGCTTTTGCGTTTCAGATTCAGCTCCTGAAAGGCGCTGGATGTGACAACCGCCGGGATGCATACCTCGCCACTTCGGAAAGTGAGGTGGTACAGCACGCCTTCCTTGTAATAATCCTCAAGTGTCGCCTGCACAAGGTTCTGGATGGAAGTTTTCTCCGGGCGATCCTGAAAAACCATCACGTTTTCCGGGCGAAGTGCCACACGGACCTGCTCGCCTTCTTTTGCGTGGTCGATCGTGGACAGCTGTAAGCTTGAATATCCACATTGCAACGGCCATTGCAACCGGGGAGGATCGTGCCGTCATAGATGGTCGCACCGACGAAATCCGCGATAAACCGGCTGTTTGGGCGGTTGAACACGCATTGCATGGTGTCATGCTGTTCCAGTTGGCCGTTGCGCATGATTGCCACACGGTCGGCCAGTGCCCATACGTCGTCCATGTCATGTGTGATGTGAAGAACCGTGACGTCGCTGTCAT
>LQAJ01000298.1_pt1 | contig 13763 bp, 14 predicted proteins | sample 1535811 | NCBI WGS metagenome assembly LQAJ01 (sample SAMN04331587, study PRJNA305678) | bioreactor metagenome | isolation source: bioreactor_6 inoculated with Wadden Sea sediment 2nd replicate of a... | place: Germany: Wadden Sea, Janssand Flat
TCTTTTCTGCTTTGGAAAAAGAAAGAACCCCGCCGGGAGGCTCTTACAACTTGGAGGAGCGACAGCGACGGCTCTTTGCCTTTTCTACCTTTTCATCAATACATCAGCCCCGGCAGGAACAGAATAATCTGCGGGAAGAGAAACAACAGGCCGATGCCCACCACGATGGAGAGCAGGAACGGCATGATGCCCTTGAATACGTCCTCCAGCGTGACGTCCGGCGCGATCTTCTGGCACATGCCGTAGACCACGTAGACGTTGATGCCCACGGGCGGCGTGATGACGCCCATTTCCGTGACGAGCACGATGATGATGCCGAACCAGATCGGATCGTAGCCCATGTCCATTACCACCGGGAAAAAGACCGGGATGGTCAGCATGATGAGGGCGAGTGAATCCATGAAGCAGCCGCCGATGAAGTAGATCAGGATGATCGCACCCATGATGGCGAAGGGTGGCATGTCGAATGCCGAGACCCAGTTCGCGATGTCGAACGGGATGCGTGTCACGGCGAGGAATTTCCCGAACACTACCGCGCCTGCGATGAGTACCAGTACCATGCAGGATGTGCGGAGCGTTTCGTAGAGTGAATTCACGAACGCCTGCCATGTGAGCTGCCTTTTAATGATCGCCAGAGCCAGCACGCCGAGGACGCCGATGGACGCAGCCTCCGTCGGTGTGAACCAGCCGTAGAACAGGCCGCCGATGACAAGGGCGAAGACCAGCAGTGTGTCGAGGAGTCCGGCCAGTGACTTCAGTTTGGCTGACCACGGGAATGAATCACCTTTGGGACCGAGGGCCGGATTGATTTTGCACTGGATGTAGATGCCGACCACAAACAGAGCGGTGAGCAGGAAAGCCGGGAGAATGCCGGACACGAACAGTGCGCCTATGGATTGCTCGGTGAGCACTCCGTAAATGATGAGTACCACGCTGGGCGGCATGATCATGCCGAGCCCGCCGCCGGATGCCACAGATGCCGCAGCAAGGGAGTTGGTGTAGCCGTACCGCTTCATTTCCGGGATGCCTACGGTGGACATGGTTGCGGCTGTGGCCGGACTGGAACCGCAGACCGCGCCGAAGGCGGTGCAGGCCGAGACGGTCGCCATTGCGAGGCCGCCCCTGACATTGCCGAGGAAACAGTAAGCCGTGTTGTACAGCCGTCTGGAGATGCCGCAGTTGAATGCAATCTGGCCCATGAGGATGAACAGAGGGATGGTGGAAAGCTCGTAGGACGCGAAGGCGTCGTAGATGTTGCGCGACATCAGGTTCAGGCCACCGCGCCATGAGGTGAGCATTGAGAAACCGATGAAGCCCACGAGCATCATGACGAACGCAACGGGCATGCGGGTCATGAACAGGAATACCATGATGATGATGCCGATGATACCGGCCATTGTCGGGTCCATGCTAGTCCTCGCTTCCCTTGAAGAATTTCACGATGTCCCCGAGGAGACAGAACGTGTAGATGAGGAAGCCGAAGGCGAGCACGTAGATCACCTGATATTCGGGCAACTCAAGGTTCATGGACACTTCGCCTGTTTCGGCCTGCGATTGGGCGTAGAGGAACATGCGCCATGCGACTATGCCGATGAGGCCGAGGGTGGCCGTGTCCGTGACGAGCTTAATGCGCCTGCGGGTTTGTCTGGAGAATCTGCGAACCAGAATTTCAACGCCGATGTGGCTTTTCTGGTAATGCGCGTAGGGCAGGGAGAAACCGACAACGATGATTCCGAGGATTCCCACGATTTCCTCGCTGCCGAAGATGGGAGTGTTAAGCGCCCCCCGGAGCAGGACGTCCGCTCCGGTTACAAGGGCCATGCCGAGCAGGCAGACGGCCGCTATGTTTCGCATGATGCGTTCCACTCTGGATAGAGCGGACGGTTTCGCTGATTCCATTATCTGTTTCCTTGCAAAGTGCGGGACAGGCGCTGTGCCTGTCCCGCCGGTTGGCAGTGTCTGAATGTGAACGGGGTGTTGCGTCCGAGGTTCGGTTATTCGTGTCCGGCCTATTGGGAAGCGGTCAGTCTGGACTTGATGAATTCAAGCACTTCTTCGCCGTTGATCTTTTTCTTGGCAACGTCGTTGACGTAGCCCTGCATGACCGGCTTGGCGGCTTCGACCCAGCGGGCTGCCTCGTCGTCAGCAAGCGGGACCATTTTACCGCCCTTGTCGAGGAAGAACTGCTTGCCCACTGCATCGGCTTCATCCCATGCCTTGCCGTGCATCACTGCCCATTCCTTATTCAACTCTTCGATGGCCTTCTGGGAATCCGGGTCGATCATGTCCCATTTGTCCTTGTTCATCACGACGAAGAACGTGGTGGTGTAGGCAACCGGGAAGGATTCGGTGCCGAACTTGACCACTTCGGCGAGTTTCCAGCCTTTGTTGGATTCGATGGGGTTCATGGAACCGTCCACCACGCCTTTTTGCAGGGACTGGTAGGAGGTGGGCATGGACTGGGCCACGGGAGTGCCGCCGAGAGCCTTGACGAGCTTTGCCGAGTTGCCGGTGGAGCGGATTTCAATCCTTTCAGTTCTTCCAGTGTCGCAACAGGGCGGGAGCGGTGAAGAGCAGTCCCGGACCATGGGCGTGGAAATACATGGGCTTGACATCACGCAGCTCACGGGGAGTGAATTTCGTGTACACGGCGTTGGCCATGGCAGTGGCCTGTGTGCCGGAGGTGTAGCCCAGCGGCAGGTCCACTGCGGCCATGACCGGGAAGCGGCCGCGTGAGTAGGCGAGGCAGGACATGCCGATGTCGGAGATGCCTTCGACCACGCGTCGTAGTTTTGTTTGGCCTTGGTCAGCGTTCCTCCTGGGAAGTAGTCGACAACGACCTTGCCGCCTGTGCGTTCTTCGACCATGCGGCACCACTGGTCAGCCAGCTTGGACTGGATGTGGGTAGGCGGGAAAAAGTTGGAGTAGGTCAACCGCACACTCCCGGCAAGGGCAATGGAGGCGAACGCGAGTGACGCGATGAAAGCTGCGGCCAGGGTCAGTGAAAGTTTTTTCATGGTTTCAGTCCTTGTGAAAATGTATATTTCGGTACGGGAAGTCCGCGCCGATTATCAGTCTTGTCTTGTCCCGTTTCTGAGGCCAGTGCGATAGCGGATTCCCGGACATCCTCGAATGTGAGAATCTGTGTTTCCAGTGAACTGTGGATGAGATACCCCTCGAACAGTGCCGTATTGAGTGCGCCGATTTTTTCCGGCGGGAAATCAGTCTCCACGTGGTCGCGGACCAGTTCGGCGAAAATGCGGTTGGAAAGGCGATAGTCTGATTTGTTCATGAGTTTGCGGAGTATTTCGCTGTGTGCCGAATAGACGGTGAATTCAAGGAATATGGAGGACCAGCTTTTGTCACGCACGATGGTTTCGAGGAAGTCCCAGATGCGGTTCATGGCTTCTTCGAGATTTTGAGGGGTTTTCAGCTGTCCATCCCGTTCGGAACGGTAGGTTTTGAATTTTTGCTCGACAATCTGGAGAAAAAGTTCGTCCTTGCTGTTCCAGTGGCGGTAGAAACTGCCTTTGGCATATCCCGCATGTTCGGTGATCTCAGCTACAGACGTTTGTGAAAAGCCCTTGGAACCGAACAGTTTTCTGGCGGATTCCATGAGCTCCTGCATGGTCTGTTGTGATTTTTCCTGTTGTTTTTTCGACATGTTCCGTCAGTTCTCCGGCCAGATAGACCGAGTTGTCAGATGTTTGGTTTATTCAAAAAATGACCGTGGGTCGAAAAGTGACCCGTGGTCATTTTTTGAAGTTCACAGCTAGCACGGAGATTTTGACAGTGTCAAGAGGGGGGAAGGAAAATGAGGGCGTCCTATGGCAGTCATGCCAACAGAACCGGTCTGAATCCGGTGACGCGTGGCAATGGAAAAGCCCGCGCTCTTCCCATTTGGAGGCGGACGCGGGCTTTTCGTATGGTTATTCTTTCCAGTACGGCTGACTGATGTCTTCAAATGCGCTCATTGCGGCAATGGAGCCTTCCCCGATGGCGGTGACAATCTGCTGGAGTCCTCCCGTGAGGTCGCCCGCGGCATAGACGTGGGGAACATTGGTGCGCATGGCAGTATCCACTTCGACGAATCCGTCTTCCTTGATTTTCACGCCGAGTGTCTTGGCGAGGTCCGTGCTGGGGACCTGACCGATGGCGATGAAGCAGCCGTCTACCGGAAAGTCCGTTATGGAGTCGTCCTTGAGGTTTCGAAGTTGGAGATTGGTCACTCGTTTTTCATCCCCTTCGATTTTCTCGACAGCTGTATTCCAGATGACCGGAATTTCTTCGCGGGCAAGGGAGTCCTGCAAGGGCTTTTGTGCGCGGAAAGAGTCGCGCCGGTGGATGACCGTGATGTCCACACCGAGGTTTTCAGGTGCAGTGCGTCGGTCAGAGCTGTGTTGCCGCCGCCGATGATGGCTACTTTCTTGCCTTTGTATAGATAGCCGTCGCAGGAAGCGCAGTAATTGATGCCGCGCCCGAAGTAGCGGGTTTCACCCGGCACTCCGATTTGCCGGTATGCCGAGCCAGTGGCGAGGATGACCGCCTTGGCCGAGTATATGCCGCGGTTGGTCGTGAGGGTGATGGATTCTCCGGCGGCAATGTCTCCGAGCGTGATGGATTCCACGCCTTCTCCTTCGTTGACCGGCAGGTATTCCCGCGCGTGTTCACTCATGATGTCCATGAGCTGTTTGCCGGGAACCGTGGAAAATCCGGGATAGTTTTCCACTACCGGGGTCAGCGCGACCTGACCGCCGACAATGTTCTTTTCGAGGACCACGGCCTTGAGTCCGGCCCGGACGGCGTAGATGCCCGCGGTCAGGCCAGCTGGTCCGGCTCCGATGATGACGAGATCCATTTCGCCCGGTTCAATGGTGCCGTAGCCTGATGCCGTTTTCTCGGCCTCCATTTTTGGCAGGTTGCCCTCGGCCAGTAGATCCTCTGCTGACTTGAGGTAGACGAGTTCCACCACGAAACGCTCTTCAGGCAAAAGGCCGAGCGCATCGTGCCGTCCCTGATTGAATATCGTGTGGGGAACCGATCCGACATTGTATTGCGCTGTCAGGTCCGGGTTCTCATTCATTTCAATGCATTCGGCCTGGACCAGGCCGGGGCGGGCTATGGCGCACTTGATGGCGTTCATAACCTGGCCAGGACAATAGGGTCAGGTGGGGCTGACAAACACCTGTGCCAGTCGCTCTTCATTCAGAGCTTCGAGAATGGGGCGGGAAGCCTCGGACAGGCCGCTCATGCCGAGTGAGGCGAGCATGATGGCCGTGATGAATGATTTGCCTTCTTCCCCAATCGGCGCACCGAGAAACCGGATATGGTATTCATCGGGGTTGACGCACAGGGTGGGGGATGCCGTAATGCCGAGCTGTTCCGCCCGACTGGACGGCATCTGAAATGTTCGGACAGTGATTTTATCCGAGAGTCTGGCGAGGTCCGTGCAGAAACGGATCATGTACTGGCTGAATTCGTCATTGAAGCCGGGACGGGCGAACGTTTCAAGTATGACCGGACTGTCGAGGTCCTTGAAAGTCTTTTTCAGCTGTTCGCGAACATCGGCGGGCAGGAACCAGTCGTCATTGTTGTCTTTGGTGAATACCGGGCTCATTTCCATCCTCACTGGGAAAAAGATAAGTAGGAATTTGTCCTATTATTATGAATAGGCAAGCGCGGCTGTAGAGTCAAGAACAGTCTTGTTCGTCGTGTCCCGCAGGGGAGGCTCCGTGCTACTTTGCGGAAATGATCGTCTTTTCCCGTATGAGGCCGAGGTTGGGCATGATGATTCCCGTGATGATGAGGACCATGCCTGCGAGCTGGATAATGTCCATTGGTTCGTCAAGCATCAGGGTTGCGAGCAGTACCGTGGTCACGGGTTCCACCGTAGAAAACATGGCCGTGTACGCGCTGCCGATTTTTTCTATGGCCCGGTAGAGCAGGCTGATGGCAAGGGCTGTGGGGATCAGGCCGAGTCCTATGGCAATGCCCCATCCTTTGAGGGGCTGGGCAAGGATGGTCGTTGGCGGTGATATGCAGCTGACTGCGGCGGCCATGAAGAATATGACCCATATGGAGATACGCTGCGCTTCGTCGTTTTCCGTGAAGCGCTGAACCAGTGTCAGGTATATGGAAAATGTGACCATGCAGGCGAGTATGAACCATATGCCACGGATATCCACCGCCTGTGTGAATGCGTTGTAGAAAACCAGTCCGCACCCGGCGAGGATGAGGAGCAGCGACTGGTATATTGTCTTATTCGGCCGCAGACCGGTGAAGATGACCGCGATCAGCGTGGTGACCACTGGATAGAGATAATAGATGAGTGACGTGGTGGACGCGGGAAGATGCTGGAGCGCCTTGATGAAAAGCCATGACTGGACGGGGTAGATGCCTGCACCGAGAACTGCGGCCTTGAGCAATCCCTTGGGGCGGATTCTCAGCAGTTGTGGCTGTGTCGTGCCGATCCATCCGAAAAGAAGCAGGGCTCCGAAGAAAAACGATATTGCACGATCTGCATGGGAGCCATGCCCATGGCGAGACCTGTCTTGGCGAAAATTGCCAGACTGCCGAGGCAGATGGCGGAGATGATGGAGTAGATGAAACCGCGTGCCATGATGTTCCCGTATGTTGAAGGCCGAACGGTTCCGGGATGTCAGTGGCGACAGGTTTTGTCAATAGGAACGTGCGGTTGCAATCGTTCTTGAGACGGCAACCAGTTTGAGCGTTACATCTCTCCCTGACGGGCGTTGTACACGAGGTTCTGCGATGCGTTGAATTCCCGGTAGGCTTCGATGGCCTTGTCCCGGAGTACGTCTTCGGTCAGGGCGATGCCGCGTCGGGCAAGCTCTCCGCGCCAGTCTTCATGCACCGGTCCTTCGTCAAACCCGGTGATTTCCTCCAGTTCTGGGCCGTCGCCTGCAATGACCAGCGAGCGCACACCGGACCAGAGTACCGCGCCGAAGCACATGGCGCAGGGCCGCCAGTTGACGACCAGTTCGTGGGCAGGCAGCCCGTCCCCGCCGAGGTCATACACTCCCAGCATTTTCTGGGCCAGAGACATGGCCATGATTTCGGCATGGGCGGACGAACAATTGTAGGGCATGACGCGGTTGACGCCGATGACCACCAGCCTGCCGGAGTCGCGCTCGAATATCCCTGCTGCGAAGGGGCCACCCGTGCCGTTCTGGAAATTCTGACGTGAAAACTCGATGACTGCCGCCATGCGGTCTTCATGGGAAGGAAGGTACTCCGGGAGATCGTTGAGTGCCGAGACAGCCCACTGGGGCATATCGAGGGACAGGGAAAGGGTATCGGTAGTGAATTGCTGGGCCATGTTGTTCTCCGGAGGTTGCAATCGTTGCGCGAGGTGTGTTCGGGGTAAACGAATGCGGTGTGGAAGTCTACCGTCAACGTTGCTTGTCAGTGCTTGCGGCAGGGTGAGTACGAATTCCCTGATCTGGTCCCGCACGCGTCGGTAGACATCGAGGACCGTCTCCTCATCCTCCAACCCGTTGGTCAAGGCCGGTGGGTCGTCAAAGCCTACATGTACGACCTTGCTTTTGCCGGGAAAGAACGGGCAGCTTTCCCGTGCGTTGTCACAGACCGTGACTACGTAATCGAATTCGATGCCGTCCGGCAGGTCGGAGACGAGTTTGGAAACGTGGGTGGAAATATCCACCCCCGCTTCCTTCATGACGGTGACAGCCCTTTTGTTGAGGCCATGAGTTTCCACGCCTGCGGACCAGACTTCTATTTCGTCGCCCTTGAGGTGACGGGTCCAGCCTTCGGCCATCTGGCTGCGGCAGGAGTTGCCGGTGCAGAGAAACAGTATTTTCATGACGCTCCCGTGGTGCGGCTCTGTTGTGCCTTAATCCGGCAGTCCGGCTATATAGTCCATGATGGCCTGTGCGGATTTTTGGAAAGGTTGACCGCTTCTGCCACGGTCTTGGCTCCCGTGACCACGTCGCCGGAAGCGAAAATGCCTTCGCGGGTGGTGCGTCCATCCTCATTGACCAGAATGAGGCCGGTCTTCCCTATCTCGATGCCGGTGAGGTTGTTGCGCGGGTTCTGGCTCGCGGCGATGAAAACGGAGTCTGCCTGAAAGAGTTTTTCCGATCCTTCAATCGGCACAACGCGGACGACGTCGCCGTCCTTTTCCTTGCGTGTTTCCGTGCAGATCACGCCTTCATCCACAATCTCGAGCGGCGAACGGTAGAATTTGAACTTCACGCCGTCGAGTCGGGCGTACTGATACTCGTATTGAGTGGCGGTCATGTCCTTTTCGCCGCGACGATAGAGCACCGTCACCTCTTCCGCGCCTTTCCGCAGTGCCGTGCGGGCCACGTCCATGGCCACGTTGCCTGCGCCGATGACAGCGACCTTGCGGCCCAGTGTGTAGACGTCCGGGTTCTTGAGGTAGTTGATGGCGTAATGAACATGGCCGAGGGTTTCACCCCTGAGACGCAATGGTTTCGGGCTCCAGACTCCGGTGCCGATGAAAATGGCCTTGTAGTCGTCGCGCAGGAGGTCGTCGAGGGTGACCACCGGGCCGATGACCATGTTCGGCCGGATTTTGACGCCGAGCCGTTCCAGCCTTGTCTTGAGTTGGGCGAGAAGTTCCTTGGGCAGGCGGAAATCCGGAATGCCGTACTGGAGTACGCCGCCGATCTTGTCTTCGGATTCGAAGATGGTCACATCAAAGCCGTTGGAGGCGAGGATAAAGGCCACGGTGATTCCTGCGGGGCCGGAACCGACGATGGCTATCCGCTTGCCGTTGTTTTCATGCTTGGGCTTTTGAGGCTGGAACTGTTCGAGATAATAGCGGGAAATGTAGTTCTCGATGTCGCTGACCTGAACGGGCGAACCTTTCTTGCCGAGAATACAGTGTCCTTCACAGAAATTCTCATGTGGGCAGATGAGTGAACAAACCACGGACAACGGATTATTGTTGAACAGCATTTCGCCCGCTTCAAGCATTTTCCCCTCAAGGAGGAGGCGGACCATTTCATTGACTGGGGTGCTGTTGGGACAGCCTTTGCTGCACAGAGGATTTTTGCATTGCAGGCAGCGCTTGGCTTCCTCGATGATATGTTTTCCCATGATTCTCCTGTTTGTTTGTCCCGGAAGCGAAAAGATAATCCGTCAGACGGGATTGTAAATGGGGGAATCACTAAAAACGGGAAAATTTCCCGATTTATGGGAATGCGTTCAGAGTCGACGGACCTGTCGACGGAGTGAAATATGTCGGAAAATGGGTGTGAAGGTGGAGAATTTAATCAGATAGGGGAGAGTCCGGGGACAGGTACAATGCGTTTCGTTCGACTTCCTGTTGCAGGCGGCGTTCGGCGTACCTGCCGATATGGCCTTTGTCTTCGGCCTTCGTCATGCGCGGCGAGGACTCAAGCAGTTGAGTCAGGGTGACGCCCATCTGGTGTGTTGCGAGCCATGCGTCAATATCATCGGCGTCAAGGTTGCAGAATGCTTTCAGTTTGATTTCATCGGCTACAAGCCGCTCCATGAAATCATGCCAGATATGTTCATTCACACCGCTTCTCCTCATTTCAGATAACTGTCACAAAACTCGTTTTTCATGCCGGGTTAAGTTCAGCATATCAGATGTGTTTTTTTCTGTAACCCTGTTCGCAGAAAATGTGGGAAAGTCCTGCCTTGTGGAAACCGGAGGCTATCAGGTTTGCTTCCGAATAAAGAAAAGGCCCGACTTCGTATGAAATCGGGCCTTGCTGTATTTTGTTGTTGGATCCTAGTTGTTGTGACCGTTGTGAGCAGAGTCAATCATGTGCTGAATGAGGTCGTTCGCCGTGGTGTCGGTATCATGGATTGAACCATGATTCTCCAGTTGGGTCGGGGTGACGCCGAGCAGCTTGACCACCACGTCGTCGTTGGAGTTTTCGTCGTTGCCGACCACAAGGGACATCCCGTTCTGGTCGTCGACGTTGATTTCCTTGACCACATTGTCGCCGAATTCCAGCACATCCTTGCCGACATGGAAGTCCCTGACCTCGATGGTGTTGTGGCCTTCACCGAGGACGGACTGGTCGATGAAGATGGTGTCGTTGCCGGAGCCTGTGTAAATGACGTCCGCGCCGTCGCCAGCAATGAACAGATCGTCATCGGAGCCGCCGTACATGGTATCGTCACCTGCACCGCCGACCAGCAGGTTGTCACCGGACTGACCGTACAGGATGTCGTCACCCGCGCCGCCGTTGAGGAGGTCGTTCCCTGAACCTGCGTAGACGAGGTCGTCGTTGTCGCCTGCATCAATGGTGTCATTGCCGGACTGGCCGTAAATGAGGTCTTCGCCCGAGCCGCCGTTGATCAGATCATGACCGGACTCTCCGTACATGATGTCATGGCCCTCGCCTCCGTCCATCTGGTCGTCACCACCGCCGCCGTACATGAGGTCATTGCCCTTGCCGCCGTCCAGATGGTCGTCGCCATTATGCACTCCGAGCAGTATATCGTCGCCGTAGAGGGTGTCGTCGCCGCGTCCGCCGACGAGGGTGTCGTTGCCTTCGCCTCCTCTTGCGAAGTCGTTGCCGGAGCCGCCTTCGAACAGGCCGTCATCGGTTTGCTGGACCTTGACGACGAGATCATTGAAGTCGTCGTCATCACCGGGAGTCTTGAATCCCGGCACGAACTGGTCGTCCATGCTGACAGTGACAGTTTCGCTGTTTTCAGCGGTGAACCCTGCTTCTGCATTGCCGGAGAACTTGAAGCCGTATTCCTCGCCGGCGTGGTTGAATTCCGGCATGTCGAACTTGGCATCCAGATGATCGTTGCCGGAGGCGAGGAGATAACCATCGCCGTCAGCAATGAACTGGAGGTCGCCGTCGGCATCGAAGGTCTTTCCTGCCACGTTCGGAAGGAAGAAGAAGTGGACTTCCGCATCTTCGGCAAAGGTGTGAATGACTTCCTTGAGCATATTCTTGTCATTGCTGTTCGTGAGGATGATCTCGGGATCAGACGGCTTGCCATTCACAATGGTGTAGATGCCAAGCATGTTCTGGTAATCCGCCTTCTCGGAATGGAAGGTAACTGCCTGACCTTGTACGTCGTAGTTGACTATGCCAGGATCAGTCTCGCCTTCCACGTCGATGGTGGCGGTGGCGACCGTGCTGGGCTTCGAGTCGGTTCCTTCGGCGTCGGTTACCTGCACGGAAACAGTGCGGGTGCCGTCGTCAAGGTCGTCAGAACTGTTGCTGAAAGTGATCGACTTGATCGCGCTTTCGTATTCAGCCACGCTGGCCGTGCCGCTCAGGGTGACCACGATGTCGCCCGATGCGTTGGTGCTGGTGTCCACGAACAGGCCGGATACGCCGCTGGTGTCGAGAACATCCCCCGCTTCCGTACCGCTCAGGGTGATGGTCGCCGTGCTGAGGTTGTCGGAATCTACGTCCGAGATGGACATGCCGTTCAGGATGGCGAGAGCGCCGTCTCCTTCCTCGTAGGTGGCCGTTGTGCCCGATCCGTCGATGACTGGAGCGTCGTTGACGGGCTGTACGTCGAAGGTGCCGTTGACAGGGGTGCTTTCGCCTGTGCCGTCTTCAATGTCGAAGGTGAAGCTGAAGTCGCTTTCGACGTTGTCGCCCGGATCGAACGTCCAGGTGCCGTTTCCGTTGTCGGTGAGTGCGTAAGTCGTGCCGTCCGCGCCGGTAACCGTGAGGTTCTTTGCGGTCATGGTGTCGCCGTCCGCATCCTGTGCGGTGGCGAGGAGCATGGCCTGCGTCACGGTGACGGAGCCGTCCTCGTTCACAGAGATGGTGACTGCGTCACTGGTGGGCGCTTCATTCACTGCGGTAACAGTGATGGAAGTTGTCGCAGAGTTGCTGACGTCGGATTCATTGCCTGCGGCGTCGGTTACCTGCACTGTCACGGTGCGGGTTCCCTCGACCGGATCATTGCTGGTGTTGTCGAACGTGATCGCCTTGATGGCGTTCTGGTACTCGGCCAGAGTCGCCTTGCCGCTGAGGGTGACCACGATGTCGCCGGATTCGGTGATATCGGTGTCCACGAACAGGCCGGACACGCCGCTTGTGTCGAGCATATCGCCTGCCTGTGCGCCGGTCAGGGTGATGACCGCCTTGCTCATGTCAGGAGAATCGGCGTCGGTGATGGTCATGTTGCCCACGATGGACACGGCGCTGCCGCCTTCGGTGAAGGAAGTGGTGTAGCCGGAGCTGTCGTCTTCCTGCGGAGTGATGGTCAACCGCATGTCATCGCGGTCAATGGCATGGCCGTTGTATTCTTCGATACTCAGGGTCCGGGTGCCGTTTTCGTCGGCAACGGAGTAAGTGAAGCGGTTGTGGTTGTCCGGGTTGAGCGAGTTGTCGTCAAAGAACGCCTTGAAGGTCAGCGGGTTGCCGGTTTCGTCGATGCCGGTACCGTACCACTGGCCGTCAGCGCCCTGAGTGAAGGTGATGCTTGTATCTTCACTGAAGGTATGTCCTTCCTCGCCGGTAAGCTGCACACTGTTGCGTGCGTCGCCGCTGTTAAGGAAGAAGAAGTGCGGAGTCTGTCCGTCTTCGACATGTGTCAACAGTTCGCCGATAGCGAACCCTTCGGGACCGTTGACATCGGTGTGATGGTAGAGCACCTCGGTTGCGACCGGGTTGCCCGCATCATCCGTGACGTACATGCCGACGAGGTTATAGCTCCAGGAATCGGCGTCTGCCGCATTGAGATCCAGATGCTGGCCGGTGTCGTTCAGGTCGATGACCGGAGCGTCGTTGACCGGAGTGATGTTCAGCGTGACGATTGCGGTATCGGTGCCGCCGTGTCCGTCGCTGATGGTGTATTCAAAGGTTGCCGCACCGGAGAATCCGTCTTCGGGTTCAAAGGTGATGTTTCCGTCGTCGTCCATGCTGACCGTGCCGTGCGTGGCGTTGCTGACCGAAGTGACGGAGAGTGCGTCGCCGTCTACGTCGGAGTCGGTTTCTCCTTGGGCATTGGCATGGGTGAGCAGGTCGTTTGCGGTGAGTTCGATCGGCTGGTCTTCAAGGTAGGTGCCGGTCACTTCGTCCACGGTCTCGCCGCTCACGCTGCGGAGCAGGAAGTCGGAGTTGCTTCCGCTGTCACCTGCGCCGTCGTCGAGCGGCATGACTGCCACGCTGCCGATGGGCAGACCGTAGTCTGCGGAATCGAGAGTGATGGTAGCCAGTCCGTTGTTCGTGCCGGATACATCCACGGTGCCGAGCAGGACACCGTCGGTGTCATAGATTGCCACGCGGGCCATTTCCACATAACCGCTGTCGTACGGGCCTCGGTTGTCAACACCGTCGTTCGGCGATTCTTCCAGTCCGTCGAACAGGGCGGAGAGTTCCAGAGTGACCGTTTCCATGGGCTTGTCAAAGGAGATCGACATGACTTCGGTGTCCGTGGTGTCGCTGCCGTCGATGGTGTCGGTTTCACCGCCGTCGATCTGGCTGAAGCGCTGACCGCGATACCGGAGTATGCATAGTGCTGTCCGCCTTCATTGAAGGAGACGTTCTTGGTTCCGATGTTCGCATCTTCCCAGGTATCCGGGTCCAGACCGTTGCCGGTGTGCGCCGAGACGTTGACGCCGCTGCCACTCCAGTCGTTGATGACTGTGGTGACGTTGACGCCGGAATCCGGTGTGGTGACGTCGATGGTTTCACCATCAACGACGGTGGTGGTACCGAAGACATCGTCCACGGCAACCGGTCCCTCGTTGACGTCGGTGACGTTGATGTTGAGCGTCTGCGAGGTGGAAAGTCCGT
>LQAJ01000299.1_pt1 | contig 13586 bp, 11 predicted proteins | sample 1535811 | NCBI WGS metagenome assembly LQAJ01 (sample SAMN04331587, study PRJNA305678) | bioreactor metagenome | isolation source: bioreactor_6 inoculated with Wadden Sea sediment 2nd replicate of a... | place: Germany: Wadden Sea, Janssand Flat
ATTACTTGTTTGGGGTCAATAGTCCCTTGCCGCCCATGTAGGGTCTAAGAACTTCAGGAATGTTAACTGAGCCATCTTCATTTAAGTTGTTTTCAAGGAATGCAATCAGCATTCTTGGGGGTGCAAGAACTGTGTTGTTTAGAGTGTGCACAAAACCTTTACCGCTATCACCTTTACGGCGAATCTTCAGACGCCTTGCTTGGGCATCTCCCAGATTAGAACAGCTACCAACTTCAAAGTATTTTCCCTGTCTAGGGGACCAAGCTTCCACATCAACAGATTTTACTTTAAGGTCGGCTAAATCGCCAGAACAACACTCTAGAGTTCGCACTGGAACATCAAGAGATCTGAAAATATCAACGGTGGATTGCCAGAGAACGTCGTACCATTTTTTGCTTTCTTCTGGCATGCAGACAACGATCATTTCCTGCTTTTCAAATTGATGAATTCGATAAACACCGCGCTCTTCAATGCCGTGGGCGCCTTTTTCTTTTCTAAAGCATGGTGAATAACTTGTGAGTGTATGAGGTAAAGTTTCTTCTTGAACAATGGTATCAATATATTTTCCAATCATTGAGTGTTCACTTGTACCAATCAGGTATAGATCTTCTCCCTCGACTTTATACATCATGGCATCCATTTCGGCAAAACTCATTACACCTTGAACCACTTCGCTCCGAATCATATATGGGGGAATGCAGTAAGTGAAGCCCTTATCGATCATAAAATCCCTTGCATAAGAAAGCAGGGCGCTATGGAGTCTTGCAATGTCTCCCATGAGGTAGTAAAAACCACTGCCAGCCACTTTTGCAGCGCTTTCAAGATCCACACCTGAAAATGACTTCATCAAGTCAATGTGATAGGGCACTTCAAAGTCTGGTACCAGAGGTTCTCCGAATTTTTCTATTTCCACATTTTCTGTATCGTCTTTACCAATAGGGACTGTATCGTCAATGATGTTTGGAATTTTCATCATAATTGCTGTGACTTTCTCATCGAGCTCTTTTCTGTCCAGTTCAAGTTGAGCAAGTGTTTCAGCATTTTTTGCAACTTGATTCTTAATGTCTTGGGCTTCTTCTTTTTGACCCTGACCCATTAGTTTGCCAATTTGCTTAGACAAAGTGTTTCGACTTGCACGAAGATCATCCACCTTTGCGATTGTCTCTCGTCGCTTTACATCAAGTTCAAGGACTTTATCAACAAGTTGAACTTTATCATGCTGGAACTTCTTTTTCATGTTCTCTTTAACTAGGTCAGGGTTCTCTCTTACCAATTTAATATCAATCATTTTTAGACTCCTCTCATGCTGAAATAATAAAAAACTCTTTTATCCCTAATATATGGGACGAAAGAGTTCCGCGTTGCCACCCAAATTGTCATAAGACCACTTGATTATACTTTATAGGGTATAAACCTTGCCAGCTCAGAAAGTGGAAGGACTGATCGTTACACTGATTTTCACCGGTCATCAGCTCTCTAAAGAAACTTGCAGTCGTATTTTTCATCTATGCTGGTTATTATGTAGTTCAAAACAGCTCATATGTAAGCATTTGATTGACTAAATTATACAGGGTGAATGGCCGATTGACAATACTTCTTTTGCAATTATCAGAAAATTCTTGAAGGCTGTTTGACTTCCTCTTTGCCTTATCAAGACATTATGAATGAATTTTGATAAGAGCCTATAGATAAAAGTGAAAATGAGGGCTTTTGAAAGGTTACACGATTGATTTTAAGAGAATATGAAATGCCTGGCTGAGAAAAGCGTCAATGGAAAACTAGAAGTGAATATATTGGGTCGAAATCATTGACGTTTTTTGAAAACTGCCTCATACTAGACTATAGAATACTATTTAGGGGGTGGATGTTTTGAAGGTCAAATTAAAACTATTTGGAGTCCCGAAGATTATACTTAATGAAGAAGCCGTAGAATTTCCATTTAAAAAAGCTGAAGCCATATTCTTTTATCTTGCCATTCAAAAGAGAGTCACAAGGGACGAACTTGTAAACTTGTTTTGGAGCGAGCTGAATGAGGGCACGGCCAAAAAAAATTTAAGAAACGCCTTGTATCAAATTAAGAAGACCCTTGGGGAAGAGGTGCTATACACCCCCAAGCGTTCAATTGTTGAAATTTCCAGTCAAGTTGACTTAAAAATAGATGTAAGCGACCTATTAGACAAAGAGAATCTCGAAATCTATACAGGCCCTTTTTTACAAGGCTACAACGTAAAGAATGCAGAAAATTTCGAAGACTGGATATTGGGCTATAGAGAGTTTTGTCGTGAGCGATTCACAGAAATGGCTTATGATCAAGTTGAAGATGGCGCTTCAGAAAATGTGGGGGACATCATTAGAATTATGTCCATTGTCATAAAGGTTGACCCCTATGACGAAAGAGCCTATAGGATCATTATGCAAGCCTATTCTGATTCTGGTCATATGAACAAGGCCTTTAAAATATTTCAGTCATTAAAAACCCTTCTCAATGAAGATTTGGGGGTCGAGCCAGATGTTGAGACCAAAAGGGTCTTTGAAAGGCTGGCTATGCAGAGGGAAGAGGAAGCAGAAAATAAAGCTTCAACAGAGATGTATGGTCGTAAACAAGAAATGAACCAGCTCCTAAAGGTTGTTAAAAACTTTAAGAACAATTTGAAATTCAAATCTATCCTTGTCGAAGGGGAAGCCGGTATAGGCAAGACGACCCTCAAGCAGTCATTTGTTGAACATGTCGAAAAAGAAAATTTTCAGACCATACAAGTGGTTTGCTATCAGTCAGAGTCACATTTTTACTTAAAACCTTGGCATGCAGTCATGGAGCAGTTACTCGAGCTCTCAACTAAAGAAGGCATTGTATGGCCACCAAACTGGAAACGAGAGCTTGTTCGAGTGTTCCCATCATTTGCGACAGCTTTTGATGAAGTGCTTGACGAAAATGAAATAAGTCAGAGCCTGCAAGTTCATTTACTGGAAGACATCATTCAGGGCTTATTTGAAATGTTGTCAGCCAAAGGTAAAATTGTTTTGGTTGTTGATGACATTCAGTGGATGGATGAAATGAGCCTTTCCATATTGACGAACCTTCTTTTACAATACGGTCGAGACAAGGTGCTATTTGTCGGGCTTTCAAGGAGTGGAGCTTCGAATAAGGTCAGACGAATGAAAGCCACGCTTTTAAGGGGTGGCAATGTTGATGTGGTTTATCTTTCAAGATTTAGCAAAGCTGACATTAAGGGGTTTTTGGAGACAATTGAGCCAGGTTTAAACGATGATCAGATTTTAAAGAATATATTTGAACAGACCGAGGGCAATCCCTTCTTTATAAAAGAGTATGTGTATGCCCTTAAGAAAAGTGAAGACGTGAATATGACGCCTGCCATGAGAAGCATCATTGAAGGACGATTTAATGACTTATCCGAAGAAGCGTCAAAGTTACTTGATCTTGTAGCGTGCTTTACTGACAAAATTGAGTTTGGCGCACTGGGGCAGTCAGTGGAAAGATGATTTGGTCCTTCTTGAAAGTTTGGAAGAACTTCAGAACAGCTATATACTCATTGAAGGGGAGGAAGAGGGACAGTTTGTCTTCTCCCACCACAAGTTGCGTGAATATATATATGACAATATGAATGTGACAAAGCGAAAAATTCTACATTTGAAGGTTGCTGAGTGGTTTGCCTTACACTCCGATGAAAAGGGATACGAACGGGCCATATACCACTATAGAAAAGCTGAAGAGTTCATTAAGGCCATGAAGTACCATTTGATTTATATTGAGGGTTTTTTGAATTTTGAGCATGAACTCTATCCAGTTATAGATTTAAATGTTGAATCAAAAACTGTGCGCTTAGTTGACAACAATAGGGTTATGACTTGGTTTAAAGAGGCTGAAAATGATTTAGACGGTTTAAAAAGAAGCAATAAGAATCCAAAAGAAGTGGATCGTTTAATCATGAGGTTGCTGCTTATGCAGGGGCGTTATTATATTCGTGAGGGACATTATGAGGCGGGGCGAAAAGCCATTGATGAGCTTATACAAATCACCGGTGTCTATAGAGAGTATGACTTCATGTTAAAAGGTATTAGACAGCTAATTAATTATGCGGTACAGACCTATGACGAGAAACTCATGATGCAGTGGATAAAAAAGGCCTTAAATATACTAGAGGTCTATAATGATCAGGAAGAAGAAGCGATGATAAAAAGGCTTAAAGGTCTGGCCATGATCATGATGCATCGATATGATGAGGCAGAGTTGCTTTTGAAGGATGCCATTAAGATTTTCAAATCCATTGACGACCGCAGAGGACGTTACAGGCTTAATATTGCAGCGTGTCACAATTATTTAGGCGATTTGCATCGCATACAGAAAAAATATGAAGATGCCATGAAAAGTTATGAACTTGCCATTGAAATTAGTGAGCTATCAGGTGTTTCCAGATGTACGTCAATATTTTTGACCAATGCAGGGCAAACTGCCTATGAATCAGGTCATCAGAATGAAGCCATTTCATACTTTGAAGAAGCTATAAGACAGTTTGAAGTGTATGGTACAGTTTGGAAACGAGCCATAGCAGAGGGGTATATGGCCCTTATTAAGCTAAGTGCAGATAAGATTGAAGAGGCATATGACCACTTGGAGTTGTCTAGCATGTACTCCAATAAGCTTATGAACCCTTATTCCCTTGGAATATTCAACAAAATGCGTGCAGAGTTTAAGAAAAAGGCAGTGGAAAAGAACATTCACGACTTGCCCGAAATCATTGCAGACATACCTGAGGTTTATATGAGAGTGGCTCAAGAGCACTTTAGGAAATCCCGTTCAGAATTTGAAATGAATCTTCTGTGAGAAAGACCTTGAAGGATGGTATATATAGCTTAGAGCAGGAGGTGGTTCTATGAGATTGGTGTCTGTTGACAATATAGAGGAAGATGATATTCTTGGTAAATCCATATATTCGACTGATGCAGCTCTTTTACTATCAGCAGGTGTTAAGCTTTCACCTCTTATGATCAAAAGCCTTAAGAAGAATAGTATTTATTATATTTACATTGAAGATGAACTTTCCCATGGTATTGAACCCGTATCGGTTATTCCAGATGAGCTCAAGATCAAGTCTGTGACTAAAATTGAAAAAATTATGAAGAAAACTTTTGCAAATGGAAATATGTCCAAAGGCAATATGATTGACCAGGCTATCATTGGTGAATACCGAAATATTGTAAAAGAATTATTTGACACCCTAGTAGACATGCCTGATCGGCTCTACAATATGGTTGAACTTATGGGAACAGATATGTATACCTATGCCCATAGTGTCAATGTAACAGTTTTAAGTATTGTGCTGGGACTGGCTCTTAAAATCGACCACGAGAAAATTAAGCATATGTCCATTGGTGCCCTCATGCACGACATCGGTAAAATGTGTATTCCTGAATCAGTCCTCAATAAACCATCAAGACTCACACAGGAAGAGTTTGAAAAGGTAAAGACCCACGTGAAAATGGGCTATGAACTGGTTCAAGATGATATAACTCTATCAGGCATTAGCAAACAGATAATTTATGGACATCATGAAAGACTCGATGGCTCAGGGTATCCCAGAGGGCTTAAAAATGAAAATATCTCTGTCTATACCAGGATCGTTAGTATATGTGATATGTTTGATGCCATGACTTCGGATCGGGTATATCAGAGAAGTATGCCTGTTTATAAGGCCCTTGATGTAATGATGGCTGAAGCCATTATGCGGATCGATGCGGACCTGCTAAAGGCACTTATAGATAACGTGGCAATATATCGACCTGGGGAGACGGTTCTTTTAGAGGATGGTCGAAAGGGTATAATTGTTGATGTAAGAAAAGGTTATACGACAAGACCGATTATAAGAATTATTGAGGATCCACTGAATCAGCCACCATATGAAATAGACCTTAAATATGATCTTTCCGTTTTCATTAAGGAGACGGTGGCCAGATAATAGAATTGATCAATAAAACCCCCTAAGTTCTAGTCTTAAGAACTTAGGGGGTTCTTTGCTTCATAGTGATGTGTTTTCAGAAATATTGGTAGCTTACTCAATCACTGTCATACGTCTTCGACGGGGTTTCTTGGTGGGCTTTTCAGATCAAGCGATTCAGGCACACCCAGTGGTGTCATACAAGCTAAGCTGTAGCCTTCTTTTTTAAAACCAACAATATCTTCAATTTGCTTTGCTGCATAGTTGCAGCCAGTCATCCAGCATCCGCCATAGCCCATATGTGCAGCAGCAAGTTGAAGGTTTTGCATTGCAGCGCCAATGTTTTGAATGCCAGGTGCCGGCTTTAAGAAGGCATGAATTTCATCCATATCTGCTCCAGAGGCTTTAATGAGATTAAGACCTGTTGCAGGATATGGACCAGAAAACACCAGAATAACCACAGGTGCATTTCTAAATACTGTATGATATTTGATCATTTTTGAGAATTTTCTATCAGCATCACTTTCAGCATACTCTGATAGTTTAATATTTCTGTCTTCAACAGCCTTAGCCATTTTCTCGATCATATCTCTACTTTTCACAACGACAAAGTGCCAATTTTGAATATTTTTGCCTGATGGCGCAAGGGTAGCGGCCTTTATAATCTTTTCAATGTCCTCTTGGGGAACCTCTTCATCTTTAAACTTACGAACGCTGTGACGCTTTGCGAAAAATTCTAGCGTTTTCATAATGAACCCTCCTATTATGGCCTGTTTATATGTATAGTCTTTCATAAACCAGTGTATGACACAATAATAGGATTGGCAATAGTTGAAAAGGTATTATTGTCATATGCCTATATCTTTTGACCATAACTGTGTAAAATTCATCTTGTCATAGTTTTGGCTTGTAGAGATAGACATGTCAATTTAATACATTTTTAATTACTGGTATATGGTATTAATGTATTATAATTAGACATTGGAATAGGGATGAATCCAGTCACATTCTGTTTAACATAATATAATTATGTATTCTATCATCTGACAGAATAGACTTTAATGACTCCATAAGTGGTTCATTTACTATTTTGTTATACGATCCATTATGCGATTCAAGTGGATGCTTTTGAAGTAAGACTAGAAAGAAATGATTAGAAGGGACCAGATTAATATGCAGATAAAATTCAATCATTTAGAGTGCTCGTTTTGTGGCTTTTTAAGCAGACAAAGTCAATTTTTCTGTAGTAAATGCGGCAATGACCTTAAATATGCTAAAACCATACCTGTCCCTTTAGGACAGATTTCAAAGTATCAAGAAATATATAGAAAGCCCTCTCAATCACTTTTGCTTGATGATTCAGATGGTTTTAATGCAGAACGCATTTACAGGCAGCTCGTTCAACTGAGTTCAAGTGACAGTGTTCGGTCCGACTTATGGCAATGTGGTAGAGAAATGAGTATAGAAACCAAGAACTTTACACTGACCAATATTCTATATTTTATCTTATCCTTCGGGCTTGTTTTCAATTCAGGAGCGAGTGGGCACAGGGGCGTGTTTTACATATACACCTTTCTATTAATTGTGTATGGGCTATACAGACGTCTTAGTGCAGATAAGGATGGAGACACAATCCTTATCAGTGAGGATAAATTAGAAGTCTACATAATGAACAGCCGCAATAATATAAAGTTGCAATCTATTGCCTGGAAAGACATAGATAGATTTTTTATAAGTGGTGACACAGAGACTATGAGACTGTGTCTTGAAGCACAAGACGGGTCAAAGTCATTTAAATTTCCAGTTTTTCATAAATCAAAAAGAACCATGATGCTAAACGCAGTGGGCATCATGGCTCATAAGAATGAAATTATGGTTGAATGAATTATTTTTTGGGGGGCATTGGTATAAAGACTGATGTCCTCTTTGCATACGCCTGAAAATTGGGATTGTCGGCATATCTCTTTTCTAGGAGAGGCACACCGGAAATATAGCGAACAAGTATGGTGATTGTTAGTGGTCCAAGTATAACTGTGGCAGGTGCACCATAGCTAAGAGCCACTAAAAAAGATTCCCCACCATAGGGTGGCTTCCCCAAAATAGTTTGGGTGCCGGGTGAATTTCCAAAGACCTGACTGCATGACCTGGTCTCTAGAGCTTCTATTTGCAACAAAATCTTTGAGCTGTTGATCTCCAATGGTTTCAAATAATAGGCCAAAAAGGAATATGAATGTTCCTAAAAACAAGAAATTGGGTCTATAAAGTGGACTGGATGCACCTGTAATAGGAAGAGAAACCAAGTATTGAAAGCCTGCTTGTAGGAGAAACACCCGAACATAGGCATTTAATTTAATGTTCTTGCCCCAATTTTTTCGCATTTCTTGATAGCGATAATCTTCTGGCTTGCCAATGTTACGTTTTGCGATATGAAAAAACAACCTCAGACTCCAAAGTGTCACAAGCACAGGGATGGTTATAGCATACTCTGATGCGCTGAAAAAATATTGACCCCAGGCTATAAGTGCAAAACCTGGTCCCCAGGCTATGTCGACAATAGAGTAGTTGTCAATTTTTTTGAGCCCATAGAAAGATCGCCGAAAAATATACAAAAACGATTATAAGACTGATCAAGTAACCATTCAATAGATTCACCTCACTTTACCTTGTATCCAATACCGACCGAGCCTTGTCCCACAAAAGCAGCTACAACGGAAGAAACTTCATTGATAAAAACAGGCGATTTTCCAGTGATGTCTTCCATAGCTTTAGCATAGGCTTTTGCATCCTGTAGATTGTCACTGTGAACAATAACGTAGTTTTCAATTTCATGAGACTTTTCAATACGTTGCAGTATTTGCTTCATGCTTCTTTCCCGGCAAACAATGCCCTTGCCGTCCTTGTTGATAGATATGATGACTTTTAGGTTGAACATGTTGGCAATACTGCCTAGTATTTTGGGAACACGACCACTCTTTGTGGCATAATAAAGGTCTGGAATTTCAACGTGAATGTGGTATTTATCCAGAGTCTTATCTAGGGTGGATAGAATTTCTGTTGGTGAAAGACCAGATTCAATCATTCTAATAGTGTCATGTAAATCAGTCCCTGACACGCGGAGTTGGTTTTAGAATCAAAAATATGGAGCCTGCTGGAATTAATCTTGTCTGCGGATAGCTTTACCTTGTCATACAGCCCGCTCATTTTGCTGGATACAAATATGCCTATTACAAAATCGAAATGCTCCAGCATAAATTTCAATGATTTCTCAATGAAGTATTCACCAGGTTGTCCGGATGAAGGGTGGACGCTTGCTTTTTGAATCATTTCATGGAGATTTTCTCCATCGACCGTATAGCGGTCAACATAGGTGTTTCCATCGACAATGAGCTGAAGGGGAATTCGCAGCACTTGATAATTTTCTATCCATTCATCAGGTAGGTCTGCTATGGTATCTGTTATGACGCCGATACGGAGTTTAGATTTCTCTGTGATATTATTTTGAATGACCATATCATCAATTTTCGCTTTTATAAGGGTTCCACGACTGGACAAATATTCGGATATTTCTTTTGGCGTGTCAGTATGACAATGGATTTTTGTAAAATCGTTGTTCTTTTGAATGACAAGAGAATCAAGTTTGTCATCGAAGTTCTTTTTAAAGTGCTTCTCAAAGGCCTCATTAAGGTTTTCCACTAGAAATTCACTGCAATATCTATAGGTTAATTGCCCAGTATTTTTGTGGATTTTAGGGAGGGCAGATATTGTTTTGTGAATCAGGTGGGTGGCTGTTGTATCGAGAAACTCTAGTATGCCTTCAAGAAAGTATATGAATCCGAGGGCACCTGCATCGACCACATCAGCCTCTTTTAGAATGGAAAGTTGATTTTTGGTATTCATTAAAGACTCTTGCGCATGACCAAATGCATCTTTTAATATGTCCTTTATGTCCTTGTTATCTGTGGAGTTATTCAGTAAGTAGTTTGACCAGTCCTGCATAACTGTCAGCATAGTTCCCTCTTCTGGGGATGAAACAGACCGGTAGGCGTATTCTGTAGCGACGCCTGTGGCTATGGCAAATTCCTTTGGTGTAAGGGCTTTTTTATGACGCGTTTCTTCAGCAAGCCCATTTAAATAAGAAGCAAAAATTGTACCTGAGTTGCCAAAACTGTCCTCAGAAGCCACTTGTGAGATGGACCCCAGGGTCTGTCCCAAATGCTCATGTCTATAAGACTTTGCAATGATGCATTTCATTGTGTAGGATAGATTGCTTCCTGTATCACTATCTGCAACGGGGAACACATTTATATCATTTAAAATGCGTTCGTTAGAAATAATTCTCTTTGCACCGTTTATTATGAAATCGTAAATATCGTATCCTGTAATTTTGTTATCACTCATATAAGCACTCCTTATTATTATGTCTTGCGTGAATATATACCCAAAATAAGGGCATATATTATATAATGTTTGTAATATCGAAGTTTTTTACATATCTATATGAATAACACTGCAATATAATCAGGCCTAAGGGTCTTTTGTTTTGCAGGATCAGTATTTAAAGCCTTGAGATTTTCAGTCTATTTTTACATACGAGAGGAGAACACATGACTAAATTTGAAAAGCCAACGGTGGTTATAAGTAAATGTATTGAACATGACCACTGTCGATATGATGGTTCTATGATTACCAGTGAAGTGGTAAAGATGTTAAAACCATATGTGAATTTTGAAACAGTATGTCCAGAAATGGCTATTGGTCTTCCATCACCAAGAGAGGCCCTGCGGATTGTTCGATTGGAAGATAATAAGGATAGACTTGTGTTTTCACAAAGTGGTGCAGAGAAAACAGAGGATATGGTTGCGTTTTCAGATACCTTTTTACAAGGCCTAAAGAGGCCGGAAATTGATGGGTTTATTTTAAAGCATAGGTCTCCTTCTTGCGGGATGAATGATGTAAAGATCTACAAGGGTCCAGGAAAATCAAATATTATTCCTGGCAAAACAAATGGAATATTTGGATCGAAGGTCCTAGAATACTACCCCAATGTGCCAGTGGAAAATGAAGGCAGAATGCGCAACTATAACTTGAGAGAAGCCTTTCTTATTGGTATATTTGCCATTCGAGGCTTTAAAACGGTCAAGTACAGTGGTTCGATGAAGGACTTGGTTAAGTACCATGCCAACAATAAGTATTTGTTTATGGCACTCAGTCCTGGTCACTTAAAAACCCTAGGTAAAATTGTTGCAAATCATGAGAAATTGGATTTTGAAGCCCTGACAGAAACATACGAAGAGACACTTATTAAGCTCCTTCTTCAACCTATGGATAGGGGAGGAATATTAATGCGATCTTCCACGTGTTTGGCTACTTTAAAGAGGTCTTATCCAGTGAAGAAAAGGCGTATTTTCTTGAGTGTTTAGAAATGTATAACAAGAAAAAAGTCCTTTTAGTATGTTGCTGGGGCTCTTAAGAAGCTGGAGTATACGGTTTAATATTGAATATTTAAAAGATCAGACGATATTTGAGCCATTCCCAAAAGAGTTGTTTGATGTGACTGATAGTGGTAAAGGGCTTTAAGAAGATTATAATCACCAACAAAAAACGATGCATAAGGTTTATATGCAGTAGGACTCAAGTTTTATTCTATATTCAAAGTTTTTATTGGAGAAAATGTTAAAAAATAATATAATAACATTGGTGATTATATGAATAAGATGGAATTGAAAATAAGAGAAATACTAGATGAAGCTGTTCGTGTGAATCATGAGCAACCGCAGGTCGCAAAGGACCTTTGTTTTCGTGCCATGAAAATCGCCAAAGAAGAAGATAATTATCAAATGCAGGGCGAAGTTTACCTACAGTTGATCAAAGCCTACCGCTTAATGTCTTCTTATGAGGACGCACTAGACTGCGCAGATTCTGCTAGAAAAATATTCACAGCACTCCGAGATGATGAGGGCCTTATGCGCCTTAATAATCTTATCGGTGTGCTTTATTTTTACAATGGTATTTATGAGTTGGCCCTAAGACACCTAGATGTGTCTTACCTGTCTGCTGAGCGCCTTAACAATAAACGGCTTATGATGGCAACCTTGAATAACATCGGTGAAGTGAAAAAGAAAGCCGGCGATCTAAATGAAGCCATGGAAATCTATAATAAAAGCTTGGAAATGGCAAAAGACAATAAATTGAGTGTTTATTATGGTGTCATCATTCAAAACATTGGTGATGTACATATGCTAAGAGGTGAACTTGAAAAAGCGGAAAAATGCTTTCATGAGGCCTACTCGAGTTTTGTGGAGGAGAGTGAGACAGCAAATTTGAGCGAGCTCTTCTTAAATCTTGGCAGACTATACTTAAAACAAAATGATCCTGAAAGGGCACGATCCTATTTTGAAACAGCCATTGTGCGTTTGGAAAAAGTACAAAACAAGTTTTATATTTTGGATGCTCTTATTGAGATGCACAAACTAGACAAAATTGAAAATCCTGAATTAGCTTTATCTCATCTTATTAAAGCGAGAAAATTGGCTTCACAGGGTCGAATCGAGTTAAAACTTAGTGAAATAGAACTCCACTTGAACAAATATTATGAAGAGGAAAGTGACTACGAACGCGCCCTTTATCATTTCAAAAGATATCATAATATTGTTCAAAAACTTGAAGCGAATAATTTGATACTGAAACTTAAAATACTCAAGCTCGAAAAAATGTCGGGGGCAAGTTACGACTCGAATCAAACTGTTTATAACATTGTTAACGATGAAATTGAATTAGAAAAAGAGAAGCTGAAAACACTTGAAAAAATAAACTCCGACTTAACCTATCAGGCCTTTTATGACAATCTCACTAAGTTGGCGAATCGACATAAAATTGATAAAGAGCTCAACAAAATTCTAGAAGAACCAATGGGCTGACAAGGTCAGAGTCTGGAATATTCATGCTGGACATTGATCATTTTAAGTTGGTAAACGATCATATGGGACATTTATTCGGAGATAAATGCCTCGAAAGCATTGGGGAAACACTAGAAAAATTGGCAGACAAGTATAATGCTTTTGTTGGTCGCTATGGCGGAGAAGAATTTATATTTATCAAAGAAAAATTGGATTTATTCACGGCCAACAGTATTGCACATGAGTTAAATCAAGCTGTACGTAAGCTGAATATCTTCTATAAAATTGGAAAAGAAGACAAGCGCCTCACAATTAGTGTTGGTGGATTATACTGCGAGAGCATCAGGACCTTTGACAAATTGTCAGTACTGGAACTTGCAGACAAAGCCCTTTACATTGCCAAGGCTGAAGGTCGTGACAAGGCAGTTTTACATGTTCATGAGTGTGAGAATGAAATATCACTAACAAATTATATGAATGCATAGAGAATCATCTGTGGTAAAACAAGAGTAAAGCTCAAGTTCTTATTACAGGTGATTTTTATTTTTGAATATATATTGGAAAATAAGATACAGGCTGTTACTATTAGTAGTGTAGTTGAAAAGTATAGCTGCACTCTTTGACGCCGAGACTTTAAAGTTAGATGTTGATATTTGGCTTGGAGCACCTGACCAACGGCCATTGAAAAAGGTGCCTTGTGCAAAAAAGCGGTGGGGGAATTCTGATGAAATATGAA
>LQAJ01000300.1_pt1 | contig 13455 bp, 14 predicted proteins | sample 1535811 | NCBI WGS metagenome assembly LQAJ01 (sample SAMN04331587, study PRJNA305678) | bioreactor metagenome | isolation source: bioreactor_6 inoculated with Wadden Sea sediment 2nd replicate of a... | place: Germany: Wadden Sea, Janssand Flat
CATTTTCCAGGGCGAGGTGTAAAACGGCGTGCTCCGCCACAGAGGCGTGCCCATAACCCACCACCCATTTCTCATGAAACTTGGCCGAGCGGGCATCGGTCAATTCAGCAGCGATCACGTCAAACGCTTCCGGTGATCGGGAGGTCTTGGCAAAAGCGACGGCGATGGTTTCAGGGCTGAGGTCTCGGGGACTGAGTAAATAGATCCTTCTAGGTTTGGTCATGGCTGAATATCCTTCGGGCCGTAGCTTTATCGCGTTCTATTTGAGCGAGAAAAGTCTCTACGCCAGAGAATTTCTGCTCATCTCTGATCTTTTCAATGAATTGAAGTTCTAAGTGCTCCCCATAGATGTTACCATCAAAATCCAGGATATGCGTTTCAATGTTAGGCTTCTCCTGTTGCTCAAAAGTCGGCCTGAGACCAACATTCGTGATCCCCCGATAGGTTTTACCGTGGAAGATCGGCCGGGTGGCATACACCCCGATGGCAGGCAGTTTTTTACGCGGCCAATGATCAAGATTGGCGGTCGGCAGCCCAATCCGAGAACCCCGGTCGGAGCCGCTTGTCACAAGCCCGCTTACGGCATATGGACGACCCAGCATCTCCATTGCGCTTCGCATATCGCCCTCATCCAGCACCTGGCGGATGCGGGTGGATGAAATTTCACCCCCGCCCAGTTCTACGGGATTCTGCGCTTCCACAGAAAATCCAATCTCCCTACCAATTTGCTCAATCACAGGAATGGTTCCAACCCGATTCTTGCCCAAGGCAAAATCGTTCCCCACGATTAGTAGCTTTAATCCCAGTTTTTCCTTCAGGGCTTGCAGAAAATCCTCTGGTGAGAGGCCCGCAAATTCCCGATCAAACTGAAAAGTGATCACCTCGCTTCACACTCAGCGCTTTGATTAAGCTCGTTTTTTCCTCCGGGGTCGTCAGGTAATAGGGCTCCTGAGTCCAGCCAAAGAAATCCGCGGGGTTGGGGAAGAAAGTGATCACAATGGAGGGCATCTCGTTGGAAAAGCTCTTTTGGACGATTTCGTTGATGATAAATTGATGTCCCCGGTGGACGCCATCAAAATTGCCAATCGTCACTACTGATTTGTCGTACGGCAGTACAGGTAAATTGTCAAAACGAATAAGATTCAAAGTCGATTTCTCAGTGCCCGGCATAATCATTTTCCAACTTAGAAAAAGCGCCCTCCGTCAAATGAATGAAGAAAGGGCGTTTATTATTTTTAATAATCCTGAAAATTTCAGGAGAAGAACACCTTTCGCGGCTGCCATTCCTTATCTTCAGGAACATATTCAAGCAAAGCCACCAGCTCACCTTGCTGACTCACCGCACGAATCCAATTATCTGATTTTCCGGCGCTTCCTCAACTGGAACACGATGACCGTGACGGATCAGGTCTACTTCTTCAAAGGTCAGTTCTCGTGAGGGCCAATCGGATAACGCTTCTGCAGCTGGGATCAGGTACTTATACCAGTCGCCATTTTCAAAGGCTTCCTGCAGTTTGCGAAGCTGAACGGCATCCCGCAGAGCAAACTCACCGCTTTTGGTTCGCCGCAGGCCGACCAAATGACCACCGCAGCCCAAAACCTCACCGAGGTCATTTGCCAGGGAGCGGACATAAGTCCCGGAGGAACAATAGACATCCACGATGGCCTCGGGTGAATCCCATTCCAATAGTTCCAGATGGTACACATCAATTTCCCGGGGCTCCAGCTCCACTTCCTCACCATTCCGCGCCATTTCATAAGCCTTGCGGCCGTTGATCTTCTTGGCGGAATAAGCGGGCGGCACCTGTTCAACGGTGCCCTCGAACTGGGTTAGGGCTTCTTCGATCTGTTCCTGGGTAAAATCCACGGGACCCCGGCGGGTGATTTCACCTTCAGAGTCATATGTATCCGTGCTCTCACCTAACCGGATGATTGCCTGATACCGTTTATCCGAAGCCGAGACATATTCACTCAGCCGGACAGCGGGGCCAACCAGAACAACCAAAACGCCTGAGGCGCGTGGATCTAAGGTGCCTGTGTGGCCTGCTCGTCGGATGCCAGTTCCTCGCCGAACAACTTGCACAACATCGTGCGAGGTCATACCAATAGGTTTATCAATAACCAGTACCCCTGAGACAGCATTTTTTACATCAAATTCTTGTTCACTCATAATTTTTCCACACTCCCCTGGGATATTTGGGTGTTCTCCTTATTATTTTCTTGAACTGACTAATAATTCACGTGTTTTTTCGATCACACGCGCCATAATTTCATTGAGATCGCCGTTAATATCTGCACCGGCTGCGGCCGCATGACCACCTCCGCCAAAGCTAAATGCGATCCCTGATACATCCAAACCGGGTTTGGCCCGCCAACTGACTTTTACCTGATTATGCTCTTGCTCGATGAAAATGAGTGCAATCTCGGCTTCACGGACCGCAGATAACACGTTTACCAAATCGGCATCATCATTTCCAGCATACCCGATTTTTTCACGGTCAGCAAGGGTCAGTGAGGTGAAAACCAGACCATCTTCATACGCCAGCCGGTTCAACCCAGCACCCCAATAACGGACTGCCTGATAAGATTTTAACACCAGCTCTTCGCGATAGATGAACGTCAGATCTGCGCCAAGGTCCATCAAAGCCGCAGCCCTGCGCAACACGGAAGAATCGACATTTGAGGTACGGAAACCAATCGTATCACCCACAAGTCCCGAAAGGAGACTGCTGGCAACATCTGTATTAAAAGCCAAACCCCAATCCGGGATATGGTCGTAAAGAATCGCAGCCGTGGCAGCCTGTTCGGGCTCAACCACGTTGTAAGTCCAAATTGAGGTTGGTCTTGTGATGATCCACAACCAGGTCCGGGCTGCCATAGCCATTGAGGGCATCCCCGACCCGAGCGGGGTCAGAGCAGTCCACCACCACGATCATATCGAAAGCGCCATCCGCCTTGCGGACGATCTGTTCACTTCCGGGCAAATATTTAAAATTATCAGCGCCATCCTGCAGCACCATCTGAACGTCTTTGCCTGCCTGTTGAAGCGCTAATCCAATCCCAAGCACCGATCCGGCTGCATCTGCGTCAGGACGGACATGGGAGACAATCAAAATTCGGTTACTTGCAGCAATTTTTTCTTTAATCTTAAGGTTGATTTCCTTCGTCATTCATTTCCTCATCGTCAGTTTCTTTAATTTCTACCGCTTCTTTGGCATTCGATAATCGTTCCGCCTTGATTTCTGCCAAAAGCGACTCTATCCGGTCAGCTTTTTCAGGGGTGTCATCCCAATAGAAACGCAGCTTTGGTATCACACGCAACTTGACCACCCGGCCCAGTTCATACCGTAAATAACCTGCCGCACTGCGCAGACCATCAAGAATTTCAGCGGCTTGTTCCTCACCAACCAGCGAGGAGACATAAATATTTGCAAAGTCCAACTCACGATCGACAGAGACGTCCGTAATATATGCGCCTTGAGCCCGGGGATCACTCACCTTGGTTTCCAGCAACAAGGTCATCACTTGCCGAATCTGGTCCTGAATTCTCTGTAATCTAATACCTGAAGGCATGATTCAAATCCTTTACTAGAACTTCTGCTCCTCAATAACATAACATTCGAGCAGATCACCCTCTTCAAACTCGTGGAATTGCTTCATTGTTATGCCACATTCAAAGCCTTCTCGGACTTCACGGACATCATCTTTACCACGTTTTAGTGACCCAATCTCACCTTCATAGATCGCTTCGCTGTTGCGGATCACTCTGATCTTACCATTCCGGCGAATTTCGCCGTCAACCACCCGGCAGCCGGCAGCCATACTGAATTTGGAGACCTTGAAGATCTGCAAAACCTTCGCCTTGCCGACAACCTTTTCAACCATTTCAGGTTCCAGCATACCCTTGATAGCTTTTTCAATATCTTCGGTAAGCCGGTAAATAATCGTATATAACCGGATGGAGACGCGCTCTTTTTCAGCCAGCCGTTCTGCAGCGTTATCTGCCTCAACAGCAAAGCCAACCACGATGGCATCTGAGGCGGTTGCCAACATCACATCGCTTTCGGAAATATTACCGGTTTCAGCATGCAGAACTTTAATGGAAACATCCTGCGCCTTGTCACTGATTTCATTCAATGAATTGACAATCGGCTCGAGCGATCCCTGGACATCCGCCTTCACGATCAAGCGTAATTCCTGTTCCTCGCCTGCCTGCAATTGCTCAAAGAGATCTTCAAGAGTGGCTTTCCGGGCAACGGTGTGGGTCTGTTCGCTGGCTTCAATTTCAGCAACGATGGCTCGGGCGTCCTTCTCAGAAGGCACCTTGCGGAACAGATCACCGGCAGCCGGGACATCATTCAAGCCCATCACAACGATAGGTGTGGAAGGACCGGCTTGTTTGATCCTGTCACCGCGATAATCAAACATGGCCTTGAGTCGGCCATAGGCTTTTCCAGCCAGGATGGTGTCACCAACTTTTACTGTGCCGTTTTGTAGCAACAGGGTTGCCATGACACCGCGGGTCTTATCTAGTTCCGCTTCAACCACAGTCCCCAGGACTTTACCGGTCGGATTGGCCTCAATTTTGTTATTCTCTGCCACCAACAGAATCGCTTCCATCAGGTCGTCCAGGCCTTGTTTTTTCTTGGCCGAGACAGGCACCACAATCGTGTCGCCATCCCATTCATCCGGGACCAGTTCGATCTCGGAAAGTTGACGCTTGACCAATTCAGGATTTGCGCCGGGGAGGTCCATCTTGTTCATGGCCACGATGATCGGCACTTGGGCACCTTGGCATGGCTGGCAGCCTCACGGGTTTGCGGCATTACGCCGTCATCCGCAGCGACTACTAAAATCACAATATCAGCACCCTGCGCGCCGCGGGCCCGCATGGACGTGAAAGCAGCATGACCGGGAGTATCCAGGAAGGTGATTTTGCGTCCCTTGTGGTCAATCTGATATGCGCCGATATGTTGGGTGATCCCACCCTCTTCCCCACCGGCAACATTCGTCTCTCGGATGGCATCCAGAAGTGAGGTCTTACCGTGGTCCACATGACCCAGCATGGAGATCACAGGTGGACGTGGTTTCAGATCTTTTTCTTTTTCATCTGCGATCATCCGCCGCCAGAGGGGAATTTCGCCTTCGTCCTCTTTTGCTTCCTCGACGACCTGTTCCAATTCGGGCTCAAAACCCAATTCGCTGGCCACAACCGCCGCTGTATCAAAGTCAACGGTCTGGTTAATGCTGGCCATAACACCATTGGCCATCAAGACTTTGATGACCTGAATGGGGCTGGCCTCTAATTTTTCGGCTAAATCCCGTACATTGATACTATAAGGCAGGATGATTTGTTTATTATCACTATCGCTCACACAACACCTCCATGTTTTCCCCTACCTTGAGAAATCTCTGAGATATCTCAAAGCCGTTTTGAATATTGAACTGCTCGGGAGCGATCAGATGATCTTAACTCATCCTGACAAATCCTCTGCCCCCTTCATCACCGGCTCATCCTCAGGAATGTGCTCCTGCATATATGCCAGAAGCATCTGCTCTTCCTGTTCGGTGAGCTCAGCTTTGAGTGCATGGCCAAGACCGCTCTTAATGCCGCGCACCCAGCAGGATCGTTGGTCGTGAAGATAAGCTCCACGGCCATGCGCTTTTCCGGTGGTATCAACCTGAACCCCCTCCGGACTTTTTACAATCCTGATCAAGGAACGCTTCGGCAAGACTTCCCGACAGCCGACACAAGTCCGCTGCGGTACATGCTTGCTGCGACGTTTGGTTTTCTTGACCATCTAATCGCTTCTCATAACTTGTCTACCAGTCTTCCCATCCATCCTGTTCATCGAAGTTGGGCCGACGTTTCTTCTTACTCTTTTTCTTCTTGGTTCCAGATTTGGCACTATCAGTGGTTGTGTCCTCTTCAACAAATCTGGGTTTTTCATCTTCATAATAGCCATATTTGCGAGCATCATAGGAGAAGAGCTTGTCAAATTCATCTGCCTCTTTTTCTTCCTCTGGCTCCTTTGCAGGCGCTTTCTTCGCAACAGGCTTCTCAGGTTCAGGCTCAGCAACAGCTTCCTCAACCTCAGGTTCTTCAACAATTTCTGCTTCCGGTTCAGCAATGGCTTCTTCAGCGAATTCTTCCGGTGTGGCCACTGCGGCCAATTCGGCCTCTGCGCCTTCAGCAACAGGTTCGGCCTCTGCTTCTTCAACGGCTTCTTCGGCCAATTCCTGCACCATTTCCCCAGCGTCGGATACAGCCTGAGCCGCGGCTTCCGCCTCAGCAGCAGCTGCAGCAAGGGCGGCAGCCTCTTCCGGTGTGATCCGAAGCGCATCGGTCAGGGTCTTGATCTCTTCAAAGGATTTCGGGCCAATGCCGTTCATCGCCAGGATCTTGTCGCTATCCAAGCGCATCTGTAAAACCAGATCACCCAAGGTATCAATCCCAGCTTCCTGGAGAATGAAGAGGATATGTTCTTTAATATCAACATCCAAAATATCAATATCGAAGGTCAAAGGTGGCACAGAAGCATAGGCTTCTTCGTAACGGCGCTTTTCTTCCAGATCCTCTTCCCGGCGCTTCTTCTCAACCCGGCGTTCCACCCGGTCAACAAAAGCAGCCATGAAGTCATAATCTTCAGGCGGCAATGGACGCCCTTCAGCCTTCTTTTCCAGAAGGACTGTCAGTTTCTCCATTGATTCGCCTTCCCGGTCTTTCATCTCAGCATAACGGGGATCGATCATCAATTTGCGCATCGATTCACCGGCAGCTTCCGCCAGGCTCTTGATGTCAATCCGCCAGCCGGTCAGCTTGGCAGCCAGACGGGCATTTTGCCCATCCCGACCAATGGCCAAAGAAAGCTGATCTTCCGGCACAACCACCGTTGCAGTGCTGCCATCTACGCTGGATTCCATCAGGTAAACGCCCAAAACACGGGCCGGGCTGATGGCCTTTGAAATGAAAGCAGCGGTGTCGTTGCTCCATTCGATCACATCAATCTTTTCGTCATTCAATTCACGGACAATGGCCTGGATCCGAACACCACGGACACCCACACAGGCGCCCACTGGGTCAATGCCCTGCTGCGTTGCCGAAACGGCAACCTTGGCCCTTTGGCCAGGCTCACGGGCAATGGAGCGGATCTCTACCACACCGTGGTAGATCTCAGGGACTTCGTTTTCCAACAGCCGCCGCAGAAAATTGCGGTGCGCCCGAGAAAGAAAGATCTGCGGGCCGCGGCTGGTTTCCTTCACGTCATAGATCAAAGCACGAATACGATCATGCACACGGAGACGCTCTCGTTGGATCATGTCCTTGCGGAGCATCAGCCCCTCAGCCTTTTTATCGAGGCCAATTGTGGCGCCACGGCCGCTGACGGCCTGGACAACACCGCTGACGATCTCGCCAACTTGCTTTTCAAAATAGTCAAATTGGATCTCACGTTCAGCTTCGCGAATTCGCTGCTGGATCACCTGGCGAGCCGTTTGCGCGGCAACGCGGCCGAAGTCATCAGGCGTGGTTTCAACAACAACCATATCGCCTAATTCGGCATCAGGATCAACTTCACGCGCTTCGCTCAGGAGAACTTCAGTCCGTTCGTCCTGAACGTCTTCTACGACCTCTTTTTCAGCAAAGATCTCGATCTGACCTGAGTCCATATCGACCTTTGCTTCAACCAGTTGGGCATTAGAGGCATTAACCGCCCTTCGATAGGCAGAAACAAGAGCAGACTCGAGCGCCTCCAGGATCACTTCCTTGGAAAGCTGTCGATCTTCCACTACTTCATTAAATGCCAGTGCGAATTCACTCTTCATGTTGCCACATACTCCATCAAATATTCTTGCATGATACACAGAAAAAGTGGGGGACACCCACTTTTCGACGTAAAGGGTATAAAACATAAGCCTAAGCTTAATAACTCATCTGTGATTTTAGCACAAAGTAAAGGGGGGGTGCAAGACATTGGGTGCCGAATGGAAAGGTGAAGTGTAAATATTTAATCATCCACATCGTCAATATTCCACCAAAATTAGAGCAGGCTTATGGTATTCTTAATGCAACAACACTCACATTATTTCAATTAATCAGATGTAAGGGGTCCGACATGAAAAAAGAGTTTCTTTGGTGGCGGGATGGCATCATCTATCAAATCTATCCCCGTTCCTTCGCAGACAGTAATAACGACGGCATCGGCGATCTGCCCGGCATTACCAATAAACTGGATTACCTTCAGGATTTGGGCGTGGATGCCATTTGGCTCTCCCCCATCTACCCCTCACCCGATGTAGACTTGGTTATGATGTGGCCGACTATACGGGTATTGACCCCAAATTTGGCACCATGGCGGATTTCGAGAAACTTGTCCGGGAAGCCAAAAAGCGGAACATCCACATCATTATGGACCTGGTTCTCAACCATACCTCTGACCAGCACCACTGGTTCATCGCCTCCAAGGAATCCGAAGAAAACCCCTATCATGACTGGTACCTTTGGCTCTATCCAAAATCGGATGGCGAACCGCCAAACAACTGGGCTGCCATCTTCGGCGGCTCCGCCTGGGAATATGCCCCCGAGCTGGGCCAATACTATTACCACATGTTCTATAAGGAACAGCCCGACCTGAACTGGCGCAACCCTGAGGTCCGCCAGGCCATGTTAGATGTCTTCCGCTTCTGGCTTGGCAAGGGCGTGGATGGGTTCCGGCTGGATGTTTTCAATGCTTATTTCAAAGACGCTGCCTTCCGCGATAACCCGCCCAAACTCGGTATTCGGGCCTTTGACCGCCAGCAGCACATCCATGACGCCTCACAACCGGAAATGTACCCCCTACTTGGTGAAATCCGAGCCATTCTCGATGAACATTCTGGCGGTTACGTGGTCGGCGAGACTTTCCTTTCCGATACCGCCCAAACAGCCACTTACTGCGGCAAAGACAAACTGCATGCCGCTTTCAACTTTGAATTTGCAGAAAATCGCTGGCATCCCAAACGCTTCCTCGATTCCGCTCAGAAATGGTATGCCGCGCTTGAAGAAAATGCCTGGCCTAACAACTTCCTCAGCAACCATGACATGGTCCGGGCCGCCAGTCGTTATTGTTTCGGCGAAGATGATCGGCGGGCCAAGGTCGCCCTGGCGATGTTACTCACTATCAAGGGAACCCCCTTCATATACTACGGTGAAGAGATTGGCATGCGGGATATCCCGGTCCGCAAGAAATCCGATGTCCTCGATCCGATTGGCAAAACCTTCTGGCCGCTCCATAAAGGTCGGGATGGCTGCCGAGCGCCCATGCAGTGGACCGGTGGGAAGAACGCCGGTTTCTCCGAGGCCAAACCCTGGCTGCCGGTGAACCAGAATTATCCTGGAGCGAAATGTGGTCAACCAGGCTGCCCAACCGGATTCACTGCTGCTCTTCTTCAAGAGTCTCGCTGCCCTCCGTAAATCCGAACCCGCCCTCCAACACGGTGACTTCAAAGCCCTGACGACCGACCCACATACGCACCTGGCCTTCGCCCGCACCCTAGGCGATGACCGGTTGGTGGTTGTGCTCAACTTCAACAGCCGTGAAGTCCAGGCCGACCTTCCTGAAGGGCAATGGCAAGCGGTTTTCGGCAGCAACGGTCTTTTTGAAAATCATGTAGCTCTTAAGCCTTACCAGGTTATCATCCTGAAACAGCCGTAAGGATCAGGTTCGATTCAATAGAGTGTCAGATTGCCGCTTCATCGAACATTCTGCCCTGAAAGGACAGCTCGATGAACATTCCCTACATTTCCGGAGATAGTGCACCTCCCGAACTCCCCCTCGGTCGCTTCCTGCCGCCTATCCCCCGGGGAATGGTCACTCGCTGGGCAAAAAACAATCTTTCATTTGGCGATTTCGTCCTCGACCCCTTTGGATTCAACCCCCTCATCCCAATCGAACTTGTCCAAGCGGGATTTCCCGTGCTGGTCACCGCCAATAACCCGATCCACGCTTTCTGATTCGCATTCTGGCAAGCGCGCCTCAAAAAGAGGAGATGGTGGCCGCCCTGCAGGATCTGGCGATCGCCGAAAAAGGCGACGACCGAATGGAGCCCTACATCCGCAGCCTCTACCAGGTCCACTGCACGGATTGTGGCACCCTAATTGAGGCCGATGCCTTCCTCTGGAAAAAGGAAGATCAGCGCCCCTATGCCGCTTTGGTTAACTGCCCGAACTGCGGCGCAAAAGGGGAGCAGCTTGTCGATATCACTGCACTCAACAGCCTGGACGAACTCCCTCCCGCCCAGCTGCACCAGGCCCGTGCGCTCAACCAGGATCACCGGCAGCGATGACCCCTTACGGCAGCAAGTCATGACCGCACTCACCAGTTATCCCATCCGGCCGCTGATCGTCCTGCAAACCATCATCAACAAATTGGACAGCCTTGAACAAACCCCGCGCCGGCGAGACTTGCTGATTGCGCTAATCTTATCCGCCGCAGACCAGGGAAACACCCTATGGGCTTATCCCACACCGCGTGAACGCCCCCGCCAGCTCACCGTGCCGCCCGTCTATCAGGAAAAGAACCTCTGGAAGGCCATGGAAGACGCCATCCAAACCTGGCAGGTGCTGGCCGATCCAATCCCTATGGAACCCTGGACTGGAACCCCACCGGACCACCCAGCCCTGGTCTTGTTTGAAGGACGGCTTAAGGAACTTGATCCCATGCCCGAAGCAGGTAAGGTCCCGGCAATGATTACCGCCATCCCACGCCCTAATCAGGCCTTTTGGACCCTATCAGCGCTATGGACCGGTTGGATTTGGGGTCAGAGCGCCGTTGATCCCATTCGTCAGGTCCTCGCTCGTCAGCGCTATGACTGGAACTGGCATACCAATGCCCTCCGCGCGATCTTCTCCATCCTGAATGAACTAATCCAGCCGCCCGCCAATATTCTGGGCCTGGTCGCCGAAGTGGAGCCAATGCTTTTATTGGCCACCCTGCTCGCGGCCGATGCCGTTGGTGGGACGCTTTCCACCTTTGCCTTCTCACCGGATGACGAGATTGCGCAATGTCAATTCCATCGTGAGGAAGGTCTGGCTGGCAATATCCGCCCCACCCAAATGCTGACCCGCGCCAAAGAAATCATCACTAACTATCTGCAGCAAAAAGGTGAGCCTGCCCATTTCGATCTGATCTTTGAAGCGACCATATCAGAGCTGGCCAGCCAAAACGCCCTGGCTGTTGAAATCTTCCAGGACAAAGAAAACCAGTTCGCCTCCGAAACAGAACGCTTTCTCGAATCCCTATTCGAACAGCGGGACTTCCTGCAGCGTGTTGGCGGCGGCACGGCATCGCTTGACACAGGCATCTGGTGGCTGACCAACCCTGGTGAGATGGAGCCGCCCCTGATTGACCGCCTGGAGCAAATCGTCGTCCGGGATCTGATCCAGCGTGGCAAGACAACCTCCAATGAAGTTAAACAAGCAGCCTACGAGGCTCTGCCGGGGATGTTCACCCCCAATCACGATGACCTTCTGAACTGCCTCGAATCCTATGCGGACCTGATTGACCCCGATTCCCACACCTGGCAGCTGCGGGAATCCGACCAGCCAGCTGTCCGTAAAGTTGACATCGCCGAGATGACCGCATCCCTGACCCGGATCGGGGAAACACTGGGGTATGAAGTCCACAACAACGACGTCCTGACCTGGCATGAAACCGGCTCACCAATAGCCTCCTATAGTTTTGTGATCCTGGCCTCAGCCATCGTGGAAAAGCACCTCACCAACCCCCAAAACGAAGCCAAAACACGCATTCTCCTGATCCCAGGCAGCCGCGCCAACCTCCTGGCCTATAAAGAAGAACGTGATCCAGTGCTAAAAGCAAAACTGGATCACGGGTTTACGCTGATGAAATATCGTTTGGTGCGGGATCTTGAGGCTAATCCGCTGCTTTCACGGGAACTGTTCCGGGAGCAGCTGATGGCAGACCCGCCGGAGTTTCAATCCTCACAACTGGCGTTATTTTAATAACCTCATCACGTACTCGTCGCCGTCGGCGTCACCGTAGGTGTTGGTGTGACGGTGGGCGTCGGTGTAATCGTGCTGGTCGGCGTTTTTGTCGATGTACTTGATGGCGCCAGTGTCTCGGTCGGCGTAATTGTGGGCGTCAATGTCTCTGTAGGCGTAGGAGTCACGGTCGGTGTGGGGTTGGCACCTGGATATTCAATGAATACCATTTCTCGGCATAGGTCCCTTCGGTGCTGCGCATCAGGACTCGAATAGTGACGATTCCTGGCTCCAGTTCACTCAAATCCCATTCATAAAGCGTCTTGATCGAATCAACTTTATCATAGGTCTTCTTCACCAAAACGGTCCACTTGGTCGGTTCTGCGCCCCGGCCCCAGTCAATCCGATAAAAATCAAAATTCTCAGTGGCCGTGACAATCCCTTTGATCTCCAACGGGCTGGACGAAATCGTCTGTCCGTCAGTGATATTCGTCAGGTTGATCGTCGGCTGCGGATCGCTGGATTTACAAGCGCGCTCCGGCAGGAAGTACAAGGGGTCTGAAAAACCCATATCCTCCGCCCAGGCCTGGCCTGCTGGATCGTTCTTCAACCACTCCTGTGCCCATTCATCTTCCACGTTGATCACAAACTGAATGGCATTATACTCAGAACAGGCTTCGGAAGCCTCCAAACCCGTCCAGGTATCCAAATTGATCTTCTTCCAAAGGTCTTCCGAACTCGGATTGGGCAGCTGATCCGAGGCAAAGATCTCACTCTTCTGTTGCGGGCACCAGGATGAAGGTTCCGCCCCAGAGACAGTACAGATCACGCGATCCACAATCCCGGCCGGCGCACAAAGGATGAGGGAACCCCACCCCTAAGTTGACCTATCGCTTCGGTCATAAATTGAGCCCAAATTGGCCCGGCGCCACTCAGCCCCGAGGTGTTGGTCATCGGAGTGTAATCCGTGTTACCCACCCAAACGCCGACCACCAGATCAGGCGTGTAGCCCACGGTCCAGTTATCGCGGAAATCATTGGTCGTTCCCGTTTTCACCGCAGCGGTGAAATCCAAATTGATGACCGGGTTGGTGCCAAACATCGGGATGCGGGCAGTCGTATCTGAAAGGATGGACGAAATCAGATAGGCATGTTCCGCCCGGACGACCTGGTCCCCCGTAGGCGGTTCGTATTCATAGATCACGTTACCTGAATGGTCCACAATCTTGGTGATTGCCACAGCAGGCACCCGCCTGCCTTCATTGGCGAAGGTCGCATAGGCCGAAGCCAGCTCCTTCAAGCTCACTTCTCCGCCGCCCAGGGTCAGTGCCAGCCCGTAATCCGACCGGGTCAGGCTGGTGATCCCCAGACGCTCTGCAAATGCGATCAGCCCATCTGCACCTGGCTCTGCTTCATTATCATAGATTCCGACATATTGCAGTGCTTTCACCGCAGGGATGTTATACGAATTCGCCA
>LQAJ01000301.1_pt1 | contig 13426 bp, 13 predicted proteins | sample 1535811 | NCBI WGS metagenome assembly LQAJ01 (sample SAMN04331587, study PRJNA305678) | bioreactor metagenome | isolation source: bioreactor_6 inoculated with Wadden Sea sediment 2nd replicate of a... | place: Germany: Wadden Sea, Janssand Flat
ATTCTTAAGGGTATAGCCCTTAAGCCGTCGGAGACGAAATCATCCGACAAATCCGCCGAAGGCGGCATCCCAACCTATTTCTAAACGTTAAACAGAAAATGCGTCACATCGCCGTCCTGCATGACGTAGTCTTTTCCTTCGACGCGCAGCACGCCTTCGCTTCGGCACTTGGATTCGGAGCCGTGCTCGACGTACTGGTCATAGGCCACGATTTCAGCGCGAATGAAGCCGCGTTCAAAATCGGTGTGGATGACACCTGCAGCCTGCGGGGCCTTGTCACCCTGATGGATGGTCCAGGCACGGACTTCCTTGACGCCTGCTGTGAAGTAGCTGATGAGGCCGAGGGAGTGAAAGCCGGTGCGGATGATCTGGTGCAGACCGGATTCGGTGATCCCGTAGGACTCGAGAAACTCGTTGTACTCCTCGTCTTCGAGGCCGACGAGTTCTTCTTCCATACGGGCGGAAATCTTGACGAACTCAGCACCGCGTTCTTCGGCAAGAGCGCGAACTTTCTTCACGTAGTCATTGTCTTCCAGAAGACCGTCTTCATCGACGTTTGCACAATAGATGACGTTCTTGGCGGTGATGAGACGCAATTCCGTGAGAAGGTCATCGAGGGCTTTGAACTCCTCGGTGAAGGTTGCCGCAGGTTGGCCTTCGTTCATGTACGCGAGCAGCGCCTTGCCAGCCTCGATCTTCGGAGCGAGCGTCTTGTCGCCCTTGAGCTGCTTTTCCATGCGCTCAATGCGGTTTTCAAGCACCTGTACATCGGCGAGAATGAGTTCTGTTTCAATGACGTCGATGTCGCGCAGCGGGTCGATGGAGTTGGCGACGTGAATGACGTCATCGTTGTCGAAACAGCGGACAACATGAAGGATAGCCTGCGTTTCACGGATGTTGCCGAGGAACTTGTTGCCGAGTCCTTCACCCTTGCTGGCACCGGCGACGAGTCCGGCGATATCCACGAAATCGACAGTGGAATGCTGCACACGCTGCGGCTTGACGATGTCGGCAAGCACTTCGATGCGCGGATCGGGGACCGGCACCACGGCCTTGTTGGGTTCAATGGTGCAGAAAGCGTAATTGGCGCTTTCGGCATTCTGGGCCTTGGTGAGTGCGTTGAAAAGCGTGGACTTGCCGACGTTGGGCAGGCCGACAATACCTATACTTACTGACATGGGTGCTCCTGAAAAATGAATTGCCGGGAGAAACCCGGCGCGGGGCACTGATACCGTCCTTCTCCGCTCCATGCAAGCAACTTTTTTCAAGATTGGCAAAACGGCTGGTCACGCCGACACCTTCAAGCCGATATCCCAATGGCCCAGCCATGGGAAAGAAATCGATAACAGCTTGTAGTTATGACACAAAAAAGTCCCCGACCACGAATGTGGCCGGGGACCGTTCATTCATTTCCCGCACGTCAGCTTTTTCTGGCCTCGACGGTCATACCGGGCTTGAGTTGGTACTCCTTGCCGAAAATCTGAACCGGCACAACCTTGTCGCCCTTGTGATAGGCGGTCATGTTGACACGGTCCTGATCAATAACGAGATCGAACCAGATCTTCTGCCACGTGAAACTGAACTTCATTTCACCCCAATGGGCCGGCAATTCCGGATCGACCTTCATCGGCGTGGACGACATATTGAGTCCGGCAAAGTCCTGTTTGAGCACTTCGAGCGTTCCGGCCATGACTCCGGTGTGAATGCCCTCGATGGTCGTACCGCCCTGCGTGTCCTCGATATCGCTATGCATGGCTTCCATAAACCAATCCCATGATATTTCACTGGAATAGATGTACTTGGAAATAACCGCATGAACGACTTTAGAAAGTGTCGAACCGTGACTGGTTCGTTGTTCGTAAAAGTCGTAATTGTCCTTGAGCAACTTGAGCGGATCTTTAACCTTACAACCAAGCTGGTTGAGAATCCGGGCAACCTCCTCAGGCTCAAGAATGTACCATGTCATGAGCGTATCGGCCTGCTTTGCGACCTTGTAATTGTCAGGAGAATCATTCTCCGCCTTGAGAATGCGGTCCATGCGATGAATGGAATAAAACCGCTTGCGGTAGGAGTCCCAGTCAAGCTCGGCAAGGTCCATATAGCCTTCAAACTGACTTATGATACCGTCATCGGTCAGGATGACGTTAAGTTTGGTGGTCATGTCCGTCCATTTTGCCAACTCCTCATCGGTCAGTCCGATCTTCTCGACAACCCCGTTCCGGACCTTTTCCGGCAGTTCATCAAGTATTTCAAGCGACCTCTCAAGAAGCCAAACCACCATTATGTTGGTGTAGGCATTGTCCTTGATCCCGGCCTCATCGCTACCAGGCAGTTTTTCATGAAACTCGTCCGGCCCCATGACTCCGGCTATGTGATACTTGTCCGTTTCCTCTTCATAGGTAGCGATACCGCCCCAGAAACGGGCGATGTCGAGCATCATCTCAGCACCGTATTCCTTGAGAAACGTCTTGTCGCCGGACCAGGTCACATAACGCCACGCGTTGACGAACACCGCGATGGAGACATGTCTCTGCCGACGGGAAAGATCAGGCCCCAGCTCTTGGACTCGGGATTGTAATGAACTTCCTGTGTCTCCTCACTGCCGTCGTCCGCGGTCTGCCACGGATACATGGCACCCGTATAGCCGTTCTCCCTTGCATATTCACGGGCCGCATCAAGACGATTGTAGCGGTACATGAGCAAGCCCTTGGAGATATCCGGGAAATTGGCGTCGAAGAAAGGCTGAATGTAGACCTCATCCCAGAAGATATGACCGCGATACGCCTCACCATGCAGACCGCGTGCGGGCATCCCGGCATCCCGGTCTGCATTATGCGGACTGGCGGTGACGAGCAGGTGATAAATGTGCAGTCGCAAGACGCGCTGGACAAAACGATCACCCGTGACACGGATATCGGCCTTCTGCCAAAGGGCTTTCCAGCTCTTCGCATGAGGACCGAACACCCCTTGGAACGTCTTCACATTCTTGAGTCCGTCAAGACACATCTCCTTGAGATCACCCGGTTCCCGGTCAAGGGAAGTGCGAATATAGACGTACTTCTCAAGCGTGTATCTGGTGTTCTCACGAGTCTGGATGACCATTTCTTCCGAGACCTTGGCCTTATCCTGAACAATCGACTTTTTCGCATCCAGAAGCTTGCCGTCTTCAAGCATGAAGGTCTTTCCGGTCATGACGATCTGGTATCTGGAATGGGTTGTTTCCATGTGCAGGAAAACGCCGTCACCGGCCTTGCCTGCGGACACACGGCAGAGGTGGTGCGTGTTGAGCTTGGAATAGCGGGCCACGCCGGAATTATCGACATTACCGTCCATGGAGGAACGGAAAGTGATACGGGCGGAATAGTTGAGTGGTGTGAAATCGAATTGAAGCGCACAAAGATGCGGGTCGGCCATGGACGCCATACGGCGCGAGGATATGCGGGTGAGACGTCCCACCTGATCCTTGACCACCATCAGGCGCTCCATGATGCCTTCGCGCATATTGAGCCGATGCGAATAACTGAGAATCTCCATGGACAGCGGACTGGTGAACCCGCCGGAACCGATCTTGAATTCCACGGGCAGCCAGTTGGGGCAGTTAACGAAATCATTGTTGAGAATCTCACGGCCCTGAACCGAACTCGGCGTCTTATTGAACACGCCTGCGATGTAGGTTCCGGGATAGAAATAATAGGATGAGCACTCGCACTCATACGCTCCGCGGGTACCGAGATATCCGTTACCCACGGCGGTCAGGGTCTCGCGCAGCTTTTCATCACCGGGATCAAAGCCATGGTAGGTAAGATACCATTCATCCGAGGCCATGCCGGTATCGAACCATTCTTCAAGGTCGTCCACCGTGATTTCACCGAGGTCGGACACCACCTGATCCGCACCGAAACGCATGAGCAACTCACCCTGCACGTTGCGGGCGATACCGAGTGTCATGCCGAAATTCCCCGCACGTCCGGCCTGCACGCCGGAAATGGCATCTTCGACCACCACGCATTCGCCCGGTTCAAGGCCGAGATTTTTGCGGCAGTGACGAATATATCGGGATCGGGCTTGCCTTTGAGGTCATCTTCGGCGGAAACCACACCGTCCACCTGTGTCTCGAAAAGGTCTTCAAGTCCGGCAAGCGACAGCACCAACTGGCAGTTGCGGCTGGATGTCGCCACGCCCACCCGTACTCCGCGCGCCTTGAGTTCGTTAATCAGCTCCACGGACGAGCTGAAAACTTCCGGCCCTTCACGACGCAGAATTTCCTGATACAATTCGTTCTTGCGGTTACCGACACCACAGATGGATGTCAGGCTCGGCGGATCATCAGGAGTTCCGGGCGGCAGCTTGACGTTACGGGACTTGATAAAACTGAGTACGCCCTCAAACCGGGGTTTGCCATCAACGTAGTTGTGGTAATCGTTCGTCCGGTCAAACGGTTCAAAAGGGACGCTCTTTCTTCGGCCCGGGCTTTCAGAAACTCGTTGAACGCGGTTTCCCATGCCTGAGCGTGCACCTTGGCGGTACGCGTGATGACACCATCCAGATCAAAAATTACGCCTTTAAGAGTGATTGCTGACACGTTCGCTCCTTAACGCTTGAATTTTCCGATTGTCGAAATCACAACGTTCCCATGATCGCCACCAGCATATCAGGCTGGGACACGATCAGGGCATTCGAAGTCAGTCCGGAGACCTTTTTGGCAAGGTCCTCCTTTTCAGTCACGTAAATGGCCCGCGTATCGGGCGCCACTTCAAGGGCAGCCTCAAGCATGGGGACATCACTGCCGGTGTCGCCGCAAATAAGGTGCGGCCCCCGGAACATCTCCAGCCCAAGCTCGTCGTTGAGGTATTTCACCCCATCGCCCTTGTCGAAATCCTTGAGACCGTCACCCGCGTCGATGGTCAGGATGATCTCCACATCAAGCCCGGTGTCTTCCATGCGGAAATTCACGCCATCCGGGTCCAGTTCCTCGGTCAATCCTGTCAAGGTGGCAAGAAACGCCTTGGATTCCGCTTCGTCAATGGACTTGCCGATATCCTGACGCGCCACGGTGGATTGGCCGAACTTGAACTGCAACCCGGACCCGATAAGCGAGAACTTCTCGTATTCGGGCTGCAACAGCAGCGAGGTCAGGCGGCTGTTCAGCAGATCAATGGCCTCCTGCTTGCTGGCGGAGATGGGCAACCGACGGGTGCGCCCCTCAAAATCAAGGCACTCCCGCCCCTTGGACGCGGCATAATATATCTTTCCTTCGGGATTGACGCTTATTTCAATAAGACCATCGAGCGGTGCCGAGGTCAGGATGACCGGCCGCTGCACCTTGTTCAGGCAGAAACGGGAGAGAAACACGGAATTCCAGATCGACTGGATGGATGTCAGATACCGTGCACAATAATTGTTGATCGTGCCGTCACGGTCAGTGACCAGACAGTTCAGATCAAGTCCGGCAAGCAGCTCCTTTCCGGCAGCCACCTGCTCGTCGAATCCGGGATGCAGATCGGAGAGCAGGTCCAGAAAGGTATCTTCCCCCTCTTCAAGGTAGAAGATATCCTTTCTGGTCTCGTCGATCTCATATCCCATCTCAAGCTCGATATCACGGAACCGTCAAGAGAGAGAATGCGCTTCCCGTTCTCCTCGGGCACGGCCTCCAGTGAATCGAGGACATTACGCAATGAAGCGATAGCGTCCTCATCCACCTTGCCGCCGCCGAGAATCGTGCCGACAGCCTCATAACGCACCTGACGCTGGCCGCCATGAGCGCATAGAAGTCCTTGAGCGTCTTGAGCTGAGTATGCCTGATCTCCGCCATAGCTGTTCCCTTTCTAGTACGTCACCTGAACGGTGTAATTGACGACCATGGGCTTTTTGCCCGCCGTGGGCGGAACGGTCAGATCGAACTGGACGCTGCGAGCATCCGGCTTCGAGTACTTGCGATCCGCTTTCACGATGTTCCACTGTCCCGAATAGAAGTCTGTCAGCCGAAGTTCCTGCGGTGTCTTCTTTCCATTGACCACAGAGAGGCTCCAGCTCATTTCAAAGGAGTTCTTGCCCAGCTTTCTGAACGAAGTCTGGCTTCGCTCCACCGTAACATCAAAGGCCTGCCCAAGCGTCAGCTTCACTTCTCCGCCCGGTCCCACGTGCCCGATGGAAGATTCACCCGCAAGCAGCATGTCGCCATCGGACGCAGGCATGAAAACACGTACCAGCCCACCCGGCATGGGTTTGCCGAGACGATTCTTTTCCGTATTGGCAAAAGTCAGGGACGCCTGCACATTCTGTTTGACCGGTCCACCCTGCTGCCCTGCCCCGGCATGATACCGGCTGACAAGTTGCTGCTTCACCTTGATGCCACTGGCCGCAAACAGACTCGTCTGGCGAGTGCCGTGTTCTGCCAGATTGACATACCCCGGCACGGAATAGACATGGAACTGGGAAAAGGCTTCCTCGCGTGGCTGCGGCGCGGCGTCGGCCATGGCGTATTCCATGGAAACATTGGCCTTGCGAAGCTTCTGCCACCGCCGGATGCCCGTTGCACCTGTCCGGCAACCAGCTTGAGGCTCGCGTTCGAGAACCCGCGCCCGATGAATATCAAGAGTGGCCACGCATCAAGGACCGCTTCATCGCCAGCGCGATTGACGGAAAGCGTATAGTCGGCACGCCACGTCAGCCCTCCCATGAGATAGCTCAGGCGGACATCACGCTTGGACGCGGTCTGGTTCTTGGTGGTCAGAGTCAGGGTCGGTTCCCTTTGCAGATCGGCCGGAAGATCGGGAAGCAGAAGCGCCTCGTAAGCGCCGACATACACTTCCTTGCCCACGAGAAAAACCGGCCCCTGCTGTTTGGACATGGACAGCAACGTCGCCTTGCGCAGAGTACGGGCATTGGCGTCGGTGGGATCAGGAAGAATAACGGTCAGTTCCTTGCCCACATACCGCTCAAGCAGATTGTTCGGCGAAATGGGCAGGTATTTGTATTGCACACCGAGCACCTGCATGCCTTTGGCAGAAGCGCGAACCGACGTGGGATCAATGGTGGCGGGAATATTCTTGAAGACAACACTGGCCATCCCTTGCGGCAAGGTGGCGGAGCGGGTCTCCTTCACCAGCGCACGTCCGGAATTGTACACGGTAACCGATGCCCCGGACACCGCCCCGGCAAGGGCCGGCAGGGAAAAACACAGCGCAAACAAAAGTGTGAGCAAGAAAAGAGCTTGAGATTTCAGGCGGTTCATTTAGCCTCCGAAGTTCAGTAAGTGGAATGCTCATCAATAAATATCAAGATAGATGATCGCATGGTACCCCGGCATAATCATATTTGCAAAATAATCATATAAATTATCACGCCCGATGCCAAAAAAGCACGATCCATGACTCTCAACATCTTGAATAACAGCGTACAATATTTTCCAGTTTATTTATTCCAAAGCATACAACAAGCTCCCTTTCCCTCCCAAAAGGCCGGTATTTTGATAAAAAAAACAGTCATGAAATTCTCATCGTTGACAACTGCCAGGCTTCATCCTCTCAAACGGCTGAAATGCTGGCAACCACCGGGTACAAAAATATCATCGCTGTCCCCACCTTTGAGCGGGCCATGGACGTATTGACCGCGTCCGCACAGAACGACACTTCCGTTGATCTCGTTCTCATGGACGTGGACCTGCCCGGAATTGACGGCATTGCCGCAACCATGAGCATAAAATCACATCACGAATTCGAAAATATTCCGGTTATCGTCCTCACCGCCCTCGACGATGAGGCCGTCCTTGACCGTGCGTTTGACGCGGGAGCATCGGATTACATCGTCAAACCGGCAGGAAAGATCGAACTCCGAGCGCGGGTCCGGTCGGCCCTCAAACTGCGGCAGGAAATGGTCAAACGCATGCTCCGCGAACAGGAACTGGGACGACTCGCCCGCAAGCTGGAGCGAATGTCCAACCTTGACGGCCTGACCGGCATTGCCAACCGCCGCTGCTTTGATGATATGCTCGTCAAAGAGTGGGTACGCAACGGCCGTGAAGACGCCCCTATCGGCCTGCTCATGATCGACATCGACCACTTCAAGCACTACAATGATGCTCTCGGCCACGTGGACGGAGACAGCTGTCTTTGCGCTGTTGCCGACTGCATCCGGGCCGCCGTCAATCGTCCGGCAGACCTCACAGCCCGATACGGGGGCGAGGAATTTGCCGTCATCCTGCCCAATACGGATTATGAAGGAGCCAAAGCCGTCGCCAAAAACATTCACGCCAATCTCGCCCGCTCCGGCATTGCCCACCCCAATTCCTCAGTCAGTTGCACCGTCACCGTCTCCATAGGTGTCGCAGCCGGGATTCCCACCACGCAAAACACGCCTGAATATCTGCTTCAGACCGCTGACCGCGCCCTGTATCAAGCAAAGCAGGAAGGCCGAAACCGCACCAAATCAGTCAATATTCCCGGCCCTGAAGATCTTCGACAGTAGAAACGCCACTTCGCCGGATTTCCGATTATTTTGGCATGTACATTGTGCCCACGAGTGCAAACGCTTATTCAATATGACTTAATGCATATTTTACCAAGCAAGAGGATAGACATAACCTAAAATCTGGCGTAGCCCATTTCCAATGTTGAAATTTTCTTGGAGTAAACAATGCGTTTCCTTACAATAGCAGCAACCGTATTGCTTCTTTGGTGTCCGGCAGTTTTTGCCAAGGACATCAACATGCATGCTATCGTCTATCCGCCTCTGGTCTATGAGGCCGGCGGGAAAATACTGGGCGTGGCCCCCGATGTAGTCCGGGCCATTCAGAAGGAATTGGGTGAAACCAATCCGCTGAATGTCATGCCCTGGCTGAGGGCTTACAATATGGCTCAGGAAAACGAACGCCAAGCCCTATTCGCCATTGTCCGAATCCCGGAACGCGAAAACCTTTTCAAGTGGATCGGCCCCATCTTCAGCGAAGGCGATTATTTCTTCCAGAAAAGAGGCGGTGACCTGAAAATCAAAAATCTGGATGACGCCCGCAGAGTAGAACGCATTGCCGTACGACGGGACGGCTATACCCACCAAGCCCTCAAGGCCAAAAGATTCTTCAACCTCGACGTAGGCCCCAGCTACAACTCCAGCTACAAAAACTGGTGGAGGGACGGGTCGATCTCGTGCTCATGGGCGAGCGAACCTACTACTACATGGTCAAGAAAGCCGGACTTGATCCCGATGACTTCGAACGGACGGACTGTAAATTTGCCGAATCATCGGCTTGGCTGGCATTTTCCAAAGACATCCCTGATGAAACCATCGTCCGCTGGCAGAAAGCCCTGAACAAGCTCAAGGCCGACGGGACCTATGACGCCATCATGAAGCGCAATTTCCGCCACTGATTCCTGAAACCACTCACAGGACTTTAACCATGACGGGCATCCGCACGCCACTGCAATCCTGATGAATTGATCGGGATACCCTCAATTATCCGACAATCAAGCTCTTCCCAAAAGCTTCGCCCAAACCATTCGCCGCACTTCTGAGACAAGCCCTGTTCGTCGTTTGCGACAAGGCCATTCTCGAACTGAACGGCCCTTCATATTGACGCCCCCCACTATGTCCGCAGAAATCCTGCGTCGTGACGGAATGTCACGTCCATACGACTATCGGTCCATCAAAAACAGGCAACAGAAAAGCACAGACCGTACGCTCCGGGGTTTGGACACGGCCTGTGCTCAACAGGGAAGACAGACGGAGTTCAACGGGGGAGAAGAACCCGCCTGCCAAAATATGGGTAAACGCGACTAACGAAGAAAATGGATGCTGAGATAGGCGCCGCAGCAGGGACAGACCTTGACCGGCTTGACGACATCCTGATCGCGCATGATGACGGCTTCCCAGGGAATGAACCCGTCGAGAGTGTACTGGACCATCAGCCTGTGACCGCACTTGCAAAAACGTTCCTGCATAACCCTTCTCCTTGACTCCGCGCTGTGGCGCGTTTCGTATTCGTTTGACTTAACGTGATTCTTTAATAAACGTTCCTTTTGTTTTTTGTCAACTAATTATTTACAAAATGTTGTTCTTTTAAATACTCAGACAGCCAACCTAGAAACTTTCATACAACTTTTCACATGGTTAAACAAAAAATCGCCCAACACTCTGTGTTGCAGCGATAGGAACATTCAACCAATTATCGAAAAGAATTCTAGCGGTATTCCCTTGATGCCCACAGGATTTCCCGATGACACGAACATTGTTCAATTCATCACCGGAAAGATGGATCGGGGAATAGTCAATATTGTCACTGCGAAGCACCAAGGTTCCGGGCAGTCGCTCCACGCGCTTGACCATCACGGTATCCTCAACGCCGACCGCATAAATACCGCCGGAAAGCACGTCGGACCGAGACTGGTCGATGAGAACCATATCCCCCTCCTTGATCTCCGGCTCCATGGAATTGCCGATCACTTCCATAAGCACCATGTTCGCAGGGTTGCCGCGCATGTTCAGCCAGTCTGACCGGAAGGAATAATACCCTTCCACAAGCCCTTCCGTCTCAAAGGAACCGCCCCCGGCACACAACCGGGCACGCACCTTGGGCACCTCCTGATACGCATCGTCCTCATCCCCGCCAGTGCCCTCAGGACGCGGGAATCCCTTGCCCTGCTCAAGCCAGAGCGGGTTCAGACCATACTTGGCCGACAAGTCGAGAATCCACCGCGCAGGAACCGAATCCTTGCGTTTGGACAGCGACACCGCAGCGCGCCCCACGTCAAGTTCGCGGGCAAGCTGCGACTGGTTCTTGATTTCCGTCTCCGAGCACAATCTCGAAAAGAACGATTCAAATCCGTTGCTCATTGTTGCGCCTCAGTTAATGTGTTGTTGCTATGAATACATGTTTATCAATGTTATACTCGATTTTCAACAAATATTTACTTTTTCTGCCGCAGCCCCCTACCGTCCTCATTGAATTGACTTATATACATTCCGTGACCATATTTACTGTGGCGTTCAGCTTCACCACAACCCCAAGGATTCACATGCTTTCATTTCTCGGCAATCTCATCTGGTTTCTGTTCGGCGGCGTCTTCATGGCAATCGGCTGGTTTCTTGCCGGGTGTCTCATGGCCATATCAATTATAGGCCTGCCTTGGGCACGGTCTGCATTCGTCATTGCGAAATTCGCCCTCCTTCCGTTCGGCAACACCCTGATCCGGCGGGATCTCGTCACCGGGAAAGATGACATCGGCACTTCCGGGTTCGGCTTTCTCGGCAACGTGATATGGTTCGTCATCGCCGGCTGGTGGCTGTGCATCGGCCACATCATCTCCGCACTCGGCTGCTTCATCACCATCATCGGCATCCCGTGGGGCTGGCAGCACCTCAAAATCGCCGCCATCACCCTCGCCCCCATCGGCATGAGCGTGGTTCCCATCGAACAGGCCGACTCCATCGTGGGCAGCAGGCGCTAATTCACGTTAACTTACGCCTTTGTTCGCCGCGCATATGAGGCGATTTTATCGCATGTGCAGAAATCCGCTTTTTCTTGCCAGTGCGAGAAAAGCTGATTAAATAGAGATTATGTCGTAAAAACGACCACACGATAAGAAAACAATTTGGAGGATTTTCCATGAACCAGTATTCCAACGCTCCCGGTAGAGCGGCCAGCTTTGAAATCGTCAACGTTTTCATGCGCGGCGTCTACGGCTGGATGAGCGCAGGGCTCGGCCTGACCGCCCTGATGGCGTTTGCCACCCTAAACGTTCCGGCCATTTCCCGACTGGCATTTGCCGTCAACCCCGAGACCAACATGATCGCCCCGACCATGCTGCCCATGATCGCCATGTTCGCAGGCCTGGGCATGGTCTTTTTCCTCAGCCTCAAAATCTCGACCATGAATCCGAGTACCGCGACCACGCTGTTCCTCGCATTCAGCGCCCTGAACGGCTTTGCACTCGGTCCGATTCTCCTGGCCTACACCACCGCGTCCGTGGTCTCGACATTCATCACCACTGCCGCCATGTTCGGTGCCATGTCCGTTTACGGCATGGTTACCAAAAAGGACCTGACCAGCTGGGGCAGCCTGCTCTTCATGGGACTGATCGGCATCATCATCGCCTCGATCGTCAACATGTTCATCGGCAGCTCCGCCATGTCCTTCGCCATCTCGGTCATCGGCGTCATCATCTTCCTCGGCCTGACCGCTTATGACACCCAGAAGCTGAAGACCATGGGCGAGAACCTCCCCATCGGCGACGAAGCAGCCATCCGCCGCGGTTCCATCCTCGGCGCGCTGACACTCTACCTCGACTTCTACAACCTCTTCCTCATGTTGCTCCGCCTCTTCGGCGAACGCAGATAGACAGTCATCAAGGGAGACGAAAGTCTCCCTTTTCACCATGACAGACGTCACAACCATACAGAATTCGCTTGCCCCATCCTCAACCTCTTTCATGGGTTTACGGAGCGGGGATGTGCATGCGCGACAGCCTCTACCGCCGCGGACTCATGCGTTCATGGGAACCCGATGCCCTGACCGTCTCGGTCGGCAACATCGGTTGGGGTGGCTCCGGCAAGACCCCGGTCGCCGGGTGGCTCCTTGACTGGGCCGAAAAGAACAACATCGAAGCCCTGCTCCTGACCCGCGGCTACAAGGCCAAGCCCGTTTCCTACCCATATCTCGTCAAACCGGGCGCACTGGCAGAAGAAGCAGGCGACGAACCGCTCATGCTCGCCACACAGCACCGCAAGGCCCATGTGGTAGTGGACCCGGACCGCACCCGTGCAGGCAAATGGGCCATGAAAAATTTCACCCCCGGCTCGTCATTCTGGACGACGGATTTCAGCACATGGCGGTCAAACGCCACTTCAATCTTGTCCTACTCCGAATCGAAGACCTCGACTCGCAATGGAACCGCGTCATCCCGTCCGGCTCATGGCGTGAACCGCCCTCAGCCCTGAAAAGAGCGGACGCATTCATGATAAAGGCCAGTCCCAACGCATTCAAGAAACTCGCCCCGTACCTGACAGAACGACTGGGGAAATTTCGCAAACCCGTTTTCAGTTTCCAGATTCGGCCCACTTCGGTCCGGCACGTCCTGACTCAGGAACTCCGGCCCGATCTCGACGGTGCGCGCTATCTGCTTGTTTCCGGAGTCGGCTCCCCCAAACAGGTACAGCACACCACACAGAAATATTTCGGATACCCGCCAGCCAAACATCTGGTCTATCCGGACCACCATTCCTACACAAAAAACGATGTACTCGACCTGCAGGCCGCGGCACGCAACCTCGAATGCGACGCGATCATCTGCACACCCAAGGACGCGGTCAAACTCGGCCCCATGTGTTCCGAGGAATTCTGGCAGCTCAACCTGCGCACGGACTTCGGTCCTTCGACCATCGGGCAGGACTCTCCATTCGACGCATGGTGGGGCCGCCGGTTCGAGACCTTTGA
>LQAJ01000302.1_pt1 | contig 13422 bp, 17 predicted proteins | sample 1535811 | NCBI WGS metagenome assembly LQAJ01 (sample SAMN04331587, study PRJNA305678) | bioreactor metagenome | isolation source: bioreactor_6 inoculated with Wadden Sea sediment 2nd replicate of a... | place: Germany: Wadden Sea, Janssand Flat
CCGTCAAAGTGGCTTCCCAAAAACGACCGGCGCTTTTCCTGCGTCGCATGTTGCGCGTCCTCTTTGAATTCGAGCAATGCAAATACGGGAATGCAAAGTCGGAGTAACAATGGGATGAATGGTTGCCTTTGTTCTTTAGGCCTTTTTTCATCGGAGCCAGAGGGCGATTAACGGGGCGGCCAGTACGTTGCTGATTCCGGCCATGATCATCATCAGCTGGCAATGGCTCCTTCCCGGTTTCCGATACTTTGTGCCTGTGCAACTCCGGCTCCGTGCGCTCCCATGCCGAACAGGGCACCTCGCGCCAAGCTGGATCGCAGGGGAGCAGAGCCAACGTCATTTTGCCAGAGCTGCACCGAATACGCCGGTGATAACGACGAACACGGCTGTCAGGTCGGGGACACCGCCAATGTTGCCGGAAACGGTCATGGCAAAGGGGGTGCTGATGGAACGCGGCAACAGGCTGAGCCGAATGACATCGGAAAGGTCCAGCAGGTTGGCGAGTCCCCATGCCGATAAAATGGCAACGATATCCCCCATCACCACACCCGCCAGAAGAACGGGCCAGAATCTGCGGATAAGATCCCGTTGCTCGAAAATAGGCAGGGCAAAGGCAACGGTCACAGGCCCGAGCATGGTTACCAGCCAATGGGTTCCCTGAATGTATTCGCTGTAGCCTACGTGTAAAATCAGTGCCAGCCCGATGAGCAGAAAGGGTGCCGAGGCCAATGGAGAAGTCCACCAGCGTGGTTTGCGCCGATATATCCATCGCGCACCGAAATAGGCCCCAAGAGTTGCTGCTGACCAGAAAAATCCCATGAGTACAGATGATTGATTCAATAAGTTATTCGGCATCATGAAACGCCCTCCGACAGTAGAACTCCACGCAAAGAGCCGTTGCGCTCATGACCAGCAGGGTTCCGGCCACGACAGCGACCAAAAGTTTAAGTCCCATGAACCCCATGAATTCCGGGTGGTCCAGAACTGCCAGGACGGCTGGTACGAAAAAAGAAGCATGTCCGCGAGAAGCCAGTTCGCTCCTCGGCGCAGGTGAATGGCCTGAAGACGGCCACAGGCCAAAAGGGCGAGGACAAGAAACAATCCCAAGACGCTTCCGGGAACCGGAATCTGTGTGGCGTGAGCCACGATTTCACCCAAGGCCCAGAACCCAGCCAGCAGTCCTGCCTGAATCAGGCGGCTGTGACGGATGGTGCGACGCAGAATAATCAGAAATTTACGTAGAAACAAAGACAACTCCCCAGTGCTTTTTGCACTGAAATGATGTTGTTAGTCCTGGCAATTTGATATGTAAAATGAATTGACCGACTTGGGTTTATTCCAATATGGAATAGTCATGAAGTTACGAAATTTACAGGCATTGGTGGAAGTTGTTCAACGGGGCGGATTCTCTGCGGCGGCCAAGCCGCTTTTCACCTCCCAGTCGAATGTGAGCAAGGCCGTACGTCAGTTGGAGGATGAACTGGGTGTGCCGCTCCTTGATCGCAACGGGCATAAAAGCACGCTCACAAACGCCGGACATGTCGTGTATCGGCGGGCCTTGAGCATGATGGCGGAAACTGAGGACATGATGGCTGAGTTGGAAGAGCTGCGGGGCTTGCAACGCGGAGTCCTGCGACTTGGGTTGCCCCTGTTCGGCAGCAGTGTCCTCTTCGCTTCGGTTTTTGCCCGTTTTCGAAGCCGTTATCCGGGAGTGGAAATCCGCTTGGTGGAGCACGGCAGCAAGCGGCTGGAAGAACTTCTTCGGGTCGGGGAAATAGACTTGGCGGCCTCACTCATACCCGTAGCTGATGAGTTCGAATGGCAGGACGTGCGGGATGAATCGCTCGTCGCCCTCTTGCAAAGCGGCCATGACCTGGCGGGAAAAGAGAGTCTTCGTCTCAAGGAATTGTCTGGGGAGTCATTCATCCTTTTCGAAGAGGGATTTCTCCTCAATCAGATGATTCTGGATCATTGTGCACAACGGGGATTTCAACCCGCCATCGCAGCGCGCAGCGGTCAGATCGATTTCATTCTGGGATTGGTAAAGGCGGGGCTGGGCGTTACGCTTCTGCCTCGACTCATGGCGGAACAACGCTGTCCGTCCGGTGTGGACGTCGTTGCACTGAATGAACCGGACATGCGCTGGCACATGGCCCTTGTCTGGCGTAAAGGCGGTTATCTTTCCCACGCGGCGCGCGCATGGCTTGATCTTGCCCGTGAGATTCATTCGGAAAAATGCTGAGCGGAGACGTTTTCGGCGTTTGTTTTTACGAGCTTGTGACGTGACAGCCTGACACGTTGCGGTTGGTCTATTCGGGAGTGCCGATCAAATACAAGCAGCCCCCGGCCTAGGCTTGCCGGGGCTGCTGAGAGTGTGCATCCTTGGGATGCGACAGTGCGGGGGCGAGGTGAAAACCCCGCACTCGGTTGAGGTTATGATCTGGGTTAGGAGCAGATCAAATCAGCATTGTTTCCAGTGGCGAGAGCTCAGTTTGACGCCGGAGTCGCCGATGATGAGCGTCTCGCACTGGGGAAGAGTGTTGATGAATCGCATGCCGTCTTTTGGGGGTGCATGACAAATGCGGCGGTGGACAGGGCGTCTGCCTGCATGACCGTGAGGGCGACTACGGACACGGAAACGCTTCGGGTGGGCGACAGTGCCGTGCGCGGGTCGATCACGTGGTGGCGGGAGCCTGAGGCATTGTAGGACGCTTCGTATCCGCCGGAAGTAGCTATCGCGGCGTCCCTCAGTTCGATGACTGCCGGATATTTCCCTTTGCCTGCGGGGTCTTCGATGGCCACGGTCCACGGTTTGCCCGGTGTGCGTTCGCCTCGGGCTCGCATGTCGCCGCCTGCGTTGATCATGTGGTTGGCAACACCTGTCTTGTTCAGGACATCGGAGGCGCAGTCTACAATATGCCCTTTACCCATGCCGTCGAGCGTGATGCCCATGCCTTGCTTGTCGAAGCGGATTTCATTTCCGGAAACATGGATGGCTGTGGCGTCCACCAGTGCCAGCGCTTCCTTCAATTCAGCCTCGGATATGTCCATGCGGCCGGACGGAGCGGCCTTGTCGCGGAGCATCTCCACCACGGGGAGAACCGTGGGGTCGTATGCGCCACCTGTCAGTTCCGTGTAGGCAAGTGCTTCGCGCATCATGTTGTGCAGTTCCGGCGCAATGTCACCCAGCCGTCCCTCGTCGTTGAGACGGGAGAGAGGGGTGTTGTCGCGGTGCCTGTCAAAGATGGCGGACAGTCGTTCGATCTCCTCAAAGCGAGGCCCACACCGTGCTCGGCGAGCGTGCGGGATTCGTGAATGGCGGTAATGGCCACAAAGGTTCCCATGAGAAAGCGGGTCTCCGAAACCTTGACGCGGTTGCCGGTCAGGCGGGTGACATCGGCCATCTTCATGGCAGCAAGGGCCGGAGCCGGGATGCTTGCTCCAAGCCCGATCAATCCGAGTGTGCGCAGGAAGGCACGTCTGGAATAACTGTTTTTCATTCTATCTACTCCTTGCCCATCTCATTGAAGCGCTGGACGTCCGTATCCGTGGCGTATTCAGCTCCCGCCTCGGAGTCGTAGCAGGTCAGACCGCAGCGCAGGCATCGGCTGCCTTCCTTGCGGGCTGACTCGTAGGCGATGCTGCCCTGCACTTCCTCTTTGAATGTGGATTTGCGGTCTTCCACACTAATCTCCGGAACCTGAATACGCGGGATGCTGTAGGTCACCTGCATATTTTTGAGAATGGATTCCGGGATGACGCGCAGTTGCGGGTTCTGGGTTCCGGGATTTGGCCTTCGGTGATGTAGTGATGGATGGCGCGGGCGGCACGGCGGCCGTCGGCAACGGCCTGAATCAGGATGTTGCGGCCTGTATATGCCTCGCCGCCGACAAAGACGTTCGGCAAAGAGGTCTGCAACGTGGTGGCATCGGCCTTGATGCCGCCGGTCTTCTTGTTCATTTCGAAGAGCGGGTTGCCATCGGCGTCCTTGAAGGCGTCCGTGTCAACGAGACGGTCTGTGGCGACCACGATGATATCTGCATCAATGGATGTTTCAGTACCTTCCACTGGCTTGGGCTTGCCCGCAGCCTTCTTGGGATCGGCATAGGCGACTTCGCAGAAGCTGATGCCATTCACTGTGCCGTCACTGGCTTTAACGGCTGTGGGCTCGGTCAGGAATCTGAGGTCGGCCCCCAGTTCCGTGGCGCGTTTCACTTCGTTCTTGTTGGCGGACATCTTGCGTTCGATGCAGCCGATGAGGGCGGTGACGTCTCCGCCCAGACGGACGGCGCTACGCACAACATCCATGGCGGTGTTGCTGTCACCCACAACGACAACTTTCCTGCCTTTGAGGTCGGTGTATGTCTCGCCCACTTCGGCAAGGAAGGAGATGGAATCCACCACGCCTGCGGCGTCGTCGTTCTCTACGCCCAGTGACGGGACATTCCATGCACCTGTCGCCATGAATATGGCTTCAAAGCCAACGGCTTCGAGGTCGTTTAGCGTTATGTCGGTGCCGAAGGCCGTGCCGGTGCGGACATCCACGCCGAGGTCGAGGATGGTCTGGACTTCCCAGTCCACCACCTTGTGCGGCAGGCGGTATTCCGGGATGACACCGCGCATCATGCCGCCGATCTGTTCGCGTTTTTCGAAGATGACCGGCTCGTGGCCGATGCGGCGCAGGAAGTACGCGCAGGAAAGCCCGGCAGGTCCACCGCCGATGATGGCCACTTTGTGACCGGAGGGCGGGTTGCAGTTGAGCTGCACGCGGGAACCGGAGTTCATCTCCCAGTCCGCCACGAAGCGGTGCAGGGTGTGGATGGCGACCCCGTTGTCCGCGATTTTGCGGCGGCAGATGTTTTCGCACGGCGCAGGGCAGACGCGGCCCACGGCCAGCGGAAGCGGGTTGCGTTCCTTCATGGTCATGAGTGCGCCACGCAGGTCGCCCTGTTTCATCTGCTGGATGTATGTGCGGACGTCCACCTGTGCCGGGCATTTCTGCATGCACGGAGCGAGACAGTCGTTGATTTTGTTCAGGTGCAGCAGGTCCATGGTCATGCCGGATATGCGGATGGCTCCGGTGGGGCAGACCTCGGCGCACTTGCCGCAGGACCGGCATGCCTGCCAATCCACTACGGGCAGCCCTTCGGCGTTCAGGCGGATGGCGTCGAAGCTGCATACCTTGACGCAGGTGCCCATGCCGATGCAGCCGAGGCCGCAGGACTTTTCACCGCCGTAGAGCAGGGCTTCGGCGCGACAGTCATTGATGCCTTCGTATTCGAAGAGCTGGTTGGCGCGGAAACCACCGGTACATATGTTGTTCGCTATCTTGGGTTCCTTGAAGGAGACTTCAGTACCCATGATGCTTGCGATATTTTCAGCGATTTCGGGACCGCCTGCCACGCATATTTCCGGGGCTGCATCGCCTTTGACGATGGCGGCGGCTGCCGCCGAGCAGCCCGGATATCCGCAACCGCCGCAGTTGGCGCCGGGAAAGCAGCCTTCAACCTGTGCGATGCGGGGTCTTCTTTGACGTGGAGACGCGGGAAGCGGCTGCCAGTACGGCGGCAGCAATCAGCCCGAGCAGGAATAGGACCAGAATGGAAGAGGTAACCATGTCAATTGTATCCTTTGACTAGTTCGGTTAAGCGGCCATGCCTTGAAAGGCGAAAAAGACCAGAGACATGACACCCGCCATGATGAGCGCGACAGGTACGCCGCGGAACACTGCCGGTACCGGCGAGATATCGAGGCGTTCGCGAATGGCGGAGATGATGACCAGAGCGATGAGGAAACCTATGCCCGAGGCAAGGCCGTACATCATGGACTTGAAAAAGGAATATTCGTTGCGCTGCACCATGATGGCCACGCCCATGACGGCGCAGTTGGTGGTGATCAGCGGCAGGAACAGGCCCAATGATTTATAGAGGGGCGGTACCAGTTTCTTGAGAAACATCTCCACGAACTGGACAAGCGAGGCGATGACCAGAATGAAGACGATGGTCTGGAGGTACTCGATACCGTGGGGAATCAGTACGAATTGATGCAGGGGCCAGGTGATCGCCGTTGCCATGAGCATGACGAAGATGACCGCGCCGCCCATGCCGAGGGCCACATCGGTGGACTTGGACGTGCCCATGAACGGACAGGCTCCAAGGTATTGTACAAGGACGATATTGTTGATGAATATCGCCGATATGAAGAGCATGAAGTATTCCACGTTCTATCTCCCTATTTGCCGTCGCAGGCGTTGCATGCGCCGCAGGAGGCGCAGGTGGAGTTCTGGGAAACGGGTGCGATTTCACCCTTTCTGCGGCTCTGCCAGCGGTTAAAGGCATTCATGCCCGCGAGGATCATTCCCAGAGCGACGAATGCGCCCGGAGCCATGACCATGAATTCAGCGGGTTTGAAGCTTCCCACATGACCGGGACGCCGAAAACGGTGCCGCTGCCGAGGATTTCGCGGATACCGCCGAGGAGAGTCAGGGAAGCGGCGAAACCGATTCCCATGCCCAGCGCATCCGCAATGGACAGAAGGATGCCGTTGCGGGAGGCAAATGCCTCTGCGCGGCCGAGGATCAGGCAGTTGACCACGATGAGCGGCACGAAGATGCCGAGCTTCTGATACAGCGGATAGACATATGCCTGCATGAGGAGTTCCACCGAAACGACCAGCGATGCGGTGACAACGATGAAGCAGGCGATGCGTACCTTTTGCGGGATCACTTTTCGCAGGGCGGAGATGATCACGTTGGACAGGGTGAGCACGAAAATGACGGCGGCACCCATGCCGAGGCCGTTTTCCGCCGTGGAAGTGACCGCGAGGGTCGGACACAGGCCGAGGAGCACTCGGAAAGGCGGCAGTTCCGCCCAGAGGCCCTTGAGGAATTCCTTGCTGATTGAACTCATGACGTCTCCCTATGAAGCCTGCCACATGGAGGCGAGTTGCGGCTTGATGCCCTGATAGATTTCAATGGCCTTGCGAACCGCATCCACCGTGCCGACGGATGAGAAGGTCGCGCCGGAGATGGCGTCGATGTCGCCGCCGCGTGCATGGTGTCCATGGATTTGAGACCGTGCGCCTTGAACTGTTTGGTGAAGGACGGCTTCATGATCTTGGTGCCCAGTCCGGGAGTCTCGGTCTGGGTGGTGATGCCGATGCCCATGAGGACATCGTTTTCAATGTCGAAGCCGACGATGACGCCGATGTCTCCGGAGTAACCCGGAGCAAAGGCCTCAAGGGCGACGCCCACGAGCTTTCCGTCGCGGGTGGCAGGGAAGACGGTGACGCCACCGACTTTCTTGCGTTCGGCAATGGGGTCGTTGTCGCATCCTTCAAGAACGGACATGAGGGCCGGTCCCTGCACGTAGGTCAGGACCTGCTGTTCAATATCGTTTTTGTGGCCTGCTTGAGATTCACCAGCACCGCCCCGGAGGTGGCGCAGATGAGGGACAGGACCACAAGCATGTGGAGTATTTCTTTCATGGGTTACTTGCCTCCGAAGAATTTGGGACGAACTCGTTCCAGAAGCGGGCTCAGGAGGTTCGCCACCATGATGGCGAACGGCACGCCGTCCGGGTACACGCCGTAGACGCGGATGATGATGACCATGGTACCGGCCAGCAGGCCGAAGATGATCTGGGGCATCATGCCCACCGGACTGGAAGCGGTATCGGTGGCGAGGAAGAATGCGCCGAAGATGGTGCTGCCTGCCAGCAGGTGGAACATCGGGTCAGCGTACATGGACGGATCGATGAACCAGTAGATGCCGGATGTGACGAGCACGCCCGCGATGAAGGACGCGGGGATGAAGATGCGGATCCAGCCGGTGGCGAGAAGGAAGATGCCGCCAGCCAGCAGTCCCAGAACCTGTGAAGCGCCGAGGCCACCGAGCTGCTGGCCGAGGAGCATGTCCTGCCTGTCGAACTGGGCTATGGAGTCCACTCCGAAGTGCATGAGCTGATCCACGGGGCTGTTGATAAGGAAATGGGCCAGATTCAGGTCGATATCCATATCAGCGGGCCAGGACAGGCGGCAGAATGCCCACGCGATGAGCGGTGCGCAGACCGGATTGCAACCGAAACCGCCGAAGACTGTGCGGCCGAGGACGATGGTCAGGGCCGCTCCGATGCTCACGAGCCACCATGGTGCCGTGGCGGGCATGAGGAAGGCGAACAGAATGCCCGCGTACAATGCGGAGTAGTTGTCCACATCCACGTCGCGGTTCTGGAGGCGGAGGCAGAGTGCCTCGACCAGAACAGCTACGGAGCCAGCCAGTCCGATGACGGCGGCAGCGTGCAGTCCGTACATTACTACAGCCATGGCGGCTGCGGGAACCAGAGCGAGCAGGTGTGCCTGCATCATGCCCTGTATGGTCCGGCCGCTGCGCCAGTGCGGCGCCGGGGAGACCGTCAGCCGCGTGGCGATGTCAGACATCGCCTTGATAAGGGGAGGAGTCATTCTCTCTTATCCTTTATTTCGAAAGTTAGTTTTGGTTCCGACAGGAAGGGGCTACGCCTGTTCGCTCTGGCCCGAAGCCTGAAGCTGTGCCTTGGCGAAACGGATGTACTGGAGGAGCGGTCGTCTGGAAAACAGTTGAACGAGCACAAGCCGCATTCAAAGCAGCTGTTCAGTCCATGTTTTTCAGCTTCCTCGAACCGCTCGTATTCCGCGTACCGGCTGATGAGGTGCGGCTGGACCCGCGCAGGGCATTGGAGCACGCACTCACCGCAGTTGATGCACGCGGCATCCTGTACGGCAGGGAAATCGGCGGACGGGATGATGAACAGCCCGTAATCCTCTTTTTTCACGCCTTCATCGAGGCTGTAGACAGCCTCACCCTGAAATGGGCCGCCAAGAATGACGAGATCACCGGAATTCACTTCCAGATCAAGGGCCTCTTTCAGGTGGCGGATGGGGGTGCCGAGGGGCACGCGGTAGTTTTGCTTGTTGATGGTGATGACCGTGTCCATGATCGGGAGTCCGGTGAGGGCAACGCGACCGAGGTCGCAGAGATCCATGACGCTTATGACCTTGGTGTCGGCAGGGAATTCATTGCCGGTGACCTTGCGGACGACAAGGGCATCAAGGGAACCTGGATATACGGCCTTGATGCCTACGGTCTCGGCTCCGGACAGTTGAAAGGAGTCGTTTTTTGCGACTGCCAGTACGGTGCGTCCCGGCGTGATGAGCTTGCGGGCCATGTCCAGTCCGGCCTGAAGGTATTCGTTGCAGTCCTTCAGAATCTGCTGTGCAGCGGAGATGCCGGGTTCAGGGTTCAGTCCGTTGATGACGAGTACGTCGGCGTGGCCTGAAAGCGGGGCGATATCAATGCCCAGCCCCTGAAGCGTGCGGAGCAGCTCCTTGCCGGTGCCCATGGACTGTACGTCGATCGGTTCGATTTCGGCATCACTGTTGTCGCATTTGAGGGTCAGGTGATGGTAGTTGACCTTCATGACCTTGCCGCTTGCTGCAGCATGGTATGCACCGCCGAAAGTCGAAGGATGTTCGGCAATGGTTTCGCCTTTGGCGACGGTCTTGCCTTTCTTGGTTTTCAGGACGAGATTCCGTACCTGAATATTCAGCTCCGAAGACGCGGGAATCTCGGCGATTTCGTTGTCCAGTTCGGAATCAAGAGAGTAGTCTATCTTAAGCATGGATTACCTCGCGTGGCATTGGTAGCAGGCGTCTTCTTCGTAAGGTCCGCCATCCTGTTCATGACAATCCATGCACTGGGTATGGAAGGCGTCGGCTCGAAGCGGAATGCTCTCGGTGTCGGGACGATCTTCTTCAGCCAGTTCGCCTTCGGGGACATCGTCGTGACAACGGAGACAGGCTTCCTCGGTGGGAAATGCCTTCTGATGGTCAGCACGGAATTGCTCGTTGAATTCGGAGGGGTGGCAGGAGCCGCACGAAAGGAACGTGTCGGATTCAATGTCGTCGTGATGACAGTCGGTACAGTTGTAACCGTAGTCCTCAGCATGAAATTGATGGTTGAAAATGACTCTGCCGCCAGTGTTGTCCATGACGACACGCGCCGGGACCTCCTGCTCCTCAACCGGGTTCAGGTACCCGGCCACGGCTACGGCCAGCATAATTGCGACTATTGTCGCGATGGGGATGTATCTTCTCTGCAACGGGTCAAGCCTCACACTTGAAGGGTTTCATGTAGCATGAATCAGAGGGGTACGCCGTGTGCATAGGGTGTACCCCTTAAACAAAAGTATAAGTTGATCGATCAATCAACCAGCTCGTGTCGCAGATAAGCAGAAAATGTGCCGGGGAGTTTGCTTTTGTGAAAAATGAGACAAGTGTGCGCCCAGTGCCTTATTTTTACAGGGAAAAAAACATGATGAATGTGTGTTCGAGTGTCTGAATTCCCTTCGGATGACGCGTATAGCAATGAGACTGTTTTATGTTTCGGATTTGAAAAATACGGAATGGTCCGAAAAAACGGACTAAATTTGTATGAAATTTGTCTAAATATTCGTATTTGTTCTAGTTTTACTACTCTTTGATGGGGCGGTTGTTTTCCGGTTTTTAAGAAAATGACACCCTCTCTCCGATAGTTCCATTTATTTCAGATGGATAGAGAGTGTCCGGAATGCCGGATCGTGTTGAAAAAGACCATGTGTCCGGTTGGTTAAAAAGCGACAAATCGTTGACAGGTCTCGTTTTCTCGCACTAGAAGGCGCTTCCGATTTTGCGGAAAGGACGGCATATTCTTTTGTCTCGGGAAACGGAGAGGTAATCGATTCAAGGGAGTTGCATGAATTGTCAATTCAAATACTTTTAGGAGAGAAATGTAATGAACGTAAAACTTGCCAATCCCGCTCCTCTTGGGCTGATGGGGTTTGGCATGACCACCATTCTGTTGAACATCCACAATGCCGGGTTCTTCCCCATCAGTTCCATGGTTCTTGCCATGGGGATTTTTTTACGGCGGTATCGCCCAGGTCATTGCCGGAATCATGGAATTCAAAAAAGGCAATACCTTCGGCACCACCGCTTTCACGTCTTATGGACTGTTCTGGCTGACACTGGTCGCCTTGATCGTCATGCCCAAGCTGGGCTGGGCTGAAGCGACTCCTGAAGGATATATGGGGTGTTATCTGGCAATGTGGGGTATCTTTACTCTGTTCATGTTCGTGGGAACCCTCAAAGGCAACAGAGTGTTACAGTTCGTCTTTTGCTCGCTGACCATTCTCTTTTTCCTGCTTGCCGTCCGTGATTTCACCCACAATGAATTCATCGGAAAGCTGGCCGGATGGGAAGGGATTCTCTGTGGAGCGTCCGCTGTCTATCTTGCCATGGCTGAAGTCCTGAATGAACAGTTTGGCCGGACTGTTTTGCCGATTGGGGAATAAGCTGATTTGCATGTTTGCCAAGTAGAAAACCGCACAATTGGAACTGTGCGGCTTGATTGTTATGAAGCAACCGAGGGCCGGCGATGATACGTCCGGTCCTCGGTTTTCAGTATATCCTTATTGGGGTTGCTGTTGTGTGGAGCAGTGAATTCCTCCACCTCCCAGATTGATGGGCAGGCTGTGGACGGCAATGACCTTGCGGTTTGGAAAGGCCTGCTTGAGCACTTCCAATGCGGTTTTGTCCTTTTGCCTTATTGATTCCGACATGCCCTTTTCCCAGTATTTTTGGGCTATGACGACATCATTGGAGATGAGGAAGTTGCAATAACTCAGTGCCGGAACCAGTAGTACGGGGCTGCCATGCGGGAAAAACGTTCCGTCTTGATAGTTGGGAGATGCTTCCTGAACCGCATAGGCTTCGTCGCCGGGACGCGCTTCGACATAGATAGGATCGGGAATCGGGATACGGATGATCTTGAGAGGTTTTCCATCTTGATCCTTGGCTTTCTTCAAAATGGCATAATTCAGTTCCATTCTGCGTCGATTTTCCTTTTCAACTGCGCCCTTTGCGGCCTCTTCCTCTGAGACTTCGGCCAGAAGCACCGTGTCCGGGGCAACAAAACGGCAAAATTCGTCAACGTGATTGTTGGCTGATCCGCTTCTGTATGCTCTTCCTTTGTCTTCGGGACCGGGGAGAGAGCCTTGGTTCATCGGATCATCGTCAACCGTTCCCTGCTTGAGCCAAATGAAATTGGTTACTCCCAACATTCTGGTCATTTCCGATTCCAGATTGTCTTTCGACAAATTGGGATTTCGCTGGAATTCGCAGGCTTCCGTCAGCATGATCGTACCTTTGCCGTTGAGCTCCCTTGCGCCTCCTTCACTTATCAACCGGGTCATTCGGCTTGGAAGTTTCAAAGATTTGGCCGCATCCCGATCAATTCTTTCCATCATGCGTGCATGTGGATGTGTATGCGGAAGGTAGCCCCATAGATTGAAGTTGAAGTCAGCGATGCTCTTGTTTCCGTTTTGGTCTTTTGTGAATATCGGTCCGAAATCACGCCAGTAAAGTGATGTGAAAGGGACGACGTAGAAAGAGATGCGCTTCATGGGGACGTTGGCCCTTTTCAATAGTTCCCGGACATGATTTTTTTGTGTTTCGTTTGGTACACAGATGCGTACCTTGATTGTCGGAGCCAGATTCTTCACGATTTTGAGCAGGGGCGTATCTGTATTATAGTTATTGACGTATTCTTTGCTGAGCCATCCCACCCAGACCGCTTCCTGGCGTTCGAATTCACCTGGAAACCTCCAAGCCGTGTCTGCCTTTGCATAGGCTTGGCATGGTTGGAAACAGAGTGTCAGAACAATTGCAAAACAGATCACGGGCAGTTTGGCAAACATATGTTCCCCTTTCAAAATAATGAATTGAAATGTCGTAAGAAATTTTCGTCCATTGAGAGCACTGCAATTTTGGTTTGTTCTCGCGAAATATGCATAGTTTGTTTTCAAAGAAATATCCACTGCCGAGGGATATTCAGCGTTTAGAATTTCACGTAGGAACGGATGGTTGCTTGGCGTGTATTGGTGTTTTGACCGATATCAAGTTCAGAGAGCGGATTAGAGGCGGGGGGATACCAAAGAAAAAGGGTTGCAGCTATTGAGCTGCAACCCTTGTTTCATTCTGGTGCCGAAGAGAGGACTCGAACCTCCACGGAGAAACCTCCACTAGACCCTGAACCTAGCGTGTCTACCAATTCCACCACTTCGGCACGTTCAGGCGAAGAGGCTTATATCTGGAGAGCCGGGAAAATGGCAAGTGTTTTTTGTGCTTTTTCGGAAGTTTTTGTGTGGAAGGGGACAGACATTTTCTTTGTGAGTGTGTTATGGGGATAAAGTGGAGTAAAATTCTGTCGTGTGACGTCTGATACCAAGGAGTTTTGCCGTGCCTTCTTTTGCCAAATCGACACCCGATGATGTGGGCAGTTGTTTTGCCTGTGACGCTCGGATCATGGAAACCGAGGTCGGCCCGGTTGAGTATGCCGTTCGTGGGCAG
>LQAJ01000303.1_pt1 | contig 13418 bp, 11 predicted proteins | sample 1535811 | NCBI WGS metagenome assembly LQAJ01 (sample SAMN04331587, study PRJNA305678) | bioreactor metagenome | isolation source: bioreactor_6 inoculated with Wadden Sea sediment 2nd replicate of a... | place: Germany: Wadden Sea, Janssand Flat
CTTTACCGGATACCGGCCCCAGTTTTTCTTCAGGACCACGGATGTGACCGGTGTTCTGACCCTGGAAGAAGGGGTTGAAATGATCATGCCGGGTGACAATGCCACCATCAATGTTGAGCTGATCGCTCCGATTGCCATGGAAAAAGAACTGCGGTTTGCCGTGCGGGAAGGCGGACGGACCGTGGGTGCCGGCGTTATTGCTGAAATTTTTGAATAATATTGATAAGGTGCAAATATTGTGGACAGAATCAAGATTGCTTTGGCATGCACTGAGTGCAAACGTAGAAATTATACGACTACAAAAAACAAGCGGAAAACGCCGGACAAGATTGAAATGAACAAGTACTGTCGCTTCTGTAACAAGCATTTGTTGCATAAAGAGACAAAAATAAAATAGCCATGATTTATTGCAGGCCAGTAGCTCCAATTGGCAGAGCACCGGACTCCAAATCCGGGTGTTGGGGGTTCGACTCCCTCCTGGCCTGCCATTTTAATGTGAAAATTTTCATTCAGGCATTGATAGATCCTCAGGAGTGATATGTCACGATTACAAAAGAAAAAAAACAGCCGAAGACAAAAAAGAAAAAAAAAAGAGGCGAATAAATCTGTGACTGCCAATGAAAACGTTTCACCCGCCCGGCAGACATCTGTGCCAAGTCCTCCAAAATTGAAATCGGAAGTTACAGCGGTAGACGATAAGCAAAACTTCATTTCCACTGCATCCGAATTCTTGAGAGAAGTCAAGGTTGAATTGAAAAAGGTGACATGGCCTACCCGTAAACAAACGACCGGGACCACGATCGTTGTGATCATTTTTGTTTTTATACTAGGCATTTTTCTCGGTATTTTTGATTACAGCCTTTCCAAGCTTGTCCAAGTCGTTCTAACATAAAGTAAGGAAGGTGACATGTCTCTGAAATGGTATGTGGTCCACGTGTATTCGGGCCATGAACAAAAAGTGAAAAAAGCCCTTGAGGAGAAAATCGAAACATCCAGATACCCGGAAAAATTCGGAGAATCCTGATTCCCACTGAAAATGTGGTGGAACTGGTCAATGGAAAGAGAAAAGAATCCTCCCGAAAATTTTATCCGGGGTATATTCTGGTCAGAATGCATCTGGACAACGAGACATGGCATATTATTACCTCAACGCCTAAAGTGACCGGCTTTCTGGGTGGAAAAAACAAACCGGCGCCGATCAGTGACAATGAAGCCCGGAGCATTATCGATAAGATGCAGATGGGGAAAAATAAACCCCAGCCCAAATTCTATTTTGAACCGGGCGATGATGTGAAAGTGATAGACGGGCCGTTTTCCAATTTTAATGGAACGGTGGAAGATGTGTCTCCGGACAAGGAAAAGGTGAAAGTGCTGGTGAGTATTTTTGGTCGCCCGACCCCTGTGGAACTGAAGTTTATCCAGGTTACCAAGATTTAGTTGACGGTTAAATAGTGATTTCAGGAGTAGTGAAAACATGGCAAAGAAAATAATGACGCAAATTAAGCTTCAGGTGGAAGCAGGAAAGGCCAACCCATCCCCTCCCATCGGGCCGGCCCTGGGTCAGCATGGAGTGAACATCATGGATTTTTGCAAAGCGTTCAACGCCAAGACGGCAAACGACGCTGGATCCATTATTCCGGTGGTGATAACGGTCTATAAAGATCGGTCTTTCAGTTTTATCACCAAAACGCCGCCTGCTTCCAGGATGCTGCTGGCTGCAGCGGGTCTCAAAAAAGGGTCAGGAGAGCCGAATCGAACCAAAGTGGGAAAAGTGACCCGTGATCAGGTTGTGAATATAGCGGAAACAAAAAAAGAAGACCTGAATGCCTCAGATCTCGATGCTGCGGTTAAAATCATTGAAGGTACTGCAAGAAGTATGGGGATTGAAGTCGTTTAACTATTAATAGCATAAGAGTGGGAAAAATGCCAAAGCGGAGTAAAAACATACAGAAGCACTGAAGAAGATCGACCGGACCGTGCAATACGATCCACTGGAAGCCATGACCCTTGCTGTGACTTCAAGCCATGTGAAATTTGATGAAACAGTGGATGTGGCTGTCAGGCTGGGAGTGGATCCCCGGCATGCGGATCAGATGGTACGAGGGACGGTGGTCCTGCCGAACGGTCTTGGTAAAGAGATCAAGGTTCTGGTATTTGCCAAAGGGGAAAAAGAGCAGGAAGCTTTGGATGCAGGCGCGGATTTCATTGCCACCGACGAAATAGTGGAAAAGATCAAGGATGGGTGGTTCGGATTTGACAAGGCCATAGCCACGCCGGACATGATGGGGACTGTCGGTAAACTGGGGCGGGTTTTGGGTCCCCGCGGACTAATGCCCAATGCTAAAACCGGAACCGTTACTTTTGAGGTGGAAAAAGCGATTAACGAACTGAAAGCCGGAAAAATCGATTTTCGGGTGGAAAAGGCAGGTGTGGTGCATGCACCCATCGGCAAAGTCTCTTTTGGACCGGAGAAATTGACGGAAAACGTCAAAGCATTTCTGGAAAAGATCGTGGCATTAAAACCTGCCGGCAGTAAGGGATCCTATCTGAAAACCATCAGTGTTTCATCAACCATGGGGCCTGGAATCAAAGTCGACCCCCTGTTGATTAAATAAGTTGATCTGGTAAACCGGGTTAACAAAAAGAATCAGCTGTCAAAGACAGTAGGTGCACAAGCGTGCATAATCGGATTGCCGGCCTGCCGAGACAGAAACGAAACGGTTTCGTTTTGGTTTAGTTGGCACCTTCGAATTTGAAAAGAAAGGAGGTGTAATAAAATGTTGAATCTTACCCAGAAAAAAGATCTGATTGAACGCTTGGCTACTCAGTTGGCAGAAGCGCAGATCATTATTCTCATCGATTACAAAGGTCTTGATGTTCAGTCCATTACCCGGCTGCGTTACGAACTTAGGCAAGCCGGAGCCAGTATGGAAGTCGTCAAAAATACTTTGCTTAATCTAGCTTCTCAAAATACTGGTGCCGAATTGATGGCGGACTTCTACAAGGGCCCCAGCGCCATTGTCATGTCTTCGACTGATCCGGTCGCCCCATCTAAAATTCTGGTTGATTTTGCCAAAGACAATGAAAAACTGGAAATCAAGTCGGCTGCGTTTGGCGGAAGACTGCTTGATAGTGATGAAATCAAGGCCTTGGCCAAAATGCCGTCCAAAGAAGAATTGCTCGCCAAACTGGTCTATACTCTTAACGCGGTTCCCACATCGTTTGTCAATGTTCTGGCCGGTGTTCCCAGGGGATTTGTTAATGTGTTGAACGGCATCAAAGAACAGAAGGAAGCCGCATAGCTTCACCCATTAATTTCATGAGTTCCAAATTATTAAAGATAACAACGAATTTTACAATTGTTTTAGGAGATAAAAATGGCGGATATCACAAAAGATGATGTTATTGAATTTATTGCCAATATGACGGTTCTTGAACTGTCGGAACTGATCAAGGAGTTGGAAGAAAAGTTTGGCGTCAGTGCGGCCGCCCCGGTTGCATTTGCCGGCGGTGCGATGCCTGCAGGTGGTGATGCAGCGGCAGCCGAAGAGGAAAAAACGGAATTTGATGTGATTCTTGAGGCGGTGGGAGATAAAAAAATCAACGTGATTAAAGAAGTCCGGGCCATTACCGGCCTGGGGCTCAAAGAAGCCAAAGCGTTGGTTGAAGAGGCGCCCAAACCCGTTAAGGAAGGGATTTCCAAGGATGAAGCGGCTAAGATCAAAGAGCAGCTTGAAGGAGCCGGAGCTCAGGTTTCTGTAAAATAATTTTTTTCTAAAGCGCACAAAAATAAGCGCTTTTCAGCATCATTCCTGTGCGGGGACATGACAATGGGGTCGTGTCTCCGCTTTTACGGTTGGAAAAACTCACTTTTGGGAGAAAACATGACCGACAGCCTTTTGACCAACAAGCGTATACGAAAAGAGTTTGGCAGCAAGCGGAAAATCATCGATATTCCTGACCTGATCGGAATGCAGCGAAATTCTTTTGAAAGCTTTTTACAACGTGAGACTCCGCCAGCGGAACGGGACGAAAAAGGGCTTCATGCTGTGTTCAAATCGGTTTTCCCGATCAAGGATTTCACGGATACGGCATCGCTGGAATATGTGTCCTATTCCTTTGGAGAAGCCAAGCACTCCATGAAGGAGTGTATCAGCCGAGGCATGACCTATGATATCCCGGTGAACATTCGTGTGCGATTGGTGGTGTACGACCATGATAAAGATACGGGGAATGCCACCATCCGTGACATCAAGGAACAGGAAATCTATTTCGGTACCATTCCTTTGATGACACGCCAGGGGACATTTATCATCAATGGCACCGAACGGGCTGTGGTCAGTCAGCTCCACCGTTCCTCCGGTGTGTTTTTCGATCACGACAAAGGCAAGAATTACTCCACCGGTAAAATTATCTACAACGCCAGGATCATTCCCGTGAGAGGGTCCTGGATTGACATGGAAATCGACGCCAAAGACATCATCAATATCCGTATTGACCGGCGCAGAAAATTCCCCGTATCCATTCTGTTCAAGGCGTTTGGATATACCAGTGAGGATATTCTGGATTTCTTTTACCGTAAGGAACGCATTGTAAAAAAGAAGGCTCGTTTTTTAAGGAGTTTGTTCCTGACAACTTGGTACGGCAGCGGGCCAGTTTTGACGTTGTTTCTCCTGAAAACGGAGAAGTGGTTGTAAAACAGGGAAGAATCTTTACAAAACGGGCCTTGAAACAACTGGCGGACGAAGGATTGACCTTTATCCCCATATCGCTGGAAGATCTGATGGATAAGGCGTTTGCCAGGGACATCCATGACCTTGACAGCGACGAAGTCCTTTTCAAGGCCGGAGAGATGATCGGAGAAGATACTTTCGAGATTCTGGAAAAGAACGGGATATCCGATTTCCATATTCTGCATGTGGATTCCCGGAGTTCCGATGCCATGAGAAAAACCTTGGTCAGTGACAAGGTCCATTCCAGGGAAGTGGCGTTGATGGACATCTATCGCCGGCTGCGCCCGGGCAATCCGGCGACTATTGAAGTGGCCCAGGATTTTATCGATCATCTGTTTTTCCGTCAGGCATACTATGATTTGTCCAAAGTGGGCCGGTTGAAAATGAACCTGCGTCTGGGTGTGGACACCATGCTGGACGTGAAAACACTTCGGAAAGAAGATGTATTGCTGACGGCGGCGACACTGATCGAACTCAAAGATACCCAGGGCCAGGTGGATGATATCGATCACCTGGGTAACCGGCGGGTCCGGGCTGTGGGAGAGCTGCTGGAAAACCATTACCGGATCGGGCTTATCCGGATGGAACGGGCCATCAAGGAAAAAATGAGCATGCAGGAAGTCGATGCCATGATGCCCCACGACCTGGTGAACCCCAAGCCGGTGTCTGCCGTTGTTCGGGAGTTTTTTGGTACCTCGCAGCTGTCCCAGTTCATGGATCAGACCAACCCGTTGTCCGAAACCACCCATAAACGCCGTCTATCCGCCCTGGGCCCGGGCGGTCTGACCCGGGAACGGGCCGGGTTTGAAGTCCGGGATGTGCATCCGTCCCATTATGGACGGATCTGTCCCATTGAAACACCGGAAGGACCCAATATCGGGTTGATCGTATCCCTTTGTACCTATGCACGGGTCAATGATTTCGGATTCATTGAAACTCCTTTCCGTCTGGTGAAAGATTCTATTGCCAGCAAAACTATCCGGCATCTGAGTGCGTTTGAGGAAAAAGATCATCCCATTGCCCAGGCCAATGCCTTGCTTGACCCGGAGGGCCGGTTTGTGAATCCCCGGGTATCCGCCCGGGTGGCGGGTGAATTTGAACTGGTACCTCCGGATGTGCTCAAATACATGGACGTGTCTCCCAATCAGCTGGTATCCGTGTCTGCGGCATTGATTCCGTTTCTGGAGAACGACGATGCCAACCGTGCGCTGATGGGATCCAACATGCAGCGTCAGGCAGTCCCATTGATCCGCAGTGAGGCACCTCTGGTGGGCACAGGCATGGAGAGTGTGGTGGCCAGGGATTCGGGAGTGACTATTGTGGCGGACTATGACGGGACCGTCGTGGATGTGGATGCCAAGCGGATTGTGGTAAGAAATGACGATGATGATATCAAAGGGTTTGACAAGGCGGTTTCCATCTACAACTGCACCAAATTCGTCCGGTCCAATCAGAACACCTGTTTCAACCACCGCCCCATTGTGGCAAAAGGGAGCCGGGTCAAAAAAGGTCAGGTAATCGCAGACGGACCTTCCACGGAAATGGGTGAACTGGCGCTGGGAAAAAATGTTACCGTGGCGTTCATGCCTTGGGATGGGTACAATTATGAGGATTCTATCCTGGTGAGTGAACGTCTGGTAAAGAGGGGGTGTATACTTCCGTGCACGTTGAGGAATTCGAGGTCCTGGCCCGGGACACCAAACTGGGGAAAGAAGAGATCACCCGGGATATTCCCAATGTGGGCGAGGATGCTCTGAAAAATCTGGATGAGAGCGGGATTATCCGCTTAGGGGCGGAGGTGAATCCGGGAGATATCCTGGTGGGAAAAATTACCCCTAAGGGCGAAACGCAGCTGTCTCCGGAAGAAAAACTGTTGCGGGCAATTTTTGGGGAAAAGGCCGGAGATGTCAAGGATACCTCTTTGACGGTACCGCCGGGTGTCAGTGGAAAAGTGATCGATGCCAAGGTGTTTTCGAGACGAGGGCTGCCCAAAGATGACCGGACCCGACTTATCGAGGATGAAGAGATCGAACGTCTGGAAAAGGACCGGGATGATGAGATCGGCATTATTTCCCAGGTGGCTAGAGAAAAGGTCGAAACGATTTTGTCCGGGCAGAAGGTGCTTTCGGATCTGGAGAAAAACGGAAAAATCCGGATCAAGAAGGGCGATGTCATTGTTTCCGGTATCCTGGGCAATATTCCGGTATCTTCTCTGGTGAACCTGTCTGTGGAAGATGCTGTGGCCACGGAACAGGCCCAGCAGGTTCTGGAACAGGCCCAGGAACAGATCAAAAAGGCCAAAGAACATTTCAATCGACAGGTTTCCCGTTTTGAAAAAGGAGATGATCTGCCTCCGGGGGTGTTGAAACTGATCAAAATCAGCGTGGCCATGGAACGGGTATTGTCTGTGGGAGATAAAATGGCCGGCCGCCATGGGAACAAAGGTGTGGTTTCCAGGATTCTGAGGGTGGAAGATCTGCCCTATTTTGCGGACGGACGACCTGTGGACATGGTGCTGAACCCGCTGGGCGTCCCGTCCCGCATGAACGTGGGACAGATCCTTGAAATTCATCTGGGTCAGGCCGCTTTCGGTTTGGGCCAGCAGATCAATGAAATGATTGAGGAAAAGCGGCTGGATGCACTTCGTGACAAGCTCAGAAGTGTGTTTTCCCTGACAGACAAGCAAAAGGCAGATGACATTGAAGATGCCCTGGCCAATCGGATCGACGTCATGGATGAACGGGAACTGCTGGAGTTTTCCTCCCTTTATCGGAATGGGGTTCATACGGCCACGCCGGTATTTGACGGGGCCACAGAAGAAGAAATCAAGGACCTGCTCGAGATGTCCGGGTATCAAAGATCCGGTCAATCAGTCCTTTATGACGGCAGAACCGGTGAGCCTTTTCATACACCGGTCACCGTCGGTACCATGTATATGCTTAAACTGCACCATCTGGTGGATGACAAACTTCATGCACGGTCCATCGGTCCCTATTCTCTGGTCACCCAGCAGCCCCTGGGCGGTAAGGCCCAGTTCGGAGGGCAGCGATTGGGTGAGATGGAAGTCTGGGCTATGGAAGCCTACGGGGCAGCCCATGCACTTCAGGAATTCCTTACAGTTAAATCCGATGATATGGTGGGCAGAACCCGAATGTACGAGAAAATTGTCAAGGGCCAGAGTGTCCTGGAGCCGGGCATGCCGGAATCTTTCCGCGTATTGATCAAGGAACTCAACAGTCTGGGTTTGGACATGAATCTTATAGAAGGCAGCAAATAAGGAGAACGCTTTGGACAATATATACGATTTCTTCGCAAAACCAAAAGATCCCAAGGTGTATCAGGGGTTCAGATCAGTCTTGCGTCTTCCGACCAGATCAGAGAGTGGTCCCACGGTGAGATCAAAAACCGGAAACCATCAATTACCGGACATTCAAGCCGGAGCGGGATGGACTGTTCTGTGCCAAGGTGTTCGGCCCTACCAAAGATTACGAGTGTAACTGCGGTAAGTACAAGCGGATGAAACACCGGGGGGTGGTGTGTGAAAAGTGCGGAGTCGAGGTGATTCAGTCCAAAGTGCGCCGGGAACGCATGGCCCATATCGAACTGGCATCCCCGGTGTCCCATATCTGGTTTCTGAAAAGTCTGCCCTCCAAGATCGGCAACGCCCTGGATTTGACCCTGAAGAGCCTGGAAAAGGTACTGTATTTCGATTCCTATATTGTGATGGACCCCAAAGATTCCGGGTTGAAAAAATATCAGCTGCTGTCGGATGATCAGTATTATGAGGCCATTGACACCTTCGGTGAAGAAGGGTTTGTGGCGGGAATCGGGGCTGAGGCAATTTTGAAACTGCTGGATGAACTGGATCTTCAAGGCATCCATGATACCCTTAAAGAGGAGATCAGCCTGACCAAATCCGTGGCCAAACAACAGAAAATGGCCAAACGGCTCAAGGTGATTTCCGCGTTTCTGACCTCCGGTATTGAACCGTCCCGCATGATCATGACGGCCTGCCCCATTCTGCCGCCGGATCTGCGGCCGTTGGTGCCGCTGGAAGGGGGGCGGTTTGCCACCTCCGATCTCAACGACCTATACCGCCGGGTATTGAACCGGAACAACCGGCTCAAACGGCTGGTGGATCTGAATGCTCCGGATATCATTGTCAGAAATGAAAAACGGATGCTCCAGGAATCGGTGGATGTCCTGTTTGACAATGGGCGGCACGGCAGGGTGGTCACGGGAACCAACAAGAGGCCCCTCAAATCGTTGAGCGACACGTTGAAGGGAAAACAGGGCCGGTTCCGTCAGAATCTTCTGGGAAAACGGGTGGATTATTCCGGCCGTACCGTGATCACCGTGGGATCGGAACTTCGGCTTCATCAGTGCGGGATCCCTAAAAAGATGGCCTTGGAACTTTTCAAACCGTTTATCTATAATTACCTGGAACAAAAAGGTTTGGTTTCCACGGTGAAAAGTGCCAAGAAGATGGTGGAAAAGGAAGAGAATGAAGTCTGGGACGCTTTGGAGTCGGTGGTCAAGGAGTATCCGGTGATGCTCAACCGGGCCCCCACCCTGCACCGTCTCGGATTTCAGGCCTTTGAACCGGTCCTTATAGAAGGCAAGGCCATTCAACTTCATCCTCTGGTCTGCCCGGCATTCAATGCGGATTTCGACGGGGACCAGATGGCGGTGCATGTGCCGCTGTCCCTGGAAGCGCTTCTGGAGGCCCGGGTCATGATGCTTTCCACCAACAACATTCTGTCACCTGCCAATGGCCAGCCCATTATTGTGCCCACCCAGGATATTGTGCTGGGTATTTACTACATGACCCGTGCCGTGGCGAACCAGAAAGGTGAGGGCAGTGTCTTTTCTTCCATCGATGAAGTCCGGTACGCCTTTGATGCGGGTGCGCTGGCCCTTCATGCCAAGATAAAGGTCCGGATCGATGGAGAGATATATGAGACCACTACGGGACGGATTCTTCTGTGGGAGACCATTCCCGGTGACACACTGCTGTCTTTGAGCCGGATCCGAACCGAAAGCCAGGAGACCTGCGAGCAGGCGCTGGCGGAACTGAAAGCCGGAAAATTTTTTGATGAGGTATTAAATAAATTTTCCGACGAACAGATCAAAAAACCACGGGTAAGACCGGGCTGCTGACCCGTAAGGAATTCAAGAATCTGTTCCAGGTATCGGATGTGGTGGTGGAGCAACTGTTCGGTTTGAAACAGGACCAGTTCACAGATGTTCGGATTGTTGGAGACCGGTTTACCATTTTTAAGGTGGACGAACGGAAAACCACGCTGCCGTTCAAACTGGTGAACAAACTGATGGACAAGGGGTCCATTGTCAATCTCATCGATTATGCCTACCGGAACATCGGGTTGAAGGAAACAGTGGTGCTGTCCGACCGGCTCAAGGATATTGGGTATAAATATTCCACCCTGGGCGGTCTTTCCATCTGTGTGGATGACATGATCATTCCGGACCAGAAATGGGAAATTGTCGGCACTGCGGAAAAAAAATGTTCTGGAAATTAAAAATCAGTATGCCGAGGGATTGATCACCCAGGGAGAAAAATATAACAAAGTGGTGGATATCTGGGCCCAGGCCACGGACGATATTGCCAATGCCATGATGGAGGTGATGAAAAATCCGACAGGTGCCAAGAACATCGAGGCCCTGGAAGGATTGAATGCCGTGTATGTCATGGCGGATTCCGGTGCCAGAGGGTCCAAGGATCAGATGCGGCAGCTGGCCGGGATGCGCGGCCTGATGGCCAAACCCTCCGGCGAGATCATCGAGAACCCGATCACGGCCTGTTTTCGCGAGGGACTGACTGTGTTGCAGTACTTTATCTCCACCCATGGGGCCCGGAAAGGATTGGCGGATACAGCCCTGAAAACAGCCAACTCCGGTTATCTGACCCGGCGCCTGGCAGATGTGGGTCAGGATTGCACCATCGTTGAAAACGATTGCGGCACGATCAACGGGATCGAAGTGGAAGCGCTGTATGAAGGCGGCGAGGTCATCCAGACCTTAGGTGAACGTATCCTGGGACGGGTGGTTCAGGAAGATGTCAGAGACCCTTATTCCGATGAATACATTGTGGGCGTTGATACGGAACTGACTGAAGCCCATGTGACGAAAATCGAGGAAGCCGGGGTTCAAAAAGTGAAAATCCGTTCGGTGCTGACCTGTAATTCCAAGTATGGAGTCTGTTCCAAGTGTTATGGCCGGGATCTGGCCCATGGGGATACCGTGGAGATCGGTCAAGCCATCGGTATCGTGGCGGCCCAGTCAATCGGAGAACCCGGCACTCAGCTGACCATGCGGACCTTTCATATCGGAGGCACAGCTTCCAGAAAAGTGGAGGTGGCGGAAGTCAAAGCCCGGGTCGGCGGGATTCTCAAATACAATGAAACCCTTCAGACCGTGACCACGGCCGGTAACGATGTCATTGTCATGAATCGGAAAGGCGGCGGGGTCACCATTGTGGGGGAAGACGGGCGGGAACGGGCCAAGGAAACCGTGATTTACGGGGCCACCCTTCACGTCAAGGATGGGCAGCCCATAGAACCCGGTGATATCATTGCCAGCTGGGATCCGTTCACTACCCCGATTATCACCGAAGTGTCAGGCCGGGTCCGGTTTGCCGATATCCAGATCGGCAATACCGTCCAGGAGCAGATCGACCCGGTGACCGGCAAGGTCAGCCGGACCATCACTGAAGGAAAAGACAGTGAAACCCGCCCCCGCATCACCCTGCGGGACAACAGTGGAAAGGCGGTGAAACTGCCTTCTTCCAATGTGGCTGCCCGGTATTTCCTTCCGGTCAATGCTATCCTTACCGTGGAAGAAGATGACCATGTCCTGGCAGGGGATGTCATTGCCAAGCTGCCCCGGGCCACCACCAAGACCAAGGATATAACCGGCGGTCTGCCCCGGGTGGCGGAACTGTTTGAGGTGCGAAAACCCAAAGATCCCACCATCCTGACCGAAATCGACGGGACGATCAGCGTGTCCAAAGGGACCAAGGGCCGACAGAAGGTCACCGTGACCCCGTCAGATGTGGGAGAGAAAAAGGAATACGCCATTCCCAAGGGTCAGCATGTCACCGTATATGACGGTGATTTTGTCAAAGCCGGGGATCCGCTGATCGCCGGTAGTGCCAATCCCCAGGATATCATGAACATCAAGGGGGAAGTGGCCCTGGCCAAATACCTGGTGGATGAGGTGCAGGAAGTGTATCGACTCCAGGGGGTCCGGATCAATGACAAGCACATTGAGGTAGTAATTCGGCAGATGATGCGGCGGGTTAAGGTGGTATCCACCGGAGATACCAATTTTATTCCGGATGAGCAGGTGGACCGGGTCATGTTCGAAGAGACCAACCGGGAAGTGGCCATGAAGGGCGGCGAACCGGCCAAAGGGGAGCCCCTGATTCTGGGGATCACCAAGGCCTCGTTGTCAACCGACAGCTTTCTGTCTGCGGCGTCGTTTCAGGAAACCACCAAAGTGTTGACCCTGGCCGCCATTGAGGCAAAATACGATGGGCTCAAGGGGTTGAAGGAAAATGTAATCATGGGCCGCTTGATCCCTGCCGGTACCGGTTTTCCGGGATATCGAAACGTCGAGGTGGAATTGGGTGGTACCGAGCTTGTCTGAGGCAAAAACAAAAATTTCTTGACATTTTAATTTTTAGAAAGTAGAATTAAATATTTTGTCGTATAAGGCGATGTATAGAATGTATAAGGAGCGTTGAAAATTATGCCGACCATTAATCAGTTGGTGAGAAAGAGCAGAAAAAAAGCTGAGAAAAAGGTAAGTACGCCTGCTTTGAAAGGTGGGCCTCAGAAGCGGGGCGTTTGTACCAGGGTGTATACATCAACGCCTAAAAAGCCGAACTCCGCACTGAGAAAAGTGGCAAGAGTCAGATTGACGACCGGCATGGAAGTTGCGGCATATATACCGGGCATGGGCCACAATCTTCAGGAGCACTCAGTGGTTCTGGTGAGAGGGGGCAGGGTCAAGGACCTTCCGGGCGTCCGTTATCATATCGTCAGAGGTGCACTGGATACCCTGGGTGTGGATGACAGACGTCAGGGCCGTTCAAAGTACGGTGCCAAGAGACCCAAGTAAATCAATCAAGATAATAAATGGACATGATACATGGCACAAAAACATATCATAAATGAAAATCTGATGAAAAATGCCACGCAGGAACAAAAGCTTGCAGCGAAATTCGTGAACTGCGTGATGAAAACGGCAAAAAATGCGGCCCGGAAAGTTGTGACCAGTGCCTTGTTGATCGCTGAGGAAAAAGTGGGAGAGCCGGCTTTGGATGTCTTCAAAAAAGCGGTTGACAATATTCGTCCGGCTGTGGAAGTCAAATCCCGAAGAATCGGTGGGTCCACCTATCAGGTCCCCACGGATATCAATCCGGCCCGGCAGACCGCACTTGCTTTCAGGTGGTTGATCAATTACAGCCGGGGACGCTCCGAAAAAGGGTTTGAAAAAAGCTGGCCGCCGAACTCATGGATGCCTACAATCAGCGGGGCGGCGCCATTAAAAAGAAAGAAGACACTCACAAGATGGCAGAAGCCAACAAGGCATTTGCGCATTTCAGGTGGTAAAAAAAAATTAAAAATCCTTAAAAACATTCCAATGGAGGAATAAAGAAGA
>LQAJ01000304.1_pt1 | contig 13390 bp, 14 predicted proteins | sample 1535811 | NCBI WGS metagenome assembly LQAJ01 (sample SAMN04331587, study PRJNA305678) | bioreactor metagenome | isolation source: bioreactor_6 inoculated with Wadden Sea sediment 2nd replicate of a... | place: Germany: Wadden Sea, Janssand Flat
CTCCATGTCGTCGCTCATGGCTGCGAGTTGTGAATGACGGTCAAAGCCTTCGCAGAAGCGGATATCAGGTTTCGCGAAGTTTCTCGGCAGCTGGGCCGGGATCGTGGCGCGGGTTTCCACCTTGAGAGCCACGCCGTATGTTCCGCCGTGGCCCAGTGTCGGTGTGCGCCGGTGGCGAGGGCAGGATCGGAATGAATGACCGGGTGCAGGATGTCGTCTTCCCACAGGCGGCGGAAGAAGATGTCTTCTGCACCGCTCAGTGCGTAGAAGCCTGCGGCGATGATCTGTTTACCGCCGAGGTGGTTGGCCACTGTGGCGATGTTTTTGGTGACGAATCGCCAATCCAGTCCCGCGGTTGTCCATCCGCGTTCGAAAAGGCGGCTGACATATTCGTGGTAAATGACGTTCAGCTGTTCAAGCAGGGCGCTTGCGTACTCGGAAACCTCGCCTTCCATGTATTTGAGGTCTTCCGGTTCGACGTCCTGCCGAAGAAGGTCGTCCATCAGCTTGGCGAGGCGGATACCCCATGGCAGAAAGGCCTCGCGGTCCATTTCCGGCAGGCGGGCGAGCAGGCCGCGCCCGTCGCGTCGGAGTTCGGTCACGATGTTGTACAACAGTTCCACCAGATCCAGCTGGTTGGCCTGTGTAACCGGGGCGTCGTTGAGGTCGCGCCGCAGGCCGGAGATGAATTCCGCAATGGATGTCATTTCCGGGAGAAAGACCGGGCGCGGCAGGTTCTCGTGTGCCTTGAAATACACCTTGAGATAACGGCGCGGCCGGTTGTGCGGGAAAAGCACTGTAATGTCGCTGAAATCCGGGCGTGCGACAAGCAGTTCACCGAGTGCCGGGATAAAGTCGGTCTGCCATGGGATCAGGGTGATGTCGCGCATTTATGCCTCCGCCTTTACTTCATGGATTTCCATGAGGTCGAGGTAGATGAGATATCCCTGCGCTTTTGTCATGGCCCCTTCCATCTGATCGAGGATGTGCATGTAATCAAGCACCTGTTCGCGGTTTTGGGTGATGGCTGGCCTGTCTTGAAGTCCGCGACTATGGTGTTTTCGCCGCGGTATAGCAGGTCGAGTCGTTTGAAATTGCCGTCTTCATCCATGACTTCGGGTTCCTTGTCGCCTTTTTCCAGCCACAGGCGGAGTCTGTCATCCTTCAGTACCCATTGTGCCATGGCGCGGACGTCTGATTCCAGCTTGTCGCGCTCGTCCTTGTCGAGACTACCGAGAGCCGGGAAATCCTGCATGGCCAACCGGAGTGCGCGTTCTGCGTCGGCTGTGTTGTCGCCTGTGATGCGCATCAGTTCCATGGTGCGGTGTGCCACTTCGCCGCGCATGCGCTCGTTGTAGAAATATTCATCAAGGTTGTGTCGATAGACTCGCAGGCGCGGGAGCCATGTCATCAGTTCTGTCGCACCGGTCTCCGGGGGGAGTGTTTGCGGCTGCGGCGTAACTGCCGCTGTCGACGGCGTGCCGTCTGCCGGTGGTTCGCCGTACTCGAACACGGTGTCGTCTTTCATGTCGAGGAACAGGTTCATGGCGGCGAGAGCCGGGGAGTTCGTCGGTTTTTCCGTAAAGAATCCGTAGAGTTCCTCTGCGGGATCGGGTCCATGCCACATAGAGTAGGTTGAGCTGTTCCCGCACGGCCCGTCCCATGCTTGTCAGGTATGGCTTGCCCAGAGTTTTCCGCATGGGAGTGACCAGACGGGAACCTTTGAACTGCCTGATTTCGAAATCCCTGTCCGGCCAGACTTTCCAGTTGTGAAACGGGACAATGACCACCGGGAATTCAAGCCCTTTTGACTTGTGGATGGTCATGATGCGCACGGCGTCGATGTTTTCCGGGAGGGGAACCTTTTCTTCGTCCGATTTCTCATTCCAGTATTCAAGGAAGGCCGAGAGAGAGCCATACCCGTTTTCTTCGGCCAGATGCACGACTTCAAGGAAGCGGCGCACGTACAGTTCCGCGTCCGGGTGTCGTTCAAGAACCCGGAAGGTGCGCAGGGCTTCCTGCGTCAGGTCGTAGGGCGTCATCAGGCCGGACTGGTTGTAGAAAGGTTCGACGAGTCGCTGCCATTCCTCAGGGAAGTCATTGCGGAACCGGACACCGAGCGGGCGTTTCTGCTGCTGTGTGAGCCAGTTGTGAAAATCGGTTTCGCTGATGTCTGTTTCCGCGAGAAAGAGTTCGGCACCGGATGCAAAGGTCAGGAAGGCGAGGTCGTCTCTCGGGTAGTCGAGAAATGCAAGGAATGCAACCAGTTGTCTGATGATCGGATGCTTGTCCAGTTGCAGGCTGTTTTCGGTGATGACGGGGATGCCCTTCTGGACGAGCAAGTTGCAGACAAGCTCGGCATGATCGTGCTTGCGGACGAGCACCGCGATGTCGCGGTAGGCTCTACGGGAGGTCAGATCATCCATGAGCGCATCAAGCGCTTCAACCGTCTGTTCCTCGATTTCTTCGGCCTTGCCGCCGGACAGTTGCTCCATGCGGATGTAGCCGTCCGTGTCACCGTTTGTTTCCGGGACGGCCTGTGCGCATTCCTCAAAATTACGCATCAGTTCCGATGTGAAATCGGCACGGAAATCATCGGGCGCATCGCTGAACAGTGCGTTTGTCAGCTCGTCTGCGCCAACGACATTTTCAAGGTTGCCAAAGAATGTATTGTTGAACTCCACGACGTTTCGGAAACTTCGCCAGTTGTTTGGTAGCGAATCCTTTGTCGTGTCCTGAGCGAGTGCGGCAATGTCGGGTTGGGTCATGACTTCGTCGAACAGGGCGGAATCACCGCCGCGCCAGCCGTAGATGGCCTGCTTCACGTCGCCGACGTAGAACAGGCTGCCTCCCTTGGCGAGGCATTCCTGCGATAAGGGGGTGATGGCCTGCCACTGTTCCCGGCTGGTATCCTGAAATTCGTCCACAAGCAGATGGTGCAGACGGCAGCCCATGCGGCAGTATGCCTCGGACACCGCTTCACCGTAGGAAAGGAGTTCGTTGACGAATCCCGCGAGTGCTGATCCGAGCACCAACCACGTTGTTTTTGGAGTTCCGCAAGGCCGTTCAGGAGGCGCATGGCGATTTGAACTGCCGGGGCAAGGAAGTAGGCACCGGAAAGGGCCGCGTGGGTGGTGACGTACTCGGCGTACATGAGAGTGAAGCGGCGGTATTCCGCTTCCATTGGGCCGTCCACTTTATCCTTGCCTGCCTTGTTTACGCAGTCGCACAGGCTGTCCTTGTGAAGGTAGGCCGAATCCTTGGGCGTCTGGAACAGTTCGTATTCAAGACAGCCGTTGAGAAATTTCATGAAAGGTTTGGCAAAGGGCAGGCCGGTGTCGGTGAAATACGTGACCGTGCTTTTGACCGACAAAGAGAAGTCCTCATAGGCCGCGACAAGCAGGTTTTTGATGGCTTCCTGATCGGTTTCGAGTGGCCCGGAAACGGTGCGCAGGAATTTCCCCCATCTCAAAGAGGCGGTTGCGGACAGTGTCCTGCATCCAGAAGCCGGTTTTGCCTTCGGTGCGAAGCATGGTCGTGATGGTGTCGGCGAGCAGGTCGCGTTCCGGCCCGTCAAGTTCGCACATGGCGATGAAATGGTCGTATACCGCGTCGAACAGCTCCCGTTCATTGAACGCCATCTGAAAGTCCGGGCGGATGCCGAATTCCAGTGCGAACAGGCGCAGCAACAGGGCGAGCAACGAATCGATGGTGCGGATGTTGAGTCGGTGGTAGCGGCGCAGGATGGAGCCGATGGCCTTGGATGCCGTTTCGGGCGAGCATTCCGCTTTTTGGCCGCCGTCATTGATGTCGAGCGCTCCGAGCTTGAGTCCCTTGACCACTCGTTCTTTCATTTCGCTCGCGGCCTTGTTGGTAAAGGTCACGGCCATGATTTCGGGCCAGGCGTAACTGCGGTAGGGCTTGCTCGTGCAGACGAACGGTCGGGCCGTGTCGTCGGCACTGTCGAGCAGAGCCAGAAAGCGGCGGGTCAGTTGGTAGGTCTTGCCTGACCCTGCGGATGCTTTGACCTGTCTGAGTTCAGACATGATTTATCTCTCCTCGGTTGCGGCGCGGCTGGCTCTGGTGCCTGACAGTACGACCAGCAGGACTGCGGCAATGATCATGGTGCTGCCTGCATAGCCGTAAACGGAGAACTTTTCGCCGAACAGGATGTAGGCGAAGATGGCGGCCATCATCGGTTCAAAGGTCGCGATGACCGAGGCCTGTGTCGCTTCGAGGTGTTTCAGCCCTGCGTAATAAACCGAGAAAGCTCCATATGAAGTGACAGTGGCCAGTCCAATGAGGAGAAGCCAGGCCTGTGGGCTTTTGTGTGCGAAATCGATGAACGGAAGCAGGAGCAGTGCACCGAACGGTATGGCGTAGACGAAGATTGTCGGAGTCGGGTAGCGGTACAGGAAAGCTTTCCCGAATATGTAGTAAAGGGCGTAGGTGAATCCGGCGACCAGTCCTGCTGCAAGGCCGAACCAGTTGAGAGTTATTCCGCCGCTGCCCATGAGTTGCGGTCCGAGGCTGATGCTCGCCACGCCGAGAATGGTCATGGTGACGCAGGCTGCTTTGGTTTTGGTCATTCTTTCCTTAAGCAGCAGCCATGACATGACGGCAACCCACGCCGGTGCCGTATAGAGAAGAACCGCTGCCAGAGCGACTCCCACATCCCGAATGGCTACCTGATAGGAGCCGTAGAACAGGGTGACGCAGATGACACCGAAGCCGAGCAGGGCGGGCAGGTCGGTGCGGTGGATTTTGAGTTGCCGCTGTGCGGTCGCGTGAATGAGGAACAGTACCCATGCAATCGAAGCGCGCCAGAATGCAATTTCCAGCGCGCTGATTCCTTCGGCCAGAATATACTTGGTGAAAACACCGATGAGCGCCCACATGAATGCGGCGGCGAGGATACACAGAAAACCTTTGGGATTCATTTACAGTTCAACCTTGGTGCCGAGGCCCGCAGCCACGGCTTTGTCATAGATGAGTGAAGCGGTCATGATGTCGTGACTGGCAATTCCCATGAGTACGGCTCCACGCTTGCCCTCCCGTACGCCGGGTTTGATGCCTGCGCAGATTTCGCCCATGTCGGCATAGATATTGTCAGCGCCGGGGTAGCCGTTTTGAAAGTACGTTCCCTGTTCCTGTGTCCACACGTATTGATTGCGGTTGTCACAGGTGAAGTTGGCGTCAAAGCAGTCTTCCACGATGGCGGAGTCGTAGTCTACCGAAATGACGAGACAGTCCGGTTTGAGCCATGAATAGGGAATGGAGCGCTTCGGTTCTTCCACGATGGGCGTGCAGGTAATGAGCACGTCGGTTTCGCAGGCGGCGGTGCGCTGGTCCGGGCAGATGACGAATTCTGCATCCGGCAGCTCGCGGTGCATGTCGTTGACGAAGCGCTCTGCGGATTCTTCATAGAGATCATAGCAGAATACGCGGGAAAGATTGGGGAATGTTTCGCGCATGGCAATGAGGTTGACGCGGCCCTGCACGCCGGTTCCGATGATGGAGACTGACTGTGTGGCCGGATTGCCGAAGTGGCGGGCGTAGACGCCGGATGCCGCTCCTGTGCGCCATGCCGTGACCCAGCCCGCGTCCATGACGGCGATGGGCAACCCTGTTGCCGAGTCGTTGAGCAGCATGATGCCGGTAATGTAGGGCAGGCCGTTTTTGGGGTTGGGCGGATAGCCGGATACGCATTTTACGCCTGTGCGGTCTGTGTCGCCACCGAGGTAGCAGGGCATGGCGTGTATGAAACAGTCCTCACGCGGATGGATGCCGATTTTTGCAGGCATTTCCGCCTCCCCCCGGCCGACTGTGGCGAATCCGGTTTCCACGGCATCCATGATTTCAGGCATTTCAATTCCGAGCGTGTCGATTTCATTGGAAGATATCCAGAGAACTTCAGCGGTCATGGGGGCTCCTCGGTTGGGGTTGAGAACAATCCTGACAGACTGGTTTAGGATTTTTTCAGTCGTGCGTCAAAGGGGTATAAGTCCTTGCGCGTCAATTGGTTGTAAGGTTAGGATGCAGGCAATGTCAGTAAATGAAAAATATGAAGTGTCGGCGGAGTTCGACGGGGCCAGACTGGATAGATTCATGGCGGAGATTATGCCTGGATCTGGTCTGCGGCTGCGTCGTCGTTTGTGCGACGAAGAGCGTGTGCTTGTTGACGGCAGGTCAAGGAAGCCGGGGTACAAACTCCGGAGTGGACAGGAAATCATCATCGGGAAAGAGAGGCATTTCATGTCGCATGAGCAGATGGGGTTGCGTATTGTCGAGCAGTCTGACGATTTTGCCGCTGTGTATAAACCGGGCGGTGTGCATTCTGCGAGTATTGAAGGCAAGGGGGGTGACAGTGTGGAAGATGTGCTTGAGGAGCTTTTCCCGGGCACAACGCCGCACCTGCTGAACCGTCTTGATTACCTGACTTCGGGATTGCTGCTTGTCGCGCTCAATGCGGATGCCGTAAAGCGGTATCATGCGATGGAAAACAGTGGTGATATCCGGAAATTCTATTTGGCCGACGTGAAGGGACGTCTGGACGGTATGGTGACCGTCAGGAACGCGCTTGATACGGATAATCGCAAGAAGACGCGGGTGTTGGACGAAGATCATCCTGATGCGAGACGTTGGACTGACGTTGACGCCGTGTCTCATGATCGCGACAAGGACACGTCGCTTGTGCGCTGTCTCATAATGAAAGGGGCGCGTCATCAGATTCGGGCACATCTGGCAAGTCTCGGCCATCCGATCCTTGGAGATCCCTTATATGGCGAGGGTTGTGAGGAAGACAGCCTGCGGCTGCATCATGAGCGTATCGAGATGCCGGGATTTATCGCCACTGTCGCATGTCCGTGGGGACGGGTATAGTGGACGTCCTGATTTTCTTGCGTGGGGACTGTGGGTGGCCGTTTATGGTCAGATGCCGGTTCGAAGCGGAATTGTTGTCGGGAAGGATGCCCGTATCATCGGACTCGGCATGATGCTCATGGGATTGCTTGCGCTGTTCGTGCCGCCGGATTTCGGCATGCTTTACGCCGGTTTTGAGGTGGCGTGTGTAGCCGGAGTCTTTTCCTGGCAAAGGGTGTTCCTCCGGATGAATTGAAGAAATAGTTTTCATGGTTGCAAAACGGCCCTGTTCCTTGTGTGAACAGGGCCGTTTCTTTATGGGACAGGCTGCACACTTGAATATGTCTTCATGTGATCTAAAGATTTGTTTTTCATTTCCGATAAGTATGCCAGACATATGGAGTGACTATGAATATTTCTGGTGATTATTCAAATATTCCGGCAGTTGCAGCGAAACGTCCGTCTGATTCAGCGGGAGTCACAGGTGCTGAGGGCGAGAAGAGGGTCGAAGAGCGCTGGGTGATGACCGAGCTTTCCTGGGATACCATCCACAGCATGGTCAATGATGCTGAAAAGGAAGCGTTGGATACGTTGGCCGCTGGTGTGAGCAGGATATTTGATCCGGAAGATTTGAAATCTGTGACAGATTTTTCCGACGAGGAAGTCGAGAATTTTCTTCAGGAACTGAATGAGGTCATCGAGAATCAGGACTATAAGAAAGCTCAGGGGCTGGTGCAGGATTTTTTCAGTGCCGGAAGCAAGAAGACCCGGGAAAAACTGACTGATGTTCTCGAAGAGGCAGACAGTGCTTTTTTGGGGGGAGTTTGGGCAAGTGTTTTGACTGGAGAAAGAAGCTGAAAAGCGAAGCCGAAAGCATCATGGCGGATGAGAAAGTAGAGCGTTCGCTCCATGATGTACTCAAGAAGGTGAGGGATTCGGTTGAGGAAAAGAATCCCCCCATGGGGAGCATGGATAGTTTTGTCAGGAAGGTCGACGGTCATTTTGCCAATGCCGTAGAGCAAGCCGGGGAAAAGCTGAAAAATGCCGGTCGAAATCGTTACTCCGAGGATGCACAAAGCATTCTGAGTTCTGCCACATCATATCTCAAGGATAATGTCACGGGGGAGGGCGATTTGATGGAGCGGTATCAGCCCTCCGCGCCGTGGGCTATGTCGTCGCAGGCTGAAGCGTATCACAAGCGGGTACTTGATGAAGAAGCCGAGCTTGACGAAATGGAAGCCACAAGCAGTTTTACCGGGCGTATGGCAACATGGGCAAGGATTTTCTCGAAGGGCTGAAGGACGAATTGCAGGGAGACCGAATTGTCAATCTTGAGAAGGAAAAGGTCGAGGTTGACGTGAATGAGGATGCGGAGTCCTCCGGCGATATGACATTGACGGCCAATGCTGCTGTGCCGGATCTTGAAAAAATGTCCGGTCCTGCCATGCTTGATGTCATGATGCAGGTCTATGAGAACCCCGATGACCCGAAAGAGTCGTCCGGAAGTACGTTCGACGAGAAGGATGAGTCGTTTCAACAGAGTCCCGTCGAGGCTGAGTAGAGGAAATGACAAAGCCCCCGGCAGTCTGATGACTGCCGGGGGCTTTGTGTTTGATTTTATCTATTTCTTCTTGTTCATGGCTTCCTGCAGTTTGGCACCGAGGAGTCCCATGCCGCCTGCATTAGCGGAAGGTTTCTGCTTTTTGGGGGCAAACTGTTTCCAGTCGCCATCGTCTTCGACATCACCGGTGGTCAGGGAAATCTTGCGTTCCCCGGCCTTGACGGCGGCAATGACGATTTCAACGGTGTCGCCTGCGTGCAGTTTCTCATACGAAGAGGCTTTTTCGCTTCGGGCGAGAACGGACTTGGGCAGCAGGCCCGTGATGCCTGGTTCGAGCTGGATGAAGATGCCGAACTGTTCCTGCTTTTCCACTGTGCCTTCGACCTTCTGACCGGCCTGGTACTTGTCTTCCACGTCAAGCCACGGGTCGCCTTCGGCGTCCTTCATGGACAGGCCGATGCGGCGGCTTTCCGGATCAATGGACTTGATCTTGACCGCAACCTGTTCGCCTTCTTTCACGAAGTCGGCGGGCTTGTGGACGCGCTGGGTGTAGCTCATTTCGGAGACGTGAACCAGACCGTCGATGCCGGGAGCGATCTCCACGAATGCACCGAAGTCTGCCAGACGCACGACCTTGCCGGTGACCTTGTCACCCTCGGCAAAGGTGGAGGAAATGGTATCCCACGGGTCCTGTGCAAGTTCCTTCATGGACAGGGAAATCTTGAGGCGTCCCTTGTCGTCATGCTCGTAGCGTGTGATTTTGGCTTTGACCTTCTGGCCGACGGTAACGGCTTCTTCCGGGTGACCGATGCGGCCGTGGCAAATCTGGGAGATGTGCACCAGACCGTCGAGGCCGGGCATGATTTCGACGAAAGCGCCGAACGGAGCCAGACGGGTGACAGTGCCTTCGACTTCGTCGCCAACCTGAGTTTCGGCAGTGAAGGTCTCCATGGCCTGTGCGGTTTCGCGTTCCAGCAGGGTGCGGCGGGAAATAACGATGTTGCGACCACCCTGTTCGAGCTTGGTGATGAGGAATTCGAGCGTTTTGCCTACGTATTCATCGGGTTCCTCGACAAAGCGGTTGTCAATCTGGCTGACCGGGCAGAAAGCACGGCGCTGCATGACTTTGACGTTGAAGCCGCCTTTGCAGGTGGATTCGACGTTGCCTTCTACTGGCAGGCTTCCTGCCTTGGCTTCTTCGAGCATGGCCAGACCGCCGATGCCGGACAGGGCGCGGGAGAGCTTGATGCCTCCGGAGTCCTTGCCTACGACATAGAGTTCGACGGTGTCGCCTTCCTTGACGGTGCAGTTGCCTTCATCGTCAAGCATCTCTTCTCTTTCGACGATGCCGTCAAGCTTGGTGCCGGTATCCACGAAAATGGTGGACTCACGACCTGGATGACCGAGCCGGAGACTTTGTCACCGACATTCAGGTCGTCACCGCCGCCTTCACTGTACTGCTCGAACAGTTCGGCAAAGCTGGCTTCGCCTTCTTCCACGCCATTACGCTCTTTGAATTCTTCGGACACGTTTTTCTACCGCTATGTAAAAGGTTTATGTAAGCAATGCCTTGGCGAAGTCCTTGCCGTTGAACGGACGAAGGTCTTCCATTTTTTCACCGAGCCCCACAAAGGTGATCGGGAGTTTATTCTGTAATGTTACGGCTACGACGACACCGCCTTTGGCAGTACCGTCGAGCTTGGTGAGAACTATTTCATCTACGCCCACGGCCTCGTTGAATAATTTGGTCTGCGACAGGGCGTTCTGGCCGGTTGTCGCATCAATGACGAGGATGTTGCGGTGGGGTGCGCCTTCGTGCTTTTTGCCGACGACACGCTGTACCTTCTTGAGTTCCTCCATGAGGTTGACCTTGGTGTGCAGTCGTCCCGCGGTATCAAGCAGGAGCAGGTCGTAGCCTTCACTGACAGCCTTGTCCATGGCTTCATAGGCCACGGCGGCGGGTCGGAGCCTTCGGATTTGGCAAAGAAGCCTGCTCCGATGCGTTTTGCCCATACCTCAAGCTGCTCGATGGCGGCCGCGCGGAAGGTGTCGCCTGCCGCAATGAGCACCTTGCGGCCCTGCATCTGCGCCCGATAGGCCAGTTTGGCAATGGTGGTGGTTTTTCCAACTCCATTGACGCCTATCATCATCAGAACTTCAGGCGGGTTAACGGCTTCAATACGCGGCGGAATTTTGAAAATTTCTTCAAGTTCGTCTCTCAGGATATCCTTGAAATCGTCGGGACTGTCTGTTCCAGCCTTGCGGGCGCGGGCTTTGAGGTTTTCCATGAGTTGGTTGGCCGCTTCCATGCCCACGTCGGCCATGATCAGGATTTCCTCGAATTCTTCCCAGAAATCGTCGTTGAGGCTGGAGTGGGAGGAGAGCAGCCCATCAATGCGTTTGGTTATCTGCTCGCGGGTTTTTGATATCCCCTCGGAAAGCTTCATGAAGAGGCGGTCGCGTTCGTCCTCCTCGTCTTCAAGCTCAAGCGCGAGAGCCAAGCGGTACTGGAGTTCCGATTTGAATTCGGCAACCGCGACATAGCCCATTTCGTCAAGCCAGTTCGCAAAGTCCGTGATAAACTGCTGTGCTTCACCGTCCGGGGCTCCAAGTGCCTTGAACAGAAAGGAGAGGCGGTCCCAAAGGTCGTCGCCTTTTTCTTCTACCCCTTCGACTATGATGTTGAGCCATTGAGAGAGCTTGGGTTCGGCCTGACGCAGGGCAAGGGTGAGTCCGGCCTGCCAGTCTCGGTCGGTGTAGGAGCTGCGTCGGTTTCAGGAGCCGGTGCGGTTTCGACCGTGGCTGTCTCAACTGTTTTAACCGGAGCTTCCGGGGCTGGCTCGGGTTCGGGCTTGGCTTCGATTTCGATGCCTTGTTCTTTTTTGTATTCATCAAGCGCCTGTTGAGCCACGTCTTCCGGGCTTGCCCACGCTTTTTCAATTTAGTGAAAATCCCATATGTTCCTCTTATACTGATTGTCATTGGGTTTGGGGGACTCTCATAGCTTACCTGAGTGCGGGTGGCAATAGATGAAATGAAGCGACAGGGCGTTGCCAATTGACGATTTAGCGGCTAGAAGTGTCAAAAAATAACCAAGAGGTTGAATCTATGAAGCGAACCAAGATAAAATATGCTCTGAATGCTGAAGCTCCGATGGATGAGATTCTCATCAAGGGCTGGGTGCGTACCAAGCGTGACAACAAGGGATTTTCCTTTGTAGAACTCAATGACGGGTCCTGTCTGATGAATATTCAGACCGTTATTGATCATACTCCTGAAATCGTGACGGTCCTTGAAAAAGTGGGAACCGGTGCTTCCGTAGCTATTGAAGGCGAACTGATCGAATCCCCCGGCAAAGGCCAGAAGTGGGAAATTCGCGGTAAATCCATCGAACTGCTCGGTGAGGCGGATCAGGAGACCTTCCCGCTTCAGAAAAAGCGCCATAGCGATGAATTCCTGCGTAGCATCGCCCATCTGCGCCCGCGTACCAATAAATACGGAGCCATCTTCAGGATGCGTTCCGAACTGGCTCAGGCCATTCACAAATTCTTTGCCGAAAAGGATTTCTTTTATATCCATACTCCGATTATTACCGGCTCCGACTGCGAGGGTGCTGGTGAAATGTTCCGTGTGACAAGTCTTGAGGCCGGTTCACAGCTGCCGCCTGAAGAAGATTTTTTTGGTCAGCCGTCGCAGTTGACTGTCTCCGGACAGCTGTCAGCCGAAATGTTCAGTCTGTCACTGGGGGATGTGTATACCTTCGGCCCGACATTCCGTGCGGAGAATTCCAACACGCCTCGCCATGTGGCCGAGTTCTGGATGATCGAGCCGGAAATGGCTTTTGCCGATCTGGCAGATGATATGGATCTGGGTGAGGAAATGATCAAGTACCTCATTACCCATATCCTTGATAACTGCGCCAGCGATGTAGAGTTGTTCGCCAAGTGGGTGGACAAAAGCCTTATGCCTACTCTTGAGACTATTCTTAACGAGCCGTTCAAGCGCCTGCCTTATACTGAAGCCATTGATATACTCAAGAAGACCAAGAAGAAGTTTGAGTATCCGGTGGAGTGGGGATGGACCTTCAGACTGAGCACGAGCGGTTCCTGTGCGAAGAAAAGTTCAAGAAGCCGGTTTATGTTTACGATTATCCCAAGACCATCAAGCCATTTTACATGCGCATGAACGATGACAACAAGACTGTGGCTGCCATGGACTGCCTTGTTCCTCGTATTGGTGAGATTATCGGCGGTAGCCAGCGTGAAGAACGTCTGGATGTACTGACTGCTCGTATGGATGAGATGAATCTCGATAAGGACGAATACTGGTGGTATCTCGATTCCCGTAGGTACGGCTCAGCTCCGCATGCCGGTTTCGGCATGGGCTTTGAGCGTATGCTCATGCTGGTGACAGGGGTTGCCAACATTCGCGACGTCATGCCGTTCCCCAGAACTCCGAAGAGTTTGGATTTTAGACGGGAAGTATAGATTATGATCAAGGGCTCGGTGGAAACACCGGGCCCTTTTGTTTTAGAGTAGACAGTCTGTGGGTAAAAACAGCGAAACGAAAGGAGATCTTTACCTATATAGTAATGGGCTAATTAGCGGATGAATATGAATCTTTTGATTGCGGCTTAGATAGCTTTTACAGCGTATTGATGCTGGTAGGTGAGTAGGGAGGCTTGAGCGGTTATTTCTCTTCAAAAGAAAAAGTCTATAATAACAGATGGTTGAGTTTTTTTGTCAAGAAAAAGACAGTTTTTTTTTAAAAACCACTTGACCTTGGATGGTGATTCACCTAGAACCTCTTTCGCCGCACGGGGAAGCCCAACAGAGCGCTCCGGACGGCTTGTTCTTTCTCAAACATACAGAGTGGTTGGCTTCAAAAGGAAAATGAAAAAAGTTTCCAAAAGGGGTTGACGGGTTGCTTAGAAAAATCTAAGTTAGACTTTCCGGCGATGCGCTGGGC
>LQAJ01000305.1_pt1 | contig 13379 bp, 20 predicted proteins | sample 1535811 | NCBI WGS metagenome assembly LQAJ01 (sample SAMN04331587, study PRJNA305678) | bioreactor metagenome | isolation source: bioreactor_6 inoculated with Wadden Sea sediment 2nd replicate of a... | place: Germany: Wadden Sea, Janssand Flat
TTTTTTATCAACATGTATGGAAAACGCCTTGGCAGAAAACAGCAGGGCGTTTTTTATTTCAGCGGTGAAGAGATGTTTAGTCTTCGCGGCTTGTGACTTCCAGCAGGTGGTAACCGAACTGGGTCTTTACCGGGCCATGAACTTCGCCAACTGCTTCGTTGAACACAACGGTGTCAAATTCCGGGACCATGGCACCGGGGCCGAACTGACCCAGATCGCCGCCGCGCTGTCCGGAAGGGCAGCTGGAGTGTTGCTTTGCCATTTCACCAAAATCTGCGCCGTCCTGAATTTGTTTTTTCAGGTCCAGACAGGTCTGTTCATCACTAACCAAATATGGCGGGCAGTTGCTTTTGCCATGCGCGTACTCCTGTAAGCTTTTTTATAAGAATTAAACCATGATGATTTGCCGTTGCGACTTTGCGCGTCGCAAAAAATGAAGTTTACATGGATACGCGTGGACTGCAAGGTCAAAACCCGCATCCGGCTGAGGGGGACACCATACCTGTTTCGCATCGGTTCATCCTGAAAACATTTCCTTCCACCTAATATCCAATCGACACAAACTAAAAAAACGCACAAAAAAAAAGGCCTTCCAAGAAGGCCCTTTTTCATATCGGTTTAGGAATTGGAAGCGGTTTTACAACCCCTTCTTTTTCTCAATCCACTTATCCACCTTCGGCGGAATGTAGGTGAGGAACTGATCAAGCAGTTCTGCCGGACTGTGGCCGGTGAGCACCATTTTCCGGTGGTCGCTGACGAGGAAGCCTTCATCGACCATGCGGTCCATGTGGTCGGCGAGGCAGGCATAATAGCCTTTGACGTCGAGCAGGCCGCAGGGCTTGGCGTGGTAGCCAAGCTGGTTCCATGTGAGCGCTTCGAAGAACTCCTCCAGCGTGCCGAGGCCGCCGGGAAGGGCGATGAAGCCGTCCGAGAGATCGGCCATCTTCTGTTTGCGTTCGTGCATGGATTCGACCACGTGCATGTCGGACAGGCCGGTGTGGGCGACTTCCTTTTCCACGAGCAGCTTGGGGATGACGCCGATGACTTCGCCGCCTGCTTCAAGGCAGGTGTTGGCAAGGCGGCCCATCAGGCCGACGTTGGAGCCGCCGTAGACAAGGCCGATGCCGCGGTCTGCGAGTTCCCGTCCGAGAGCGACGGTGGCCTCGGCGTAGGATGGGTCAAAACCGGGATTGGAGCCGAGGTAGACGCAGATTCGCTTCATGATGCGGCCTCGACAGCCTTTTTGATGTCCTCCACGAATTCGTCGACCATTTCTTCGGTGGTGGCCCATGAGGTCATCCAGCGGACGGTCTGGTCGTGCTCGTCCCATACATAGAAATAATATTTCTCAAGCAGCTCTTCAGTGGCCGCAGGCGGGAGATGCGCGAAGAGCGCGTTGCAGTCCACGGTGCCCTTGATGGTCACTCCGTCGATGGCTCCGGCCTTGTCCGCGAGACGTTTCGCCATGGCGTTGGCCTGACGGGCGTTTCGAGCCAGAGATCGTCCTGAAGATAGCGCTCAAGCTGTGCGGAGACGAAGCGCATCTTGGAGACGAGCTGCATGGCCTGTTTGCGCAGGTACTGGAAGCCTTCGCCGATGTCCGGATTCAGGAAAACCACGGCCTCGCCCATGAGACAGCCGTTCTTGGTGCCGCCGAATGAGATGAAGTCAATGTCGAGGGCGGTGGTCATGTCGAAAAACGAGCAGTCGAGGGCCGCACAGGCATTGGCGATGCGTGCGCCGTCCATGTGGACGAGCAGGTCCCGGTCATGGGCGAATTCCACGATGTCCTCAATCTCCTTGAGGGTGTAGAGCTTGCCGAGTTCCGTGGGCTGGGTGATGGAGATCACCTTGGGCTGGCTGGCATGCACGAATCCGATATGGCCGAGATACGGCGCGATCATGCCGGGAGTCAGCTTGCCGTCCTCGGACGGGATGGGCACGAGCTTGATGCCGCCGAAAGCCTCGGGCGCACCGCATTCGTCGTTGTTGATATGGGCCTGCGTGGCGCAGATGACCGAGTTGTAGGTCTGGGTCACGGTGCGTAGTCCGAGCACGTTGGCTGCGGTGCCGGTGGTCACGTAATGGATGCGTGCCTGCGAGCCGAAGAACTCCTTGAAGACTTCATCGGTGTGGATGGATATTTCATCGTCGCCATAGGACTTGAGGTGGCCGGTGTTGCATTTGACCACGGCCTCCATGATGGCCGGGTGTGCGCCGGAATTGTTGTCGCTTGCAAATGATTTCATATGGATTACTCCAGACCGAAAAAGGTTCGGGCGGTTTCGTTTTGCAGGATGTGAGCGGCCAGCTCCGCATATCCCGATGCCGTGGGATGCACGGTGTCACCGTCGATCAGCGACTGACGGTATACGGATGATTGCTGCATGGCGTCAACAGTGGGGATATAGGGGATATCAATCTGTTTGCACATGGCGGCCAACAGATCCGAGAGGAGCGTGATTTCTTCGGTCTTTTGCGGGTCGTTCACCGGGGTGGGGCCGATGAGCAGGACGTCGCCGGTTTCCTTTGCCCGGGTCAGAATGGTCAGGGCGGCGGCGAGTGACTGTTCGGTCTCTATGGCGTTCATGATGTCGGCCACGCCGAAACTGAAAACGAGCTTGGCAGGCTGGCCGTCCAGTCTGCGCAAGGCGGTTTCGGTCTGCCAGCGGTGCTGGATGAACTGGGTGGTGTCCTTGCGGATGCCGAGGTTGTATGTGGTGACGTCCTGTCCTGCCTTGTGCAGGGCGGCTGTGATATTTCCGGGCCAGCCGAGGCCGGATTCGTCGCCGTAGCCGAGAGTCAGGGAATCCCCGATGCAGCAGATGACCATGCGTTACTCCTTGATGCGTGCGTGTATTGATTCGACGTCGATGGCGAATGCCGCCGCTGCTTCGATCGCCTTTTCAATGAAGGGCATTTCCCTGCCCGCGAATTTGACGGTGATAATATTCAGGCCCGCGACTTTTTCCTCGCCTTCAAGGGCGCGCGGTGTGCCTTTTCCCATGATCGAGCGGAAGCGGTAGCCGAATGTGCAGGCGCTGTCGCCGTGCTTGGGTTCCATGTCCACTGCGGCGGAAAAGGCCACGGGCGCGCCGGTCATGAGTGCTTCATACTTGCGGCCTCTTTTGCCGGAATGAATGTAGATGATGCCGTCTTCTTCCGCGAAGTTCACAGGCACGCTGTACGGGCCGTCCTCATCGCAGAGAGCGAGCCACAGTACATCGGTTCCGGACAGAATGTCCTGAATCGTTTCCATCTTATCGGTGACGCCTTTTCGCATGTATTCCTCCGGTCTTTCAAAAACTGACAAACCGTTTATTAGTCTCCCATGGATCAGAAGACAACCGCCGGTCCTCGGATTTCCGTGATTATTCCGGTTTTCAACGAGACGACCATTATTAACGGCGTCGTGCGTCATGTTCGTGACGTGGCCGAGGGACCTGTGGAAATTGTCGTGGCCGACGGCGGGCCGGGTACAGGACGCTTGCCGTTGTTGCGGACCCGGCTGTCATACGGGTGGAAAGCCTGCCCGGACGGGGGATACAGATGAACGCGGGGGCGAAATGTGCCACGGGTGACATCCTGCTTTTCCTTCACGCCGATACCCTGCTGCCGCAGAATGCGTTTGCCGATATCCGGCGTGCCGTGAAGGGGGGCCGTGGGCGGAGCGTTCTCCCTGTCCATTGATTCTTCCAGACTGTCCCTTGGGATCGTGTCGTGGTTCGCCAATTGGCGTACCCGTCTGGAGCGTGTTCCCTACGGCGATCAGGCGCAGTTTCTTCTGGCCGAAACGTTTCGTGATCTTGGCGGGTTCGCAGATGTGCCGATCATGGAAGATGTGGAATTGTTTCAGAGAATTCGTTATCGGGGATTGCCCATATCCGTTTTGCGGCTACAGTGAATACTTCTCCGCGCCGTTGGAATCGTGAGGGAGTCCTGCGGCGCACCCTGAAGAATTGGTGGATGCGTGTTCGCTATGCGTTGGGCGCATCACCGCAGGAACTGGTCAGACATTATCGCCCAAGCGGTTCAGAGGACGTGGAATGAGCGACTGTATCCTGTATTTTGTGAAATACCCGCATCCCGGAGAGGTCAAGACGCGTCTTGCCGATGGTTGTTCGGCTGAACTTGCCGCGGAGTTCTATCGCGTGTTTGCCCGGAAGAAGCTTATCGAAATAGCCGTGACCCCGAAGGCGGATATGTTTGTCTGCTATTTCCCGGAGACAATGCGCCGTGAAACGGTTGAATGGCTCGGTGCTTCCCACAAGTATATTCACAGAAAGGGCCGATTTGGGACGCCGCATGGAAAACGCCTTTCGTGAGGTCTTTTTCATGGGTATGACCGGGTGGTGCTGGTGGGCAGCGATATCCCCGGTCTGACGCCGGATATTCTGCGTGCCGGACTGGATTCACTGAATGCCGGATCGGCGTGCATCGGTCCGGCAGGGGACGGCGGGTATTATCTTGTCGGATTTCACCGTCACAGCTTTGTGCCGGAGGTCTTTCACGACATGCAGTGGAGCCGGGAGGAAGTCGGGCAGCGGACGGTCAACCGTTTTGCTGCTCTGGATGTCGAATGTACACGTCTTGAACCGCTGGATGATATTGACACGATACGTGATCTTGAGGAAATGGTTGCGTTGGGAGAGAATGGCTCACTCAAGGGAGAAGTCCTTGAACTCGCCCAACGATTGACCAGGATGTAACAAAAACGGAACTGGAGGAATGTATGGGACTGCTTGATAAAGTGCTTGGGAACGCATCCGAAGTGAATGTAGAGGATATTCAAACCGAGTTTACGCCTATTCTTGCGGACGGCGAAAGCGTGATCATGGCCTATCAGGTGGTGCGCGATATGTTTGTGTTCACCAACCGGCGGCTGGTTCTGGTGGACAAGCAGGGGATGACCGGCAAAAAGGTCGATTATCATTCGCTGCCGTATAAATCCATCACCCACTTTGCCGTGGAAACGTCCGGCCATTTCGACATGGACGCGGAACTCAAGATCTGGGTGTCCGGCATGCGTGAACCCATGGTCAAGGAACTCAAGAAGGGAACCGATGTGGTCGGTGTCCAGAAGACGCTTGCCCAGTACGTATTGAAGTAACGCAATACGCCTGATCGAAACGTTCATCCCCGTCGAAGGTGCTGCAAAAAACTTTGGAGCTTCCTGTCGGCGGGGTTTTCTTTTTTAGAATTCCATGAGTCCCAGTGGATCGAGTTCGCTGACTTCCTTGCGAATGAACTTGGCGACGTCGAAGAACAGGTCCTTGCGGATTTCTACGAGCTGCCATGTGGTGCCGGTGCCGAAGGAGTTCCAGAGTTCGGTTTCGATGCCCTGCCGGATCTTGAATTCCACGGTGTCTACTTCGGGCTCGGAGCCTTCGAGGTGCGTCTGCATGAGCGGCACCAGACCGCAGGTGACGTGCTGGATGTCGATGATGTCGCCGGAAGTGTTTGTATTGGATGTTTCTGACATGATTATTTCCCTATGCAGAATGAGTCGAAGATTGAGTTGAGTACGTCGGCGGAGGTTATTTCGCCCGTGATGTCGGAGAGCGTGTTGCAGGCCGTTTCCAGCCGGACGCCGATCAGGTCGTACGGGATGCCCATTCGGACATCTTCTTCAAGCATGAGCAGTTCTTCGCCCGCCGAGTTCAGCACGGCCGCCTGTCTGGCATTGGGCGCGATTTCGTCCGGATCGGGCTGGCCTGCGCCGTGCAGTACCCGTTCGCGAATGCGATCACACAGTGCGTCGATGGCTGCGCCGTGTTTCGCTGAAATTTCCATGATCTCGAAGCCGAGGTCCGCAAGCGAGGTACCGTGGGCGGAATCGAATCCCGGCAGGTCGGATTTGTTGAGCACAGCCAATGTCTTGTCCGTGTCGAGGCTTTGTGCCGTGGACAGGGCGTCGTCGGTGAGCGGCCCGGTCGCGTCTGCCAGAAAGAGCACGAGGTCGGCCTGTTCCATGAGTTCGCGTCCCATCTCAAGGCCTGCCGCTTCAATGGCGTCGTCGGTCTTGCGGATGCCCGCGGTGTCGGTGAGCCTGATGTTCAATCCGTCCAGATTGATGGCTTCTTCCAGATAATCCCGCGTGGTCCCCGGCTGGTCCGTCACAATGGCCCGGTTGCGGCCGAGCAGGGCGTTCATCAGGCTGGATTTGCCCGCGTTGACGCGTCCTGCAATCACCACCAGCGCGCCTTCGCGCCATGCCCGTGTGCGGTCCACGGCAGAGAGCAGGGCATTTATTTCGCCGCGCACGTCTGCCGAGGTCCCGGCCAGTGTCTCGGGCGACAGGCATTCGATTTCGTCTTCGGGAAAGTCCACCGCTATGACAAGCTGGGTGCGGAGTTCTTCCAGACGCATTCTGAGTGCTGCAATCTTCTGTCCAAGCAGTCCTGACAGTTTGACCTGTGCCAGATGCATGGCGGCCTTGGTCGGTGCGTGGATCATTTCGGCAACGGCTTCGGCCTGCGTCAGGTCCATGCGTCCGTTCATGAACGCGCGGTAGGTGAATTCGCCGCGTTCGGCCAGACGTGCGCCGAGTCGCAGGATTTCTTCGAGGACCGCAGCCAGAATAGCCCGGCCGCCGTGGCAGTTGATCTCCACCACGTCTTCGCCGGTATATGAATTGGGTCCCGGCATGAAGGCGCACAGGACGTCGTCCAGTTCACGGCCCTGGCTGTCGAGGATGTGCCCGTAGTGTAGGCGGTACGGCTTGAAATCCGTGAATGACGGATTCGCTGCCCGAAATATTTTTGCGGCAATGGAACGGCAGTCGCTGCCGCTGATGCGGATGATGCCGACTCCACCGTCTCCGGGAGGGGTGGCAATGGCCGCGATGGTGTCTTTGGCGAGTTTGGGATCAAGCATGAGGGGAGTATTACCGGAGGTGGTTTTAAAAGGCAAAAGACAAATCAGGTTGTCGAGAAAGGCCCGATTGCGTCGTTGCTGCAAAAAGATCAAATCCTCGCGCACAGGAAGTACCCGTCGGCCTTGCTCTTTTTTTGCGCCTACCACTCGAACCTTTCTCGACAACCTGTCAGAGTGGAATTGGGCTATAAACAAACGGCCTGCCGCACATCGCGGCAGGCCGTATGACTTTTCGAATATATGGAATTCGCCGAAGGCGAGAAAAGGGATTCTTAAGGGTATAGCCCTTAAGCCGCCGGAGGCGACAAATCCGCAGGACAGCGGATTTGGACGTTGGCTTTTGCCAACGCCCCGAAGGGGTGAGCCACAGGACGTGGCGAATCAAATCATCCGTCAATCCCGCGCAGCGGCTTCCTCTTCATTCCTAAAGGTTGGCCAGCATCAGTTCGCCGAACTCCTGACAGCCGACCTGTGTGGCTCCGGGAATCTGTGCGGCGAGGTCCACGGTGACCTTTTTCTGTGTCAGCACCTTTTCAACGGCGGCGTGGATGAGCGCGGCGGCTTCTGTCCAGCGACGTGTTCAAGCAGCATGGCACCGGACAGGATCAGGGAGCCGGGGTTGGCCATGTCCTTTCCTGCGATGGTGGGCGCGGTGCCGTGGGTGGGCTCGAAAAAGGCGAGCTTGTCACCCATGTTGACGCCGGGAGCGAGACCGAGTCCGCCGACCTGTGCGGCGAGGGCATCGGAGATGTAGTCGCCATTGAGGTTGGTGGTGGCGAGAACCGAATACTGTTCGGGATACATGAGCGCGTTCTGGAACATGGCGTCGGCGATGCGGTCCTTGATGATGACACCGGAGCCTTCCTCGCCTTCGCGGACGACCTTGCCTGCGTATTCCTGCTCGGCCAGTTCATAGCCCCATGCACGGAAGCCGCCTTCGGTGTGCTTCATGATGTTGCCTTTGTGCACCAGAGTGACGGAAGGCTTGTTGTTCTCAACGGCGAAATCAAGGGCTCTTTTTACGAGACGTTTGGAGCTGCCGGAGTGATGGGCTTGATGCCCACGCCTGCGGTGATGTCCACGTTCGCGCCGAGTTCGTCAGCGAGAAATTCGATTAACTTCTTGGCTTCCGGGGTGCCGGACTGGTATTCAATACCGGCGTAGACGTCTTCGGTGTTCTCGCGGAAGACGGTCATGTCCACGAGGTCCGGACGCTTGACAGGCGATTCGATTCCCTTGAAATATTTGATGGGGCGAATGCAGGCGTAGAGGTCGAAGACCTGACGCATGGTGACGTTGAGGCTGCGGAAGCCTTTGCCAACCGGAGTCTGGAGCGGGCCTTTCATGGCGAGTTCAGCCCCGGCAAGGGCGTCCATGGTGGCTGCGGGCAGGTGCTCGCCGGTTTCCTCGAATGCCTTTTCTCCGGCAAGGAGTTCGACCCAGTCGAGTTTGTTGTCGTCGCCGTAAGCCTTCTGGATCGCGGCGTTGAGCACGGGGCGACCGGCTTTCCAGACTTCAGGTCCGATGCCGTCACCTTCGATGTAATATACTTTCTTGGTTGCCAATGGGTCCTCCTTTTGCGTTGTGTGCGGGTTCTCTCTCATAGGGGCTGTGCCCGGATTTGAAGGCGGACTATGACGTTTATTCGGTGGGATTGCAAGAGAGCCGTTCCGCCTGAATCAATAATTATGACGGATTGAACAGATATGGTTGCAAGTTTTGAAATGGTCAAGGCGCTGCTCGACGAGAGTCAGAGAGTCGTTGTTCTTACGGGAGCGGGAGTTTCCGCTGAAAGCGGTGTGCCGACGTTTCGGGGGATTGATGGTCTGTGGAAGACGCATCGGGCCGAAGATCTGGCGCGTCCCGATTCGTTCGCCCAGCACCCGGAGCTGGTGTGGGAGTTCTACAACTGGCGGCGGGAACAGGTGCAGAAATGTGAGCCGAACCCGGCGCATATCGCCTTGGCCGAGATGGAAAAGCATATTCCGAATTTTCTTCTGATTACGCAAAACGTAGACGGGCTGCATACTCGGGCCGGAAGTCATAAGGTCATGGAAATGCACGGCAGCCTGTGGCAGGTGAAATGTACGGTCTGTACCCATGCGCGTGAGGATTTCAGTGAACTGCCGGATCTGCCGGAATGCCCTGTGTGCGGTCATCTGCTGCGTCCCGGCGTTGTCTGGTTCGGCGAGTCGCTGGTTCCGGGAGTGCTTCGGCTCGCCATTGAGCAGGTCAGTCAGGCGGATGTCTTCGTCTCTGTGGGAACATCGAATCTGGTCCAGCCAGCGGCTTCATTCCATCAACTCGCCAAGGATCATGGGGCCGTGACCGTGGAAGTGAATCTGGAGCCGACTCCCAATACAGGGATGATGGACTTCGCGTTGCACGGAAAGGCCGGAGAAATACTGCCCGAACTGGTCACGGGACTCCTGAAATAGGAAATGCGGCGGTTGTTTCCATTGCTGATATCTTCGGAATCATTCCTGCGATCAGGAGCGTAATCCTTCAGGAATCAAAGCTGAATATCTTCACATGCGTTGACAATAAAAAATGCCGGGAGTATGCCCGAACAGTTTGCTTGGGAGCTCAATTCAGATTGGTTTTCATGCATGAAAACAGGCCGTGTATGCCTGCATTTTTTACAACATCGGCGATTTGGCCGACAGTGCTTCGGCACGAAAACATAAGGAGTTACGCATGGAAGAGTTCAACGATATTCTGGAAGAAATGGATTTTGATTTCTTCAGCACCGGCGAGCACGGTATGAGTGTCGAGGCCATGCGCCATGCCATTGGCAACGACCATTTCTTCTTTCTGGCGTCCGCACCAATGAAGAGGTTGCACACGTCTCCTTTCCTTTTGCCACACACATTCCGCTGGAAGAACTGCCGGAACGTCTGAATGAAGTGCCCAGGGACAAGTTCGTCGTGACCTTTTGCGCCGCCATTTTCCGCGGAGCCATTGCGTATGCCTACCTCCGCGCAAACGGGTATGATGAAGTGAAGGGATTGACCGCTCCGCTCGAAGGAATGGTCATGCCGTTCAAGCCCGGTCCGCTGGGACAGCTCAAGAAGTAGGTTCAATGCAGCGCCATTTATTGTGGTGTACTTGCAATTCGTGGAGCCGCCGATTCAATGTCGGCGGCTTTTTCATTGTCCTTGCCAATGACGTTCGCCGCCTGCTATTTCATTGAATGCAACAACAAGGAGATATTCATGTTTACGAAACGTTCATACACTGTTCTCACTTTGTCCTTCGCTCTGTTCTGTCTGCTTCTGTCTGCCGGATGCGGTGGAAAAACTGCGGCTCCGGAACCGGATGTGATTAAGCGGGACCTGATCGGCAAGGTGTGGGAGTGTGAATCCCTGTGCGGCCGTGAGATCGTCGGCGAAAACCCCATCACCCTTGAGTTCATGGAAGACGGTACTGTCAAGGGCAGCGGCGGCTGCAACACGTTTACAGGCCGGTATGTCGTTGCGGCTGCGGCGATCACGTTTTCCGAATTGGCGAGTACGCGAAAAGCCTGCGGACCGGGTGTTGACGAGCAGGAATACAGCTTCATGGGATTCATGCGGCGGGTAAAGGGTTTTCATCTGAGCAGCAGTGAGCTGGAGCTTATTGTTGAAGAAGCTCCCGAGCCGATGGTGTTCGGTACCGGCGGCGGTTTTCTCTGGTAGTTCCACAGGGAGGCTTTGATGTTTGAGCGCAGAACAATGAAGGCGTTGCTGGCGATGGTGCTGTGTCTGTCCATGCTGACAGCCTGTGCCGGAAAGAAAGCTGTTTCAGAAGATGCGGCCATGAGCGATGCGGATCTTCTTGCCCAGCTTGCAGGCAGGGCGTGGGTCGCCGAGTACATCGACGGATTGCCCGTGGTGGACATGAGTCATACGAGCATGGTTTTTTCCGCTGACGGCAAGGTCCGGGGAACCGGCGGCTGCAATTCCTACGGCGGCGGGTATACTCTGGAAGACGGCAGGATATCATTCACGCCGTTTGCCGCGACCATGCGTTCCTGCGTCCCGGCCCTGAACGATCAGGAAATGCGCTTTTTCCGTTTTCTGAACGGAAAGCTGATCGTGAAATTCAAGAACGGCCTGCTCTATCTGGTCTCAGAGGAAGGAAAACCATCCATTTTTTCTGAACTGGAATAGGATTGCCTCCGGCGGCACAAGAACCCTTGGACTCGCCCCGTCCTGGGGCTCGGACCTGCGGCCCGTTGCGGGGGACCGCACCGCCCAAATCTGCCATCCTGCAGATTGGTGTAAAGGGTTCTTGTGAATCTCCTAAACTTTTTTGTCGCGCCTTCGGCGAAACTTTCTGTTTACGGTCAGTGTGCCTATTTCCCTTTAAAAATTTGCGCCGACAGGCGCAGACGGGATTCTCAAGGCCCTCGGCCTTGAGCCGCCGGAGGCGAAATTACCTGATAATTCCGCCGTAGGCGGTTTCCACTTTTATCTTTCTATAATTCCGATTTGAGCCGCATGATGCGGTCGTATGATTGCGTGATTCTCTGCTTCGAGATCACGCCGTCATCCACGAGTTTGCGGATGATGGCGTGTGCTTTGGGGACGACGTCGGCGTCATAGTCGATGTTGTTGCCGAAGAGCAGGATGTCTGCTCCGGCCTGAATGGAGAGGCGGATGGCCTCGGCCTGTCCGTAGAAGCTGGTGATGGCCTTCATGGTCATGTCGTCGGTGATGACCACACCGTTGAATTCAAGGTCCTTTCGTAGCAGGCCTGTGATGATCCTTTTGGAGAGTGTGGCCGGATACTTCGGGTCGAGCTTCTCATTGAAGATATGGGCGGTCATGATGACTTTCGGTTCCCCCTTTTTTATGAGAAGGCGGTAGGGGATAAGCTCCTGTTCCGTCCATGTGTTGGTAACGTCCGTGAGCCCTTTGTGGCTGTCCGAGCCTGCGCTGCCGTGTCCGGGGAAATGCTTGAGACAGCCGATGACACCCTGTCGTTTCAGTTCGGTCAGGAAAATTTCGTCACATTGCGCCACCCGGTTTGGGTCAGCGGAAAAACTGCGCCCCATCTTCCGATGGCAGGACTTTCGGGATTGACGTTGACGTCTGCAAGAGGTGCGAAGTCGAGGTTGAATCCCAGTTTGTGCAACATGTATCCGATAGACATGGCCGCAAATTCTATATCTTTATCGCTTCCCGCACCGAGGACGGCGGCTGACGGTGTGCCCTTGAAACCATACTTCGGTTTGAGCCGCTGCACTTTGCCGCCTTCCTGATCAATGGCCGTGAGCAGGGGGATGTCGGCGTGCGCTTTGAGATCGGAGACAAGTTTCTTCACCTGCGCCGGATTTTTTATGTTCCGTTCGTAGCTGTGCGTCATTACATCGTAATCAAACAGTATGACGCCGCCGAGGTGGTGTTTTCGATATCGCGGATGATCGGGCTGTCGGCGGGTGCCTCGAATCCACGGAATCCGGCCATGAGCATCTGGCCGATCATGGTGTCGAGGTCGGCTGCCGCGGCCGTGCTGGGCAGGACAAGGGAAATGAGCATGAAAAGTGTCAGTATGATGCGGTGCATGATGGGTCTCCGTTTTTTGATCATCCGGAGCATAGGCAGGGGGAGGCATTCAGGCAAGGGGGAAATTGATTTGCCAAGCCTCGGATATGTCTTATCATGTCAGTCATGGATACCGAGACTTCACGGCCCGGATTTGCGGCGGGCACTGCGACCTATATGGACCGGACCTTGCTCCCGCCGTCCTTGGTGACGGGCGGCGTCTCTTGACCATGGATGCGGCAAGGACATGGGCCTTGGTGCTCGCTTCCCGGCATATCCCGCATAAGCTCCGGCGGCTGCGGCATGGCGAGGGCGGTGGATATTGTGTTCTGGTTCAGGGCTGGTTTGCTGAGCGTGCGGCTGAAGAAATCCGGTTGTATCTGAAAGAGAACGCACCGGGCAGTGGTTCGGTCTACCTGCCTGACCTTCGGCCGGTGGGCGGCATGGAGCCGACTGTCGGGGCCATGGGAGCGCTCGTCGTTTTTTTCTGGCTGTACAGCCGGACATACCCGGCGTTCGGCCTGTATCCGAAACTGTGGCTTGATCTCGGCAGCGCCCATGCCGGGAAAATCCTGTCCGGCGAATGGTGGCGCATTTTCACCGCCCTGACCCTGCATGGTGACGGGGCGCATGTCTTTTCCAATGCGCTGATCGGCGGCATATTCGTCTGGCTCGCTTCACGTCGTCTCGGGGCCGGATTGGCGTGGCTGCTGACCATTGTTGCGGGGGCTTCCGGCAATCTGCTGAACTCCATGGCGCTGGCTGCACCGCATAATGCCATCGGTTTTTCCACTGCTTCTTTTGGTGCGGCGGGGCTTCTCGCGGGCATTGCGCCTTTCGGGGTGGGCGGCGGCATCCATGGGCTGGGAGGAGGTTCGTTGGGGCGGCGTGTCTGGCGTTTTGTCGGTTCCGCGCTTGTTCCCATCGGGGCCGGATTGGGACTGCTCGCCATGCTCGGTGCGGGCGAGGACACCG
>LQAJ01000306.1_pt1 | contig 13217 bp, 14 predicted proteins | sample 1535811 | NCBI WGS metagenome assembly LQAJ01 (sample SAMN04331587, study PRJNA305678) | bioreactor metagenome | isolation source: bioreactor_6 inoculated with Wadden Sea sediment 2nd replicate of a... | place: Germany: Wadden Sea, Janssand Flat
AAATTGATCTGTCGTGGCGTGATCCAAAAAAAGAAAGGGCAATCATTTTATAGGGTTACGCCATTGGGCTGGAAATGGTTATGGGCCTCAATTTGCTCCAAGCACTATTTTAAAAACCCTGTAATTTCAGCTACTTTCAAAACTATGCCAACAAAATCCTCTACGCAACCATACATTCTGGAACAGGGTGTAAGCCTCATCAATCAGGGGTTAAGCCAGATCACACAAGGATTGGCGGTGAATATGTGACATCAAAAAAACGTAAATTTTTCTCACGTTTTTGAAAAACAAAGCATACCGCGCAAATTTTTCCGGTTTTCCCAGTACGCGGAGGCCCTCGAAATTAATTCCCTTGACCAGGTTCGGGCCCTTGATATCCAGCCTGGGGATGATTCTGATATTCACGATGGGGTTTCTTCCTTTTTATGCAACCGGTTATGGGCCATGACCGCTTCAGCCAGAAGCCAGTCCATTTCTGTATCTATGTCAATGGAATCCTGCTCATTCATTTCATATTTTATTACCCGTGAAAAAGGGGTGGCTGATTTGTTTTTCAGACTGTCCACATTGATGACATACACAGCGCCATTGTATTCATACACGGCGGGACAATCCTGTCGTCTGCTGAAGTTGCCGGACTTTGATGGCCTCAAATAGCCGGCTTTATCTTCTTCAAACAAGTTGAAATATGGGTTGGCTTTTGTTTTTTTTACTGACACAACCATGTCCAGATCCTGATGGTAAAGTTCAAGGGCTTCAGTGATATGTCTTGACGTTCTGAAAGGAGAGGTCGGCTGAAGAAGCACAATGCGGTCCAGCTTAATACCGGCCTTTTCATAAAAAGCCACCACATGCAGCATCACTTCATCGCTTCCCGCCGTGTCAGTTGCCAGGTGAGAAGGCCGTTTAAAAGGGAGCTCCAATCCATATTCACGCACCTTGGCCGCTATGGCATCATCATCTGTCGAAACACAGATGTCTTGAGGAGATACAATATCAATAGCTGCATCGAGTGTATAATAGATCAGCGGCCTTCCGCCAAGGGGTTTAATGTTTTTCCCCAGAATCCCCTTGGAACCGCCCCTTGCAGGTATAAGAAAAAGATCTTTCATAAAGCAGGTTCTTTGATCAAATTGCTGGACAAATCCAGGTCATAAAACTGTTTCTTGAGAATTTCTTTCAGAGGGATTACTGTAAGTATTTCAGCAATTTTTTGGGCAGTATTGGGTCGAAAATAAGGATTTTTTATGTTTTTGAGCGATTGCCTGAAATCTGCATCAAGGGCCTTACTGATTGCTGAAACAATATCCTGGGTCTCAGTTCCGCAATCGATCACACTTTGAACCCGCACCCGGCCCTTTTGTCTGTCACCGATATTGACGGTGGGAACACTGAAGCAAGGCACTTCAATGATTCCGCTGGAGCTGTTCCCAATCACAGCGGCCGCAAGACTGACGGCCGAAAGATACCGCAAATATCCCAAAGAAGGAATCGCCATGCAACGATCAAAATGCATGTCCACATAGGCATACATCATTTGATTTATTATTTTGCCATCTGTATCTGCGTTGGCCTGGGTGAAAATACATTTATGATCCTGAAATTGATCCAGTGCTGCCAGTAACTGGCCGAATTGCTCTCCGGCGGTTTCATTTTCCAGGGTAACCGGATGAAACGTAACCAGAAAAAAAGGGCGATCCAATTTAAAATCTATGGATGTTTCCAGTTCATGTCTTGTCATTAACTGGATTTTTTATATTTTCCACACCCAGCGCCCCCACATCAAATATCCGATCCGGGGCTTCCCCTAATTGAATGATTCTCTGCCGATATGTGTCACAGCAGGGGAAATGCAAATGCGCCATTTTGTGATGGAGTGACGGAACGCTTCGTCCATGGCTCCCACAGTGCTTTCACCGCCATGAATATGGGCAATGGGTATTCTGCAAACAGTGGCTGCTGAAGCACAGCAGAAAGATTCAAACCGATCGCCGAGAATGACCAGGATGTCCGGCTGAATCATTTCCAGGGCCTTACCATATCGGCTGATTGCCACGCCCATGGAATCGCAAATACCGCTCGGTGAATCATCGGACAGTTCGATATCAATGCAATGATCTAGTGCATACCCATCCGCTTGTATCTCATTGACCGTCATGCCCTGGTCAGCCACCAGATGTGTACCGCTGACCAACAACTGCAAAGATAATTTCGGGCTGTTGTCGATTTCTTTGATCAGATTCCGGAGAATACCATAATCTGCACGCGTAGATGTATACACACATATTTTACGCATCGATCAACTCGTCTTCGGCGAATGTACGGTTTGATTTTTGCCAAGCATTTCATACCACCGCATGGGGCTGATCCCGCTGCCCGGCCGCTTCACTGTCAGGTTTTCTTCTGTGAACACCTCACCGGCAGTAATCGGCCGGGCCGCGACAATACTTTTGCGGGCAACGGCCATGTTGGCTGTTTCGGAAGGGCTTGGCTTTTTTATGCCATGCCCCAGGGCGGTCTCTATGTTTCGAATACTTTGAATCATGGCAGATAATTCCGCCGGTTCCAATGAGGCCTTGTGATCCGGCCCGGGCAGGTTTCTGTCCAAAGTAAAATGTTTTTCAATCACCGTGGCCCCCATAGCCACTGCTGCAATAGGAACTTCGATTCCTATGGTATGGTCTGAATACCCGACTTGTATACCAGGAAAAGCATTCTTTATGGTTTGCATGGCATTCAGATTGACGTCCTCAAAGGGCGTCGGGTATTCAGTGTTGCAGTGCAGAACAGTAATTTTTTCAAGGCATGTGCCAGAATCGGTTAACACATTCAATGCGTCTTCTATTTCACCCAAGTCTGCCATTCCGCTGGATAAAATGACTTTTCTTCCCAGGGAACCCACCTTTTCCAAGTATGGTAGATTTGTCATTTCACCTGACGGAATTTTCCAAAACGGCATGTGCAGATTTGATAAAAATTCTATGCTTTTAAAATCAAATGGGGTTGATATAAAATCAATTTGTTGTTCTGAACATATTTTGCTCAATTCCTCGAATTGATTGAATGACAATTCAAGTTTTTTAACCATATCAAACTGATTTTCAAAGGGATTCTCAATATTTCTTTTCTGATAGGATGCGAGTGTAGCTTTTTTTGAAATACACGCTTCGGTTAAAAAGGTTTGAAATTTTATGGCATCCACTTTTGCGTGTTTTGCAGCATTGATCAGTTTTAAGGCTTGATCAAAGCTGCCGTTATGATTCACCCCTGCTTCAGCAATAATATATACGTGATCTTTCATTTTGAATTCTTACTACCCTTGTCGATAACAGTTTTTCCAGGAACGCCCATTACAACCGTCTTTTCAAAAACGCTCTTTGTCACCACCGCACCCCCCCGACAACCGAAAACTGTCCGATCCGAATTTTATTTCCAACAGACTTTCCCTGCAACACCGCTGCGTTGGTTCCGATATATGCCCCTTGTTCGATTAACACATTCCCGGAAATATTGGCACCAGGAGCTATGTTCACAAAATCCTGTATGATACAGTCATGCCCCACCGTGCAATTCAGGTTGAAAATTCCAAAATCGCCCCATTCAATGTTGTTGGTAAATCGGACTCCTGCAGTGATGATGTTTCCTTTTTTCATTTTGAGTCTTTCAAGTTGACCGTGTCCCATACTGGCGGCTGGATGAACAATATTGGGAAAAGGCAGATCCGGATATCTGTTGTAAATTTTCTGCCTGGTTGGGTTGTCCCCGGCCCCGATGACAAACACAAACCGCTGCTCTTTTAATTGGAAGATTTCTGTTTCATTTACCACCGGTTTTCCAAAATATCGGGTGGTCTCGGGGTCCAGATCAATATACACCAGTTCATCGGCAAAGGGATTCAAGATATCGGCCACTTCTCTTGAAAAGCCGGATGCGCCGAACACACCTGCCTTTACCGGCCCTTGAACGTCTGGAAAGAAGACAGATTCCCCATGACTCGCCCCCCCCCCCCGACCACACAGCGCTTACCGATCTCAATACATTCCCGGGCCATGGCGGTGCTGCCGAAAAACGTTCCTTCGCCAACCGTGCATCCGCCATTGATAACGGCATTGGTGGCAATGTGGCAATGATCCCGGATCTTCGCGTCATGTTCGATCAGTGCTTGGTGTTGACAATGCAGTTTTGCCGATGGCGGCACCGGCATTCACCAGGGCTTTGTGCATGACAATGGTGCCTTCTTCAACGGTGGCATGCTTTGACACATAAGCCAGCGGCGAAATAATGACCGGAAACGTGCCTCCAAGGGATTTGATTTTTTCAAAAAGGGCGATCCGCGTGTCCGGGGATTTGATTTGTCCCAGGGTAATCAGAAAATGTTTGTATTCTGCTGCCAGGTGCGGCAGATCATCATCGGTTCCGATCACAGGGTAACCCAGAATTTTCCGGTGCTGTTTTTCAGGCAGATCAATGATGCCGGCAATGGTAAACCGGTCTTCCTGCTCAATGACATCGATGCAGGATATGCAATGACCGCCGCCGCCCACAAGGATGATGTCCGGTTTCATGATCTCACACTGCTGGGAAGATTGACAATCCGGTCCTGGAGCCATCGGGCGTTTCGAGAGGGCCGCTGACACATGCGGCATACATGGCCAGATCCGGCATCAGTTTCCAGGCCGGCCGGGTCATGACACCGGCGGTGTTGGTAGCGTCAAGCAATGCATCCCGGGCGGCCCGGTCTGCCAGGGCAATGGTGCACAGCCAGTAGTTGCTTTGGGTGCCATGGGGTTCGGCCATGAACTGTCCCCAGTTCCGGGAGGCAAGGAATGCCTGATAGGCCCGGGCAATCTCATGCTTTTGTTTGAGGATGTCCGGGAGCCTTTCCAGCTGGGCGCAAGCCAGGGCCGCGTTCAGGTTCGGGAGCCGGTAATTGTATCCGATCTCATCATGGTCAAATTCCCAGGGGTGGGGCACTTTAGCCGTGGTGGTAAGGTGTTTGGCCCGGTCCGCCAGAGTGTCATCCTGGGTCAGAATGGCCCCGCCGCCACCGCAGGTGATGGTTTTGTTGCCGTTAAAGCTCAAAATCCCCAGATCACCGAACAGGCCGCAATGGGTTTGTTTGGACCAAGAGCCAATGGCTTCGGCTGCATCTTCCACCACAGGGATGGACCAGGCTTTGGCAATGGCAACAATTCTTTCGATCCGGCAGGGGTGGCCAAAGGTGTGCATGGGGACGATGGCGGCGATGCGGCGGCCGGTGGTTTTGTTGAAAACAGATTGAGGTTGAGAGTTCTTAGCCTTAGCCTTAAACACTGCATTTTCCTTGAGCCAAATTTCCAGCGCATCCGGGCTGAGGCCCATGGAGTCTTTGTCCACATCCACAAATACCGGGGCTGCGCCCAGGTGCGCAATGGCGTTTGCCGTGGCAGCGAAGGTCAGGGGCTGGGTGATGACTTCATCGGTGCTTTCCACCCCCACCAGCCTGAGTGCCACCTGGAGGGCGCAGGTGCCGTTGACCGTAGCCACTGCCCGGGCAGCGCCGGTAAAGGCGGCCAGGTCCTGTTCAAACCGGTTGACATATTCGCCCACGCTGGACACAAACGTGGAGTCAATGGCATCCATGACATAGTCTTTGTCCTTCTGTGAGAAGGTCGGGGCATGCAGGGGGATGAACTGGTCTGTGCCGTAGAGTTCTCTGATAAAATTTATCAGGTCGTTATACATTGTAGATGTCTATTTATACCGGGCAAGGTTCTCGGGCCGGGTGAACCAGGCTATGCATTGCTGCAGGCCCTGTTCCAGGGAATACTGCGGTGTGAATCCGGTCAGATCATGGATTTTGGTATTGTCGCAGCACAGGCGGAACACTTCGGAGTTTTCCGGGCGGATCCGGGCGTCGTCGGTGATGAAGGTCACATCCGAGTGCATCAGCTGCTTGATAAGGTTCAGGGTGTCGCCCACGGAAATCTCAACCCCTGAGCCGATATTGACCACCTCGCCTATGGTTTTGTCCGATTGGGCCAGGTCAATGAATCCCTGGCAGGTGTCCAGGACATAGTTGAAATCCCGGGTGGGTGACACATCCCCCAGCTGGATCTGTTTTTTGCCGGCAGCGATCTGGGTGATGATGGTGGGGATCACGGCCCTGGCGCTCTGGCGGGGGCCATAGGTGTTGAAGGGCCGGGCGATTGTCACGGGCAGGCCGAATGCCAGATGAAAGCTCAGCGCCATCTGATCGGCCCCAATCTTGCTGGCGGAATACGGCGACTGGGGCTGCAGCGGATGGGCTTCATCAATGGGCACGTATTGGGCCGTGCCGTACACTTCCGAAGTGGAGGTGTGGATCACGCGGCCGCACCTGTTTTCCCGGGCCGCCTGGCAGATATTGAGGGTGCCTTTGATGTTGGTGTCCACATACGAGTCCGGCGCCATATAGGAATAAGGGATGGCAATCAGGGCCGCCAGGTGAAAGATGACATCGATATCTTTGGTGATCTCTTTGCAGAAATGCGGATCCCGGACATCGCCGCATACCACCTCCAGGTTGTCCCGGTCCTTGATGACCTCCAGCCACCCCCAGTCGTTAAAGGAGTTGTACAGGCTCAGAGCCCGGACACGGCAGCCCATGTCCAAAAGGGTTTCGGTGAGGTGCGAGCCGATGAAGCCGTCTGCGCCGGTAACCAAAATTCGTTTGTCAGTCAGTTTCATTTCGGGGGTCAGGCCTGCGTTATTGTAGTTATTGGGGGGTTGGGTGTTGGGTGCTGGGTTTTGGGGTAAAATCTATAATAAATCTTCAAGAATTCGGTTTAATGTTCTGATTTGTTCAGCTGTGGGGTTAAGCTGGTTCGCCTTGGCGTATATGTGTAGAAGCCAGATATTCCTGGTTTCTGTTACAACATAATACAAAACCCTGAATCCGCCGCTTTTCCCTTTCTTTTGATCAATCGAACCGACACGGACTTTATACACATCACCGATAAAACCTTGCAATTTATCCCCTTCAAAAATTCCCTGCTCAAGTTTTTTTATAAGAGGTTCTAAATCTGTTTTAATTTGAGGATACTTTTTCTTGAGTTTTTTGAGATCCCGGGGAAAGAAAGCAAGGGGACGGATGATGTACATTAGAGGTTTTTCAAAACGTCTTGAATTGTGGGAATCGGTTTTCCCATTTTTAAATCTTTATGGGTCTGTCGAGCAGACTCAATAACCTTATCCCACATATTATCGTCTTCAACTTCAATGGTAACTGTCAGAAATTGATGTTCCTTGACATTGAATCTGTTTCGTAATGAAGGGGGAAGTTCCGTCCCTTTTATATTTTTGATTGTAGTCGGCATTGTGACCTTTTTCGAATTATCAGTTAAAAAACATCATACAATCCGAATTATAAGGCTTTTTACAAAAAAAAGCAAATTCCTTGCGCTCGAAACTCACACCGTCTATTCCCGGTGCTAAGGAGGGGTACGGACAACTCCTCCTGCTGGACTTTAACCAGCCAGAACTACAGCCGTTCACAGCATACGGTCAGGCCTGCGTTATTGTAGTTATTGGGAAGTTGGGTATTGGGTGTTAGAGTCTGCCGTCGGTGAGGAGTTTGTCCAGGATACCTTTGACATCGTAGATAATGGTGCCGGTCTGTTTGTGGGCGCTCAGGTCGATGGACAGGAACTGTTTGTGGGCCACGGCCAGGACGATGGCGCTGTAGCCGTTGTTTTCCGGGTATTGGGTCATGGTTTGGATGCCGTAATCGTGCATGACTTCGGACGGGGAGGCCCAGGGGTCGTGCACGTCCACGGTCATGCCGAAGTCGGTCAGTTCGTGGACAATGTCAATGGCGCGGGTGTTGCGGATGTCCGGGCAGTTTTCCTTGAACGTGATGCCCAGCATCAGGGCGGAGGCGCCTTTGACGGGAATGCCTTTTTTGATCATCAGTTTGACCACTTCCGAGGCCACGTACGCGCCCATGCTGTCGTTCATGCGGCGGCCGGCCAGGATGATTTCGGGGTGGTATCCCACTTCCTGGGCTTTTTGGGCCAGGTAATAGGGGTCCACGCCGATGCAGTGGCCGCCCACGAGTCCCGGCTTGAACGGCAGGAAATTCCATTTGGTGCCGGCGGCTTCGAGCACGGCATGGGTGTCGATGTGCATGCGGTTGAAGATTTTGGCCAGCTCGTTGACAAAGGCGATGTTGATGTCTCGCTGGGAGTTCTCGATGACCTTGGCGGCTTCCGCCACCTTGATGCAGGGGGCCAGGTGGGTGCCGGCCGTGATGACTGAGCGGTACAGGGCATCAACTTTTTGGCCGATTTCCGGAGTGGAGCCGGACGTAACTTTTTTGATGTGCTCCACGGTGTGTTCTTTGTCGCCCGGGTTGATGCGTTCCGGGGAATAACCGGCAAAAAAATCAATGTTGAATGTCAGGCCGGAGGTTTTTTCCACCACCGGGATGCAGTCTTCTTCCGTGGCACCGGGGTAGACCGTGCTTTCATAGATAATGATATCCCCTTTGGAGATCACTTTGCCCACGGTCTCCGAGCCCGGATCAGGGGCGTCAGGTCCGGGCGGTTGTTTTTGTCGATGGGGGTGGGGACGGTGATGATGTAGACGGTACAGTGTTTGATGTCATCCAGGTCGGTGGTGCAGAACAGGCCGGGTTCGGGCGGGTCCTGGGGGGTTGGGGCCTGGTTGATCAGGACCTGCTGCAGGATCTCATCTTCCACTTCCAGGGTAGCGTCGTGGCCGTTCATCAGTTCGGTAACGCGGGTCTGGTTGATGTCGTATCCGATCACGGGGTAGCGGGTGGCAAAGAGCCGGGCCAGGGGGAGGCCGACGTAGCCGAGGCCGATAATGGCAAGTTTCGTCATATGGGTATCAGGGGTTGGGGGTTAAGGGGTGGATATAGCTCCGCTCTGTCGGTTACAGGAAGGAGGGGCTGCAGCCGAAAAGCAGGGATGGTGCTGGGGTGTTGGTATACAATAAACATAAGCGGGTGTAAATAAAACCCGGGGTCAGGCTTGCTTTATTGTAGTTATTGCCATAGATGTATTGAATAAGGGTGCAATAACTACAATAAAGCAAGCCTGACCCCTGATCGTTGGCCGAAGCAGACCCCTAACCGCTGGGGAGGCAGACGGTGAAGTGGGTGCCGCGGCCGGGTTCGGAGGTGACGTGGATGGTGCCGTGGTGGGACTCCACAATGCTTTTGACGATGGCAAGGCCCAGGCCCGTTCCGTTGATGAACCGGGTGTGTTCGTTTTTGACCCGGTAGAACCGGTCAAATATGTGCTCGATTTCGTCTTCGGCAATGCCTAAGCCCGTGTCCGCCACATGGAGGTTGACGCAGTCATCGGTCTGATCGGCCCATACCTCGATTTTTCCGTTGGACGTGGTGTACCGGATAGCGTTGGAGATCAGGTTGGACAGGACCTCTTCAATATTGGTGCGGTTGGCAATGACCGTGAGGTTTTCCGGCACGGGTTTGCGGATCAGGCGCAGGGATTTTGCATCGGCCTTTTCCCGGAAGAACCGGACCTGGTCTTTGATCAAAGGGCATAAATCCACGGTTTCTCTGTCCTGGTTGATAAGTCCGGATTCGATCTTGGACAGATCCAAAAGTTCCGAGGCCAGCTGGGCCAGGGAGGTTATTTTGTCAGCACTGCGCTGGAGCATCTCGGTCTGCTTGTCTGTGAGATCCCCTGCCAGGCCGTCCAGGATCACCTTAAGCTGCATGAGAATGGAGTTTAAGGGACTTTTGATCTCATGGGCCACCATGGACACGAAATCGGATTTGAGCTGGTCCATTTTTTTCAGGGCGGTGATGTCATGGAACACGGTCACAGCGCCCAGGTTGCGGTCCAGGCGGTCCCGGAACGGAAAACAGCGGATCCCGATGATTTTTTCCTCTTTCCCGTCTTCCGGGATCACGGCGAGTTCATCCGTGAGTTCGGAAAAATGGCCGGATGTCTGGGCCAGGGCCTGGTCAATCATCTCCAGAATCCGGGGGTCCTGGACGATCTCGTCCACCTGCCGGCCGATGGCGGATCGGGTTTTGGAGCCGATCATGTTCAGAAACGCGGGATTGGCCAGGACAATGGCTTTCTGGTGATCCGTGGTGAGCACCCCTTCCTTGAGGGTGTTGACCATAACGCGCATCCGGGTTTTTTCGCTGGCAATGTCCTGGAGGGTGCGGATGAACTCGATGGCCTTGGAGATCACCATCCGCAGTTCCTGAGGGGAAAACGGCTTGGACAGAAAATCAAACGCCCCTTTTTTCATGGTTTCAATGGAGTGCTCAAGCGTTGCGTATCCGGTGATCACGATGATGACTGTGTCCGGGTGCCGGGCCTTGATCCCGATGAGCACGTCCATGCCGGACATGCCCGGCATCATCAGGTCTAAGAGCACGATGTCGAAATGGGTATCTTCGATCATTTTCAGGCCTTTAATGCCGTTGTCGGCCAGGGCCACTTCGCAGCCTTCCTGGGTCAACAGCCGGTGGCAGGCTTTCTGAATCCGGTCTTCATCATCCACCACCAGGACTTTGGGCTTAAACGAAAATGCATCCGCCACCTTTTTCATATCCGCATCCGGGTTGTCCTGGGTGTCACTCAATGGGGTTTGTGAATCTGTATTCGACATTATATGGTTGGTTCCTGTTGTTCTCTTTCTTACATTTTAATAGTTCAACTCATGCCGATCCCAAAGGATTGCATAAATGAGGGCCGTCTTCACTGGGCACATACATGGGAAATTCCATGATGAACGTGGTGCCCTTGGTCCCGGTTTCCTTGACTGATATACGGCCGCCGTGTTCCTCGATAATGCCGTAGACAATGCTCAGCCCCAGGCCCGTGCTTTTGCCCACTTCCTTGGTGGTGAAAACGGGTCGAAAATTTTGGACAGGTTTTCCCTGGGAATGCCGCAGCCCGTGTCCTTGACCTCTAAAAACACCTTTTTATTGGGTTTGTCCCGAAAGGTGTACAAGGTGATTTTTCCGGTGCCGTCCATGGCGTCGGCCGCGTTCATGATCAGGTTGATGATCACCTGGTTGAGTTTGCTGACATCCGCATGGATCAGCATCATCTCCTCGGCCAGGATCCGGCGGATCTGGATGTTACGGAACTTTTTCTGGTCTCTCATGAGCTTGAGGCTCTGCTCCACGATCTCGTTGATCTGCACAATCCGTTTGTTGGAATCTGTGCTCCGGCTGTAGACCAAAAGGCTTTTAACAATATTTTTGCACCGGTTGGCATCTTCCACGATATAGGAAAGATCATCCTTGGCATCCTCATCCAGGTCGGGCCGCTCCTGCAGCAGGCTGGCGTAGAACAGAATTCCGGTCAGGGGATTGTTGATCTCATGAGCCACGCCGGCGGCCAGCTGTCCCAGGGACGCCATTTTCTCGGACTGGGCCAGCTGTTTCTGGGCCTGTTTGAGTTCCTGCTCCACCTTGTTCTTGTCTTTGAGATCGTTGTAAATGGCCATGGTGGCGGATTCGTTCCCGTGCTCGTCATAGATGATGGCCGCTGACATCTCGACCTCTACTTCTTCGCCTTTGGAATTGACAATGGTGGTTCTGGGAATGATGAGCTTGCCTTTGCCCCCGATTTTTTCATCCCGGAGCATGCGCATGATCTCTTTGGCCCTGCCCGGCGGGTACAGCTGTTCTGTATGGGTGATGGTCCCTTCCCCGCCGTTGTACGCGCCGAACAGTTCTTTGGCCACGGAATTCATCAGTTCGATGCGGCCGGACCTGTCGGCGGCCACAATGGCGCTGGCAGAGGCGTAAATGACCCGGGTGATGAACTCTTTTACCCCGATAAGCTGGTTTTCCAGGGATTTGGTCCGGGTAATGTCCCTTATGCTGGACAGCACATACCCCACCTCCCCGTGATCGTCGAAAATCGGGGAAAACACCCGTTCCTCCCATTTGTACTGCCGCTTCAGGGTGTAGGTATGGGCTTCCTTGTTGGCGATCACCCGGGAAATGGGACAGTCTTCTGATTTACACGGCGTGTTTTTATACAAAAACGAATGATAGCATTTCCTGCCCAGGATATCTTCCGGGGTCAGATGGTAAGCGTCATAAAATTTTCTATTGGCCCCGACCACACTTTTTTCCAGGTCAATGATCACGGACGGATATGACAGGGAGTCAAAAATACGCACCCGCCAGAAAAATCTTCCGGATTCAAATTCTCTATCATTTTTGTGTGGGGTCAGGCCTGCGTTATTGTAGTTATTTGATCCCGGATACCTGCCATTTTTTCCTGCAGATCGGTATTTTTTTCAACACGGGTGCGGAGGGCTTTCACCTGTCTACTCAATCCCGGCATGTCCCGGTTAAAATACCGGGCAAAATCAGACACCAGATACCCGCAATGATCCACGCCGATGAGGGTGGCCATGGCTCTGGCCTGGGCTGGCTGCCGGGCACGGCTCGCACTGGTCAATTCCCAGGCCGGGATCTGAAAAACACCGGCAGCCACCGCCACCAGCGCCTCGATTCCGATATGCGCCTGAACCGATTCATTTTTCCGGCCGAGGGTTGCCTGAATGAAATCATCATTGCCGAGGATCCGCCCTTCTGTGCGGCTGCCGCGGCGAAGCTTCTCCAGGAGTTTCTCGCCGGTTGTCCTCCCCATGTAATATAGATACACTGCGCGTGCATCCGGTTCGGTTACACCGAACTGCCTGAGTCCATAGTCGATACACAACCAGTCCGGCGGGCGGATTTCACCGGCATACGCAGCATGGCTGCTCCGGGGGTATGCCAGGGGGTCAGTGACCAGGCCGGCCCGCACCGGATTCAGATGGATGTAGCGGATCAGCTCCTTGAGATAGACATCCTTGTCCACAAGTATGGCCTTGTACCGTCCCTGGAACACGTGCCCTGCCCGGTCATGCCGCTTGTTGAACCACCAGGTGTACCGCTGTGAAATATTCTGCATCAGCTTTGACAGCGGCTCTTCCCGGACCTGCAGCGCCATGTGCACATGATTTTCCATCCAGCAGTACGCGTGAAGCCGGATCGCATACTGATCCAGCCCCTCAGCAACAATGTCTTCAAAATATCTGCATTCCGCATCATGATGAAACACTGTCTGCCGGGCGTTTCCCCGGAGCATGACATGGTACACTGCTCCGGGATAATGGATGCGTGGCTTTCTCAATTTTGTCAGTTTCGGGGTCGGGGTCAGGCCTGCGTTATTGAGACC
>LQAJ01000307.1_pt1 | contig 13156 bp, 18 predicted proteins | sample 1535811 | NCBI WGS metagenome assembly LQAJ01 (sample SAMN04331587, study PRJNA305678) | bioreactor metagenome | isolation source: bioreactor_6 inoculated with Wadden Sea sediment 2nd replicate of a... | place: Germany: Wadden Sea, Janssand Flat
TTTCTGGCTTTTCTGGGTGGTGGCGCTTCTGGTCTTCGGTGAAGAGGCCATGCTGGCCGGGGTCGGGACTTTGCTGATTGTCCCCGGATGTTTTCTTGCCGATTGGGCCACGCAGCGGCTGGTGACGTTTGCGGTTGATTTGGCTGCTCCCCGGCCTGTGGAATCAGACGAGGACGAGCCAGAAGGCAGCGACACCGGCGAACCCGTCATATCCAAATTTCAGCGATTCCTGTCTTCGGGGTTCCGCATTCTGATTTTTGCTGCATCAACGGGTATTCTGCTGCGGATATGGGGGCTTGATATTCCTGTCGGCAGAGCCACGATCGGCGCGGGGATCGATATTCTGCTGACATTGGTGCTGGCGTATATCTTCTGGGTGTTCATTTCCAATTATATCGAAAGGAAGCTGAGGGAGAATCAGCCGGATGGGCCGGATGATTCCGGTGAAGGAGGCGGTGGTCCGGGTGGCGACCGGCTTTCCACTTTGCTTCATCTGGTCAAGAAGTTCATTTTTGCGGGGATCACCGTGATAACGGTCCTGATAGTGCTCTCATCCCTTGGGGTGGATATCGGCCCGCTCATCGCCGGTGCCAGTGTGTTCGGTATCGCCATCGGCTTTGGAGCCCAGACACTCGTCAAGGACATCATTTCCGGAATTTTCTTTCTTATGGATGATGCCTTCCGTGTGGGGGACTATATCGAGGTCGGCAAGGCCATGGGCACAGTCGAGGAGATTTCGGTCCGGTCATTCAAGCTGCGTCACCATCTCGGATGCTGTATACCATCCCGTTCGGCTCCATAAAGGACGTCAAGAACATGTCCCGTGACTGGTCGATCATGAAGCTCAAGTACCTTGTGCCGTTTGATACGGATATTCAGCAGGTCAAGAAAATCATCAAGTCCATCAACAAGGAAATCCGGGCTATCCCCGAACTGGATGAGATGATGCTTTCGGACATCAAGAGTCAGGGCGTCAAGGCCATGGAAGAATACGGCATGCGTATGCGTGTGAAGTTCATGACCAAACCGGGCGGGCAGTTTACCTCTGCGTAAGCTCGTTCTCGCCAAGATGCGCAAGAAGTTCGAAGAGGCGGGAATCGAGTTCGCCAAACCGCGTGTTTCGGTCCATGTGCCGGGTGAGCAGGATTTCACGGAACAGGAAGCGCAGGCGGCAGCTGCCGCGAGCAGCCTCGTGGACAAAACGGGCAAGGGGCATGGGGACTGAAAAAGGGAAATAGTATTCATTTTGTTGACCCATTGTGTGCCCCGGTATATCGAGCGCCATGCCATACACACTTTCATTTGAGGACAGGGACGGTTGGCTCCACGCGTCAACCAGTGGCTCTGTTCGTAATTGTTTCGAATTGTTTGAAAAAGCGCATTCCATTGTGAGTGCCGCCATGAGCCGGAATATATCTCGCGTACTTGTTGACGACCGGGTTGTTTCCATGCAGATCGACGCGCATGATGCCAGCCTGTTGGCCGACAGCATGGAGGACGCCGGTCTACAGGCGAGAGGGCTTCGCATAGCATGTATTCATGCCCCGGAGTACAGTACTGTTTACAGGCTGTTTGAAACCGGCCATCAAAGCCGCTCCCTGAATTTTCGCGTTTTCTCCGACAAAGCCGCTGCCCTTGAATGGGTGCTCGCTGATTGACGGTCCCGCCGTTTCCGATAGATCGGTTCCCCTCTTGTTCCCTGCGCCGGTTCGGGTTACGGTCTCCAAGTCGTTTTCAACCTTTACCTGAACCGGGAGCCGCCCTTGAGCGCCAAGGATAATCTGCACGCATTTTTTTACCCCGAGACCGTGGCCGTCATCGGCGCATCCGCTTCCCCCGGCAAGGTGGGACATACCATTGTCAGAAACATGCTCGATGCCGGATTCAAGGGGAAAATCTTCCCTGTGAATCCCAAGGCGAGCGAGATCGAAGGGCTGACCGTGGTCAATGACATTGCCGACCTGCCGCGAGGTCTTGACCTTGGCGTTATTTCCGTGCCGCAGCAGTTCGTGGTCCCGTCCCTTGAAGCTCTTGCCGAAATCGGCACCAAACAGCCATCATTATCACTGCCGGTTTCAAGGAAGTCGGCAAGGACGGGTATCATCTGGAGCAGAAGATTCGTGAAATCTGCGAAAAGAACGATATCGCACTGCTCGGTCCCAATTGTCTCGGCATGATGAACACCAGCGCCGGTGTGAATGCCTCTTTTGCGGCAGGACAACCCGGTTCCGGTTCCATTGCGTTCTTTTCCCAGTCCGGCGCGCTCTGTGTTGCCATTCTCGACTGGGCGCTCGGTGAAAACGTCGGTTTTCCAAGTTCATCAGCCTCGGTAACAAGGCCGTTCTCGATGAAGCGGATATGCTTCGTTATCTCAACAAGGATGATGCCACCAAGGTCATTCTCGGCTACATTGAAAATGTCGAACACGGTGAAGCGTTTCTCCGCGAGGCCCGGAAAACCAGCCTGAACAAGCCGGTCATTATGATTAAATCAGGTACCACCGCTGCCGGTGCCAAGGCCGCTTCTTCCCACACCGGGGCCATCGCCGGGTCGGACCAGAGTTATTCCGCAGCCTTTCGCCAGTCCGGGGTCATCCGCGTGGACGATGTGGCGTCACTTTTCAATCTTGCTCAGGCTTTTTCCACCCAGCCGCTGCCCAAAGGACCGAACCTTGCGGTCGTCACCAACTCCGGCGGACCGGGGATTCTCACCGCTGATACGGCAGACCGTTCCAGTCTGACCATGGCGGCACTTTCCTCTAAGACCATTCAGAAGCTTCAGGAATTTCTGCCCAGCTATGCGGCCTTCTACAATCCGGTGGACATCATCGGTGATGCGAATGCTGAGCGTTATCGGAAAACCCTTGCCGTGGTCGCCGAGGACCCTATGGTCCATTCCATTCTCGTCATGCTGACGCCTACTGCCGCCGTGGAGATCGAAGAGACTGCCGAAGCCGTCATTCGTACCGCGCAGAAGTGCGGCAAGCCTGTTTTTGCCTGTTTCATGGGCAAAACGCGTGTCAGAAAGGCGCGCACCATGCTTATGGAAGCGGGAATTCCATGTTATTCATTTCCTGAACCCGCCGTGCGTTCCATCGAGACCATGTACAAGTATTATCTCTGGAAAACAGGCCGGAGCAGCAGTATGCCGAGGTGCAGGGCGACCGAGAGCGTGCGCTCAAGGTTATTCGTGAGCACGAACGTCGCAGCGAACCGGAAATCGTTGAATTCGAAGCGCAGGAGATACTCAAGGCCTATGGCCTTCCCACGCCCAAAACGGTTCTGGCCCGTTCCAGTGACGAGGCCGTGGCAGCCGCCGAGGAATGGGCTATCCCGTCGTGCTCAAGATCGCTTCGCCGGATATCTCGCACAAGTCCGATGTCGGCGGTGTCAAGGTGGATCTGCGTAACGCACGTGAAGTCATGGCCTCGTTCAAGGACATCACTGCCCGTGCCCAGCGCATGCGCCGGGATGCGTACATCGCAGGTTGTCTCGTTCAGGAGATGGCCCCTCCCGGAGTCAAGGAAGTCATTATCGGGTTCAAGCGGGATGAGCAGTTCGGGCCGATGCTCATGTTCGGACTCGGTGGAATTTACGTTGAGATAATGAAGGACATTTCCTTCAAGCTCGCGCCTCTTTCCCGACAGAATGCCTTTGAAATCGTCCGCGAGATCAAATCCTACATGCTGCTCAAGGGACTCAAAGGAGAGTTGCCCATCAATTTCTCCGCCCTCGAAGATATCATTTTGACCATGTCGCAGCTCGCCCTCGATCTCCCGCAGGTCTGGGAGGCCGAGTTCAACCCCGTGCTGGTCAATCACGAGCGAGCCATCGTGGCTGATGTTAGAATGACTTTGTTGTTGAAGTAGAGGGGATGCCGCTTCGCGGCGTTGTCGGGTGACTTCGTCTCCGGCGGTCAGAGGGCTATACCCTCTGGACTCCCTTTCTCGCCTTCGGCGAACATGTAAATAAAAAAACGCGCATGCTTATAAGCATGCGCCGTTTTTTTATTATAGTTAATTTCGCCGAAGGCGACCTGGGATTCTTAAGCCTTCGGCCTTAAGCCGTCGGAGACATACTCATCCGACAACGCCGCAAAGCGGCATCCCCTTTTCTTCTAGTCTTTTTTCGGCTTGTAGGGCTTCTTGAAGGGCCGCTTGCCGTATCGGGGACCGCCTGGTTTTTTGTAATCGCGGCGATAGGGTTTCTTTTGGAATTCGCCTCGGGTGACGAGCGGGCGGCCATCGCGGCTGTTGACGCGGTCGATGACGAGCTTTGCTTCGGCACCGGGCACAGTGAATGTGGTGCGGTTACCCTGAAGGCGGACGTGCTGGATGGACCATGCCTTGATTTTGGCGGTCTTGGAGATGAAGTCCACGAATTTCTTGGGTGTCATGCCGTGGGCGCGGCCAAGGGCACAGACGAGATCGGCACGGCCCCGGTTGGAGGGGCTGATGACGTCGATTTCGCGATAGCTTGATTCGACAAGCTCGTCGCCAAAGGAATGGCGGAGCAGGGCGGCGACAACTTCAGCGGGCTCTTTTTCTTCCATGAGGTTCTTGGCCATTTCCAGGTAGGAACTGTGGGAGTCGCCTTCGAGAATTTCCTCAAGCAGTGAAACCATCCGGGTTTTCTTGGAGTAGATGACGTCCTGAATACGCGGCAGCTTTTCCTTGGTAATCTCGATGCCGGAGCTCTTGGAAATGTACATGAGCTTGCGGAATTCACCGGGGGCGATGAGGGTGATGGCAACACCTTTCTTGCCTGCGCGGCCGGTACGGCCGGTGCGGTGAACAAAGGTCTGCGGGTCCTGCGGGATGGCGAAGTTGACCACATGGGTGAGATCCGGGACATCAATGCCGCGTGCGGCCACGTCGGTTGCGACGAGGATGGTTGCCCGACGTTTCTTGAAGCGGCGCAGGATGTCTTCGCGGCGGGATTGCGAAAGATCGCCGTGAATGGGTTCTGCGGGATAACCGCGCTCGTTGAGACGTTCGGCCACGCGGTCGGCGTCGGCACGGGTGCGGGTGAATACAAGACCGTAGAATTCCGACTGGGCGTCAATGACGCGGCAGAGCGCTTCGAAACGGTCGGAGTCGGCCATTTCGTGGAATATCTGCTTGGTAAGGGGGATGTCGCTTTTTTCGGATTTGACGGCGATGGTCTCGAAATCTCCCATGAACTCCTTGGCGATGCCCATGACTTCGCGGGGCATGGTAGCGGAGAAGAGGAGGGTGCGGCGATCCGTGTTGGCGGATTTGAGGATTTCGCGAACGTCATCGACAAAACCCATGTTGCACATTTCGTCGGCTTCATCGAGAACGAAGAAGTCGAGGGAGTCGAGCCGCAGGGTGCCGCGTTTGAGGTGGTCCATGATGCGACCGGGGTACCGACCACAACGTCCACGCCGCGTTTGAGCGCCTTGAACTGCATGTGGATGGCCTGTCCGCCGTAAACAGGCAGGATGCGAATCCGTTTTTGCCCCTGAGGGAATTGAGTTCATCCGCCACCTGAATGGCGAGCTCGCGCGTGGGGGCAAGGATAAGCGCCTGTACGTGGCGTGCTTGTTCGTCTGCTGCATCAATGATGGGCAGGCCGAAAGCTGCGGTTTTTCCGGTACCGGTCTGGGCTTGGCCGACCACGTCGGTTTCACCTGTGAGCAGCAGCGGAATGGTGCGTTCCTGGATGGGTGTGGGAGCGGTGAATCCTTTGGATTCCAGGGCCGCAAGAGTTTCCTCGGACAGGCCGAGTTCTTTGAATGTCGTCATGATGTCCTTCTCAGGCTGTTGAATTTCCCCGTACAAATTACTTCCATGCTACACCCGCTTTCCATGAGGATACTATTATACTCGGAAGCGGAATACGTTGTGCGCTGTTGTCAGCGCGCATTTCGAACAGCCTGGGGGATTATATCAGCCGTCATTGTTGTGAAATCCGCCTTGAGGACGGATGTGAAAAGCGAAAAAAACAACGCGATCAATCCCACACGCGAGAAATCGCGAGCGGCATTGATCGTGCGTCGTGTCGCAAAGCCCGGATCGTTTGACCCGAGAACCGAAAGCTTAGCGGGGGCGGAAGGTGATGCGACCGCGAGTCAGATCGTAAGGCGAGAGTTCAACGGTTACAGTATCACCGGGCATGACGCGGATGCGGAACTTGCGCATCTTGCCGGAAATGTGTGCGAGCACGGAGTGCCCGTTTTCAAGTTCCACGCGGAACATGGCGTTGGGCAGGGCTTCCTCGACGGTGCCCTGAACAGTGATTCCTTCTTCTTTAGCCATATACTGGCTTCCTCCTAATATTGTTGAGACGGGAAAAGCCCGCCCTCTCGGGCGGGCTTGAATTGCCTTATTCGGCGAGCGTTGGAACTACCAGCGCGGACGCTCGGGGCGGGGGCGGGCTTCGTTGACCTTCAGGTTGCGGCCACCAAAGTCGCTGCCGTCCAGATTCTCGATGGCTTCGAGAGCGCCCTGATCTTCCATTTCCACAAAACCGAAGCCTCGGGGGCGGTTGGTTTCGCGGTCGTTGATCAGTTTGACGGAGTAAACTTCACCGTAGCTTTCAAATGCTGCGCGTACATCCTCTTCCGTGGAACTCCAGGGCAGATTGCCCACATAAATGTTCTTGGCCATTTCGAAAAAATCTCCAAAAAAGTAAAGAAATAAAAATAGTTGGCGAGTTGTCGCCCGGTGTAACAAAGAGGAGATGACAAGATGCGCGCGAGCTTCTTACGTACTACTATTTGCTCACCAATCGTCAGCGCTCACCGTAGGTTACGGTTTGGTCCCCATGGACTCCGCCGACTACTGTAGTAGATGGCCTTACGCGTGGAGGGCCAGTCCGTCAAGGAAAAATGAGAAACTGCGGGATATTCCGCCTAGGTGGAAAACTCCATTTCACTGAAAATTTTGTCCGGATCATACAGGCCGGGATGGTCGGCGGCCACCTTTTCCATGGTGTCGAAATAGGCGTCCCACCCGATGACTTCTGCCACTTTCTTTTTGTCCACGAAGATTTTGAACACCGTTCCCCTTGGACATTTGGTGAGGTTGAGTTCCAGTACGCCTGCCGGGACCATTTCCAGCCAGACGGCTGACCAGGCAGTGCGATCTCCTTCAGTTTTTTTGAATTTCTCGAAAAACGCTTCGAAAATCCGTTCGATATCCTGCCTCTCCATCGGTTTCCTCGCTGTTTGCGGTTTTCATGATTATGCCTCATCCGGGCGGCAAGGCCAAGGTGAATGACCGTATTGCTTCGTTCGTGTATTTGGGATAGAAAAAGTCCTGAAATAATGCGTATTCATGCAAGGAGAATCATATGTCCCCCGTTGTCGTCTGGCGCATGCCTCCGCGTGTTCGCGGTGTAAACATAATCACGGCCGGAATAGACGCTTTCTGCCGGACCAACGGTTTTTCGACGGAGGATTCCCGGCGGATGCAGGTCTGCGTTGAGGGCGTGTTCAGTTACTGTGTGCATAATATCAGGGGGGCGGAGCAGCGTAACGAGATCGTCGTGAGCCTGAGCTGGAAAGAGCATGATCTCGTTGTGGTCATTGAGCATTGTGGACCCGGTGGTGAATGGGACGCGGCGCTGGCTCTGGATGCGAGTATCAAGCGAAAGAGTTTTGACGCCATGGGACTGTTCATCGCACGCGAGTTGCTTGAATCGCTAACGCATCAGAGATATTACGACATTCCAAGCGGATCTACCCAGAATATCTACACGTTGACCTACCGGATGGAGTGGAAGAAGAGTTGACCAGTCAATCCGCAAGGGTGGCTTGATTCCTCGACGGTGGTCGTATAGTGTTTCGCCAAACTACCGTTGGGGAGAGCGTGTGGAAGACGACTATGAAGTCATGGGAGTTTACTCCCATAGTGTCAAATACGAATACAAGCTGGGCGAGCGCGGTTCGCGTTATCGGCACGGTACTTTCTGGTTTGTGCGTAAACGCGAAGAGGATGTCTACGAAGTCCGTCCGCTGAACGCCAACCACGTCCCTACCGGTGTTGTCAAACTGGTCAGCGGGGATGAGTTTGTTCAGTTGTACACCCCGGAACTCGAATATTTCCAGCAGAACACCCTGCCATGCCTTGAGACTCTCCAGAAAAAGGTCCGCTTAGGCCGTCGTTATTTCAATCTTGGTCGTCTCGACAAGGCCGAGCATGAGTTCTGTGATGCCGTGTTGATGCAGGATGACTCCGTGGACGGCAATATCGGACTTTCCGATGTCTATGCCGAGCAGAAGGAATTCACCAAGCTTCGTACCGTGTTGGACAAGCTGCTCAATATTGACGAGGTTTTCCGCGAGGAGCAGCGGCACCGATTCAATGAGTTCGGTATCAATCTGCGTAAAAAGGAACTCTTTGACGACGCTGTCCGTTTTTATTCCAAGGCGCTTGAGGTCAACGAGGCCGACGAGAACCTGCATTTCAATATAGCCCGGGCCTTTCATGGCAGGGGGAAATGCGATTCGTGCCGAAAACACCTGAATCGTGCTCTGGAACTGAATTCGGAGATGGCTGAAGCACGCAGCTTTTTGCGACTGCTCGATACCGAGGCCGCCACTGCGGAGAAGCTGCTTAAAAAGGCCGAGAAAGGGCAGCGGGCCGCGTTGCAGGACAGGGGCATCAGGAAGCGGAAAGCCAAGATGGCGTCCAAGCCGATTCGGTTCGATATCTAGGGTAGAAATTCCATGGCGCGCTGCCATGCATCCGTGGCAGTTTTTTCACAATACCATGACCCGCTTGCTTTATCTTTTTTGAGTTGGGCATTGGCGAATCCGTGTCCCGCATCCGGGTATTTTACCAACTGACAGTCCACCCCGGCATTTTGCATTTCTTTTTCAAAAACCTCTGTCTCTTCCATGGGAACGACTTTGTCGTGTTCTCCGTGCAGGACGAGTATCTTGCCGTGCACGTCGCCGGGAGCGCAGGGAAACGGGGTGTTCAGATAGCCGTAGAAGCTGGTCGTTGAGCAGAGCGGTGCGCCGGAGCGGGCCAGTTCCAGAGCCGTGCAGCCTCCAAAGGAAAATCCCATGCAGTGCAGGCTGTTTGCGTCGGTGCGGGGATCGTCGGCCAGCGCGTCCAGTCCTGCGTGGGCACGGGAGCGCATGAGCAGCCGGTCGTCTCTGTATATGTGCGATACGGTGCTTGCCTCGGCACCGTTCGCAGGTCGGACGCCTTTGCCGTACATGTCGCCGAGCAGGACATTGAAGCCGTTCTTTGCCAGCCGTTCGGCGTGCGGAATCATGTAGTCGCCGAGTCCGGTGAACTCATGGATGACGAGAATTCCGGGGAGCGGGCCGGAAAGATTGTCGTCGCGCACCAGCAGCCCTTCCAGTTCAACCTGATCGTGACGGTAGGGGAAGGTGGTGCGAACGATCACTTGAAGTCCGTCCTGTAGAAACGGGTTCCCATGACATGGGCCGAGAAGAGCGGTTTGTATCCCTCATCGTCGCCGCCGCCGAGATGGTAGGTGCAGAAGAAGGAGCCGTCCGCCAGCGTTGTCCATCCTGAATAGCCGAAATCGGGTGCGGCCGCATTGCGGTCATTCTTGAGCTCAAGAATGTTGTCCTGTACCCATTGATCGGGCAGGCCGTCCCCATGTTTCCAATCCCAGTCGTATGCCCGTTCCATGCGCGGTTCTGTTATGCGTAGGCTGACCCGTTTCCATGTGCAGTCCACTGCGTTGTCCTCAAAGGGATATGGTGCGCCGAACAGGATGCCGCGGGTGTTGGCATGGTCGTCGTCAACGACAATGGATGCGCGTTCGTTTCCGTTGATGGAGAGAGTCACTCTGCCGCCACGGTAGTCCAGACGGATGGTATTGAACTGCCTCGGTTCAAGCGGGATGGGTTCGCCGTTCTCGACATCTGGCCTGATGTGGTCCGGGTAGATTTTCCACCATGTCCCGAGTCGCAGGCCGCAGCCGTTTTCACCTGCTGCGTCCACTCGCACCTCGGTCTCAAGCGTTGCCTCGGCAAAGCGCGGGTCTGTCATGGGGCGCAGGGCGTACCGCACCAGATCGCCTGTGCCTGCGTCATTGTGGACGCGCAACCCTTCTTTCGTGATCCGTGGGTTTTCCGGATTCGGATGGCGGCCATGTACCTTGAAATCTCCGGCAAGCTCCTCGGGCGTGCCGAGCCATGCGCACGTTCCGCCGTCCGGTCCGACATTGCGGTAGGTGACGAGCAGGTCGCCGTCCGGCGTCAATCCTATGGTGGGGCGATGCCCGATGAGCGGTGTGGGAACCGGATCGGACCATGTGCCGCCCTGATCATGGCTTTCGCACAAATACATCGGTTCGTAGACAAAGCTGTTTTCGCGCATGAGTGCGAGGAGCCGACCATCCGGCATGAGCGTCATGGATGCCTCGCACAGGACCAGATTCCGTTCCCGTGCAATGACGGAGTAGGGTGTCCAGTTCGCTCCGTTGTTCTCGCTGCGGTAGACCATCTGTTCGGTGTTGGCCTGACCTATGGCTGGGTGCGGAAACGAGCCCCGGTGCAGGTGCCTGTTGTGAGCAGCGAGCCGTCGTCGAGCTCGATGACCCGGTCGAGCATGTCGTGGACAACACCCGTGGTCGGTTGGACTTGCCACGATATGCCGTTGTCCTGACTGCGGTGGAACAGTTGACGATGTCCGAGATCAGCAGTTCGCCGCCCGCCCTCTTTACAAGCCGGGGGCAGTGGCTGTGTTTGCTGTCCATTCGCAGAATGTCGCTCCACGTCTTGCCGTTGTCCGTGCTTGTCCTGACGAGCAGCACCCGCCGTGTCGGCTGGATATGTTTATCCGACTCGTTGTAGGCGACAATGAGGCGACCGTCTTCAGCCCGCACCACATCGGGAAAGCAGATGTATTCCCCATCACGGCGGTCAATGACCGTGTGGCGGTCGGTGGCGTCGGTCAGGGTCGGCATGGTTAGTCCTCGCCCCGTTCGTCCTGCACCCGCTTGGTCTTGGCGAAACTGCGCGGCAGCTTACCGGGACCGAGGATGCTTACGTCGCTGCGAACAAGGATGTTCTTGCGGATTTCAGCGGCAACGGCTTTGGCGAGTCCTTCGTCGTTGTCGGTAGAGGCTTCGGGCGTACGCTCCACCCGAACGGCCATGTGGTCGAGTCCGTCATGGCGTGTCAGGGAAATCTGGTATTCGGCAGACAACTCGCCGAACCCTTCAAGCACCGAACCGATCTGGCCGGGATAGATGTTCACGCCGCGGAAGATGAACATGTCGTCGCTGCGGCCCATGATCTTGTCGATGCGCGGCATGGTGACGCCGCAGGAGCACTGGCCGGGAATGATCCGGGTCAGGTCGTGGGTGCGGTAGCGGATGAGCGGTGAGGCTTCCTTGGACAGCGTGGTCACGACCATTTCGCCTGTTTCGCCGGGAGCCACCGGTTTGAGGGTGTCCGGGTCGATGATTTCCAGAATGAATTTGTCCGCCCAGTAATGGATGCCGTCATGTGCCATGCATTCAAGGCCCATGCCCGGACCGTAGAGTTCGGTCATGCCGATGATGTCGAAGCTGTGTTCCAGTCCGAGCGCTTCTTCAAACTGCCTGCGCATTTTGGGGGTGTGCGTTTCAGCGCCGAAAATGGCCTTCTTGAGCGCGATTTTGTCCGCCAGTCCCTGTTTCTGCACTTCTTCACCCATGAGGAGCGCCATGGATGCCGTGGAGCACAGGCAGGTGGACTTGAGGTCGGTGAGCATCTGCAACTGGATTTCAAGCAGCCCCGGTCCGACGGGCAGGGTCATGGCTCCGAACCGTTCGCAGCCCAGCTGAAACCGGCACCTGCGGTCCACAGTCCGTAGCCCACACAGATCTGTACACGGTCCTCGATGGTCAGCCCTGCCAGTTCATAGCAGCGGGCGAACATGTCTTTCCATGTATCGATGTCGTTCTGTGTGTAAGCGAGAATTTTGCGTTTGCCCGTGGTGCCGCTTGAGCCGTGGATTCGCACCACGTCGGCCTCGGGGACCGACAGCAGCGGCATGGGATAGCCTTCCTTGAGATCATTTGCCGTGGTGAAAGGCATCTGCTGGAGGTCTTCGAGAGTCTTGATGTCGCCCGGTTCCATGCCCTGTTCCTTCATGCGTGAACGGTAGAAGGGGCTGCCGTTGTATGCGTGATCGGCGGTCCATTTCAGGCCGTCGAGCTGGATGTCGGCAATCTGTTCCTCGTTCAATTCGGGAATGAAACGGTGGGTCATGAGAGAAGGCTCCTTTTTGGCTTGGTGCAGGCGGCGTCCTCTTGTCGTGAGACGGGAAATCCGTTAGCTCTGAAAAGTGAGCCGCTCAAGCGGTATTCATGCAGCAAAAGACACAAATCTTCAAGTGTGAAGGGATTTTCATGGACTTCATTCCGCAGTGGGCTTTTTTCTTCGCCGCCGCCGTTATCGGCCTTGAACTGGGCGGACTCGCCACCATATTCATCCAGCGCTGGATCGACGAACTTCCTATTCTCAAGCCGGGGCGTTCCATCTGCCCGGCCTGTGAACACAAACTTTCATGGCGCGATACCATTCCCGTCCTGAGTTTTCTGCTTCTCAAAGGGCGTTGCCGACATTGCGGCGAATCTATTGGCGGGCAGTATATCCTTGTCGAGATATCCTGTCTCGCATGGTCGCTCGCGTTGGCTCATCGTTTCGGTCCAACGCTTGACTGGGCCATTCTGCTCGTCCTCGGCTGCATGCTCATAGCCGCCAGCTTCATTGATTTCGAAACCATGCTGCTTCCCGACCGCATCACCATCGGCGGAACGGCCATGGCTCTTGTCGCGAGCTTCTTTCTCGAATCCCCCGGCTGGCGTAATGCAATGCTCGGCTCCGTTGCCGCAGGTACCTTCTTTTGGGTGCTTCAGCAGGGCTACCGGCTGTGGCGAAAGGAAGAAGGGCTCGGGACTGGTGACGTCAAGCTCATGTTCATGCTCGGTGCCATGACCGGCCTGACCGGCCTGCCGTTCACCATCCTCGCTGCGACCACCACCTCCCTGCTCGGCACTGTCTTTTTCATGCTGCGGCCTGAAGGCGAAGGCCTGAAAACACGCATTCCCTTCGGCCCCTTTCTCAGTCTCGGCTGTCTGCTCTACATCCTGTACGGACAGCAGATCATGCAATGGTGGATGACCGTCAGGTAGGTCGTGTGAAGGGGGAGCGG
>LQAJ01000308.1_pt1 | contig 13135 bp, 17 predicted proteins | sample 1535811 | NCBI WGS metagenome assembly LQAJ01 (sample SAMN04331587, study PRJNA305678) | bioreactor metagenome | isolation source: bioreactor_6 inoculated with Wadden Sea sediment 2nd replicate of a... | place: Germany: Wadden Sea, Janssand Flat
GAAACAGATCACAACCTCGGGCTGGTGACGGAGCAGCGCATCAATTAACGCCTCAGGTCCGGCTGTCTTCTCCACCGGAAGGACAGCTTTGACCAGTTCAATGCCACCGGGAACTTGATCCGGCGCGTCAGTAACCAGGATCTGGCTGGGGTTGATGGGGCTTTGACCAAAGGGCTCGAACCCGGTGATGAGGACCTTCATAGCGCCTCCTGGTTGGACAGGTCAATCGGATGGAAAAATTGGGTGAGAATAGCTTCGGATGAGTGGCCTTCCGCAAGGGCATTCAAAAGTTCGGTCAGCCAAGCCCGGAGGGAGTCAATATCGACTGTTTTGAAAGGTGAAGGGAAGGGTTGCAGCCAGTGGAGGGCCCGATCAAAGAATTTATGAGCTGCGGTTGGTCGGCCTTGCGTGAGCCGATAAAAACCGCCGCTGATCTGCAATAAGGCCCTGTAGAGTTCACGTTCCTCGAGGGGCGAGGAGCGCCAGGCTTCCTCAAAGTATTCATGAGCATCGAAAAACGCCTGCCGGTTGAAATCCTGCAGGCCTTTGAGCGCATCCTGGTTGAAATCAGCTTGACGTTGCTGCACGGGCCACCTGCCTTGTTGAGATAAACGGATTATAGCATCGACAGCCAAATTTACCCCTGAGATTATCTCAGGTTTTTTATAGCTGGGAGGGGTGCTTGTGCTATAATTTCTCCATCGTCATTTATCACTTACCAATGAGAGGAAAAGTATGCTGATCATTAACGGTAAGATCATCACTTGGGGTCTTGAGAACCAGATATTACCTGAAGGAACAGGGATTTTGGTGCGTGAGGGGATCATTGAAAAGATTGCCCCCCAGGACGAACTCGCTCAACTTTATCCAGATGAAGAAAAATTGGATGCCGAAGGGCAATATGTCATGCCGGGGAATATTTGTGCACATACCCATTTTTATGGTGCATTCTCCCGAGGGCTGGCTATTCCCGGCGACCCACCGAAAAACTTTGTCCAGATCCTGAAGAAACTCTGGTGGAATTTGGATAAAGCCTTGGATGAGGATGGAGTTAAATATTCAGCTCTGGTTTGTTTGGTGGATGCCATCAAACATGGTACGACGACCCTGATCGACCATCATGCTTCACCGAACGCCATTGAGGGTTCACTGGATATCGTGGCCGATGCGGTCAATCAATCCGGTATCCGAGCCTCGCTGTGCTATGAGGTGACAGATCGGGACGGTATGGATAAGGCCGAACAGGGTATGCAGGAAAACCTCCGCTTCATCAAGCGGATTGCCAAACACAACCCGGCAGATGCCAATTTGCGGGCTCATTTTGGCTTGCACGCCAGCCTGACTCTTTCGGCTGAGACTCTGAATCGGTCCCGAGACCTTTGTCCTGAAGACATTGGTTTTCATATCCATGCGGCTGAGGGTTTGGCGGACCAAGTGGACAGCCTGGAAAAATCCGGCAAACGGGTAATCTTCCGGTTGGATGAGTTTGGTATCCTCCAGCCTAAGTCGATTTTGGCGCATGGGGTACATTTGGATAGCCGCGAAATCGCACATTTGGCAGAGTCCGCCGCCTGGCTGACTCACCAACCCCGTTCGAATATGAATAATGCAGTCGGCGTGGCGCCAGTCGAAGAGATGCTGGAAGCCGGCGTCCGAGTGGGTTTGGGGAATGACGGCTTTTCCAACACAATGTGGCAGGAATGGAAGGAAGCCTACTTACTACCCAAGATGGCGCATTTCAACCCGCAGCAAATGAATGGATACACCGTGATGAAGATGGCTGTGGAAAACAACAGCGATCTTGTGACCGAGGTCTTTGACGGTTTGCGGGTGGGATGGATCAAGGAAGGCGCCGCTGCCGACCTGATCTTTGTGGACTATCATCCTTCACACCGCTGACACCCGGTAATTTGCCCTGGCATATCCTCTTTGGTTTCCAGGAGAGCATGGTCACGGCGACAATCGTGGCTGGAAAGCCGTTGATGTATCAGAAGAAGCTACTCACCCTGGATGAGGCGGAAATTGCCCAAAAGGCGATGGAAAACGCCGTTCAGACCTGGCAGCGATTTGAAGAGATCGCCACCAAGAATTAGGATAAGGCAATGACTGAAAATAAAGAAACTTATACAATCGGTATCATCGGCGGGACGGGCAAAGAAGGCAAAGGCCTGGCTTACCGCTGGGTGCAAGCCGGACATCATGTAATCATTGGCTCACGCCAGGCTGAAAAAGCCCAACGCGCGGTTGAGGAACTGAAAGCGCTACTGGAAGAAGGTGGCGAACTGGAAGGCATGGAAAACTCGGAAGCTGTGGCTGCTTGTGATATCGCTGTGGTCACGGTGCCCTATGCCGCCCATCGCCCAACCCTGGAAGGACTGAAAGGAGTGCTGGATGGCAAGATCGTGGTTGATGTGGTCGTTCCGATCGTGCCACCCAAGGTAACCAAGGTCCAGATGCCGTCCGCAGGCTCGGTGGCTCAGGAAGCCCAGGAAATCCTCGGCGAGAATTGCCGGGTTGTGGATGCTTTCCAAAATATTTCCTACGAACGTTTGATGAATCAGGATGAGGACGTGGATTGTGATGTGCTGGTCTGCGGGAAGTCCAAGGCTGCTCGGGAAGTTGTCCTCGGTTTGGTGGCGGATACCGGTCTTAAGGGCTGGGATGCCGGTCCGATCGAAAATGCCGTTGTGGTTGAAGGAATGACTTCCGTGTTGATCGGTTTGAACATTCAGCACAAGGTCAAAGCTTCCGGCATCCGGATCACAGGGATATCCGAGCAGGAATAGAATGCCCCTGACGCTTACTCCATTACAATACATCCCATTGGTGAAGCCTGCCGATGACCTTGCGCGGTTGATTCTCAATTCGCTGAATGAACAGCAGATCAAGCTGGAGGATGGGGATATTCTGGTTCTTGCCCAAAAGATCGTCTCCAAGGCTGAAGGACGGATGAAAACCTCACCCTGGTGAAGCCCGGCGCTGAGGCATTGCGTTATGCCGAAATCACGAGGAAGGACGCCCGCCTGCTGGAATTGATCTTATCCGAAAGCAATGAGGTTCTGCGTACCCGTGAGAACCTGATCATTGTGGAGCATAAACTTGGTTTCGTTAGCGCCAATGCCGGCATTGACCATTCCAATGTGGAAGGGTCTTGGGGAGAGCCGGAAGATTGGGTGCTGCTTCTGCCGGAAAATCCTGACCTCTCCGCTGAGAAAATCCGCACGGCACTGGAAGCTGAATGCGGCTGCAGGTTAGGCGTGCAGATCATTGACTCGCATGGCCGTGCCTGGCGAAATGGCACCGTGGGCGTGACCATTGGCCTTTCCGGCATCCCTGGGTTGGTGGATATGCGGGGTGAAGCGGATCTTTTTGATTATCATTTAAAAGCAACGGTGATCGGTGCAGCCGATGAGCTTTCTGCCGCAGCCTCATTGATGATGGGGCAAGCCGCTGAGGGTACTCCGGTTGTGCATGTGCGCGGTTTTCCTTATCCTCTCCGGGAAGGTGGACTGCAGGAATTGATCCGAGCCAAAGATTTGGATTTATTTAGGTGAGATGGCATGTTTGCCTGATTAGTGAACTGAGTGAACCAGCGACAGTACAGGTAATGCGCCTTTGGCGGCAGTTGAATCAAAATTGCGGCCTGGAAGGGATCTTTAATTATCCCAACCCTCATTTCACCTGGTTTTCAGCTGAAATGCTGGAAGTTGAACGCTGTGAGCCAATTATTGAAGTCATCGCTCAGGATACTGCGGCCTTTGACGTTCATAGCTCAGGATTGGGTTTCTTTGACGGTGAGGACCCGGTGCTCTACCTGCCCGTGGTGAAATCACCTCAATTAATGCACCTCCATCAATCCCTTTGGGATCAGCTGATGCCCTATGGAAAGGGCTTTAAGGATTTTTATTCGCCAGATGAGTGGATTCCCCATATTTCACTTGCTTTACGAGACCTGACATTGAATAATCTACCTTGTGCCATTCAATCCATTGGAGATGAACCGTTTGATTTGGTCACCACAGTGAAGACTATTTCGGTGGTCAAATCAGAAAATCAGAGTACGGGAGAGACATTGTCCGTATTTGACCTTGCTCCCGAAGAGTGTGACACATGAAAGTTGTTGCCTTGGCGGGTGGGGTTGGCGGCGCAAAGTTAGTGGATGGTCTGGCACAGCTGCTTGGGCCGGAATCGCTGAGTGTGATTGTCAATACCGGCGACGATTTCGAATATTTGGGGTTGCAGATCAGCCCAGACCTGGATACGGTCTGTTACACGCTGGCAGATTTGGCTAATCCTGCGACGGGTTGGGGGCTTCGTGATGAGACCTGGATGACCTTTGATACCTTGGCGGCATTAGGCGGCTTGGCCTGGTTCCACCTGGGGGATAAGGACCTGGCAACCCATTTTTATCGCACGGAAGCCTGAAACAGGGCAAAAGACTTTCGGAGATCACTCACGAGCTTGCATGAAGTGGGGGTGACCCATCAGGTTTATCCGATGAGCGATGACCCGGTCAGGACTATCGTGCAACAAACCGGTGAGTGCTGGATTCAGGAATATTTTGTGCATCAGGCCTGTCAGCCGGAAGTGACAGGCTTTGAGTTTATTGGTGCAGACACCGCGAAACCAATACCGGCCGCATTGGACGCGATTCAGGCTGCTGATCTGGTGATTCTGGCGCCATCCAACCCCTGGGTGAGCATCGCACCGATCCTGGCAGTCCCTGGGTATCTGGATCTTATTCGTGAAAACCTGTGATTGCTGTTTCGCCGATCATTGGCGGAAAAGCGCTGAAGGGGCCGGCTGCGAAGATGTATACGGAGTTGGGATTTGATCCATCTGCTTCAGCAGTGGCAGATCATTACCGAGATTTCCTAACGGGTTTGGTTTTTGACACAATAGATGCCGCTGAATTGGAAAAAATACGGCGTTGGCGTATAATTCCTTTAGTAACTGATATTATAATGAAAGATAGACCAGACCGTTCACGCCTGGCTAAAGAAGTATTGGCATTTGGCGAGACGGTCATAAATAGGAGCCAATGACCATATGAGCCTTTGGGCAATCGTTCCAGTTAAACCTCTCCGACGGGGAAAATCCCGACTTTCTGAAATTTTATCCGAAGATGAACGTGCGAACCTTAACCACCAGTTATTTGTCCATACAATTGAAATCTTAAAAAAGGTAGATGCCATCACCGATATCCTGGTGGTGAGTCGTGATTCCGATGTCCTCACCGAAGCCCGTGATCTGAAGGTGCGTACCGTGACAGAAACGGCACACCGGAACTGAACGCCGCCCTAAGAAGGGCGACTTTGTTTTCCAAGAACTTTTCCACAGAAGGCGTGCTGATCGTTCCTGCGGATTTGCCATTGATGACGCCCGAGGACGTGGACGCTTTTCTGGATGCCCGCACAGAACCACCCTGTATTGTCCTTGCTCCCGATCGGCGGCGACAGGGAACGAATTTATTATTTACCAAACCTGCTGACCTGCTGACATTCTCTTATGGGAAAGAATCATTTGACCGACATATTGAGTTGGCCAAAGAAAAAAAGGCTCAGGTGGTGATTGTGGAGAATGAACGTATCGCTCTAGACTTGGACCTGCCGGAGGATTATGCCTTGCTGAATGCTGCCAAGGCGATCCCGGTTTTTACTGAAATTTAAACCTCACCTCTAGAAAAGGAAGAAGCCATGATTGAGAGAGTTGCCTTATATTTGCAAGACGCCCATGACCTTCGGGATGGCCTGGATTACGTCAAATACGCAGAACAGCGCGGGTTTGAGGCCGTTTGGCAGGCAGAAAGCCGTCTGGTCCGGGACGCAATTGTCCCGATGGCGGCCTACGCAGCCGTCACGGACAAGCTGAAAATTGGCTCCGGCGTGATCAACAACTGGACCCGCAACATCGGCCTTCTGGCAGCGACTTATCTCACTCTGGATGACCTCGCCCCTGACAGGATTATTTGTGGGATCGGCGCCTGGTGGGACCCGCTGGCCACCAATGTTGGCATTCACCGCAAGAACCCACTAACTGCTATGGAAGAGACCGTGTTGACCATGCGCCGCCTGCTCAACATGGAGCGAGTTTCTTTTGATGGTGAATTTGTCCATGTCAGCGGCATTGAATTGGATGTTGTGCACGGACGCCGCGAGCCTCGGAACGTGCCGATCTACATCGGCGCTACCGGCCCCAAGATGCTTGAACTGACCGGCAAGATCGCTGACGGCGCATTACTTAATTACTGCGTCCCGCCTGCTTATAACGAGGTTGCGATCAATAAACTCAAAGTTGGTCTGAAAGAATCCGGTCGGACTCTGGAAGAATTGGACCGCCCGCAGCTCGTGGTCTGCTCGGTGGATGAGGATGGCGACAAAGCCCGGGACACCACCCGTGAACTGCTGACCCAATATCTGGCCCAGCAGCCCCATATTGCCAAGGCATCAGGCGTCTCAATGGATATCGTTCATGAGATCCAATCGATCCTTGGCTGGCCTGCCACCCATGAACAGATTGCAAAAGCCAAGCATTTGGTACCGGATGCGTTGATCCATAAGATCACTGCCTCGGGTACGCCTGATGAGGCTCGTGCTAAAGTACAGGAATATATTGATAACGGCGCAACCTGCCCGGTGCTCTACCCGGTGGGTGGGAACGTTAAAGTCCTGATCGATACTTTCGCGACGAAATAACGATGCATAAAAAACAACCAGGCTCATCGAATTGTTTCATCTGTGGTCGTGAAAATCCGGTTGGTTTGAAATTGGATTTCTACTTTATCGAGCCCGGCCTGGTTCGTACAAAGATCAACATCCCTGCGCATTATGAGGGTTATACCGGTGTGGTCCATGGCGGCATTTTGGCTGCCATTTTGGACGAGACCGGTGGACGGGCTTTGATGGAAAACCCAAATCACTTTATGGTCACAGCGCAACTCAATGTCCGCTATCGGAAACCTGTGCCATCTGAGACGCCTTTGGTTGCCATTGGTGTTGCAGGAGAGCGAAAAGGCAGGGTGGCGAAAGCCCACGCGGAGATTCACACTGAGGATGGCGAAGTGTTGACCGAGGCGGAATTGGTGTTGGTGGATATTCCTGAAAGTCAATATAAGGATGTGGATCTGGAGGATATGGGGTGGCGGGTTTATCCAGATAAGGAGGACTGATGATTAAAGAATATTTCCGGCCTGGTTCAGTTGCAGAGGCCGTAAATTGTTGAAAAATGAAGGCTCTATCCTGAAGCCACTTGGGGGTGGTACTTATTTGAGCCGCCATCAGGGGGATATCCCTGGTGTGGTTGATCTGCAGGATACCGGCCTGGACCAGGTTGAAACGCGCGGCCAGCGGATTGCGGCTGGCGCGATGGTCCGGTTGGGGCAATTGGTGGAGCATCCTGATGTTCACGAGGCGATTAAAGCCGCGATCTTGCTGGATTCTTCCCTGAATATCCGCAATATGGCAACCCTCGGGGGATGGCTGATGAGCAGTGATGCCCGCTCAGCTCTCTCAACGGTTTTGCTGGCATTGGATGCCACACTGACCTGGGAGCCGGATGGCAACAGGGTACGGATGGGAAACTGGCTGCCGATGCGGGACGATGAAAAGCCCGGTGTGCTGATGACGGAAGTTGAATGGTGGCTGCGACCGCATGTCGTGTTCGAGTATGTGGCCCGTTCGCCCAAAGACCGGCCAACCTTGATTGTTGCTGCCGCCCAGTGGAACTCCGGCAGGACAAGGGTGGTTTTAGGTGGTTATGGGGCGACGCCGATTGTAGCCATGGACGGACCGGAAGACCGAGGTGTGGATGTCGCCGCCAGGGATGCCTATTTGAGGCGGAAGACCAATGGGCGACCGCTGTCTACCGGCGGGAAGTTGCCTCCCGGCTGGCATTGCGGTGCCTGGATCGGATTGATGCGCTCAAGGAAAGCGAGGCTTGAAATGAACGTTACACTGACGATCAATGGACAAGAATTCCCCTTGCGGGTCGATCCCAATGAACGATTATTGGATACCCTGCGCAAACTGGGTTTCTTCAGTATTAAAAGCGGCGGCTGTGAGCATGGTGAATGCGGTGCCTGCACGATCCTCTTTGACGGCAGACCGGTAAACAGCTGCACGATGCTGACCGTTCAGGCCGAAGGGCACAAAATTCAGACCGTGGAAGCTGAGGGCGACCATCCCGATCACGGTTGGAAGAAAACCGATGGGTTGAGTGTGATCCAACAGGCTTTTGTGGAAGTTGGCGCGATTCAATGCGGTTACTGTACGCCGGCGATGGTGCTGACGGCTAAGGCCCTTTTGGATCGTGACCCTAATCCGGATGAGGATCAGGTCCGTGATGCGCTTTCGGGCGTCCTGTGCCGCTGCACCGGTTACATCAAGCCAGTGCAAGCAGTCCTTCGGGCTGCGGCGGTTCTGCGCGGCGAAGAAGTTATGCCGATCAATGGGCCAATTAATGTCACCGAGGCTTTGAAGCCATCAGATGAACCTGTTGATGGTGGTGTGCCGGTGACCAATGGCAAGGATACCCTGACGGAAACCAAGATCCTGCCAAAGTTGAAGATTGTTGATCCCCATTCGGAAATGAAGACTGTGGGCCATGCGGAAACCAAGGTGGACGCGGTCAAACTGGTGCAAGGGAAGCCTGCTTTTGTCGCCGACTATGAGATGCGCGATCTGCTCTATGCCAAAGTGCTGCGCAGTCCTTATGCCCACGCTGAGATTAAAAATATCGATACCTCACGGGCGGAAGCTCTGCTGGGTGTCGCTGCGGTGCTTACCTGGAAAGACCTCCCACGAGTGGCCTATTCCACAGCAGGACAGTCCCATCCGATTCCCGGGCCGTTGGATTCCTTCTCGCTGGATCATAAAGTGCGCTTTGTGGGTGACCGGGTGGCTTTTGTGGCCGCCGAATCCGTGGCCATTGCTGAAGCCGCCTTGGATTTAATTGACGTTGAATATGAAGTGTTGGAACCTCTGTTGGATCCCAGCAAAGCGATGGATGAGGGTGCACCGATTATCCATGATGAACCGGAATTTGTAAATTTTGATGAATCGGACCCCACCCGCAATATCGCGGCGGAAATCCGAATTGATATTGGCAATGTGGAGAAGGGCTTTGCCGAAGCGGACCGGATCATTGAAGGGGATTATGACGTCCCCAAGGTCCAGCAGGCTCATATCGAGCCCCATGTCGTGATGACCTATTGGGATGAGGACGACCGCCTGGTGATCAAGACCAGCACCCAGGTGCCTTTCCATGTCCGACGGCAGATCGCCCCGGTGTTGGACCTGCCAATCAAACGTATTCGGGTGATCAAACCCCGGATTGGCGGCGGTTTTGGCGGCAAGCAGGAAGTGCTCGTGGAAGACGTTGCTGCACATCTCACGATTGCTACAGGCAAGCCGGTGCTCTATGAGATGACCCGGGAAGAAGAATTCATTGGCGCACGGACCGGCACCCGATGCGCATCCACCTTAAAACCGGTCTCAAGAATGATGGCACGATCACGGCAAATGAGATGTACTGCCTGAGTGATACCGGGGCCTATGGCTGTCACGCGCTGACTGTGGCCGGCAATACCGGACACAAGGCGATGGCGATTTATGTGGGTGATGGCGAATATCGAAAAGACCCCAACATCCGGTTCTATTCGGATGTGGTTTATACCAATACGGTGCCTTCTGGTGCCTACCGCGGCTATGGCGTTCCACAGGGATTCTGGCCTGTGGAGCGGCATATGGAGAACATTGCCCGAGAACTAGGCCTGGACCCGATTGAATTCCGCCTGAAGAACGCGCTGCGTTCTGGAGAGATCCATCCCTTCAGCAAGGCCTGGAGCGAAGGACGCGAACCGAAACCTGAGACGATCTACACCATTGGCCTGGAGGATTGTGTTGAACAGGGCCGCATGGCGATCGATTGGGATCATAAATTTAATAATCAACAATGGCATATCGTCCCCGGCAAAAAGCATCTGCGTAAGGGGATTGGTGTGGCGATGGTGATGCAGGGTACTGCTATTCCCTATTTGGATATGGGCGGCGCAAGCATCAAGATGAATGACGATGGGTCGTTCAACCTGCTGGTCGGTGCGACGGACCTTGGCACCGGCTCCGACACGGTCCTGGCCCAGATGGCCGCTGAAACACTTGGCGTTCCGGTAGAGGATTTTGTCGTGTATTCTTCCGACACCGACTTTACCCCCTTTGACAAGGGGCGTATGCCTCCAGCACGACCTATATCTCTGGGACAGCGACGGTGAAGGCCGCCCAGATCGTTGCGGAACGAATCCGGGCGCGGGCATCCATGATGTTCGCCGAGGAAGGCAAGACCGTATCGCCGGATGAGATCATTCTGGAAGATCGCAAAGCCATTGCACCGTCTGGTGATTTCTTTACTATGCAGGAAATTGGCCTGAATTCATTGCACCAGACCGATCAGGAACAAATCATGGGTGTTGCTTCGCATGTGTCCCCGGTGGCGCCACCGCCATTTGCGGCGCAGTTCGCCGAGGTGACCGTCGATGTCGAAAGCGGTATGGTCATAGTCGATAAATTGGTGATGGCCGTTGACTCAGGTGTGATTATCAACCCCGTGACGGCCTCGGGGCAGATTGAAGGCGGCATGGCCCAGGCCTTGGGTTATGCAGTCAGTGAAGAGATGCGCTATGATAAGGACGGCAAGCCCCGTGAGAGGGATTTCGTGGATTATCATATCTTCCGGGCCGACGAGATGCCGGAGCTGACCACGATTTTTGTTGAGACTTATGAACCCTCGCATCCCTATGGGGCCAAGGCTGTGGCCGAGATTCCGTTGGATGGGGTGGCACCCGCAGTGGGTAATGCCATCCTGGATGCTTGTGGGGTTGCGTTGAACACCATTCCTGCCATTCCTGAACGGATCTGGCGGAACTTAAAAGGTTTAACTTCAGAAGAAGAGGTCTAAAGACTTAATGGCAAGTATTCACAGTATGCCAAATATGCGGGATTCAAACCGCGTATTTGTCATTGGTCATGTCAACCCTGATACCGATGCGATAGCTTCGGCGATGGGCTATGCCTGGTTGCTGCAGGAAAGGGATGGGGCGAACGCTGTTCCAGCTCGGTCAGGGGCGATCAACAGGCAAACTGCCTGGGTTCTGCACGAAGTGAACCTTGAACCCCCCTTGCTTTTCAATGATGCTTCTCCCCGTTTTGATTCGGTGATGCATAGGTTAGACACGGTCACACCCGACCGGCCATTGAGTGAAGCCTGGGCGATATTGAACCGGACCGGTGGCATTGCCCCGGTGGTGAACCCGGATGGGACGCCGTATGGTCTGATCACCGGTCAATCACTTTTCAATTTCCTCAGCCGCCACATGGGGCCGCATCCCCGCTATAAGGAGATGACCCTGGCGGAGCTGCTGGAAATCCCCTGCAAGGAAGCTGCTGAGACGGATATTGCTCGCTATACCGCTACGACCCGCATCCGGGATGTGATCCGGCGGTTGCTGCGCGATGAGGTGGATGAATTTTGGGTTCTGGATGACAACAAACGCTATCTGGGCATCTGTCGTCAACGGGATCTGCTCGATCCGCCCCGCTTGAAAATCATTTTGGTGGATCATAACGAACCCCAACAGGCTTTGGGCTCTCTGGATGAGGCCGAACTGGTCGAAATTCTGGATCACCATCGCCTGGGCAACCCGACCACCCATGAACCGATCCGTTTCACGGTGGATGTGGTGGGAAGTACCTCTACATTGGTGTCGGAATTGATTGAAGATGCCGGGTTGAGCGCGCCACCTGAGCTGGCAGGATTGATGCTGGCCGGGCTGCTGTCGGATACACTGGTGATGACCTCGCCGACCACCACTAAGCGGGATCATCAGGCTGCTGAACGTTTGGGACGCTGGGCCCTGGTGTATGGTGGCCCTTTGGAAGGGGAAACGATCCAGAGTTTTGGTGAAAAAGTGCTTGTTGCTGGGGCTGGCCTTTCCAGCCGTGATCCGAAGGATGTGGTTTCAACGGACTTGAAACAATATGAAGCCGCCAGCACCCGCTTTGCTATTGCACAGGCGGAGGTTTCCGATCTATATGAGCTGAACGAATATCTGGAACCGCTACGGGATGCCCTGCAGGAATTGCGTGAACGCCGGAGCCTGGATTTCGCCATGCTGATGGTGACGGATGTGGTGCAGGGAGACAGCCGCCTGTTAATGGTGGATGCCCCCGCAGTATTGGAAGAACTGCCCTACCGTCCACTTTCGGATGGTACCCGACTGGCAACGGGCGTCGTCTCCCGAAAGAAACAGCTCCTGCCAATGGTATTCAGCTTACTTGAGGATTAAGATGTCATTATTAGATCACTTAAATGAGGCGGTGCACGCCGGGCAGCCGGTGGCACTGTGTACGGTGGTCAATACCACGGGTTCTGTCCCGCGTCATGCCGGCACGAAGATGCTTGTCTTTCCAGATGGTAGCTTTGAAGGCACGGTGGGTGGCGGGGAGACGGAAAAACTTGTTCATCAGGAAGCGCTCGAAGCGATTAAAGATGGCCGAACCCGTTTTTTAAAATATAATTTAATTAACGTAGAAAAAGGCGATCCGGGACTATGTGGAGGGACGGTGACGATTTTCGTCGAGCCCTTTCTGAGCGCGCCAACCGTAGTGGTTATTGGTGGCGGGCATGTTGGCCGGGCAGTGGTCCATTTGGCCTCCTGGCTGGGCTATCGCGTGGTCCTCAGTGATGACCGGGCTGAACTCTGTACACCAGAAGCTGTCCCTGGCGCTGATGAGTATTTGCCGATCCCGGTTGAAGAGGTGCCGGGACGGGTGGCCATAGGGCCACAAACCTTCTTTGTTTTGGTGACTCGAGGCGTGGAAGTGGACCTCATGGGGCTGCCGCCTCTGTTTGATACCGCCGCTCCCTATATCGGCTTGATTGGCTCCAAGCGGCGCTGGGCCTACTGCCAGGAGAAATTGCTGGAATCCGGGATCCACCAAGAGCAGATTGACCGGGTACATTCGCCGATTGGATTAGAGATTAACGCAGAGACCCCGGACGAGATCGCAGTCAGTATTATGGCGGAAATAACCGCCATTCGAAATGAAGGCAAGCGACATTTTCGTAAGGCCTAAGGAGAGAA
>LQAJ01000309.1_pt1 | contig 13127 bp, 11 predicted proteins | sample 1535811 | NCBI WGS metagenome assembly LQAJ01 (sample SAMN04331587, study PRJNA305678) | bioreactor metagenome | isolation source: bioreactor_6 inoculated with Wadden Sea sediment 2nd replicate of a... | place: Germany: Wadden Sea, Janssand Flat
CAGTCGAAGCTGCTGGACGAGCATCCTGAACCGGGCTGGTCGGATGCCGTGTCCGTTTTGGCGGCTGCCGCGAGACGTGTGCTGGGTACGCGCATTATGTGGACTGGACCAATACCCTGTTGACGCACGAAGCCGTCAGCCTGAACCGGTTTGTTGAATTCCCCGTACCCAATCCGTCCATCATGTTTCGGCGGGAATGTCTTGACGAACATGGGCCGTATCGCGATGGCGATTTTCCTGAAGACTATGAACTGCTCCTGCGCTGGCTTGAAGCGGGCGTAAAAATGGAAAAGGTCGATGCGGAGCTGCTGGTCTGGAATGATCCGCCCACCCGCCTTTCCCGCAATCATCCCCGCTATGACGTGAGTGCCTTTTACCGTATCAAGACGGAGTACCTTGCCCGGTGGCTTGCCGCGAACAATCCGCATCATCCTGTGGTTCACATCCTCGGTTCGGGACGCACCACCCGCAAACGGGCCGATCTGCTGCTCGACCACGGCGTCGAGTTCGCAGCGTATTACGACGTGGATCCCCCGCAAGATCGGCCATGTGGTCAACGGCGTGCGCGTGCGTGACCGCAACGATGTCCCCAAGCCCGGAACAGGGTTCTGCATTCCATATGTCGCCAGTCGCGGCGCACGCGAGGATATTGCCGAGTTTCTGTCCGACCGGGGGTACGTGACCGGCAGGGACTGTATCCCGGCTGCCTGATCATTTCAGCAGAAAATCTGCCGGTTTGACCAAAGTCCTTCGGCTGGCTTAGGTTCTCCTCCAAACAGGAGAATCCGCCCATGCCCATCACCACCCGTCTCATTGCGTCCATCGTGGTCCTGCTCGGACTCATCTGTCTTGCTTCATTCCTGCGTCACAGGGGTGTGCTCAAGGAGGAGCATGGCGGTGTGTTTGCTGGACTCGTTACGCAGGTGACGCTTCCTGCACTCATTTTCGTATCGCTGGCCACCACTTCGATCGAGTGGGGTGAGGCGTGGCTTGCCCTTATCATGCTTGGGGCCGAACTGGTGGCGCTCGGGCTGGGCTGGGTCGCCGCCACCATGCTTCGGATGGAGCGCCCTGCAAAGGGGGCCATGATACTTGTCTCCGGTTTCGGCAGTTCGTCATTGCTTGGCTACGCACTTATCAGTCAGGTTTTCCCCGGAAACACCGGGGCCATGACCGAGGCCGTGGTAGTGTCGGAGATAGGAGTGGGACCGGCGCTGTTCACGCTCGGCACCATGATCGCCATCTATTATGGAAAGGAAGAGGCAGGGCCGGATGCACGTATCCGGGCGGCGCTTGAATTCTTTCGGTCACCGATTTTCATTTCCGTCGTGGCGGGACTGCTCTGGACCGTGTTCGGTCTGCCCATCACCGGGCCTGTCATGGGAACGATCATGCAGGGGCTGCAAGTGGCTGGCGAGGCCAACACGCTCATGGTCGCACTGCTTGTGGGCGTGCTGCTCAAGTTCAGCGGCATCGGCTCCGTGGCTCTTGCCGGAGTGCTTGTTGCGCTCAACAAGTTGATCCTCAAGCCGGTCATGATCTGGCTGCCGACCCTGCCCATGACGCTGCCCGTCTGGGAGGTCCATGTGCTGGTGCTTGAGGCGGCCATGCCTTCGGCCCTGCTGACCGTGGCCCTGTCCCGCAGTTACGGCTGTGATGCGGGGCTGGCTTCACGCATGGTCTTTTTCACCACCGTACTCAGTGCCGTGAGCATTCCCGTGATGTTTCAGCTGCTCAGGTAGAAACGATCATTGCCATCAATCTCCCGGCATGGCATAAATCAGGGTAGGAGATTTTATGGAAAAGATTGTCGAAACCGTCTTTCTCAACCTGCCTATCGGAGTACTCGTCATTGGTCCTCGGGGCAATATCATCGATGCCAATCCCGTGTCGTGCGACATTCTCGGCTGTCCTTCGGATGGGTTTGTCGGCAGCAACTGGGGGGACGTCTTCTTTGTCCATGAGGAAAATTCGGAATTCGTCAACGTGGTCTTTGATGCCATACAGAAGGTGACACCCCGGATTGAGCGGGTCACACCGTATTTCCTCCCGGACGGTGAGAAGAAGTTTCTGTCTGTCATATCGTCAACCCAACGGGGTGAAGACGGCCGTATTTCGGCTATCGTGGTACTTATCGAAGACTTGACGGAACTGCATGGGCTGCATGAACGTGAAAAACGCATGCTCGCGCAGAACCATCGTCTGGCCACCGAGCGGGCCGAAAGCCTGATCGCTTTCGCCCAGTCCGTGGCGCATCAGATCAGGAATCCCATCATGTCCATTGCCGGATTCACCCGATTGCTTGATCGTCGGGCGGATGAAGCCTCTCGCGAATCACTGGAGGCCATCGGTGAAGAGACCAGAAAGCTGGAAACCATGGTCCGGGCCGTGACTGAATACAGTTCCATCGCCTTGGAGAACCTGCCCATGTCAATTTATGGGTGGTCATTGAGGAGGCAAGGGGAGGTTGGCTGACAAGGAGGCCGTCAAAGGGCGCACCATCACATGGGATACCGAGTGTCCTGACATGAATGTCACGGCTGACCGTCATCTTCTGGCCCGCGCGCTGTTCGAATTGCTGCTCAACAGTATCGAGTTTGCAGGAGACGGCCCGGCAGTGAAGATTTGCGCAAAGGACAAGGATGGTTTCGTGGTTATTTCCATTGCGGACAATGGTCCCGGTTTTACTGCGGAAGGATTGGAAATGGCCTTTGACCCGTTTTATACCACCAAGCCGGTGGGGGCGGGCATGGGACTGACGCGGGCCAAGCGTATTGTCAATGAGCATCAGGGCAGCATGACCATCGGGAATGGTCCGGATGGAGGCGCGCGGGTGCAGGTTCCATTCCCGTTGATCCGATGTAACCCGGCGCAATTGTCGCTTTTCTGTTGACCCCGGCTCCTGCACATGCTTTTACCCTGAACATGCTGATGCAAAAGGACATACCTGTTTCACTACTGGCGCATGGCGTCGGGAGGCTGATGTGATGCGTGCTCTTGGTATCGATTTCGGCCTCAAACGTGTCGGGTTGGCCGTGAGCGATCGTACCGGCACGCTTGTCTCGCCATACAAGACCATCGAGCGTACCACCCGGAACGCGCTTTTTGACGAATTGCTGGAAATCATTCAAAAGGAAGCGGTTGAAACCATTGTGGTCGGATTGCCCCTGTCGCTGGCCGGGGAAGATACCCTGACCACTCGGCAGGCTCGGAATTTTGCCGAGAGCCTTGGTCGCAGGACCGATGTCCCCATTCATCTGATGGACGAAAGGCTCACCTCGGCACAGGCCGAAGAAGAACTTAACGCCGCTGGCCTTCACGGCAAAAGCGAAAGATGGCTCTGGACAGTCAGGCAGCCGTCGTCATTCTGCGCTCATGGCTCGAAAACGGACAATAATACTTTCTCTGGTCGTACTGGTACTCGCTGCCGGACTTGGCGTGGGTGGCTATTTTGGGCTTGAGGTCTGGAAGGAACGGCAGTTTCTGACCGTGCCGCCGGAAACGCCGGGGCGTGACGTCGTTTTCCGGATTGAGCCGGGGCAGCCGTTTCTGACCATCGCCCGGAATCTGAAAAACGTTGGACTTGTCACTGACACCCGTCGGTTTCTCATGCTCGCACGGCGGACTGGAACCACCGTGTCCGTCAGGGCCGGAGAGTTCCGCCTGAACACGGGCTGGAAGCCGGGTGAGGTGTTGCGGGAACTGACGACCTCCGCAGGTATCATGAAAAAGGCCTCCATCCGCGAGGGGCTGACCTGGTGGCAGACGGCTGACCGTATTCAGGATGCCGGACTCGGCACCCGCGAGGAGTTCGCCAAGGCCGTGCGCGATCCCGAACTGCTTGAAGCCTTTGGTATTCAGGCGCGGGACGCCGAGGGATATCTGTTCCCGGAAACCTATCTGCTCACACCGCCGAAAGGGGATCAGTCCCGGTACATGGCCGAGGTCATGATCCGGGAATCTTCAGGAACGCGAAAAAGATCTGGCCCGGTGGCCTGCCGCCGTGGAAGGACCTGAACCGTTACGTCATCATTGCCTCACTGGTGGAAAAAGAAACCGGTGACCGGAGCGAAAGGCAGCGTATTTCGGGCGTGTTTCACAACCGGTTGAAGAAACGGATGCTCATTCAGGCCGACCCCACCATCATTTACGGACTTGGTCCGTCATTTGACGGCAATATTCGCAAAAGCCATCTGCGGGACAGGGAAAATCCGTACAATACGTACGTCCGTCGCGGGCTTCCGCCCGGTCCCATTTGTTCACCCGGCCTTGATGCTCTCATGGCCGCAGTGAATCCTGAGCCGCATAACTACTTGTACTTTGTCGCAAAGGGAGATGGCTCCCATTATTTCAGCTCCACGTTGAGTGAACACAATCGAGCTGTGGCAAAGTATCAGCTGCGGCGTAACAAGAAGACCTACCGCTCTACCAAGCAGTAGGACCTTGCGGTTTTTCTTTATTTTTTATAGTATATTCAACGTTCTGACATGAAGTGCGTTGGAGAGTACATATGTTTCGTTTCAGTCGTCTTTTCGTTCTGATCGGTTTTTTCATCACCGTTGCGTTTTGCTATCATGCGTCTGCACAGGACAGTATCATTGTCCGCCGAGCAGCGTTTGATATCGGTTCCGCCGCGATCAAGTGTGTCATAGCGGATGTGGATATCGTGTCCGGGCGCGTGGTCAAGGTGGTGAAGGACCTGACGCAGAAGGTCGATTTCGCTGAAGACCTGGCCCGTTCATATGACGGGAATTTCAGCAAGGAGATCATGAAGGACGGGCTGGAAGCACTCAGGAAGTTCAAGCTCGTCGCGCTGGAAAGAAGCGTTCGCGAATGGAGTGCCGTGAGCGGGGCGGCCTTTCAGAAGGCCCGCAATGGTCGGGCTTACTGTGTCACCATTCAGGATGAAACCGGTATTCCCTGTCGCATCTCATCCGAACAGCAGGCCGCCATGCTCAGCTATCATGCCGTGCGTCTGGGGTTGAAAATGCCTGACGACAGCCTGTTGGTGTGGGACATCGGAGGCGGCAGCGCCCATATGACAACCCGCAATCTTGACGGCGGCATGACGTTTCATACCGATAAACTTGCTTCCGTATCCTTCAAGAACGTCGTGATCGAGAAGATCAAGGGGCAGGATATCAATGTCGTGTCCACTCCCAACCCCATGACCGAGGAAGACGTTCAGCGGGCTCTTCAGTTGGTCGAATCCCATATGGAGATGACGGTCAGGCAATCGCTCGCCGAACGTGTTGCAAAAACAAGCTGCGTGTCGTCGGTATCGGCGGCGTGTTCTCCTATGCCGTTCCCGAAATGCTCGGTGGGAAAAATCCGAGTACACCTTTGCGGAAGTGGAGGCCGGAGTGAAAAAATGGACCGGCAAATCCAATGCGGATTTCAAGAGCGAATATGCCAGTTCACGTCTCACAAACCTTATTCTGATCATGGGTACCATGAAGACGCTCGGTATCAGCCGATTCTCCACACTCAACGTCAATCAGGCTGACGGCCTGCTCGTTGCTCCCGAATTTTGGTAGGACTTACCTGATTATTTCGCCGAATCTGTCCAGCCATCCTTCTGACTCCATATCGCCGGGGAAGTAGATGTACTTGGTCCGCGCCGTGATGTCCTGTCGCTTGACCGGCCCGAGCCAGCGCGAGTCATAGGAATTTTCGCGGTTGTCGCCCATGACGAAGTATTCGTCCGTGTCCAGCGTCACAGGGGCGAAATTGTCGCGGACCGGCACGAAGAAGTGTGCCTTCGTGTGATTCGCGTATGGCTCTTTGAGTGGTTGCCCCTCAATGAATACGACTTGCTGTTTGATGGAAAGTGTTTCTCCGGGCAGGCCGATGATCCGTTTGACGAAGTTCACGTCGTTTTCTTCGTTGAAAAAGATGATGATGTCACCGCGATGAACAGGTTCGTTTTCACCGAGAATCTCTGCAATGAAATGATCTCCGATCTGCAATGTGGGCAGCATGGAGCCTGATGGGGCTTTGAACGCCTCGTAACTGTATGCCGTGACGATTGACTCAAGCGCGGTTCCAGCGCCTATATTGAACAAAATGACGAGCAGGTATACCCACCATTTGTTCCAACGTTGTAATTCATAGTCCCGTTGTCTGCGTGCTTCCCGCCATGCGTCGATACAGACGCCGAGCCAAAAGATCAGACCTGCGGTTATTCCGATGGCAAGCCCGGTGAAGGTGCCGATGAAAAGTGGAATAATCAGGCCGAGAATTATGCTGACGGTACAGAGAATGAGACCTTTTTTGAGGCTGCCATTGTAGATATGTCCGGTGCCTGATGTGATGAGCGAGAGGAGCAGCGCGAGCCACGGTTTTCGAGGTTTGCAGGTGTCCTGTGCGAGGGGAACTGGCATGTGATATCCTTCCTGTTTCGTCAGAACTTGCCAGAACTTTAGACAAAATGAAATAAAGAATATTAAATATAGACAAAGCCCCGAAAGAATAATCTTTCGGGGCTTTGGGTGTTCAGTGGGATTGTCGAAGCGGCGCGCTAGGCACGGCCTTTGCGTTCGACCGTTTTCAGCAGTTGTTTGAGTTCCTTGCGCCATTTTTCTCCGCCGATGCATTCAGCCAGATATTCAGCAGTGTGAATGACACGGTTGCTCCGCTTCATCTGGAGCATGGAACGTTTGATGCCGACCTTGCAGGACGGGCAGCCGACGACGACGGGTTTGCTGTCGTTGCTTCCAAGGTCGTCCTTGAGCTGTTCCTGTTTGTTGGAACGGAGCACGTTGTAAATGGCCGGGCTGGTCAGTGCGCCGAGGCCCGATTCGCCGCAGCAGCCGGGAGAAACGGAGATGTCGGCACCAGTGGTTTCGGCAAGTCCGGAGCGGTACATTTCCGCCGCTTTGGTCTTGGGTGCGCCGACCCATTCCGCGTGGCATGCGGCGTGGTAGAGAACATCTTCGGTCTGACGAACTGCGGGCAGTCGACCCAGAAGGAACTGGACAACGTCCTGATGATTCATGGGGTCCACCAACTCGCCGGAGAAGTCGTAGGTCTCCAGTGATTCGCGGCAGGTTCCGCAGGCTGTGAGCAGGGTCGTCGCCTTGAGGCCTGCCTTGCCGGTCTTGACCAGCAGATCGAGGAAGGCCTGAACATTGCGGTGACGATTGGTCTTGTATGCTTCCTCGCAACCACTTGCCAGCAGCGGATATCCGCAGCACATGTGGTGATCGGGCAGGACCACGTTCACGCCGGACTTGAGCAGCAGGTACACCGAGGCCATGCCGATGGAACGCGAGAAGAGCGATCCGCCGCAACCGGGGAAGTAGAGTACTGTCTCGTCCGGTTTTGCCAGACGGTTTTGAATATGGAGCCGGATTCGAGTTTCAGCTCCTCGGAGAGGTTGCGGAAATCGATGTGCGGGCTGCGGTTCTTGATGATCGGCGATTCAATGCGCGACAGCCATCGGGCCGGAACCATGCCCACCGTCTTGTCCTGAAGCGTCTGGCCGACGGACAGCAGCTTGGCCGTGACAGGCACGGTGCTCGCCGGGTTCTTCGCCAGATTCTTGAGAATGACCTGCTTGAGCGGATGGCCGGATTTTCCCTTGGAGTCAAGGAAAGAGCGCATGGACAGGGCCGCGCCTGCCGAGTCGATTTTCACCGGGCAGACAGCCTGACACTTGCCGCAGGCCGTGCAGTGGTCGATAAGGTCGCGCAGTTCGGCCATGAGCTCTGAAGCGGGTTCACCGGACTGGATCTGAGAGTAGTAGATGCCTTCGATGATCGCGCCCAGCGAGATGTTCTTGTTGCGCGGGTGGTACATCATTCCCTTGGCCGGGTGGTACATGGGGCAGACCTGCTTGCATTTGCCGCAGCGGGTGCAGGTCTGGATGTTTTTCAGCAGGTTCATCAAGGCTTCCTTGTCCTTGAGTGCGGTCTCGTCGAGATCGTTGATGAGCCTGTTGAATGAGAAGGTGAACGGAATGCTCGGCAGTTCCCGTTTCGTGAGCTTGCCGGGGTTGAACACGTCGTTCGGGTCCATCTCTTCCTTGTACGCTGCCAGAGCCTTGATCTTTTCCTCGCCGAGGAATGCGATCTTGGTGATGCCGATGCCGTGTTCGCCCGAGACTTCACCGCCCATTTCGAGGACTCTGGTCATGACTTCTTCGGCCGCTTCATGGGCCGAGGCGAGCATTTCCGCGTCGTTGGAGTTGACCGGCAGGTTGACATGGCAGTTGCCGTCACCAGCGTGCATGTGGTTGGCTATGACGATGCGTTTCTGCTGCATCTCATGCCACATGGCGTTGATTTCCCGATCGAGTTTCGGATAGGTGTCGCGCAGTTTTACGAACAGGAATCGGCACTGGGCCTCCTGCTCCTGATCGGACAGGTCGCGGGATGTCAATTCGCCATCAAGAATGCCCCGGGCGCGGTCAAGACCGGTCCTGATGTCAGGGTCTTCGTAATTGACGGTCTCCATCTCGCGGATTTTATGCAGGGTCTTGCGGTATATCTTCGCCAGATAGATGAGGTTCAGGTCTTCGAGGAATTCAGAGAACTCCGGGATGACCTCCATGGGGATGACCACGTCTTCGTTGATCTTGAAGCCCGAAGTGCGCTTGGCGATGGCGGACAGCTTGTGGCGGTCTTCCCAGAACAGTTCGGCTTCCTTGGCGTCGCCGGCTGCGAAGATATCCACGCCTTCATAAGGCTGGGCCAGTGCCACGATGGTCTGGCAGGCCGCATCGAGCGCTTCCTCGTCATCGGAGTCCAGCTGGAGAAGCAACACGGAGATCGGGTCACCTTCGTACTGGGTGGACTTGGCCTGATATTCGATGGCCTGTACGTATTTGGGACCGAATTCCTCAAGGGCGGAAATCTTGACGAGGTCGCCTTCCTCTCGAATGTTGTCACGCAGACTGACCACGTCCTTGATGACGAACATGGCGTTCTTCATGGAGCGGCCGTAGAATTCCAGGCACAGGGTGCGGGAATGCTTCAGTGTGGGGTAGCAGACAAAGGTTGCCACGGTGATGATGCCGTCGGTTCCTTCCTTCTGTACTCCGGGCAGACCGCCAAGATATTTGTTGGATACGTCCTTGCCCAGCCCTTCGCCGCGGATTTCGCCGCCGTCGAGGTCGACCGTGTCAAGGAGAGTGCCGAACTCATCGAAGATTTCGAAGGTCGCCACCTCATCCGTGTAGATTTTGTGACGTGGGTGATTCTTGCGGCGTACTTCCACCAGCGTCCCGTCGGGCATGACAATGCGGTACGACAGAATGTTGTCGATGGTGGTGCCGTATTCAAAAGCGAACGGGCCACCTGCGTTTTCCGCGAGGTTGCCGCCGAGGCTGGACCCTGCCTTGGAAGCGGGATCGACCGTGAAAAGCAGATCTTTCTTTGCGGCAGCCTGAATGGCGTTCAGGGTGATGACGCCGGATTCCACGGTGATGGTGCGGGCATCGGTGTCGATGTCCAGAATCTTCTTGAACCGGGAAAGGGATAGGATCACGGTGCGTCCCATGGCTGGGATCGCTCCACCTGTCAGACCGGTGCCGCCGCCGCGCGGAATGATGGCGAACTTCAGTTCGTTGGCAAGACGCACGATGCTGCGAATCTGATGTTCATTCTCCGGGAACAGGACGAGCATGGGAAGTTCCATGCGCAGGTCTGTGGCATCGGTGGCCGACTCGATGCGGCAGTGCGGTTCGTCACCGATGTTTTCGGCGGGCATGAAGTTGCCGAGTCGGCTGATCAGTTCGTTGCGGAACTTCTGGTCCGCGTCAAAGCGTTCCCAGAACAGTTCTATGCCGGTGGACAGAATTTTTCCGAACCCTTCGGAAAGAAGGGGTTTGGACATATTCAGTCGCCGGTCCACGGATTTGCGGACCAGTTCCGGGTCGATGAATGGGTTGTAGCGCACCATGAAAAGTTCGGCGGCCAGATTGGACGCAAGTTTCTTTACGCCTTCTGGCCAGTGCTGGTAGCGCTCCATGTCCACCACGCCGAGGGCGCGGGTGATGAGCTGTTCGTCTGATATGGAAATATGGGGTCCGAGCTGGGCCATGTCATTATACTCCGGGAAATGTGATTGAAGAGGGACTGAGTACGCACTCTTCGTCCGAAAGGCAAGTATAGGAACGGTAAGTCGGGTTGGCAAGGCTGACGGTGGATTGAAATTCCGGGAAGTTTCCGGCGTCAACAGACCGGGGAATTACTGGGGGGCGTTAAGCATCCAACCTTTTGGTGGATTCACGGGAGTTTGCGTCTTTTGGAAGAAAGGCCACCCTTGATGAGTGGCCGTTTCTGTTTTTCATTATTCGATGAAATACGTGATTTTGGCTCTTGGAGAGAGGTATTCCAGAATTTCCTGCGGCAGGCGGCCGAGGCGTATGGACTTTTCTACCCGCAGGTCCGGTTCGTCTGCCAGATCCACGATGAGCGCTTCCTTTTTGGGAACATCTTCGTCATACAGCACGACACTCGGATTGAGCTGGTTTTTCGGGTTTACCGACATCACCATGCCGATGGAGCCGTTGGACAGTTCCACCACCGTGCCTGGGGGATATACGCCGAGACAGCGGATGAACAGCGCCAGAAGCTCGACGTTGAAAAACTGTTTCTGCTGGCCGAACATATGGGAGAGCGCGAGATAGGGGGTCAGCGAATCCGTCGGCACCGGCTGGTTGCAGTGATTGTCATAGGTGTCTGCAATGGCCACGATGTGAGCGAGGCGGTTGATGGAATCACCTTTGAGCCCAAGGGGAAATCCGGAACCGTCCATGCGTTCATGGTGCTGGGCCACAACACGGGTCGCGGCCTTGGGGAAATTTTTCAACTGCGATACGATGGCCGCGCCGAATTCAGCATGCCTGTTCAGCATCTCCTGCTCGGGGCGGGTCAGGGTGCCCCGCTTTTTCAGGAGTTTTTGGGGATCTGAGCCTTGCCGATGTCGTGAAAAAGCGCGCCCATGCCGAGGGCGGTCATTTCCTCTTTTGAAAGTCCGGCTTCCCTGCCGACCATCATGGACAGGATGGCCACGTTCATGGGATGCGAATAGGCATTTTCCGAGGGGGCCATGACGTTCATCAGGTGCAGGGTGGATTCGCGGTCTTCCAGAAAAAGGCCGGACATCTGATTCACGAATGCGAGCGCGTCCTCGACTGAGGCGATATTTCCGCCCAGCATATTTTTAATGATGTTGTTGAATGTCTTGATGCAGAGGGTGAAGCGTTCCTCGCATTCTGCAATGTGCTGTTTTTTTGCGCGCAGGCGGCGAGTCCGTTCCTTTTTGACTTCCCACAGATTGTCGATGGCTTCCTGGCTGAGTTCCGACTCCGGTTCTGTCTCGGTTTCGGTTTTCGTCGGGGCGAAGCGGCAGGACGTCACTTTTTTCAGGAATACAAATAACTTCCCGGACACCGAGCTTGTGAAGCAGGGCTATCTGTTCGTCGTCCTTGATTTTGAAGCTGCTGAAAAGGAATGGGTGCTCGAACCAACTGGTTTTTCCAGTCGGATGAAAACTCCGGGCCGGAGCTGGCTCACCTGGATGCGGTATTCGGGTACGCGGGAATTCATAATATTTTACTCATATGGCTCATGGCTGCGAAAAGGTACTACTTCTTTGCATAGGAAATCAAGAAAAATGCCAAAGAATATAAAATGATTCAGACTTCGTTCTTGTGCTTTTCAATGTGTATTCTCTCGAATATTATCCGTTTGGGGTGGGAAGTAGAAAATGTGATGTTTTTTCATGATGAAATTGGGAGAAAGTTCATTTGACTTGTAATAAAAAGTGAAATGAGATAAAATAAAAAATTTTTGTATAGAGGACAAGGAGTTGGGCGGAAAGAGGTGAAAAGACCGGATTCCTTCGTTGCGCTTATTAGAATATTGCGTTACCAGAGCCTTTGGGTAAATGAATTTACAGCGTGTTCATCTGAAAAAGTTGTATGTTTAAGGGCGGTTATATGGTTGGAAGAAAAAACGATTCGCGCATGCTCAAAGGGAGTGTCGTTGCGATATTGCTTTGCTGCATGATCGGTGTGATTGCGTTCAAGGTTGGCGTTTTGCAATCCGCCGGTTCCGACTCAGACGGGCTGTCTGGCATCGTCTCCGTCAAGGGAACTGTCAAGGAAGAAGCTCTGAAGTTGACTCGGGCAGAAGTTGGCAAGCTCAATCGAGTTGTCGATGCGCACAGGGGAACATTCACCAAGGTCGATCTTTTTCTGGATGCCAAGGGGGATGCCCGGAATATCAAGCCGAAAACCGTTCTGATCTGGGCCATGGTTCTCGAAACCAACGGCGAGTGCGAAGTGCGCTCATGGAGTCGCAAGATTCCCCGTGCCGAACTGGTGCAGCAGATGGTCCAGTACATGAATAAAGCTGCCAAGGAATATGAGCAATTTAAGAAATTCCCTGACGTGAAACAGAATTTCAAGTGCCTTTATATTTAAGCGCGTCGTAGAATTTACTTCCTGAATAAGAGAAAGCCTCGGATGAAAGTCCGGGGCTTTTTTATTTTCCTTTTTTGAATCGGGAGAATTTCCCGAGTGTTGTCAGTGTGTTCAAACCTGTGTAGAGACAATAATTGAACGCTTTGCAGCTTTTTCTATTAGTGGGGAAAGCGAGTAAGGCTATTATCGGAAAATCTGACATGGCGCAGCAGAAACGCACCGGTAGACTGGTGGTTTTTATCATATTTCTTTTTATGGGGATCGGAGCGACAGCCTTTGCAACAGGGGTTGTTGATCTGAGTTTCTTCTCGACTCGTCCGGTATGGGGAGCGCAGCTATCTGATATGGTTTCGTTCCGCGGTGCGGTCAAGCTTGATGACTTGCGGCTTTCTCGCAGTGAAATACGAAAAATCAACCACGCGTCCATGGTCAATCGTACTGTCTTTGATCGTGTTCAGCTTACGTTGAACATGGCTGACAGGTATGCGCCTGTGCAGGTGGATAAAAATACGAAATTGACTGTGGGGTTGAAGCTAGATGCGGGTGATGGCTGCGAAGTGAAAAGCTGGGACAAGGACATTCTTCGCAAGAATCTGGTGCCATATATGGTCCGCTACATGAAGCGCGCGGCACGGGAACTGGTCCATTACAGGAAGCACCCGGAAGTGAAAAATGGTGTTGCCCGTTTGTATAT
>LQAJ01000310.1_pt1 | contig 13121 bp, 14 predicted proteins | sample 1535811 | NCBI WGS metagenome assembly LQAJ01 (sample SAMN04331587, study PRJNA305678) | bioreactor metagenome | isolation source: bioreactor_6 inoculated with Wadden Sea sediment 2nd replicate of a... | place: Germany: Wadden Sea, Janssand Flat
GCAGGACGATGCCAATATTCCAGCGGGTCTTCTGTTTGACGGCATGTTTAAAATCGGTCGGGAAGAGCGCACGGGTGGCAACCCATTCCGTTGGGTCATTCTCGGTGGGGTGTTCTTCTGAAGGAGGAACTCGGATATTGACAAAGGCTGCTTTCATCCCTTGCAGGTTCATCCGCAGACCAAGCTGGTAGTCTTCGGTTAGTGTGTTGGGTGAAAAAATCTCCTGGGTGGATATGGCAAGTTGCTGGAAGGCTCGTTTTGTAAAGCCTGTGCCTACACCGGCGGAAGGGACGAAACCGTTATTCAATTCACGCACCCGAAGGATCTTGGTGTGATTCTCAGCAAATTCATCGGCATAAGTCCAATGGGTCACTTTATTGAGCGGCAGCGGCAGCGGGAAGACCGGGATCTGGACCATGTCCTGCGAGGCATCAGGTAGTTATAGACCAGCAGGGAATAGGGATGGATGACATCCTCGGAGTCTTGCATCAGGATGATATCGAAATATGAAGATGTCCTGGTTTCGTAATCCAGGATCGCATTGAAACATGGTTGAGGTTGGCGGCTTTGTTGGTCGGTCCGGGGTCAGCTGTGATGACCTTATGGACGCGATCATTGACCCGGGCGACCTTATCGACCTCACTCTGGGTCTCGGGGTCGTTGGGATAGGTGCCAACGAAAATGTCGTAATTGTTATAGTGAATAGTTTGGCAGGCATTGGTGAGAGTCTTGGCGATCACGTCCGATTCGTGCCAGGCAGCAATAAAAATTGCGATCCGTTGCTGTTCCCGGGCCTTCAGCCGTTCCATCGTTAGGGGTTTAATATCCTTGCGGTTGAAAACCGACGAATTTCCAGGCGATGTGCGTGAAATCGATATAAAGATCCATCACACCGCTGACCGTAAAGACCACGCCAACAAACACGGCCAGGGCGTGCATTGGTTGGTATAGAGATACCATTAAATTAACCATAAAATTTAGAACTGCATCCATAACTCACCATTATGTCAAGGGTGTTGGCCGAATGAGCGGTTTGGGGAGAAATTAACTCACCCGGCGATCAATAAAAGAGGGGGCAAATAATTTGCCCCCGGATTTGATACATTGAAATCTTATCAATATTGAGTTTAAGATGAGGTTAAGGAGAAAAGACAATATGTGCTCAGTCAGATCCCAAATCTATGCGCTTCTAAATTAATCCATTTGGTTTTTTCTCAGATGAGCTATAAGGTTTTTTTAGCAGTGGAAAGTTGAAAGTCTTACACGTATAAGATTTACCATGAGATGTTCTGATTAAAGAGCACTCCTGCTTTTCCGCTTTTTGATCAGGAAATAGACCAGTATCAGAAGGCTTCCACCGACCATGATGTAAAGGAAATATTGATATAGGTAGTCACTGATCAACACCCAGTTTTGGCCGAGTAGATACCCTGCGCCGATGAGCAGCGCACACCAGAGATAGGATCCAATAAAGGTGTTAATCATAAATGGAAGGTAGGACATGTCAGCCAGGCCAGCCGGGATGTTGATCAATGTGCGGACACCCGGCATCATGCGGCCGATCAGAACAATCCCTGTTCCCCAATTTTGGAATTGATTTCCAACTTTTGTGATATGGGCATCATCAATATGCAGCCAGTGGGTTAGCTTCTTCACTACCGGTCGGCCTCCCAGGCGGGAGACCCAATAGGTGATGGAGGCACCAATCAGACTGCCGATGGCAGCAAATAATGCGCCTAAAAAGATCACAGTTGGATTCGCCTGGTTATTTGCCACCAACATCCAACCCGCCAATCCCAGGATGACTTCGCTGGGTGTGATGCCGGTTGCATTTTCGAGAATCAACATAAGCGCCACACCCAGCCATCCCCAGGCGTTATATAGCGTGTTCAAAATGGGTAGGATATTGTTTTCCAACAGGGTAAACATCACATTCCAAAGTTGTTACGCTTGGTTAAGGTCCATTGGTAAAAGAAGAGGAGGCTCCCGATCAGAACAAATAGGGTTCCCACAATGAAGTAGTAGATCGGATAAGCAGAATCAGCCCCAGCAATATCCAAAATCCCACGCAGGAGACTTCCCACGGTGAGTGTTGCAATACCGGCGTTATAGAGATTGAACGCAATCCGATTTTCCAGGTTCAACCGGCCGATTATCACGAAGCCAACAACGCCAAGGATCAGACTGAACACAAAGGCATAGCTCATAAATGGAGATGATACGCCGTGGCCAAAATTGAGTAAAGGTAGTTGAACGCGATACAGAAAAGCGTTATCACAACGTAGGTTATTACAGTCTTTTTCGTTTTAAGGTTCGCGATCATAATGATCCTCCGATATAAATGATGTCGCTGACGTTGCGCTCACCGAATGAACGTCCATCTGTGGGATTGTTGATGACCTGTCCGTTGAACACCATCGTTGAAGAGCCGCCGCCATCGAGGTTATAAGCCACTGTACATCCGTAATCCTGCATCACCTGGGCTAATTCCAACAGTGACAGTCCTGCATTCTGTGTGGTCCTGCCGTCAGAAACGAGGAATATGTAGTGCAGCTCATCAATCACGCCAATTGCAGTTCGCGGATTGCTCGTTTTGGATTGTGACACTTCGGAATTTTCCGTGACTGTTATGACACCATCCTCAATCAGGCTGGGCCAAAGGTGAATATCTGGAGTGCGCCAGCATCATAAAGGCCTGAGCGTCCGAGCTGGCCTCATTGACAATTTCAAGCTCCCGTCTGCGTTGATAACCAAGGCTTCACTTGACTGACTCTGTGCCGTTGATTGGTATAGGACGCCGTTCCGCAAAACAAAGCCTGAACTTCTGAATCCGTAATAGTCACCATTGATTGCCAAGATGGCATCATGTTCCTCCGCCATATCCGAGGTCGTGTCCTTAATATTGCGGCCAAAAGTGTTTTCCGCCAGTGCAGTCTTGAGATAGGCAATGTCACTGATCACAACATCTGCAATATATATATCTGTGTCATATTCCCGGATTTTTTCAATCGTAATCAGGATGTTCTCATCTTGATAGGAGTAATCCGTGATGATAGGTTCAGAGCTTGAGATTTCACTCTCATTAGCTGATGTATCATCTGATGTGATACTGGTTGAGCTATCAATCAGAATGCTGTCCGTGGTGTCACTTGGGATAGCAGTATTGTGGAGATCTTCATAAATACTTGTATTTGCTGCTGAAGCATCGACGACTGCGATCTTTTCTGCGATTACAAAAGTATCCAGCAGGCTCCATATAGTAAAGGCAGTGATTACGATTGAGTAAAAATAAGCGAAAGTATGTTTATATTTCATCTTGTTTTTCCTGGTTATAATTGACTTGAATACCCAAAATCGTTGGACGAAAAAGTTGATCACGAATAAGAAGCTGTCCACGAGAATTTTGCTTAGCAGAAGCGCGTTGTTAAAATTAAGGACGCCGCTCACAACATTCGTCAATAATCCGCTGATTATCATTTGAATCACAAAAGTATCAGGTATTTTATGGATTCATTCCTTGTGTTGTGCGAATCTTTCTTATTAAACACCCAGACTTTATTTATCGTGAAATTTAAAGTGCCTGAAAAGATCCTGGCGATTGCAGTCGCTGAAAAGATGCTGGTCACCTATCTGGACTAACAACATGAAGGATGTGACATCCACAACTGCTGATAGCATGGATGATGCGATGTTCTTAAAGAATGATTTATAGATTGTGATTGAATCGCTCACTGTACGGAAATGGGTGACCCGATCCTCTTCGTAGATAGTCTCGATGTCCACCGTCCGATAGTCCATATTTTCTTTATTCATTTGCTCCAAAAATCGCATTTCGTATTCATATCGATCGCCTTCCACATTGAGCGCGAAATCGAAGTGTTTGGCAGGAATACCTCTCAAACCTGTTTGGGTGTCTTTGAGGGTTTTACCCGTCTTCATTTTGTAATATAAGGCGGAAAAAGCGTTGCCTATCTTACTGGTCAGTGGGACTTCTGCACGGGAAAGGTCTCGGGTGCCAAGGACGACCGTGTCAGAAGCAGCCAGTTCTTCAGCGACCTTCAAAATATCTTGGGGCGTGTGCTGTCCGTCCGCATCGGCGGTGACGATACCAATCACATCTGGCTGCGTAGATTTAATGTATTGGATTCCTGATTTTAAGGCAGCACCTTTTCCACGGTTTTGCTTATGCGCAAAGATCTCTGCTCGATGGAATTGCACCATCGTAATGACCGCTTGTGTTGAATAGTCAGAGCCATCATCAACCACCAGGATATTTACAAGCCCAATTTCTTTCAATCCCTCAATCAAGTGAATAAGTTTTTGATCCGGGTTTAGTGTTGGAATTAAGACTGCTATATTTCTGATGATCATTTTTTACCGTCCAGGGTGTTAATTGTTTTTCTTGCTTACGATTTATGGAATATCTTTTGCACAATCAGGTCATCCCTGGGGGCAGAGTAATTGTTTCTGCCCCCAGGTGGATCAGTTTTCAGAAGGCGGATTACCTATGACCGCCACCGCCGCCGGCCTGCCCAGCAGAGACGCTGGTTTCAGTAACCTGGGTATATGTGCCATTTGTTTCAAGAATTCTTACATTGCCCCCCGTCAGTGTGAAGGAGGTGTTGATGTCAATATTTGTGTAATCCCGATAGCTTGCGGGCTGAACAATCACAGTATCGCCACCGGTGATCGTGATCGAACCGTTGGCATCCAGGCCGTCACCACTGCCGCTCGTTCCTGCGGTGATCGTTATCGTCCCGCCGGTGATGGTGATTGAAGCTGAACTGCTTGAGAAATTATCTTGCGAACCCACGCCCGCATTCCCGCTGCTGTCGTTTCCACCTGCGCCGTTGATGCCATCGTCACTGGCGATGATATCAATCGTGCCACCATTGATGACGACGTCAGTGCCCTCAAACCCTTCATAACTTTGCAGAATATTGATGGTGCCGCCGTTGACGGTAACTGTTGCATCAGCGTGGATTCCATCATCACCACTGTTGAGGGTCAGAGTGCCGCTCTCGACAAGGACATCTCCGTCACTGTGGATCGTATCGCCGCCAGCGGCAATAGCCATGACGGCAGCTTCGATCTCGACTGAGTTATTGCCAAACAGTCCGATCCCAACAGCGGAAATGGTGATATTGCCGCCAGAAATCTTAAGGTCATCACGACTTTCGATGCCCTCTGAATAATTAGCCTGGACTGTCAAAGTGCCATTGCCGTTGATTGTCAGATCGTCATGGGAGAAAACCGCAGCATCCGGTTCACCGTCTTCGTCCAGGTTGGCATAGGTTGAGCCATCTGTGACAGAATTCACTGTGCCATCAACGAGTGTGATGATGACCTCCGCGGCGTTTTCAATGTAGATAGCGCTGCCGCTGCTATTTGTGATGTTTGCATTATTCAGATACAAGGTGAACTCATCCTCATCGCCACCATTGACGACGATTTGTCCATCGGATAACGTGCCGGTCAACGTATATTCACCAGCCGCACTAATCGTCACGACTGAGTTGGACCCATATTCCGAAAGATTGATCTCACTGCCCTGGGCTGTATAGGCAGCGTTCCCGGCGCTTGCTTCAGATGAATCAACATCAGCGGTCATGGCAGCGCTGTCAGAATTGTCAACTGCTGAGGATGACTGATCTGAACTTGAATCTTCAGTTGCAGCGACGACGGCCGAATTGTCGGTAGTCATCGTAACGCTTTCACTATTTCCACACCCGGCCAAAAACGCCAGTGTCAGTGCGGATAGGATTAAGATTGATAACCATTTCTTCTTCATGTTCAAATTCCTTTGCTAAATTGTTTATTGCTCGCAAATTTCTTTTCTTGAAGGCAACCAATAAAGGATTAGTTTTCTTTATTACAAAAGGTTAACTTCGCCAAATTAATTTTTGGTCAAGATGAAGTAAACTCGTTTTAGGGCTGGAGTAAAGGAAGCTGGCGGTTTTTTGTGACCTGACCCCCAAAAAATTATCCAGATCCTGTGATAGGATTTGTTGAAATTTAAGGCTAGAAATGCCAAGAAGGCGAGTTTATCCGCCGGAAAAATTCATCACAAAACTGCGTGGTGAACGAGATTTTAAATAAGCTTCCCCATCTGCATGAGCATGTTTTTCATATGAAGAATGGCAAACCATTTTTCAAGTTTGATAAAGTATAAGATCTCAATACTAGAAATCCTGTTCCAGCCTGGTTGAGAATGAATGACACTGTGAAATAAACAGCATATGGAATGGGGCTAACGTCCCTCTGAATCTAAATGAATCAATGGAAAATCATCGACACCTAAAATTGAGCTGAGTTTTAGTATTGAGTCAAGCGGGATTTGATATGGATTAAATCAAAGATCTTGAATTGAGATGGGGCCTTGAAAAGTGTGATTTTACAAACAAATGCCTTTTCTGTTATTATTATATAGCCATAACGATATACCAACTGAATAAAAAGTGGAGAATAACATAATAATGAAGTCTTTCTTAAATGCTATTCTTGATGCGCTATTACCTGTATTTGCCACTTTAGCAGCATTGTTTGTTGGAACCATCATGCTGATTGTTTTGGATGTAAATCCAATTGTCGCATACAGAGCACTACTTAATGGTGCGTTTGGTAGTAGCAATGCCTTTGCTGAAACCTTGGTTAAAGCAACCCCACTTCTACTCGTGGGCTTGGGTATTTGTATAGCTTACCGAGGCAATGTCATCAATATTGGTGGTGAAGGACAGATGATTGTCGGTGCGATCGTCGCCACATGGTTTGGGCTCCGTTTCACTGGCCTGCCCGGATGGTTTATGATAACGATGGCTATGCTTATCGGCGCGATCACAGGGGGAATATGGGCAGGAATACCAGGCATTCTAAAAGCTTATTTCAATGTTAACGAAATACTGAGCACAGTAATGATGAATGCTATTGCAGTACAACTCCTCAACTTTATGTTGACGGGGCCAATGATAGACCCCGTCCAATCAGAGAAAGCTTCGCAGATCCCACAAACTGCACGGCTCGAGGAGGCTTATCGGCTACCAAGGCTGGTCCCAACTCGATTTCACCTGGGAGCACTCATCGCGGTTATTCTAGCCATTTTAGTTTACTTCTTGCTATGGCGCACAACCCTTGGATATCGAATCCGCGCTGTTGGACAAAGTAAAACAGCATCACGCTACGCAGGCATCAAGGTGAAACGCTATATCATCATTGCTTTAATGTTAAGTGGTGCTTTTGCTGGCTTGGCTGGTGTTATCCAGGTTTATGGCGTCAATTATCGGATGATTACAGACGGATCGGCAACCGGTTTTACTGGTGGCGCCGGGTTTAATGGAATTGTCGCAGCTTTGTTTGGTTCGTTGAATCCCATATTAACAATACCTGCATCTGTTTTGTTTGGTTCTCTCCTTGTTGGCGCTAACGCTATGCAACGGGTAACTCAAGTCCCATCGGCACTCATCACTGCCTTAAATGGATTGGTGGTTGTCTTTGTTGTAAGCAGTGAGCTTTGGCGTAAAAAACGACAACAGAAACGACTAATCGTGCCTCAAGAGAAACCAAACACAATTGATGAAGGGGTCCCAACTCCCGAGGAGAATCCGACATGATTGCCAGGTTGTTTAGCGTTACAGTTCTCTTAGGTATACTTTCCTCAGGTATCCGGTTAGCAACACCCTATTTATTCGCTTCGATTGGCGAGACGTTTAGCCAACGAAGTGGGGTATTAAATTTAGGGGTTGAAGGGCAGATGATTTTAGGTGCATTTGCCGCATTCTATGTTGTGATGAAAACCGAAAATCTACTGCTTGGTGTATTAGCTGCAATTTGTATTGGGGCACTGATGGGGTTGGCGATGGGTTTTGTATCGGTCACACTCCAGGCAAAACAAGGCATTAGCGGAATTGGGTTTTATCTCTTTGGGTTGGGGATGAGCAATCTTTTATTTCAAACTCTTGTTGGCACAGTTGAAACAGTAAAAGGGTTTCCAAATGTTCCGATACCACTCCTAAATAGGATTCCTGTCATCGGTGACATTCTTTTCAATCAGAATATCCTCGTTTTATATCGCATTTCTAATTGTTCCAATTGCTTCATTTATTCTCAATAAGACCACATTAGGCTTAAACATCAGAGCAGTTGGTGAGAATCCTGAAGCAGCTGACTCATTGGGTGTCAGTGTAAAAAGGGTCAGATATTTCACAACCATATTTGGCGGTGCAATGGCTGGTCTGGGTGGCGCTTCATTATCCATCGCCTTACTCAATGTGTTCCAATTAGGGATGACGGCGGGGACAGGGTTTTATCGCTGTAGCCCTTGTTTACTTTGGCGCTTGGCGACCTTGGGGAGTGCTTTTGGGTGCCATGTTATTCAGCCTTGTCAATGGTTTACAGCTTTGGATCCAAGTATTGGGTATTCCAATCCCATCTGAATTAGCGGTTATGCTGCCATATATTTTAACAATTTTTGTACTGACAATCTCGAGATCGAAACAAACGACCCCTTCAGCGCTGACAAAGGCATTTGAGCGGGAAGGTTGACAATAAACCCAGTGTTGAAGAGGAAGGATAATATAGCTGTGGATATAGATGAAATATATCAATCCAGTAGGAAGGAGGTGCTCATAATACAAATCGACCATAACTTGTTTTCGTAGAAGAAGTCTAGTCGTAAACCATAATGAGAGGAAAAAATGAAATCCAAATATAGAATTCTTGTTTTAGCCTTGGTTTTACTATTCTTATTTACGGCATGTACACCTGCAGAGGAGACAGCTGTTGAGGAACCCGAGATTGAAAAATTGCGCATAGCTGTTGTCTCACCAAGCGCCATCAATGACTTCGCCTTTACTCAGAGTATTTATGATGCAATCATTGCACTCCAAGAAGAGTATGGAGAGGACGCGATTGAATTTGTTTACTCTGAGAATATGTTCGTTGTCGATGACGCTGCAGCGGCCATCCGGGATTATGCCGCATCCGGATACAATTTAGTGATTGCACATGGTTCACAATATGGCTCGTCGCTTCAAGAAATTGCACCTGATTTCCCAGAAGTCAGCTTTGCCTGGGGAACAACGGTAGACACTTTTGGCCTGGATAACATTTTTGCCTATGAAGCAGCTTCACAAGAGGGTGGGTATGTGAATGGTGTTATGGCAGCCATGTTAACCGAAAGTAAAGTGATCGGTGTTGTTGGCCCTGTGGAAACTGGGGATGCCAAGTTGTATGTTGATGGTTTTAAGGCAGGTGTTGCTGCAACTGATCCTGATATTGAAGTGCTCGTTACCTATATCAATAGCTTTTCTGATGTGGCGCTTGCTTCAGAGACGGCACAAACCCAAATTGCTGCTGGCGCAGATGTGTTGACGGGGACAGCCCAGATGGTCGTCGGAGCAATCGGAAAAATTGAAGAGGCCGGCGGTTATTGGTTTGGAACTCAGGCGGATCAATCATCTTTTGCTCCGGACGCAGTTGTTGCAAGCCAGGTTTATAACTGGGAGGTTATCCTTAAGGAGATCATTGATCTTCGAGCACAAGGCATTCTTGGTGGTCAGTTCTTCACCGCAAGTCTTGCGAATGGTGGCGAGGTGATGGTTTTCAATCCAGCCCTCGATATTCCGGAAGATGTGAGGATGGCTGCCGATGATGCAATTCAAGGGATTATCGATGGTTCAATAATCATCGAACTACCCTAATTAAAATAATAACTATGATATCGGAAGTTGGAAACAACTTCCGATATCATCACTTTTGTAATTTGTTTAGTATTCAGGATAAAAAAATGAAATCAATGCCTGACCATACCCCTTATCAAACTCGCATAAATTCAGTAATGATGCAAGGCATTATTAAGAGATTTCCGGGCGTCCTTGCCAATGACAATGTGGATTTTGATGTTAAGGCATGCGAGGTACATGCGTTATTGGGTGAAAATGGGGCGGGAAAAAGCACCTTAATGAAGATACTTTATGGGCTTTATCATCAGGATAAGGGCGATATTTATATTAATGATGAATTAGTAAAAATTAACTCACCTACAGATGCAATAAAACTCGGCATAGGAATGATTCACCAACACTTCATGCTTGTACCTACACTTACCGTAGCAGAAAATGTTGCACTAGGGTTGCCCTCCTCGCGTGGACCAATTTTGGACCTTGATCGTGTATCAACCCGGATTGTAGAGTTAGCGGATACTTATGGTTTACAAATTGATCCTGATGCCTATATCTGGCAATTGTCTGTGGGACAACAACAGCGAGTGGAAATCATCAAAGCTTTATACCGAGGTGCTGATTTATTAATCCTCGACGAGCCCACCGCAGTTCTCACGCCACAGGAAGTGGATGAATTATTCATTATCATGCAACAAATGGCGTCAAAAGGCTATTCCCTAATTTTTATTTCTCATAAACTGAATGAAGTTATTGAAATAAGTCAAAGAGTCACAGTTTACGCAATGGCCACAAAATTGGCACACGGCAGACTTCAGAAGTTGACAAGAGTGAGTTAGCGAAGTGGATGGTTGGCCATTCTATTGATTTCATTACCACAACAGAGAATATTGAGAGAGGTGAAGCACGGTTACGTTTAGATCATATCAACTGTGACAGTGATCGAGGCGCAAAGGGGTTGATGGATGTCAGTTTTGATGTGTATTCTGGTGAGATTCTGGGTTTAGCGGGTGTTTCTGGTAATGGACAGCGGGATTTAGCTGAAGTTATTGCAGGATTACGAAAATCAAAATCCGGGAAGATCTTTCTTGAGGGGGATGATGTTACCAATTGTGATGCCCATGAGTTGACATTAAGGATGTTATCTTATATTCCCGAAGAACGAATGCGGGATGGGATGATAAAGGAGTTCACAGTCTCGGAGAATATGATTTTACGGGAACATGATCAACTTAAGTTCTCAACTAAAGGGTTTCTCAAGCTAAAAACGATTGATAATCATACCAAACAATTAATTGATCAATTTCAGATAAAGACACCTTCCCATAAGACTCCTGTAAAAAGCCTTTCAGGAGGGAACATCCAAAAACTGGTTCTTGCACGGGAATTCTCGAGGAAACCGCGGACGATCGTAGCAGCTCAACCGACCCGAGGCCTTGATATTGGTGCTGCGGAATACGTTCGGGAACAGTTAATATTACAACGGAATGAAGGTACCGCAGTTTTATTGATTTCCGAAGATCTTGATGAAATATTTGCTCTGTCTGATCGCATTGCGGTAATCTATGAAGGAAAAATCATGGATATACTCTCAAGAGACGAGGCTACTAAAGAAAAGGTGGGTTTATTAATGGCGGGGGTCCAGTCAAGCGAAGATTAGAAAACACTCGTTGAGGAGGGAAAAATAAAATTAAAACGCCGAGGGATATTTTAGCTTGAAAATTTATTATTATATAGCGCCGCGTCGCGACATGAACGCGCAACCAACTGATAAAGTCCCCTTGTGGGATTCAAAGTCCTCTCGGTTTTTGTCTATACCGTATATACGAGGGTGTTTTTGTCTACGACTATCCCCTGTGGCGGTTAAATATGTCATTTTTGTCCACCTTTTCTAAAGTTTCTACACAGATTGCCCAACGGTTGCACCAGGCGCATCAGAGGGTAGGGCAATTTGGCATATTTATTATCGACCAATTTTATGTATATTCCCTCGCGTTTTCACACTTTTGAGATTAAAAAAAGTTAGGATGAGAATTGAACCAACACCATTATATAGTCAGTTATTGTTTTTTCTAAAAATCTAATCAATGAATACAAAAAGACTGGAGGAAATTATGTGAAATTGACTCATGAACCTCCTGATTTAAGAGTCGTCTTCCAATCACTCATTAATTTCTATAGCGTCTATTATGTCTTTCGTTACTATAGGTTCCACTCAGATTGCACCATTTGCAAAATAAAGAAAGGCAATTTTATATCTTACTTGTCAACCATCTTTACATCCATTCAACCTGATCTCAAACTTACTGTACCATTATGAACTTCGCTCCTTTTTATTCAGGACTGCTTTTATATGTTTCCCAAACTGCTTATCCTTCTGACGTTTTTCATAATATGACATTTCGTTGAAGCTTGATTCCTTATTCATGGCCAGATAATTTTCAAATCTTTTTTTTCGATAGCGTACCTTTTCTTATCGCATTCTGAATTGCGCAGCCCGTTTCATTGACATGGGTACAATTGCTGAATTTGCACTGGACTGACAACGCGATTATTTCTGAAAAGGTCTCATCAATGCCTGCTTCTACAGCAATGTTCCCAAGCTCCCGCATTCCGGGGGAATCGATGATTATCCCACCTTCCTTTAGCTGGATCAATTGGCGTGTGGTAGTGGTGTGCCTGCCTTTACTGTCTTTTTCTCTGACGGGGTTGGTGACCAGGAGCGAATTGCCCATGATACTGTTCAGCAAGGTTGTTTTTCCGACGCCGGAAGAGCCAAGCAAGCAATAGGTTTTTCCCGGCAGGAGGAGGTTTTTAATTTTATCTATATTGATCCCATTCTCACTGCTAAACGGAATCACCTTCACCTCGGGCATTAATGCGAGGATGCTGTCTATCTTTTCATTAATCTTTGGTGTCGACAGTAGATCTGCTTTGCTTAACAGCACAACTGGAGTAATGCTGCTTTCGTTGATCATTACGAGGTAGCGCTCCAAACGCCGAAGGTTGAAATTTACATCTAAGGATTGGATGATGAATGCTGTATCGATGTTGGCTGCTATCAGTTGAAAGTCTACATTCTTTCCAGAAGTTTTTTCTTTTTCAAGAGCGTTTTTCTTGGAAGCAGACTGTGTATTATCGCATGGCTATCGTCATCGAAAAAGTCGGCGGCCACCCAATCGCCAACGGTTGGCAGCAGCATAGAAGAGTCAGCAGAGTAAAGCATTTTTCCTGCCAATTCCGCAAAAATATCCCTACTCCCTTTGGATATGATGTAACTGTTTTTATGTACAGAAATGACACGCGCGATATGATGGTTCTTAATTAATTGAGCGTTGGTATTGGCTCGGAACCAATTGTCAAAGCCAAGGTTTTTGATGTTTTCTGTGACGTCTTTCATGCTTTGTAGTTCTCCTTATGGAACGATTTCTCGACAATTCCGATTTC
>LQAJ01000311.1_pt1 | contig 12921 bp, 7 predicted proteins | sample 1535811 | NCBI WGS metagenome assembly LQAJ01 (sample SAMN04331587, study PRJNA305678) | bioreactor metagenome | isolation source: bioreactor_6 inoculated with Wadden Sea sediment 2nd replicate of a... | place: Germany: Wadden Sea, Janssand Flat
TGTACCGACCTTTGAAAAAAGTGGTTTGACCAACAATAGTCAAAAGAAAGGCGAAAACTAGCTTGACAAATACCGGAAATATCACGTTATACTGAAGGATTTCTCAACATTTCACGAACAGTTTGGGGTTTTCAGTATTCAAAGTGCATGTTGTTAGAATATTATGGCGGAAACTATAGATTAAAAACCCCACTACCTCTTTTTAGCACCCCTGAAGCATTCCATGGTAACTGCTGTACTCGATGATATACCTTCTTTAACACACACCTTCTTCATAGTAAGAAAGATGATCTTCCAATCTTGTAAAAACCTGACATGGTCAACATACTCAACATCCAGATTAAACTTATCTTCCCAACTGATTGCATTTCGACCGCTCACCTGAGCCCTGCCTGTCAGGCCTGGACGAACTTCATGTCTTCGTTTTTGTTTTCTGGTATACAAAGGAAGATACTGCACCAGAAGGGGTCTTGGTCCTACTATGCTCATATCACCTTTTATAATATTAAACAGTTCAGGTAATTCATCAAGTGATGTTGTTCTTAGCGTTCTTCCAAACTTCTTCAATCGTACACTATCAGGCAGTAACTCCCCATGTTCATCTCTCTCATTCGTCATTGTCCTGAACTTGTACATGGTGAAGATCTTCTCAGTAAGCCCCGGTCTTTTCTGCTTGAATAACACCGGGCTACCCAGCTTTAACCTAACAAGAATCGCAACAATTAAAAGTACTGGACTTAACACAATAATTGCGATCAATGAAAGAATGAAGTCCATTGGTCTTTTGAGAAATCTTTTATATATGTTTTTACTTGGCTTTAGTTCACTCGTAGTCATAACCAATGCCCTATTCCCATAATGAATTCACGCTCTTACATATCCTCTCTAGATCTTCATCAGTCATCTTCGTATCAGAGGGTAGACAGACTCCATGTTTGAATAGCTGTCCACTTACATCAGAACCAATATAGTCATATTCAGCAAAGTATGGCTGCATGTGCATCGGTTTCCAAATAGGTCGTGATTCAATATTATCTTCTTCTAACCGTTCCATGATATCTATCGGTCTTACTTCACCAGTAAGGGTAATACAACTCAACCAGAAGTTCGGTTCATTCCAGTCATTCACAGGCATGAAAGATATATCTGTTATTCCTGATAGTTCTCTCTTATAGTATTCAAAGATATATCTCTTCTTAGCGACTCTTTGATCAAGAACTTTCAGCTGTCCTCTACCTATACCAGCAACGACATTACTCATACGATAGTTGAATCCCAATTCACTATGCTGGTAATGTCTTGCTTTATCTCTGGACTGTGTAGACCAGAATCTGACCTTCTGGATCTTCTCTTCATCTCTGGAAACAAGCATACCACCTCCGGAGGTGGTGATGATCTTGTTCCCATTGAACGAGAAGATCCCATAATCACCAAAAGTCCCGGTATGCTTCCCTTTATAGTACGTACCCAGGCTCTCAGCTGCATCTTCAATGACCGGCACCTGGTACTTATCGCATATGGCCATGATTGTATCCATATCAGCAGAAAGACCATACAGGTGTACCACCAGTACAGCCTTTATCTTCTTTCCATACTTCTCAAAAGCTGCTTCCAGAGCTTTCGGATCCATATTCCATGTCGTAAAGTCACTATCGATGAATACAGGAGTAGCGTTCACATAGATAATAGGGTTTGCTGTAGCAGAGAACGTAAGTGTAGGGCATAAGACGATATCACCTTCACCAACACCTGCCGCTTTCAGCGCCAAATGAATAGCACCAGTCCCCGAAGTCAATGCAGCAGCATAGGGAGCCCCTACTTTTGCAGCAAGCTCTTTTTCGAACTCATTCACATTAGTCCCAAGTGGCGCAATCCAGTTGGTATCAAACGCTTCTTGCACATACTGCATCTCATACCCCTCATCACTCATATGAGGAGAAGCTAACCATATCTTTTCTGCCATATCCCATTCATCCTTATTATCTACAAGCATACCCGCAAGATTATCATAACTCTTCAACAGTGTATTCAGATTAAACTACTATCAATACCTACTGTTTCACTATGGACTATTATCCACAAATCCCTAGATCTCAATGGACCCCATCACATTCACAGACTTGATCCCATACTCTTCAAGCAGTTCTCTGCTTGATTCTTCCCAGACAATAATAATTACTTTCTTATTAGCTTTCTTCATTGCTTCCAAAGATATATATATTGCTTCTTCTTGGCCTCTGCCTCTTGAACTACTGTCATTTGCACTATTATCTGTACCAATACAGGTATTCTCATCTTCAATAATATCTCTATCTTGTTCTTCACCATTGTCTATAACTGTAGCATCATCATAATCTTCAATGTTGTCTTTATCTACTGCGCCGACTTCAGCTTTTTGCTGAACAGATGCTGTTCTTTCTAACGCTTCTACAAGTTCTTCTATCCCCATGGTCATGCAGGATTCAACGACGAAGGTACCTTCATCGATCAATTCTCCAATAAGTCCTGCAAGTTCATCATCTCTTCCAAAGAAGAGCACTTTCTCTGCTCCTTCTCGTGAAGCAAGGTCGTTCACTGCAGTGATCATACGTCTTCTCAGGCGCAATACTTCCTGGTATGTCCGTACCACATACCCGTAGGTCCTCTCCACCTTGCTGGCTATACCTGCAGGTGTGAGGAAGTACTTTATTGAGTTAGGTTGTAATCGTACTATCTTGACTAACCCTTTCTTCACTATAGTTCTCAGTAACAAGTTCATAGTACCCAGAGAGACCCCTGTATGTTCAGAGAGATCTCTTTGGGTAGCATCTGAGTTCTGTTCTATATAGGTAAGGATAGTCAGTTCTGTGTTCTGTTTGTCTTTCTGCATAGTGTATGGTTTACAGGCTGTTCAAGATTTGAACAGCCTGCATGTATTGATACATTTCAAAGCGCAAAAGCCCTGAAATAGAGAGAAATGATAATACTCTTTTCTGTGGTTGAATTGTCTGTAGGAAGCTATCGGGGCAAAGCTTCGCTGTAATATGTGTATACATACTACGTTCTTGCGAGGTCTTTATCCCAATACACCGGCAGCCGAAACATACTCGGTATACCATCTCATAGAGAAAAACAGCAACGCCTCTCACTATAAGATCATTAGCAGGTGCAGTTCTGCAGCAAAGAACTAACAGTATAAAACACCTATGGTATTCCATACTGTTTTACTCGTTCATGCTTTATCACGCACCCATTGAAAGCTATAATAACAGAGTACCCTGCAGTAATGCAACCAAAATCTCATGTGTTTACCATGAAAATTTACCAAGATTCACATTAACTGCGCATCACCATAGAAATCAAGTATATTACTTTTCATCTGTCTCCATGCAGAAAGACTGTACTAACCATCCCATACGATCGATTATCAACAAAAGAACCATAAAAACTTTTTCTTATGCATACACAAAGCAGGTATCAGGTCTCTTCTTATCCACTACCTGCAGTATGTTTTTCCTCTTATCCTCTCTTCTCTAAGCCTATCTTCTCTTCTCTTCTCATCCTGGAGAACTCTTCTTCTGCTCCCCTACTACGTGCTCTATCCCTACTCTCCCCATACCTGTACTGCTACGGTAAGATAGTTCTTCAAAGACTTTGATCCTTCTATAACATCTACCAGTTCATCAGTGGTGACTGGTAGACCACTGAATTCGTCACTGATATGCGTAATGGAACATCAAGCATATCTCTCAGGTTCAGCCTCCCGCCAAGGGCGAAGATATGATACCAGTCATAATCACCATCATGAAGAAAACTCTTCTGCAAGGTCTCTACATCGTCCTCATCACCTGCTTCATAGCCGTCTAGCCAGTCAGGGTAGACCATACCATCAGGGAGAATCCCATTTACTACGTCACTTTCTCCCCCGGAATAGGCCTCTAACGGTGCATTATAATCACCTCCATAGGTACCATGCCGTATCATCTGATACGACCCATGCATGGAGATGGAACTGCTGATCACAGCTGCTGCTTTGATCAGCAGTTCATCACTGTTAGGGTCCAGTTTACTGCATACCCCTCACCGTTGGTGACGAAGGATTCATACACTCTAGAATCAAGCCCTATAGAATCTTTTGAGGAGACCCAGGGCACGTCTGTCGGAGCATGAGTCAGGGTAAACGGTTCTATCTTGGAATACTGCACCGTAAGAGTCCCGAAATCGATCATAGGCAGGATCGATTTCGGTATCACTGCTTTGATCCCGACCTGAAAGGTAAAGAAGTTACGTACCCGTTCAAAGAGATCTGCAAAGCTTGTAGGACTGAACTCATCGAAGAAGAAGGAACCATAGAGATCAACAGCCTTAGGTAGAGAGAGACCAAGACTCAATCCCCCGTATATATTGTCATAGTCTCCAATCATCCCCTGATAGAGAGAGGAGAAGATAAGAGGGTTCATATACCCAAGTTCCAGTCTCTTAGGCCATACTACTGCTTCATGTACGCCAATATAGAGCCAATCCGTCGGTCGTACATCGACCGACCGTATGGAGATCATATTCTGCAAGGCACTTGAAGCAGTACTGTCCCCATAATTCTCCAGGGTACCGGTCAGGAAGGAGTAGTCTATCCAGTCAAAGATCTTCGCTTCCATCGAAAGCGATACAAAGGGAGATGCCTGCCCTGATAACAGCAGGCTGTCTTCACCCAGTCCCCAGTTCCTTGGGATCCGTGAGAGACTCAGCTTCAAATGGTCTCCAAATAGCTGCGTAGAGACCTGAGGATCCATGCTGAAGGCAATATAGAGTCCTGCATCACCAGTTACATTATTGAAGGGGTCAAGCAGGCTGTAGGAGTATCCTTCCCAGGATGGCGTGAAGGTATAGGGAGCAAAGGCTGTTTGATCCAGAACCTTGAGCTTTGCTCCTGTATAGTTCTGTCCTGCTATACTGACTACTCCGAACCCCATATCAAAGGCATAGGAGAGTGCCGGGTCCTTGTCTTTGAGATCTGTACCAAGGTCTCCCTTCAAATAAAGATTCAGCATCTCTTCGTATCCGGAATCAAGTTGCTGCGGTGAGGTATCCCCAAGGGTAAAGCTCCATCCGTTGAGTGAGCCTACTTGTGCCCCCATGACAGCACTCAGGTAGTCACTTGCATAGGAGATGCTTCCTCTGTTCAGGATACTTTGTATACTTGGTGTGTCGTTCTCTTGTTCGTTCTCTGTATAGTGCGCCAGATATCGTGATACGGTATCTACTTCTGTCTCTGAGAGGCTGTCCTGCCGGCTTAGAAGCTGCTGCAGTGAACTCTTCACGGTCGCTCTGCTGTAGGGCTTGGTACTAGGAAGTCTCTCTATCAGACCTCGAATCTGTGCTGATTCCAAGATCTGGTATACCGGGTCATCCAAGGGGACGGCAAGATAGGTTCCTGCTGCAGAGAGGGCACTGCTGCTTACCAGCAGCAGTGCAAGTATCATACAGGATGTTTTTAAGACTGATCTTTTTACCGTATACATCAGGTTCTGCCCTTATCGATGATCTCCTCATGTGTACAAGAGAAGATCACATACCCTTGGTTGATTTCTATTCACATCTCTTCTTTCGTATCGGGACAAGCTTCTTACAGGTTTCATACCATGTGATGCTGCTTGTTTCCTGAATAGGCACTGAATATATTCTTCTATTAGTACCCTGTATGATCTACTCTTTACCCTACCAGCTTCATGCCCGTGCCTACACCGAAACCCTTATCTCATGCTCAATATTCTTGGTCTTGGTTTTTCTCGCTTCATAGCACTTCTGACAAGCCCTAACCCCTATTCAGCATTCCTCAGCTTACACCGAAGACAAAGAGATATTCACGCTCTTTAGTCTTCCCTTCTTCATGCCTCTATCTGCACCAAAACCCATATCTCATACTTCCCGTATCTCATAATCCTTAGCGCTTAGCTACTTATATCATGCTCTTTATTCTTGGTTCTTGGTTTCTCTCGCTTCATAGCACTTCTGACAAGCCCTAACCCCTATTCAACATTCCTCAGCTTGCACCGAAGACAAAGAGATATCCATGCTCTTTGATCTTCCCTGCTACATGCCCATTCTTGCACCAGAACCCATATCTCATGGTTTATAGCGCTTTGCTACCTACATAACGCTCTTAGTTCTGGGATTCTCGCTTCATGCCCCTTCTTACACCAAAGCAATATCTCATGATGCTAAGCTCTTGACTGCCTATCTCATGCTTCTATGCTCTTGGTTCTCTTCTTCTTGCTCTTTGCTTCTGATCCCCTGCTTCATGCTAGTATTCTTTCTCTTTGCTCTCTGCTTCTCTTATCCACATCCCTTATTCTTGGTCCAAGCATAGGCGTAAGCCTATGCTTCTTTTCTCATCTTGGTCTGTGCATCAAAGCAGGGGACATAGGAGCAGAGGGTGTCAATGAGATTCTTGTTATCTACTTCTTTGCTGGTGATCTCATCTACGAAGCGCTTGATGATCTGTATGTCATGTCCATTACTGACCTTGGCTTTGAATACCTTGTCATAGCTGGTAGGCATGGCTACGTCCTCGTTGGTCAGAAGCTCTTCATAGAGCTTCTCTCCGGGGCGCAGTCCGGTGACTACCACACGGGATTTCCCATTACCGAATCTCTTGACGAGCTTCTGGGCGAACTGGTAGATATTCACCGGTTTCCCCATATCAAGGACCATGATCTCACCGCCTTTGGAGACGGCTCCTGAGAGGAAGACCAGGGAGACTGCTTCGGGGATGGTCATGAAGTATCGTATGATATCCTTATGGGTTACGGTTATGGGAAGACCCCGCTGTATCTGATCCAGAAAGAGCGGGAGCATGGAGCCACGGCTTCCCAGGACGTTACCGAAGCGTACGGCAACGATCTCGGTCGTGCTGTTGGAACAGGCAGACCCTATGAGTTCTGCCATCCTCTTGGTAGCTCCCATGATGTTGGTAGGGTTCACGGCTTTGTCGGTAGAGATCAGGATGCAGCGTTCTGCTTCTGCCTTCACCGCAGAGGTCATCACGTTGTAGGTGCCTCCGATATTGGTCCTCATGGCTTCCTCGGGGAAGTACTCCATGAGGGGAACATGCTTATAGGCTGCAGCATGGAATACGATCTGTGGTCGGTACTCCTGCATGATCCTGTCGATCTTCTGTGCATCCCGAACGTCACAGACGATCGGGATGATGGTGTTGCTGAAGGCTGCTGCGTAGTTGTTGAGGGAGAGCGAGAGGTTATGGATCTCGGTCTCGTCTATGTCCAGGATCAGGACCTGTTTGGGATTATAGCCCAGGATCTGGTTGGCTATCTCGCTCCCGATTGATCCACCGGCTCCGGTGATCAATACTCTTTTTCCCTCTACGAGCTGTATGATCGGTGTCTTGTCTATCACGATGGGGGCACGGCCCAAGAGGTCGTTCACGTTGATGTCACGCAGATCGGTAGCATTCACCTGGTCCTCTTCGATCTCAAAGAGACTCGGTACGATCTTCACCGAGACCTCATACCGGCTTGCTATATCGAGGATCTCATTGATCCGGTCTTTCTCTATCTTCACCGATGCGATGATGATCGCTTTCACATCCAGTTTCTTGATGCATGCTTCCAGTTCATCTGCGCCACCGTAGACTTCCATGCCGTGCATCAGCATCCGGTGCTTGACGGGGTCATCATCTAGGATCCCGACGATCTTATATTCCAGCTGGTCCTTACGGTAGAGTCTGAGCAGTTGGTCTCCCACTGAACCACCTCCGTAGAGGAGTGTTCTGGGGAGGTTGATATGGTTGGTATCTATGAAGGTGTACCCTCCCGATATTCTCAGGACTACCCGGTAGGAGAAGATCGCGAGGATGCTGAAGGCCCAGTAGGGAAGCAGGATATGCAGGACGTTCGTCCCGCCTTCGGTCTGGGTGAACATCAGGATCAGGATCAGGAAGTCCCCTATGGCAAGGGGCAGTCCGCCCTGATAGACCAGTTCCAGTGAAACCTGCTTCAATGATATCCTGTAGAGCCTGGTATAGATGAACAGACCGATCTGTAATGCTACTGCAAGCAGGATCGCCCAGAGTCGGGGATAGGTATCCCCGATCGCCCAGAGGTGCTGATTATTGATGTAATAAGCGAGTTCCCAGGAGGCGAGCAGCAGGAAGATATCGATGAGCCCTAATACAGCGTATTTCCGTATGCGTCTGATCTTATATTTCATACCAGTCCTTTCTCAGATTTTCTGATTTTTTCAAATCATTACTCATTTGCAGAAACAGTAATAGGTACCCCGGTAGTCAACTTTTTTATATACGGTCCATACATGATCCTGGAACAGAGCTCTACCTGCCTAAACCTTAGTCTGTCTTACCGGCACCGGAAGAGCCGCTGTGTTCTGATACCAGCTATCCGGGCATACGGAAAAAACCCACAAGGTCCCTGTGTCCGCTTTATCGGACGCAGTACGTCATGATAGATCGCATGAGATGGTAGTAGTTATTTCAGGGATGTTACAGAACGAATACAGCCAGTTGAACGAACAACTGATCCAAGCAGCTTGGCTGCTAAACAACTGAAAAGGAATACTTTATTCTCATCATCACAAAACAAACCGACCATGCATCGCATTGGTCAGCACTTGCTGTGCAATAAACTTTTTTTCATACCAGCTGTTGCCATACACGTTGCATACCTGAAGTAACGAAAACCCTCTCAACCAACAACTAGGACAACAAATAAACTCTCCAAGAGTTACACTGTCGTTCGTAGTGCCGTCCTCGAATCCGTATCACAAGCATGTCCATACCCTACAGGTGTTACCCCATAGGATACCCAACAGTAGCTATATGGCATCTCTCCCCTGCCATATCACTTCAACCATGTCATCTCTGCCAGATGCTATTTCAAAAAAGAAGTCTGTATGTTCCACTCAGTGACACACGACTCAATCTGTAAAGGCAGGCAGTGACAACAAAAACAGCATACAATAAATGTACCCCCAGCGCAATACTCGGAAGTAAAGATATCACTAATAACCTGTTAAAAGGGTGTTCACCCAGCATCAGTAGTGTTTCATTGTGTTGCAGGAATGCAGATGAGCCTCAGTAATAGATAATATTTTATCTATTACTTTTAAAACATCAAAAGAAAAATTAAAATTTGATAAACCTCTCCCACCAAAACTTTTTTTATTTTGTGACAACGGAATCAGATTTAACGTCCTTGAATATGTTTACACCATTTCTAATAATGGTATTTGCACCAATTTTTCTTCCTATATATATAGTTACCCCCATACCAACTACCGTTAATTCACCAATCTCCACTTGCCCAGCTAAAATAGATCCAGGAGCAATGTGGCAATGATTAAGCAACTTAGAATCATGAGAAACTATAGAACCTGAATTAATAATACAATTATCACCAATCTGAGCATCACTTCCTACACATACTCCCATCATAATCTGATTGCCTTCCCCCATAGTCACACTCGGTTCTACCACAGCTTTGGGATGTATTAAGTTTGGGACAATAAAACCGATATCTTTCAGTTTTAAGAATAGCTTCTTTCGAACTGGCGGGTTAGATACAGAACCAATCCCATTTACTGCATACTTAACACCTTGGTTATATAAATCTTTTAGTATGCTATCAGATCCTATTACATTGACACCACAAATTCTTGTATTGACGGGAATCACTGAATCAACAATTCCAATTATTTCATATTCTTTACGCTGACGTAAGATATCAATACACATCTTGGCATGCCCACCACCTCCAAGAATAACAATACTATTGGGTCTAAGAGGTAACTTGGCAAGGTCATTATCTTCATTTTCCGAACATTCTCTTTCTGAAAAATGTTCAACTTTTTTATTTGCATAATCTAAAATGTCATTTTCGGTAACAAGACCACTTTCAAAGACTGAAACATCTACGCCAAGTTCAGTAGCTGTCCTTAGGGCTTTTTTTTGAGAACCTTGCTTCACTGATCTCTTTACTATCACAACTATCACACACAGTCTGTGGATTCCTAATCTTTTGATTATTTGCTTTATCATCATCAATAATAAAAAGAATTTGCCCAACAGAGATAGTCATACCTTCTTCTAAAGAATGACTAATATATCCATCTTCAGGTGCTACAATCTCGATATTTTCTTTTGATGTTTCAACATCTAAAATCAGTTCGTTTTGTTCAACAAAAGAACCAGACTCCTTGTGTATTTCAACAATTTGGATATTCTCATCATTAACATTATTTTTCTTATAAAAAACCTCAGTCATAAAAACCTCACTTAATATTCATAATCATATCAATTACCTTATCAATGTTTGGTAATGTTGAGTTTTCAAGATTTTTTGAAGATGGGATAGGTACTGGCAACGCCCCGATTCGTAACACAGAATCAAGAGTTACCTGCTCTTCAACAAGCAGAGAAATAATTTCGGAACCAATTCCAAAATCTATAGAACCATCTTCAACGATTACGATTCTTTTCGTTTTAGCTACAGACTTTTCAATTGCAGCTGTATCAATCGGATTTAAAAGTGCTAGAGCAATTAATTCTGGTACATAATCAGTTTCATCAAAAATCATTTCCATACTATCTGCTATCATTCGAGCAGTTTCTCCATAGGAAACAATTGTTAATGATGGATCTTGTTTAGATGGAGATAGGATAAGATTCCCAAGATGTCTACTTTCTTTCTTTAGAATAAAATACGGTGTATCCTGCCAAAGGTAATTTGCATAATCAACCTTATTTTCTAGTATTAAAGCAGGACCTTTCAACTTATCTAATTCTAATATGTAGTTCAAAGGATCAACAAGAGAAGAAAGTGATATTACAGAAAAATTGGCTATTCCTAGAAAATACTTTTCCAATGACTGTGAATGGGTAGGTCCATAGCCTCTCTTCCCCCCCATGGGAGTTCGTAATCGCATGGGTACATTAGCCTGAAATGCATACATATGATGCATCTTTGATGCGTTATTGATTATTTGATCTGCACAGAGAGTCAAGAAATCACCAAACATAATTTCAACAAAACTTGTGGTGCCCATCAAAGACATCCCTATTGATATACCAGTAATTGCAGCTTCACTTATTGGTGTTCCAATTACTGTCTCAGGATATTTTGTAGAAAACCCTTTTGAAACTTTGAAAGCACCCCCATAGGGATCACATATATCTTCACCCAAGTGAACACATCCCTGCTCTAATGTAGCAAAATAAGCTTCATTCAAAGCTTTTACCATGCGAACTTTTTTATTGACAACAGTTTCTGTTGTCACGCACTGATGATTTCTTGGAAGTTGGTCCCCACTATATTCTGATATATTAAAAAACTCCTCTTTACTGTCTCTAATGTGAACTTCGATTTCTGTTAGTATTTCATTTTTTCTTTGATTCCATTCTTTTGTCTCTAAAATTAAGTTTAGTCGATCATAATTTTGAAAAAAATCAATTTCTGCCCCATCCCTATTATCATCTCCTTTTGAATGAGGATTTAAACGATATGTTTTGATTAATAAAAATGCGGGTTTTCCAGACCGAACAGTATTTATCGCTTCTTCGGCAATTTTATATAAATTTTCCAGATTCCAGGTATTAGCTTCAAATATGCTGATTCCAAAAGAATCAGCTCTTTTTAGAATATCGCCGGCTAAATTATTACTCTGAGATGTGGATTGAGAATAAAAATTGTTTTCACAAACAAATAATTGCTTAGTCTTTAACAATGCAGCTATATTCAATGTTTCATAAAACACACCCTCTCCGAGGGTCCCCTCACCCAAGTAGGAAACGACTATACCTTTTTCATTTTTTATCTTTTTATCGAGCGCGATCCCCGTGGCAACCGGAAGCAATGAGCCCTGTATCCCATTTGATAGAAATCCCTGCGTGTAAAGGTGTTGGCTACTACCGATACCTTTACAAACACCTGTTGAAAAACCTCTTAATTCATCAATCAATCCTTTCCAATTTTTTGTTTTTGAAATAAAATGTCCATGACATCTATGATTAGAAGTAATCCAATCATCCATTGTCAATTTGCTAGAAATAGAAACTGCTGAAAACTCCTCACCTACACAGGTATGAACGGTACCATTCAATTTACCATCTGAAAATAGCTCTAGAAATTTTTGTTCAACCAAACGGATTCTTATGGCTTCTTCAATATCCTCAGGCGAAATTAAAGTATGTGAAAAAGATTTTTTCGCCATTTCTTTTATAGTTTTTAGTTCCATTAGACAAACCTCGATTAACTCAGCAATTTTTTGATGCTAACATAATACAGAGGAAAAAGAAATAGTGTAGCATCCTCAACTAATAAAATCATATCTTTACAACAGTGTTATCAACTGAGAATCATTCTTCTCTCTTTCCTGAATCCGTATAACAGCTCCAAACAGCAGAATATTTTGTACGAATCCACACAGTATCTTTGAGTCTGAGAGGGTGATCGGCTTCTCGAAGATTCATTTCAAGAGATTGTTGATCCCAGAGGACTGGGATTAACAGAAAAACCAATGATTTGGTGGGTTGCCATCATATATGAGGACAGAAGAATCCCAATAGCAAGAGACTGGGATGATTGGTACTGGTATCGGTACGATCGCTTCTGGTTACAACTGTAGATACAGTTGATTGAACACCGGATACCATGGGTCCTGTTCCCATAGCTTCAAGGTCAGAGACCTCGCATGAATGACGACCTTCCCGGCTATCCTGATGATATCATCGATCACTTTCCTCAATCGCTTTCTCGTTCCTTTGTGCCGGTAGGGAAGCAGATCCCCATGGTCGAGGGCTGCCTGACCGATGCATCGCAGTGTATTGAACGAGATCATCGCTATATGCAGCAATAGTTTATTCACCGACAGTTTACCTGAAGGCAACTTCTCGAAGTTCATATCGGTTTTCAG
>LQAJ01000312.1_pt1 | contig 12872 bp, 25 predicted proteins | sample 1535811 | NCBI WGS metagenome assembly LQAJ01 (sample SAMN04331587, study PRJNA305678) | bioreactor metagenome | isolation source: bioreactor_6 inoculated with Wadden Sea sediment 2nd replicate of a... | place: Germany: Wadden Sea, Janssand Flat
ATAGCAATAATGAGTGATACATTATTTAATTTTTATGTAATATAATTACAGTGCCTGTTATGATACATTGTGGTTGTGGTATAAACACTTGCTCTATGAATCAAGGCGGAAAAAATATAATGGTCATTATTATAACATATGTTCTATTTTGTCTTCACTTATACATACTTGGTGAAAAATCCGAGTATAAAAATAAACACTTTGCTTTTATCCCTTTGATGAATATTGCTATGGTCGGGAATATTTCAGGTATGAATGGACTACTAGCCATTGTGCTTGTTCTCATTCCAGGGGTGAATATAATGACGAGTGTATATCTAATGTATGTGTTTTATTGTAGCTTTGAAACGGTGAGTGGATATTCATAGTGTGGTTTGCTTTAAGTGTGCTTTCAAAAATTTATGCACCTTGGCTGACCACTTTGTCAATGCTTCCTGGAACATATTTAGCATTGTCGGATAGTCGGTATAGGGAGAAGTTGTACAAATAGCATTAAGTGTTCTACTTTTATGTATCTTAATAAATCTCAGCTATAAAATCTATAATCTATAGGGTAAGGGTTCAAACTATAATGCCTTTAATATAAACAGCGAAATTGTTGATGCATATATGAATTCTAAGAAGGGAAGGCGCCATGCAATTAAACAGTTGGGAAGAAATCTATAAGGAAATGCAAAATATTTGGGGCATAGAGGAAGAAGACCTACTCAGAATTTATGAACCAATCATCAAAAATGGAAAAGTTTTAGATTTGGGGATTGGCGAAGGTCGAAACAGTCTAAAGTTTGCCTTAAAAGAGTGTGAAATCACAGGAGTGGATATTTCACAAACAGCCCTAGAAAGGTGCCATGATTTATTTAGCAAGACCCCCTGTGCATTTAAGTTGTTCAATGAAAAATACCAAGTTTCAAAATTGAAAAAGAGACATATACCCTAATTATTTCATCTTGGGCCTTAAACTTTATGAAAAAATCCCAAGCTAAAAAAAGTCATTGAGAATGCCCTAGAAGGCCTGGTTAGTGGTGGTATTTTTTACATGGGTGTGTTCTCAACGGAAGATCCACAGTACAAGAAACTGGCGAAAACATGTTCAGAAGTTGAAAGGGATACATTTTTTATACAGGAAAGAAAAGCGATAAAAACATTCTTTACTATGGAAGACTTACTAGATTTATTTGATAAGCGGTATGAAATTATATGTAAAAAGCAAGATTTAAGTCTTGATATTGGACATGGTCAAGAACATTACCACGGTGCTATTGAGTTGCTTATACGGAAAAAATAAAGACTTCAAAGTAGAGACTTCAAAATAAAGATTTCAAATAGAAAGATGGTGGATATTTATGGAAATCGGCCTAGGAATTGCTTCGATACTATATATACTATTTATGATTGGTATGTTCGGACTTTCGGTGTACTGTATGTTTTTGTTTATTAAGTTTGCGCGTAAAGGTATACAAGCTTTTGAAATATACATAGACAAAAACTCCAGTGGTGGATTGGGACAATAAAATGTTTTCAGAATTTTATGTTGAGATCCAAAAGGTACACCCAAGCCAATTGTTTATTAATAGGACCAAGCGACTTAGAGTGAAGGAATGGATAAAACCAGAAACCCACAATTATCAGCCCATTCCAGTAAAAAAGTATGGTGAAAAGCTCTTTTTAACAGATGGGCATACAAGGGCAGTCTGTATTCGGGAAGCTGGTTGTACCCACATGAAAGTTGTGTGGGATCAAGATGACTTAGACGACTCAGAGTATTTAATATGTATTGAGTGGTGTCAAAGAGAAGGGATTCTTTCAATTGATGATCTTAAAATCGGATTATACCGGATGAAGATTATCAAAGGCTATGGATTCAGAGATGTGAGAAGGCATTGGTATAGAAGGGTGATGGAGATGGTTGATAAAAAGTTACGTGTGGCTTCCTTCCAGTTTAGTATTTCACGCAAAATTGATGAGAACTTAAATACAATTCTAAAAAGCCATTGAATCAGCAAGTCAGAAGGAGGTTCGACTTCTTTTAACACAAGAGTGTGCACTTTGTGGATACCCGCCAGTGGAGCTCCCTGCGATTTCTGAACTGGATTTCAACGAATTAAGTAGGGCACAAAAAATCGTAAGAGAAGCAGCAAAAAAACACCATATGTACATAGCTCTTGGAACCATAACTAGAGAAGATGGTAAAACATATAATTCAATCCTTATGATAAATGATAAGGGGTGCATAGAAGGTGTATACAATAAACGCGCCCTATGGGGCTGGGATTGTGACAATTTTGAAAGAGGAAATGAGCTTGGGATCTATGAAATAGATGGTATTAAAGTTGGCACAAGAATATGTTATGAGGTTAGATTTCCAGAGTATTTTAGGGAGCTATATATGAATAATGTAGACTTGTGTCTAATTTCCTTTACGGATATTGGTTCAGAGGTTGATAAGGACAAGCGAGACATAATAAAATCTCATTTAATCACAAGGGCTGTAGAGAACGTTATGCATGTATTATCATCAAACTCTATGTCCACATATCAGCTTGCCCCGTCTTGCTTGATCAGCCCTGATGGAATGGTTGTTGAGCAATCTGACTATAATAAAGAAATGCTATTAGTAGGAGACATTGTCGTTGACAGAAGCACTTTTGGTAGAAGAGGAAGACTAACCAACTCAGACTATATTATTGATAAGGCTTTATAGTAAATAGGGAGGCCACAATCAGTTTGTTTCTATGAAGGGGTTTATATATTTAATAAAGGATGAGTACATGGAATGTTTAGAATGTGGAAAAACAATGGAAAAAGGCTATATACAAAGCGCAAAAATGACATATTGGACTGAAAAAAAACATAAACTAATATATGAAAGCTACAAAAAATCAGATGTGAAACTGACAAGATATGACTTTAGGGGGTCATCAGCAGAGGCGTATTACTGTAGTGCATGTGCGTATGTGAAAGTTATGGTTCCTGGGACGGAAAAATGATTACAGTCTATATTATATAGACTGTATATAATACAATAAGGGACACACAGGACAACACAAGGCGGTTTTATGGAGAACAAAAGCTGGAATCGTTACTGGGGCCAAAATGATGACCTTCAGCACTGGAAAAAACCTGCTCTTGAAGTGACAGACTACTTTCATAGGGCCTTTAAAGAAAAAAGCGAGACCAGGATTCTTGATCTGGGATGCGGTATAGGACGTCACGCACTTGCTATGGCAAGAATGGGCTACCTTGTCACGGCGGTGGATTTTTCACAAGAAGCCTTGTAGCACTGGACAAGGCAGGTCAAAAGGAAAATCTTGCTATAGAAACGATCAAGGGATCATACACAGAAGCCCTGTTCAATAAAAACACCTTTGATGCAGTCCTCTCATATAACGTGCTTTATCACGGCACACGATTAGAGTTCATGAAATCCATGGAAATCTGCAAAAGTTATATAAAGCCCAGTGGCATCCTCTTTTTTACATGTCCCACTCGGGATGATGGAAAGTATGGAAGCGGTCAAAAGGTGGCGCCTCATACTTACAAGAGCGAAAACTCTGTTCATCCCGGCGATGTTCACTATTTTAGTGATGAAAAGGATATTCATGATATGCTTAGTGGGTTTAAGACACTGTCACTCAGTAAGAATGAGCATGTTTGGAATCATAAGGGCACCGATCAATTCAGTTCCTACTGGGTGGTGGTTGCACAAAAATCGGACTAGAGTTTGGGTAGTATAGATCCAAACTTGGGTATGTAAGGCAATATATCCATTGAATTTGAAACATAGGAGGAAAATATGGGCGTTTTAGTATGTGGAGGCGCATCCTTAATGTGTTCTATGGGCGCCACTCCAGGCACACTCAATGTGCTGCCAGCCAACAAAACTTTAACCAGTATGCCGTATGCCAATATTATGGACAATAAACCTATGGTCAATATAACCCCTTTTGGCGTATGTCGATCCCCGGCAAATCCACAGGTCGCAGCAATGATACCTGTGCCACCACCAGGGGTCATCAAACCTCAGCCTTGTATTCCAAATATTGCGGCCCCGTGGACACCAGGATCACCAACAGTCCTTATTGGAAATATGCCAGCCTAAACAATAGCTCGAAGCTAATGTGTAACTGGGGAGGCGTCATATCAATAACCAGTCCAGGACAGATGAAAACAATGGTTCCATAAGAATCTAAGACATGTAAACACCCCTATAGCCCTAGCTATGGGGTGTTTTTATATAGATATAATGGTAGAATATAACATAGACCGCATTGATGATTGTACCATGTGTCATCATATGATTTGTGGTTCTTATAAATGCTTATAAGGACATCTAAGTACACTAAAAACATGGAAGGGATAAAAATGAAGCTATCAACAATCATCACAGACCTCAAAAATTTTGATCCCCACATCTATTCTAAGCATAAAGTCGGTATAGAAGTACAAACATTTGGTCAAGACAAACTTGATACAGACTATCAGCCCCTGATAATTGAATGGGCATCTAAATTGAAAAACTTTAATGAACCCATTTCACTGCATGGGTCTTCCTTTGACTTGAATCCAGGCAGTACGGATAAGAAAATCATAGAAGTGACCAGGCAAAGATATCTTCAATCTATAGATATTGCCAAAAAATTGGAGCAAAAAATGTTGTCTTTCATAGCCAGGTGAATCCACTTCTATCAGTCCAGCATATTAGAGAGTTAAAGGTAAATAATCAAATAGAATTTTGGATAGATCTTTTCAAAAACTATATTCCAAAAGATATAAATATTCTCCTTGAAAATGAGTATGACGACACCCCTGAAGACATAGGAAAAATCGTGCGTACAGTCAACAAGGAGAACTTTGGCATTTGTTTGATACAGGTCATTGCCTTGCCTATTCTAGCTATGGTCTTGAGGACTGGGTTAAGACATAGGTGACCTCATTAAATATGTTCACTTACACTGGAATGACGGCCAGGCAGACCAACACAGAAAACCATCAGATCACGATTTTGTCAGTTTAAGACCCTAATGACCAAGTATAATATAAGTCCCATAGTCACATTAGAGTATAAAGTCGAAGACCTTAGCTGCGAAATAAAGCGACTGAAAAGTCTCATTTAATTAATTGGCCTACCTCATAATAGGCCAATATAACTTATGGGAAAATGCTTTTCAAATTAATCTCGCTTTATATAGGAATCTTCTAGGTCGAGTAAATACAGGTCGTCAATTTTTTCAGTCATGAGCCTATGTGCGTCAATTAAGGCCTGGTTGTAAATCATTGGACCGACTGTATCCAGTATAAAATCCAGTAGTAGGTCTGCACCAAGATTTGTGAGTTCTTCCTCACGTTCATTGGTGAAAAAGTCTTGCAAGTCGTATATAATTTGTTCCTTTATTCGGTCTGTCAGTTCAATGTTGTTCATATTGAATCCCTCACTTTAATTTCCATAGTGTTTGTGTCGATGCTTCAATATATTATTTTAAAGAAGATAAAACAAAAATCATAGACTTGAATTATTTGGACAAATATGTAAAGTCTATGGGGATAGGGTGTAAGCCGATTTTAAGGAGAACCTGGAGGTATCCATGAAAAACATAGGTCAGTTTTTAAGGGCGTTTGAAGAGAAAAGACTGCATATGAAAATGGAAAATGATATAGTGAGAGACCGAATCACCAGAGATAAGGATCGATTTTCTGTTAAGGCCTTTTTCATACAAGTGTTTATAGGCCTTGTTGGTGGATTAACATTAGTATACCTAGAACCCCTTGTCTTAAAGTTTTCGCAGAGGGGAGGAAATAGTCCACTTGTTTTTTGGGGCTATATTATTGGAGACATACTCGTGATTATCGGATTTGTTTTTTTGGTGTTTTCGACTTAATAAAAAGTTATTGCGATTGTGATTGGCTTATGTCATTTATCTTATTTATTGTAGGTCTGTGTTTTCACTGAATGACCAATTAATTGTTCATACCATTAAGAAGAGATTTGTTATAATGGGTCTATATGGCATGACCAGGAAGTATAAATAAGAATTATTGCAGTTGGAATCATATTAATGAAAATATGTTATCAAAGCATGAGAGTTTGCATCAATGTAAATTCAGACTATGAAAGTGGAGACGAAAATGGCAATTAGAACAATTCGGAAAAATGAAGATCCTATCCTTAGAAAAAAATGTAGACAAGTTGAAAATATTGACGAGAAAATTCTGAGTTTACTAGATGATATGGTGGAAACCATGTATGCAACGGATAATGGCGCAGGACTTGCGGCACCTCAAGTTGGTATTTTGAAGCGGGCGGTTGTCTATGATATGGGACAAGGACTTGTAGAGCTTATAAACCCTGAAATAATTGAGGCAGGTGGCCTTCAACTTGTTACAGAAGGTTGTCTGAGTCTACCGGGAAAATGGGGACGACTTGAACGCCCTAAGTGGGTAAGGGTGAAGGCGCTTAACCGGGCCGGTCAAATCTTTGAAATAGAAGCCAGCGGAGAGACGGCTAAATGTCTATGTCATGAAATAGACCATTTAGATGGAAAACTTTTTACAGATAAGGTCATAGAATATTTATAGGTTTAGGAAAACACACATATATGAGGAGGAAGCATGAATATCAAGCTGAATAAGTGGTGGACTTTGGTGGGGTTAAGCCTCCTTCCTAGTGTATTGGGATTCATAATAAACTTTCTGGTGATACAGTTTCCAGTTAACGGATTTATGATGTTTGTAATGAGTTTCTTGTTTTATGCATACTGGTTGTATGCAGGTTATAAAATAAAGAAAGCTTATGACATGAACGTGTTTACTATTGGACTTGCACATTCTGTTGGTCTTTTGAGTCTAGCTTATTTAGGATACCAGGTCATCTATGTTGGGGCCTTTCATACAAATGCCCTTGGCCTGGCACCCCAGCTTTACTTTATACCTGGCTTAGCCTTGTTTCCCGGTTTGATTCCCTAAGTATTTTGAATGACCTCATGAAGTTATGTACCGCAACCCTGACACTGATGGTCATCACATTCTATTTGGGTGGAAGACTCTATATCGAAAGAATCAAGCGCTACTAGGCGTTTACATATGTCAAACGATATAAGTAATAGGAGAATAATATGAATCATAAGAAAAATGATATTGAAATACACCATATTTCTGACAAGCAAGTCCACATAAAGACTGTGGCTAAATGGATGCATGAGGAATGGGGGACAAAAGATAATTTTGATTTTTTCTACAGCATTGTTAGCCATAGTTTAGACAAGAAGGCCTTACCTCAAACATTTATTGCCCTTGATGACAAACGCCCAGTGGCGACCATAGGCATATGGAGATGTGACATGGTTAGTAGGCAAGACCTATCCCCGTGGATTTCGGCCCTCTATGTAGTGCCAGACTACCGGGGAAAAGGGATAGGCAAGTTGTTACAGGAACACGCTACAGCCTATTCCAAACAACTTGGTTTTAGTGAAATATACTTATATTCAGATATAAAGAACTACTATGAAAAGAGTGGTTGGACACTTATTGACCGAGGCATAACATATTCTGGTGCGTATGACCAGATATACCGAAAAACTTTGTAGTTTTGAGAGACATAATGAATGGTTATTGGAGGAACATGCATGGATAATATTTGTGGCATTGATATTACAGGAAAGTTGGCACATGTACTTGTCATTAAGGGCAGTAAGGAAAACCATGAAATAGTGACAAAGAAACCCGTTAAGATAGAACTTGGAGACCATACCAATCAGGAAAACATCAAGGATTTTTATCAAAACATAAGTGACTTTTTAAAAGAAAATAGTATATCAAAAGTGGCGCTTAAAAGCGGCAGTACAGGTGTTTATAAGAGTGGACCAGCCGTTTTTAAAATGGAAGCCCTCATACAATTGACAGGAATGAACATTGACTATGTAAAACCTCAGACCTTAAGTGCATACTGGAAAAATGCGACCTAGACTTAGAAACTTTATCCTTAAAAAATACCAGCATAACGCTTTTAAAGTGGCCTATTTTTCCTAAATGATAAATAGGAATGAACTGTGTATGATACAAGTGGAATTGGGTAATATATATTTAGATGTCGTAAGTGAGTGACTTCTAAGAATCACTCAAGAATCCTTGTTACATCATATGTAGTTATTTAAGAATCAAAAATTCTAAATTTCCTATGAAGAGGATGCCAATCTGGAGTTTAGCAAGTGCCCAAAGTATATGAATTAAGTAAGAGTGGTGAAGGAGGCAGAAATGATTCAGTGGCTATCACAGTTTTCACCAGTGCAACAAGCATTAATAGGAACCCTTTTCACATGGGGGGTGACAGCGCTTGGCGCTTCACTGGTTTTTTTCTTTAAAAAAAATTGACAAGAATATTTTAAATGGAATGTTGGGATTTGCAGCGGGGGTCATGATTGCTGCAAGTTTTTGGTCCCTCTTGGCCCCGGGGATAGAAATGGCTGAAGAACTTGGTCAAACACCATGGTTGACAGCTGCCATAGGCTTTTTAGGCGGAGGCGCCTTTTTTATTTATTGTGGATAAAACCCTGCCCCATTTACATATGGGCCTTGATACAAAAGATGCCGAGGGTATAAAAACGAGTTGGCAAAGAAGTGTCCTACTGGTTTTGGCTATTACACTGCATAATATCCCAGAGGGCTTAGCTGTTGGCGTGGCCTTTGGTGCCGTTGCTTACGGTCTTCCTTCTGCGACATTGGCGGGAGCTGTTGCCCTTGCTCTAGGCATTGGTTTGCAAAACTTTCCCGAAGGTGCGGCCGTTTCTATTCCCTTAAGAAGAGAAGGCTTTTCAAGAAAGAAAGCCTTTCTATATGGTCAGGCATCAGGTATTGTGGAACCAATAGCAGGTGTCATTGGCGCCATGGCTGTAATAACAATGCGGCCTATACTATCATATGCCCTTGCATTTGCGGCAGGTGCAATGATTTATGTGGTTGTGGAAGAACTCATTCCAGAATCTCAACAAAATGGTGGTGCCATTAAAACAGATATTGCAACAATTGGTTGTATGCTGGGTTTCTCCGTAATGATGATATTAGACGTGGCCCTAGGCTAAAAGCATATTGTTAATTCGTATTTTGCGACTTGTAAAATATCATTCAAAATTTCCCGTTATGCTAATTATTGATATTTAAAATCAAGTATTTACATGTGGTATGACGAGGATGCAGATCTGTAGTTTTCAAAGCGTCTGACTTAAACTTCCTATTGTTTTATAGGAAGTTTTTTGATGCCTTGAATACAAGGCGGTCATTTATGAATAGCATAATTTATCAAGAACGGATGGTTGAAATAGTATAAAATTGTATTAAATAAATGGGGGGAGCATATGAACCATTACTTAAGTATTCAAAATTCAATTGACTACATAGAATTAAATTTGACCTCGCAACTTACAATTGAATCTATAGCAGAAAAAGCTTATTATTCAGCTTTCCATTTTCAAAGAATTTTCCAAGCCATTTTAGGATACTCAGTTAAAGAGTACATTCGTTTAAGAAGGCTCACAAAATCCCTCGAAGACTTAAGCAGGCACGATGAATCAGTCCTGGAAATTTCATTAAAATATAATTATAGTTCCCAGGAAGCCTTTACAAGAGCATTTAAGAAGACCTTTTTAGTGACGCCAGCGGCTTTTAGAAAAAACAGCAAAATGCAGGGTGGTGCTAAAGACAAAATGGTTAGACAAGTGAAACTAAATCCGAGTGAACTAGATTTGGACCAGTTCCTTAGTATTAAGAAGCCTAGAATCGTCGAACTTGATGAAACGTATATTATTGGGCGGTCCTATAAGACACACCTTGAAGATGAGAAATACTTCCGTGATATACCGCAGTTTTATGATGATTTTGGTCATAGTGCTTATTATCTTGATATTCCAAATAGAAATCACCCAGACTTTGCATATGGTATTAACTACGACTACCAGTCAAGTGGGGCGTTCAATTTTTTGGTGGGAGAAACGGTCACTCATTTAAACACACTGCCGTCCCCAAAACTGGTCACTTATACAATTCCACCAGGGCGGTATGCAGAGTTTGAGCTGGATGGTTGTATAGAAAATGCACAAAACACTTGGAAGTATATTTATAGTGTTTGGCTCATGACATCAAAGTATACTAGACGGGATGGGCCAGACTTTGAAGTGATTGATGTATGCCGATCAAAGTATCCTGACAATATAAAAATGAACATCTATATCCCACTAAAATAAGAAGGATGAGAAAGGAAATGACCATGAATTTACAAGCCTTGTTTGAAGCATATCCCCAAATTGAATCAGAGAATATAAATTTGAAAGAAATCCAAGCAAACCATATTGATGGGTTATTTAAAATTTATGATAATGACCGTGTGTTTACCTATTGTGGAATTCGTCCAAAGCACAACAAGAAAACCGTTGAAAACATGATTGGGCATTTTCGAAGAGATTTTAATAAAAAATCCCGTGTTAAGCTGGGCATTTTTTTAAAAGAAGAAAAACACTCACTTGTTGGAATTATAGAAGTGATGGATATTATGAAAAAGGTCGAGTGTGCCACAGTAGGCTATTATCTAGCTGAATCTTACTGGGGAAAGGGCATAGCCACAGAGTCCCTAGGCCTATTGGTGGATTTTCTCTTTAAGACTGTAGGATTTAATAGGCTTCAGGCTGAGGTTATGTTGGAAAATGAATCTTCGAAAAGAGTTCTTGTGAAAAATGGATTTCAAAAAGAAGGCACTATAAGACAAGGTGCCTTTTGGGCAGGAAAAGGTATAGTGGACCTAGAAGTATATGGTATCCTAAAAAAAGACTATTAAAGATTAGTACATAGAAGACCTATCACAAAGCTAGACTGAAGAAAGGAGAACGTGATGACCAGGTCATCATGTCATACGTTCAATGATAAAATATCCTAGACCACTCAGTAAGAAGGGCACCATTGGAATAACAGCGCCCTCATCAGGCGTCCAGGGTGTCTTTTGTGAAAGACTAGACCACTCAATAAAATATTTAGAATCCATGGGCTATGCCTGTATGGAAACGCAGTCTGTTAGAAACAACACAAGCTGGCAAGTGAGAGGGCTGAAATAAGAGCCAAAGAATTTATGGATCTATACATAAACAAGGACGTAAAACTGATTTTACCACCTTGGGGCGGGTCATTTCTTTTAGAAATACTTGAATACATAGATTTTGAAAAGTTGAAAACCCTGCCTCCAAAATGGCTTATGGGTTTTTCAGACACAAGCCTATTGCTGTTCGTATTACTTATAAAGCTTGATCTAGCATCCGTTCATGGCCCAAATGCTCTAGACTTTGGTTGCGACCCATACATGAAACTGTAGAAAAAAGCCTTGAATACATTGGCTATGATGATAACAAGACGATTCATCAAACGCAGACACAAGCCTACCAGAAGCACTGGGCATCCATAGAGGACTGGGTAACAGTTCCCTATAATATTGAAGAGAAGACAGTATGGAAGTCGGTTCCACAATCAAATTCACTAGAGTTTAGCGGCAGGCTCATAGGGGGCTGTCTTGATGTCCTGTGTAAAGTTATAGGAACGCCTTTTGATACAGTGAATGCTTTCTAGAGAGAAATAAGGAGCATGGCTTCATATGGTATTTGGAAAGCTGTGAAATGAATGCTGTTGATATTTCCCTGACATTGACACAGATGAGGTTGTGTGGATGGTTCAAGGACTGTAATGGCATACTTATTGGACGGCCAGAGGGCTACAGTGATGTTTTCGATTACACTCTGAAAGATGCCCTGAATACATTAAGGGGTCAAGTGGATGTGCCGGTCATATATGATGTAGACATTGGACATATGCCTCCTCAACTAACGCTGATCAATGGTGCGCTGGCTACGGTTAAGTTAAATGATGGCAAGGGACAGATCACTCAAGAACTTAAGTAGTCGGATTTTGTATGTTATAGTGTATGGAGTTAAAGTAAGTTTTAAGCGTGGAGGACCCTTATGAAATTTAATGGATTTGTTATTATAGAAAAACCCCAAGACATTGTGGCCGAGTATTTTGCTGACCCAGCTTATCTGGGGGCCTATCAAGATGGATTTGAAAAAAAGGAACTAATTGAAGGACAAGAAGGACAAGTTGGGGCTATATCTAAAATATATTATAAATACGGTGAAAAAAGCATGGTATTGACTGAGACAATCACCAAGAATAATTTGCCAGATTCCTATGAGGCTTTTTATCATCATGAAAATATGGACAATACAATAACGTGTCGATTCATACCAGTGGATGAAAATACGACGCGCTATGAGTATGAGGTCAATTATACAAGAGTGGACTGGATTAGGCCAAAACTTATGACACTCTTGTTTCCTGGCGTGTTCAAAAGCCAGCAAAGAAAATGGGTGCTGAAGTTTAAAGACTTTGTGTTAAACCAATAGTGAAGAGATGCTTTTAAACCTTGATTGAGACGCGTTGACACTTATTAAGTGCAAACCTCAAGGACGAATGTTTAGAGGAACAAGAAAAACGGATTGTAAAAAAATATGAATTCTTAAGTCACCCTTTATAATTGGGTGGCTTTTTATTTTAGTTTAGAAATCAAATCTGAGTCAGGTCTGATGCAATCCCCCTATTACAACCATACGATTATGCAATACTACATCAGGAAAATAAATAGTAAAAAATGGGATTGATTGTTGTCTGCTGATCTAGGTTTCAAAAGATAAAATAACTAAAAGTGCCGTATACATTGGTAATACTTATGTTCATATTAAGGCGAGTAGAGAAAAAATAGCGTGATTCATGCCATTTTAAGATTTAGAGTAATGGGAATATATTCAAAAAATAATCATATTGACCTGACTGTGTAGAAACATGGTGAAATT
>LQAJ01000313.1_pt1 | contig 12707 bp, 12 predicted proteins | sample 1535811 | NCBI WGS metagenome assembly LQAJ01 (sample SAMN04331587, study PRJNA305678) | bioreactor metagenome | isolation source: bioreactor_6 inoculated with Wadden Sea sediment 2nd replicate of a... | place: Germany: Wadden Sea, Janssand Flat
GAAACCAAACATTTCAAACATTTTCGAAACAATTCCTTACCGTTCTTACTGCAAAACAAAGGATTATCGGCACCTGAGTTGCTCAATACAGAGTCAGGAGGCACCAAATGAACAAGACTTTAATTGAAATAGAAAAGAATTATGATGTTATCTCATACGAAATACTATTCAAAAAGTACTCCAAGCTCATCTTCAAGATGATAAACAACTTCATCAAGGCAAAGAGTCTTCTTCTTCACAACAGTGAAGTGGATGACATATATCAGGAAATAGCACTCAAAATATTTAAAATGACTATCTTTCGAAATATAAGGCAGAGAAAAGCTCCTTATTACATGGCTGAACATCATCTGCCGGACCACGACCATTGATTACTACAGAAAGCGAATGCGCTGGATGGAGTCAGTTCTGGAAGAGGAGTCCGCCACCGCCACCGAGGGGGACATTGACTCCGCCATATTCAGCCTCCCTGTAGGCGTCCTGACCGAACGGCAGGAACAAGTCATCACCCTTCTTTTCAAAGAAGAGATAACCGCCGAAGAAATCGCCACCGTTCTGGGCATCACATCCTGCACCGTCCGCAGCACAAAATTCCAAGCTCTGGGCCGCCTTCGAAACTACTACGAAGCCGCCACCACCCTCCATACCTTTGAAGCCATCACCGAAAGGAGGAAGGTCTCATGAGTATCGCAACCAACAGCTATTACGAGGCCCTGCTTCTCTCCTCCACCGACACATCCGCTGCCATCACCACCGACACGGATAAACGGCGCTCACCTCCGAGGATTCCTGTCTCTGCTCGTGACGGAACTTCAATATCAGGATCCCACCGAGCCCATGGACAACACCGAGATGGTCAACCAGCTCACCCAATATTCCCAATTGGATGAACTTGCCGCCATGAACGAGAAGCTTGATGCACTCACCGAGTCAATGAATGCCATGACCAACACCAACGGTCTCGACTACCTCGGCAAGGAGGTCGAGGCCGCGGGATACGACATCTCCAAGTCCGGCGACGACGTGACCGAGCTCTATTTCGAACTGGATGAATACGCCGAATCACTCGTCTGCAACATCTACGACAACAACGGCGCCATAGTGGACAGCGTAAACTTTACCCAGGTCGACGCTGGCAAACACTCCTTTACCTGGGACGGCACCGACTTCAACGGCAACACGCAGGATGACGGCACATACATAGCCTCATGTCCGCCACCAATAGCGACGGCGACACCTCCGACGTTCCACATCCACCACAGGAACCGTCACCGGCATCAACAACACGGACGAAGGTGTCGTCTTCACCCTCGACGATGGCCGCACTGTGAACATGCTCGATGTGACCTACGTGACGACGTAAGCGGCCGGATCGCGAGAGATCATCGACCAAAACCACACCTCAACAAGCAGAGATACAAGGAGAAACAGTATGAGTATCACCGGTTCCATGTACACAGGTATTTCCGGACTCCATGCACAGAGTCAGGCAACGTCAGTGGTCAGTAACAACCTCGCCAACTCCACAACCACGGCCTACAAGAGTTCTTCGGTGCAGTTCGAGGACGTATTTTACAGCACAGTGTATGCTGGCGGCAGCCGGATCAGGTCGGTAACGGCGTCGCTGTGGCCACCATCAATACAGACTTCTCCCAAGGAGCATACATGTCCACCAACTCGGTGACGGATGTGGCTCTCAATGGTGACGGCTACTTTCTGATCATCGACCCGGACACCAACACGCCCTACTACACCCGCGCGGGCAACTTCACCTTTGATACCGAAGGGTATCTGCAAGACTCCCACGGCAACCGTGTTCAGGGTGGGGAATGGAAAACGGATACATCACAGGCACACCCTCCGACATCCAGCTTGACGGATCCCAGTCACCGCCCAGCGCCAGCACCGAGATCAATTTTTCCATGAATCTGGATTCCACGGCCACGGACAATGCCACCTCGGCCACAGATCCATACGCCGCCCTGTTCAACTACTATGACGGCACTCAGGAGCCGCCCATCGGCGACTCCCTCTACGCGTACTCCAGCACCATCACGGTCTTTGATGAAAATGGCTCAGCCCATGATCTCAGCGTATACATGGACCCGGTCACCACCACGGATGAGAATTCCATGGTCTGGGAATACTCCGTGGCCTGTGATCCGGGCGAAGACCAACGGGACTTTGCCGGCACCGACATGAACACCACCAGCGGCGCGGGCATGCTCATGACCGGAACCATGACCTTTGATACCTCGGGCCAGCTTGTTTCCACCACGGCATTCACTCTGGCCGATCCGCCAGTGGATGCAACCGATCCCATGGCCGAGGAGAACTGGACACTCGCCCAATTCGATTCCAACGGCTACCCCATCATGGAAGCCAACTTCACCGGATCAGACGAAAATCAGGCGATAGGACTGAACATAGGCCTGACCAACTCGGACTATGCCACCGGATCAGGCTGGGACACCTCGGACGGCATCAATTCCCTGGACGACATCGGCACGAGCGACCCCGACCTGCTTCCATCCTTTAACAATGCCATCCTCGGTACCGGGGCCACCACCAGCTATGCATCCGGTTCCGCCACCTTCAGCTTGACCCAGGACGGCTATGCTCCGGGCACACTCATTGATGTCTCCATCAGTGAAAATGGTGTAATTTCAGGAATGTATACCAACGGGCAGACCATTGATCTCTACACCATGGCCGTAGCCGACTTCACGAACCAGCAAGGGCTCCATGCAGAAGGCAGCAACCTCTATTCCGCCACGACGGAATCAGGTCAGGCGATCATCAACACCGCCGGGGCAGCCGGATTCGGCACCATCACAGCCAACGCACTGGAACAATCCAACGTGGACACGGCCACAGAACTGACCAACCTCATCATCCTCCAGTCCGCGTATCAGGCCAACTCCAAGGTCATCACGACGGCGGACACCCTGCTCCAGACCGCCATCAGCATGAAACGATAGGCCCCACAACACGAGGAGTCCGCCATGATCGACAACTGCTATAATATAGGACTGACCGCGCTCCAGAATGCGCAGGTATCCGTGGACAATGCATCCAACAATATCGCCAATGCAGATACCCCCGGCTACCAGAAGACCAACACGGTCTACGAAACCAGCGAGTCCATCACGATCAACGGTATCACCGTGGGCACCGGAGCGGATATCACCTCCATCGAGTCACAGAAGAACAAGTTCGTGGAAGCGCAGTATCTTGATGCCTCGGCTGATCTGGCGGCCCAAAATGCCGGGTTGGAATACCTGCATCAACTGGACTCCCTCTTTAATCAGACGGACGGCGGTCTGAACGCAACTCTGGGGAACTACAGTACCGCATGGGGTGAGCTGGCCACTGATCCGGATTCCCTGTCCGGCCGAGAGGCCTTGCTCGGCGAAACATCCACTCTCATTTACGGACTCAACTCCACCAGCCAGCAACTGGAAACCATTGAGACCACCATCAAGACTGAAATCCAGAGCGACGTGAACGAGGCCAACCAGCTCATCACCGACATCGCCCTTGCCAACAGCCAGATCGCAGCCAACCCCAGCGACACCCAAGCCATATCCGAACGAGATCAGATGATCCGTGAACTCAACGACATCATCGGCGTCAATGTCATCAATGAAGAGAATGGTCAGGTTACGATCCTGACCGAGGAGGGGCTTCCCTTGGTAGACGGCACCGAAACCCACAATCTTGTCTATGGCAATACGCAGACCAGCCAATCCCTGACAAGGGCGTCCACCTATGTGGGGGACATCGAATATTCCGGCGAATCGAGCGAAGAAATCCTCATGGAATTTGTCTCTTCCGGCACAGACGGCACCGCCCAGTTCAAGGTGTCATTGGACAGTGGCAACACATGGCTTGAGGACGAAAACGGCAACACCGCGCTCTACACGGCAGGTGATGAGAACTCCCCGGTAGAAATTGCAGGCGTGGAAATCTGGTTTGAAAATGGCACAGGAGACCACGCCGTTGGCGACCGATACACCGTGATGCCCAAGAACGGCCTTTACTGGGAAACAGGTGATGGGGGCTGGTGAACATCACTCCCATGACCGATGCCAGTGATCAGCCCGTAGCAGGACGCACCTCCGGCGGCAGTCTGGCCGGACTTTACATGGCCCTCGACGACACCGTGATCCCGGCTCAGAACAGCCTCGACGATCTGGCTGAATCCCTCATATGGGAAACCAATGTGGGCCATTCACAGGGGGCCGGACTTGAATCACACACCGGGCTTACCGGAAGCTATTCCGTAGATGATTCTTCAGCCATTCTCAGCAGCAGCGGCTACTATTATGCGGATAATATTCAGGCAGGAGACCTTCAACTGATCTCATACGACTCCAATGGAGACGTATCGACCTCTGCCATCATCTCCATTGATCCGGCCACGGACTCTCTGGACGACGTGGCAGCGAATATCAATACCGCATTCAGTGGCGAACTCATCGCCTCGGTAAACAGTGACGGCCAACTCCAATTGGAGAGTGGCACTGATATGCGTTTCGAGGTTGCCGGAGACTCCTCCCACCTCCTCGCAGCAGCAGGGCTGAACACATACTTTTCCGGCACCGATGCGGACTCCATCGCCATCGACAGCTATGTAGCGACCAACACGTCGCACCTCAACTCGGGCATGGTGAACAGCGACGGTTCACTCCCCTCTGGCAGCAATGAGGTGGCTACCCAACTGGCGGCCCTGCCCAATGAAACCGTCATGGTAGGCAACACATCCACCAGCATGAGCGGGGCGCTGGCCTCACTTGTATCTGAAGTAGGAGCAACCGCCTATGCCACGGAACTGAACATGACCTACGCCCAGACATCCGCCCAATTCTATTACGACCAGCAGGCCTCAGCCAGCGAGGTCAACATTGATGAGGAACTCATCGACCTGACCAGATACCAACAGGCGTATCAGGCGGCAGCGGAATCATCACCATCACCCGGTCCATGATGCAGACCGTTTGGACATGGTCTAACCGCCCAAGGAGTCACCATGCGTATCAGCACATCACAAATATTTCCCAATCCCTGAACCAGATGAATTCAGCTCTGAATGACGTCACGGAACTCAATATGATGAACAGCTCACAAAAGAAGATCAATGCCCCCTCCGACGACCCGGCAGGAGTCGGGCAGATCATGGAACTCAGCAGCTACAACCAGTCCCTGAGCGGGTACATAGAAACCTGCTCCACGGCCAATGAGTATCTGAATCTGGCAGACCAATCCCTGAACCAGGCCAGTGAAAATGTCATTGCCGCCGTGGAGTTGGCAGAACAGGCATCCACTGAGACATACACGGAGGAGCAGCTCCAGATGATGGCCCTTGAGATGGAGAGCTACCGGGACAGTCTGCTCACCATCGCCAACACCCAATTCGGCTCGGACTCGCTGTTTGCGGGGAATGACATCCAAAGCAACGCCTATGAACTCGGCCTCGGCGTCACCCTGCCTAACGACTTGCTGACTAATGACGACATCACGAATATCTCCGGCGAAATCGACTCGACCATTGCCGTTCAATTCACCTCATCCGGCACCATCGGCGTGGACGAGGTGACCTACCAATACTCAACGGATGGCGGCGCAACGTGGACCACCGACACCCTGACGGCCAGCGACACGCAACTGAACCTCGGCACCTGTCAGGTAGACATGACCACGGGCACCGCAGTCACTCCAGCTGACGGCGAAGGCAACGGCAGTGAGTTCTTTGTCCGGGAAGCCATGCAATACATAGGCAGTGAATCCGCCATGAATGTGGACATTTCCGAAAACACCAATGTCGATATGACCAGCGTGGGGTCTTCTATTTTCGGTGGAGTGGCCGCGGAAACCGGAACGCCATACCCCGATCCCAATCTGTTTGAAACCATCAGCGACTGCATCGTCTACATGGAAATGGGAAACGCCGAAGGTGTCGCCGCAAGCATGGATGAGCTCCATGAAGCGCATGAAAAACTGGAAACCGGAGCCGCCAGCATCGGCGCGCGGGAGAATCAGATCACGTACACCCAGCAGTCGCAGGCTATCGTGAAGGAAATCAACACTAACAGCATCAGCCACGAGGAAGATGCGGATGCAGCCCAAATCATCGTGGAACTCCAGCAGGCCAATTACGTGTATGAGGCGGTCCTCTCCTCCTCATCCAGCATCATGAAGATGAGCCTGCTCAATTACATTTAGGAGAAAGCCATGGGATACGTTTCATCACTCTCCACGAATGTCACTGCGTATGAGCCTATCACAACGTCGGGAGAAGTTGCCTTCACCGGGCTGGGAAACGGTACGGACTTTCAGGAAATAATCGATGTCAGCATCAGTGCCGAGAGCTATCAGAAAGAAGCCTATGAAGCACAAAAGGCGGAGACCGAATACATCATCAGCCTGCTCGAACAATTGGAATCCGAAATCGACAACCTCAACACAACCCTCAACAGCATGGATGCCCCGGGGGAATTCTGCTCCATGTCCGGTTCCAGCACCAGTGATGCGGTAGATATCCGGATCACGGACGACGCCTCAGCCGGCAGCCACACTGTCATCGTGGACCAACTCGCCCAGAACGATGTCTGGGTCAACACGGAGAATGGGTACGCCTCACCGGACACCGTCATCGCGGACACTGCCACGACTCTGGAGTTATCCCACAACGGCGAACCTATCTCCATTGACGTTCCGGCAGGCACCACCCTGGAAGGACTCGTTACTCTGGTAAACGGCAACGTCGATGCCAAGGACGCGATCGAGGCGGACATTCTCTACGATGGGAACAGCTATTACTTTGTGCTCAAGAGCAAGGATTCAGGTGCAGACAACGCATTGACCATTACCGATACAGGAACGCTCAACGGCTTTGACATCGCCAATTTCACCAACACGCAGACAGGACAGAATTCCAGAATCAAAGTAGACGGATTTCCCGCCGACAGCGACGAATGGATCGAACGCGACTCCAATTCCGTAGATGATGTGGTGGACGGCATCACCTTTGAGCTCAAGGAACCCACTTCTGCCGAAGGTGCGATCATCACCATAGATTACGACACCGATGCCATGGCCGAAACCATCACGACCTTTGTAGCCGAAGTGAACCAGATCATTCTCGACATTCAGGTTCTGACAGGACGTGTCACCCAGGAAGAAAGCCCGGACGAGGAAAGCTATACCGTCGACAGTTATGCTCTGGACATCATTTACAGCGACATAAAAAACATCATGTCGTCCAGTGGGCAGGGATTCATCCCCTACGACACAGACACCGGCGGAGACACATATAATGCACTTTCGCAAATCGGCTTCTCCACGGATGTCGACGAAGGTTCTGACACCTTCGGGCAACTCACTGTGGACGAGGAAGAACTGGAAACCGCTCTGGACAATGACCCCGAAGCCGTGGCCCAGCTCTTTTCCGCCAAGGGGACTGCGGAATCCGACAGTGAGGATTTTCAAGTCATTTCAGTCATCGAAAACGTCACCCCGCCCGGAGAACATGCAATAGAGTACACCATTTCCAACGGCATGCTGACCTCAGCCACAATCGACGGAGAGGATGCAGCCATCGACGGCTGGACCATTCTCGGCACAAGCTCCGATTCCAGCGGGCTCTACATTTCCATTATTGACCAGACGGACGGCACCTATTCCGGAACAGCACGGGTCAAACAGGGCAAGATCGGGGAGATGTCCGATGCATTGGACAATGTCTCCGACGAAGAGATTGGAAGCCTAACCCTCCTCATTGAAAACTATGAACAGAGTATTACCAGTCTGGACAACCAGATATACAATGAGGAGAAGCGACTCGAGACACTGGAGGCGTCACTGACCCGGAAATATGCCGCCCTCGATGCCACCTTGAGTTACTACGAAAACCAAAGTTCCCTGCTGAGCAGTCAGTTGGCACAACTGGACTAGCGCCAATCTTCTCACATTAAGAATCATATTTTGTGTAGTCCCATTTTTACATTTTTCAAATGGGATGCGACATATTTTTTTAACATCCGAATCGTACATTACACCTAGCTGATCACAAGAAAACAATCACACCAACCATCACGAGGTTTCAGATGAGAACAATCACAGTCGCTGTCACCCTGACTCTTCTTCTCACCATGCCGCATGCTCCTCGCATCGCCCGCAGATAAAAACGCCCCAGATCCCCAGTCCGGAAAAACGGCTCTACACCCTTAAACACAAACTCAACTTAACCGTCCCTCAGATGGAGCGATCAGGCCAATACTGGAAGACGAGTACAAGGAAAAATCGGCCATCATGGAATCATTCAAGGACCGCGACCGGGAATCCATGCAGGCGAACCGAGAGAAATTGGAAAATCTCGAATGGGACGTCATCAAAAAGTTGTCGGATCATCTGGATGAAGAACAAATGAATCTCTATGTCGACCTCTTGGAAAAAGAACAAGAAGCGATGAAGGCACAGATGCAGGAACGCCGTGGAGGCAAAGGGGCTGGCGGGGAAGAGGTAAAGGCTACCGTCTCTAGCACTCATGAAAAGCCAATAAAGAAAATGCCCGAAGTGAATACTCCGGGCATTTTCTTTCTGCACACAAACGGCGCTTGTTTCACTCAGGTCGCTTTATACTGCTGATCTCAGGACGAACTCCACCAGCCGAAAGGGAATCATACGAACACGGCTGCGGTTTCTGGGCGGATGGGATGGACACACACTCCTCATCGCCATCACCCAACACACGCTTCAGCGTTTCAATGGGGATATCTACCGGAAGAATAGTCATGATCTGCCTGCTTGATTGTGTAGAGAAACAGGGCCGTACACAGAAGCACAGCCCTCTCATTCAGCATCCATGAAGACGCCCGAGACTACGCGGTGACATTCAGGCCAGCCGAAGCCGTCTGGTTGGCATACTCGCCGCCCATCCCCTGTTGCATCTGGCTATACGCTTCAGGACCTCGGGCTTTGTTCGCCCCCGAAGCCTCGCCCATCATTTCCATGAGCTGGCCGAATTGATCGCCCTCTCCACCCTGCTGGATTCCAGCAACGCCGCCGTAATTGAGTTTGGCTTTCATGGCATCCAATTTGGACGACATGTCCGCTTCCAGTTCTTCCTGGGAAACAAACCCATCTTCATTGGTGTCAAGGACATCAAAAACTTCAGCGCTCTCGGAACTGTTCGAATCTCCATTGATTGCGAACTCGGATTTACTCAGGGCACCGTCACCATCAGAATCCAGGGAGTCAATAAAATCGGATGACATTCGAGAGGCATCTCCCCCCTGCATCCCCTTCATGCCGCCCTGCATTCTCATCAGACTCGTCATGGAATCCATAGAACCGATTTCCATCGCATTCTCCTTGGTTACTTCCACTTCCGATCTACCGCCCGGTAACTGCCGATGAAACTGTCTCCCGCCCCAAAGGCGGGCATGCAGACGAAGCGTGGACTATTCACAACCATTATCGCATCGGAACACTGATGGTTACTCAATATTTATGTAATTACCTCAAGAAGGATTAAGGACGATCCAAATGGTGGGATGCATCATTTTCACTCACGACTTCACCGAGCTGCCCCGCCACGATCTCACTCCGGCCAAAGATCCTTTTTATCCACAACAAGACATCATCCAGAATCATATACATGGACGGAACCAGAATAAGGGTGATGCCTGTGGCGAACAGAATGCCGAATCCAAGGGAGACTGCCATGGGAATAAGGAACTTCGCCTGACGGGATGTCTCCAATATCATGGGAGCCAAGCCGCTGAAGGTGGTCAGGGTCGTGAGAAGAATGGCGCGAAAACGGGCAGTACCGGCCTTCAGGACCGCATCATGCGCACACTGCCCCAAGGCGCGTTGCTTGTTGGTAAAATCAATGAAAACCAGAGAATCATTCACCACCACGCCGGACAAGGCGACGATGCCAAGCAGACTCATGATGCTGATGGAATATCCCATGAGCATATGACCGAACACAGCACCCACAGCACCAAACGGAATGCACAGCATAATGATAAGCGGCTGCACGTAGCTTTTGAAAGGGATCGCCAGAAGGGCATAAATGGCAAGCATAGCCATAAGCAAACCAGAGAACAGACTCATGGTAGACTCAGACATGTCCGCCTGTTTGCCCTGCATGGTGCAGGAAAGCCCCGAATACTTGGCCTTGAGTTCGGGAATGACGTCAGCCAACACGCTATTCATGACCTGCGTCCCCTGATTGCGGGGATTCACGTCTGCGGTCACAGACAGGACTCGACGGCCATCACGCCGTTTGATGACAGTGTAGGCACGCCCCCGCTTGATGTTCACAACATCGCGCAGCAGGACTTCCTGACCGCCGGGCGTCATGATCATGAGTTCTTCCAGATCATATTCGGAAACCCGTTCGGTTTCCGGGCGGCGTACCACGACTTTCACTTCATTTCGGCCACGCTGCTGCCGAAGCACTTCCGTGCCATAATAGGCAGCGCGCACCTGACTGGCAACCGTTTGCGCCGAGAGACCAAGGCTCGTTCCGGCTGGGGTGATGGTAAAATCAAGCTGCTGCTTTCCGGGAGAGAAGCCGTCATCCACGTCCGTGACACGAGGATAGAACGCCAAGGCATCTGCCAAATCACGCGCTGCCGCCTCCAATGTCACGACATCCGAATGACTCAATTCAAATTCAAGCGAATTACCGGAACCGGGACCACCTTTATCCGCGGCAAAGGAAACCGATTCCAGACCGGGAATATCCCCACCTGCTGCCGCCACTGTGCAACAAATGCATCCGTGGAAATTGGACGCACGTCCGCCGCTGTCAGATACACTTTGATCTTGACCACATGGCTGCCGGAAATATCACGTCCGGCCCCACCGATCTTGGTGTCCATGCCCTCGACCAGCTTTTCCCCGCCATTGGCTTCCATGACACGATTTGCCGCATCCAGAAACTGATCTCGCACTGCCTCGGATTTGCCGCAGAAGAACCATAGGGCAACTCGACCTGAACAAAGGCATAATCAGACTCCACCTTGGGCATCATGGTGAACCCAAGCCGGCCACTCATGACATACGCCCCGGTGAGCATCAGCAACCCGATCCCAACAGTCACCGTGGCGTAACGCCACTGCACGCACCTATCCAGAAAAGGACGGTATATATTGTGAATGAAACGCAGCAGTCCGTCGGCGACCTTCTGTTGATGGCTGGTGATCCAAGCCATGATCCGGCTTTGCCCCCCTTCCTTCAAATGCGCCAGATGAGCGGGCAGCACAAACAGACTCTCCAGAAGCGACACGGCAAAGACGCTGATCACGACCACGGGGATAGACCAGAAAATCTTGCCCATGACACCGGGAAGATACAGCAGCGGCATGAAGGCGACGACATTGGTAAGCACACTGAACGTCACGGGCATGGCAATCTGCCTCGCCCCTTCAATGGCCGCTCTCAACGGGGGTATCCCCTGCTCTCGCATGGTGAACACATTCTCACCAACCACAATGGCATCATCCACCACGATGCCAAGCGAAATGAGAAAGGCAAACATGGTGACCATATTGACGGAAATACCCAACAGGGGAAGAACCAGAAAACAGCCGAGGAAAGAGATGGGGATACCCATGGCGACCCAAAAGGCCAAACGGGGTTCCAAAAACAGTGCCAGAAAGAGAAAGACCAGTCCAAGGCCCATATAACCGTTGGTCAGGAGCAGGTCCATGCGTTGGGCATACACTTCGGACATGTCATTGACCACATCAGTGGAGACGTTGCCGGGCAGTCGACGTTCAAACTCCACGAGAGTTTTTTGACCGAATCAGACACACCGATCGGAGTCTGATCGCCCACGCGATATACGTCGATGCGGATGGCAGGCTGCCCATTATACGTAGTGATGATGTCGTTATCGGCAAAGCCATCGATGACAGTGGCAATGTCTTCGAGCAGCACCTGTGTGCCGTCACTACCCGTGACAATGGGAGTACGCGCAAAATCACGCCCGTAATCCCGACGCTCTTTCATGCGGACCAATATCTCACCCGATTCCGCTTTGACTCCACCGCCGGGCACATCAACCGAAGCAGCGGCCAACCTCTGGGCCACCTGATCCAAAGTCAGATTATGAGCACGCAGTTTTTCCTGCGGCACCTCAATGGAAATCTGCAAATCGCTGACTTCACTGAGATCAGCCTGAGTCACCGCAGGATCAGTAATAATCTGGGTTCGCAATTGCTCGGCCAGTTCACGCAGGGTGGTATCAGACTGGTCGCCAGACAACATCACCGACAGAACCTGACGTTTATGGGACGCCTCGGCAATAACCGGGTCCTCGGCCTCTTCCGGAAACGAGGTGATACGATCCACCTCGGTCTTGATATCCTGAGAAAGCTTTTGCAGGTCAGCACCATCCAGAGCCTCGACCACGACACTCCCCCTGCCTTCAGAAGAGGAAGAGGTCACCTCTTTCACACCGTCGATCCCCTGCACGGCTTCCTCGACAGCGAGAACAATCCCCTGCTCCACTTCTTCCGGACTGGCACCGGGATATGAAACGGATATAGACACGGTATCCAGCGAAAATTCAGGAAAGACTTCCTGCTTGATCTGCAAACCCCATATAAGCCCACCCACAAGCAGGACAATCATCAGCAGATTGGCAGCAACAGAATTGCCCGCCATCCAGGCAATGGCCCCTTTTTCAT